>Ga0307509_10003791_pt1 | contig 22436 bp, 17 predicted proteins | sample 10_EM_MG_FD_202245 | JGI IMG/M metagenome (GOLD analysis project Ga0307509, IMG submission 202245) | Populus trichocarpa ectomycorrhiza microbial communities from riparian zone in the Pacific Northwest, United States - 10_EM | ecosystem: Host-associated > Plants > Roots > Unclassified | place... | reverse complement strand
TACTTCGACAACCAACTTTTCCTCGAGAGAACTAAATTGAGTGAAGCTTCGAGCTTAACTATATTAAGTTTTACCGTTGATTCTTCTGAATTATTTTACCTCATCTTTATCTTCTACTTTGAGTGTTTGGTGCGGTCGCAACCTTAGAGTTCACCTCTCTATAGGGTGCCCCCGTTACAATACCATAACAGAGCAAAGTTACCCTACCTTGGGAATTTGGTCATTATTCCCATGGACCCCAGTTACCCAACTGAGGAGTCCAAGTTACCCTACCTTCACCGGCAAAGTTGTCCTAGAACTTAGAGGTAGATTGCCTCACATTCTAGGGGCTCTTAGATGTTTATGGGCGTACACGCATCTGTGTGAGGAGGCCCCTCACCTGAGTAAAGGTGGGCCGAACATGCTATGGATCTTGGGCGGGTTTTGCTAACAGCCCCCTGTGGCCCCAGCGTTGGGACGGCGCGTCATAGGCAGACGGCTGCATAGTTGCTCCTTTGCTAGTAAAAAGAGGTCATTGGAGCGGCTACCGTAACACCGTATATGTTGTCACCGTCCATCCGACCGAATATCGTTCGCAGGATATATAAGGGGCTTCTGGGTAACCGCCAATATGGAGGTCTCCCATATATGGTCTCTCCGGTACCTAGGAGTCTATCTTAACCTACATCAGCAAAAAAAGGAGCTTGCATCCTGTGCGTCCTGTGCGTCTGATGCACCTGACGCACAGAACGTCGATCGCGAATTAGGACGCCATGTCGATCCGACGTTGCGTCCTGATTTGCCTTTGTTTCCACCCTGAATCCTGACGCCACCCGGGCACGGACCTCTTCGCCCTGTGCGTCCTGACAGCGTCTGGTGCTCAGGGCCGTCGTCCTGGTGACCCATGATCACCCCTATGTAATTCCCACGTTGTCTGATACTGTCCTCTTGCGTCCTGACGCTGGATCTCTCTCCCCCGTAGTTAGGGCTTCTTTCATCTGACCACGTCCCGTCCAGATATCTCTACTCTATCGTCCTGCGTCAGGATCTCACGATCCTGATCCAACATCTCCAGATGTGTGATGACTTCTTCCAGATTTTACTCCAAATACGGTGCCTTCCCTGATTCTTACACATGACATGTTCAGACTCTTTGCGCTGCGATATCCTGACTCTGGTATGAGTATGGTGTTCTGGCGCCCGATAAACTACTTCTGACAATATCGCAACGTCTCCCGGAATGCACTTTCTTTAGCACCTCACGCTCTGGCGATGAGCTCTACTATTTCCACTTTTGGTTCTGTCTTCTTAGGAATACGAAATAATTATTACTATATCTTACTCTACAAACACACCATTTCCTATGTACCCTCTCATACGCTTGCCCCATTTCCCTCCCCCTCCGTTCCCGGGTCACTAAGAACTGTTTCCTCGAGTTCTGGTTCCATGATCTCAAGACTCAGAGATAGGTGACACGACAGAGTTGGGCTCACTGCGGCGTCCAATGTTAGCCCCACGGTCTCCTCTGGTGAAGAGTCCTGACTCTGAGGATCCGAATCAAGATATCTGAGAAGGCCCGCTGCTGACGCGCCGCCGAAATCCAACGACGCTTCTGCCGTCTGGGAACTGTTTTGGCTCTCCGGCAGAGGCCCAAGATCCAGGTTATTCGGAGTTTGACTCCATGGTGCTGTCCATCGCGGAAGGTTGGTCGAACTTTGACCCTCTAGTTCTGCTGCCACAGCAGCCCAATTGTCCGTGAAGCCTTCCAGGCGATCTTGTCGGACTCCATGCTCTCGTTCCATCTTTCCACAGATGGTCCCACGAATTTGGTCCAGACTCAGAGTTTGAACCGAGTCGGGGCATGATGCCCACGTTTGCCTTTGGCGTGCAAAAAGATCTTAAATGGTTGCCGTTAGGTTAGTCTTCTCTGGAAAGAGAAAGGTAAAGGTTCTGGCAGACCTCCGGCGGCTTCAGGCTTGAAGTCGCCCTGATCCTTATATACTCCTGTCTGCCATGCTCGCAGTGCATGGCAGATTATGGCACACGTTAAGCAAATCATGGTAGCGCTGATGCGCCCAAGACATGCTGGATCAATAATCCCATGCATTCTCCTACCCTCGAAGTACTTTCCCCATATGGCCTCGGGAATCTGGGGCGCCAGGAATCGATTTGTTCTTTTCTGCGTCAAGTTCACTCTGATTAGTTGCAAGAGGATAGGTCGCATGGTTAATAAGAGCAAAAACGCACCTCATATCCTCTCGGGGACCACATAAATCAATCCTTTTCCAGCAGGTAGTCCACCCGGCGCGCAATTGCCGTTGGGTCTTCCGGGAGATCATACAATTTTACGATCTCATGCTTTACGTGGTAGACAAACTGGCATCTTACCCCCAAGTGTTTTTGGCGTATCTGGAAAGGTTACTACTAGTCCTGACGTCTAAAAGATTCTTCTAAAATTGGTTGATGTCTACTTACCACTTTTACGCTTTCCTCAGATGCTTCTATATTCCCTGCATCGGATATGTGATTGAGCGCCTCAAGCCAAACATGGTGCACCTAAGTGGTCAATGCAACTGGTCCCGGGAGTGGTTCATCAAAAAGGGTATATAGGAGAATAAGTCTCTTGGCCCGCGCTACGACGGTTCCCTCTGCTCCTATGGCTGTATTGCGCCGTGAGTTAGTCTCAGGCCATATTTGCTCATGGCCCGCCATGCCTTGTTCGCCCCGAGCACTTCCGCGTCGGACTGCTGACGTTGTGGCTCTGTGTGTAGCCATTGATGAATAACGCGATACACCGGATGTCGAGATCGTCGGTGGAATGTACGCACTACTTCGTATTATACGTGCTCCTGCTGCAGGGGTAGGCCTGACGATTGCGGCTTCCTGCAATCCGGAGGTGGTCGAAATTCGGACAGTCGATACCCTGTTGTTGGTTCGTTTCTCCCCGGCTCGTGATTGATGACCTGTTATTGATCTAGTGTCATCCGCATTATCATTCTCATCTGTGTCTGGCTCTGTGTCCAATTCAGTTTGATCAGATATGAGGGAGTTTTGGTACTCATCGCAGCTATCATCGCTGAGATGAAAGATTTCTGTTATTTGTTGTCCATCCTCATCCTGATCGGCCTCGTGATCGTTATACGCCACTGTGTGTAAAGAGTCCCTTCGGGGGCGCTTGGCTGGTCGTGGCAGAAGACGTCTTACGATCTGTGGTGGGGAAGATTTCTGAGCCCCCGAATGTGCACTGTGAGTGCTGCCTGATTCAGTCAGCTGCGTTCCTGATCTGCCTGCCTTATCGACTGGTACGACGTGGCGCCTACGTCGGTTCTGATTGGCTACCCGTGCGGTGGGTTGCCTGCCTGAATTGGCTTGTGGTTGTTTATGCATGTTTGAATGCCGGACGTTTGATAAAAGTATAGGATAGGAATTAGGACGTATGAAAAAGCGATATATTGTGTGGTAAAGATGAAGAGTGTGTTGTTTTGTTGAGTAGGACACGTCTGGTCTTATACACTAGGACTTAGGGGGCGGGTGCAGGTGTTTGAGCATCACATATGATCACTCGCTAATGAAAAAGACTATTTGGCTGCAAAAAGGGGTTTTTCTGCTTGTTCATCATTAAGTTAATACTTTGGACGAGCTCATGTATGATGTTCGTCTAGACTCTGGTATGAACCAGTTCGACGGAATGCGGGCGTCGCTAATGTACGAGGCGTCGTCGATGTCTGAGCCTAAGCAAAAACTAGCCACAACGAGTATCGCTTAGCGACACCAATTCTAGCAAGACACACACCACGCTAAAAGGAGTTTAGATTTATCAATCTTAATCTCCGGACGTTGATTCAACACCATTGAACTTCGAGATATCAGTTTTCACGTCATGCATCCTCGCTAATTGTCTAGTTCTATTGGCCATCACCTGCCGCGTTATGGACAGACTATGCGAGGCGTACCCAATCGGGAAAAACATATTAGAAGTTAGCTCAAGGGGAAGTAAGGTCAAGAAGCTGATACAAGGGCGCGCACAGGTATTATTAATTGTGTTCTATCTGATACTAGCTACGAACAAGAAGCAGAAAAGAAATTCAATGACACCAAAGGGCAAACAACATCTAGTAAACGGTAAGGTTGTTTGAGTAAAAATGAAAAAAACAGTTACTCAAAAAAGTAGTGAATCTCGTTTTATTTGCTGCCCATGCTGGGTCTTGCTGAACGGCTCACCTGAGGAGTAGATAGGGTGTTGTTTGGGGCTAGCGGAGAACTACGGTTTTGAGATCCGCATGCCGGGTGTGTCACTGGAGGTGGTGGCTGGGTCGGGGACTCATTGATTGTGGCTGGCGGGTGTTCAGGTGAGGGAGAGGGATGTTCTATTTGTCTCTCCGGAGTCGTGAGATCGAGCCCAGCATGTGGAGCTGCAGGAGGCCAGAGTGGAAGTGCGTCGCAAATCATAGATAGACTGGCAGGAGGTGTGTCCTCGGCGCCATCATGTCCTTGATGCCTCACAGATACAGCTCCTGGGTTTGACAGCCAATCAAGCATCCATGGGTGCTCCTTCGACATTTCGCGAAGTGCTCGAAGTTTCTCCAACTGAGAAGGCCCAGAAGGGCCTGAAGAGGACAACCCCGATGCCTTCGCAATTGGATTAGAGCTTGCCGGTACTTCGATTTGCGATGGAATATTCTGCAGGCGTGTTGAGGGGCCCGGATCTCCAAGGGCTTGGAGATCCTTCTGTGATTAGCTATTCGATTTGAATGTGAAGCATGAAGATAGATGAATGATGCTGCGGATTAGATACTTACATCGCCGTCGTCCACATAGATCACCCCAGCGCCATGAGGCGCCCGAGTTTCCCCCTCTGGCTCGGCCTCTAGCCATTCCTCGTCGTCAACAGATTCTTCATCCCGCATTTCCCTCACAGAGTCTTCTTCTCCAGCCGACTCATCCCAGACCTCATGGTTAAAAAATGGATACCTCCCATTGGGAGGCTCGGGGGTTTCGTCCAGGTTCTCTCCATCTTCGCGATGTGACTTGAGAACCATTAGGTCCAGGGGATTGTGGCCATTGTTAGCGAGGAACCACGCACGAATGTCGTCATTTCTATTGAGAAATATGAGCTGGCGTAGGGGGAGTAGATCATCCGGCTTCTGACGTAGCATGGCGGCACCTTCTCCTGTCGCACCAATTAGATAGCGGGGGCATCGAATTTCCTCTTCCACGTCTTGCCCTCTTACTACCCCGAGGAAATCCATGATACTCGGTGTAGTCAGAACCCCCCAGGCGATTCCCCTGTCGGAGTCTTTTACAAACCATGGGTGGCCGAGGAACGGATGCAGGTAGGCAGCGCACCAGTCCTTCCAATAATATGCATTCTCAAAGCACGAGGGGAAAATGGGGAGTGGGAATCCGAGTAAGGCACTGGGATCTGCTGTCAGTCAAGGGCTAACGGAATAAATATTGGTAATACCTACCTGGAGGTTCCGCAACGTCGCCACGAAGATCCCGCCCAGCTTTTTGGCGCTCATTCGACGTCTGCAGTTTCTTGGCCGAATCTTTGACCAGAATTTTCAGATGACGGATGAACTCTCCAACATCATCCGGGTAGTGCTGGCTTTTGATGAGCTCAATACACTTCTTGACTGGTGAAAGGCTGCGAGCAAACAAAACAATTGAGTCAACTTGCGATTCAGTTAGGCGACCGGGGTCAAGAAGGCGAGCTATAATATAGGCCTTGATTTGCTCGCGACATGTAGCATAGACGGAAGATGCGCCACGCGGATGCTTGAATCCACACCACGATTTCGCATACGCAATATCGCCATATACAGTCCTGGTTTGAGTTAGACAGTCAGTATAACCAATTCAGACTACTCGATACTTTGGATGTAAATACCCCGAATCCCCGACGGCTGGCTGGAAGTGTGCGGGCTCAACAGGCTCCGGTTCTCTGTTCATTTGAAAAAATGAAAGATTTGTCAGTTCGCTATTCTATTCATGCACAGCAGGGGGGACAATGATTGCTCACAATGCGTCTTCCGCAGGGCGACAGCCTGCCGAACGTGTGAGAGTTCTTCTTCGTATTCCGCTCTGAACTTCTGGCGTGTGAGGCTGATCCGCGGGACGTCTGAGAAGCAGAGAGTTAACGGTGATCTCTAAAGTTAGGTGTGGATGTTTGCTTACTTTCCCTTGTGCATAATTGACGTCTCGCTCTGCCTGGGGGCGCCATTTGTGCGTGGATGAATGAATTGGATCAAGCCGCCAGGGCAAACAAAATGGTTGGCCGACTAAGGCTATTGATAGGACGTCAAGTAAGGCTTAGAGGGTATGGATTGTAGTTGACGTAAATATCTCTCCCGACGAAGGCCATCGGGGCGCTTTCGAAAAGCGCAATGGTAAGTGTGGTGTGTCTGGAGGTAACAGGAAGATGTGGATGGGGCGCATGAGAGGACCTCTTATAGGCGTCAAGAGCAAGAGCGTTGGGTCTGCTCTTGCTCTTCCTTCTTTGTCGCCCTTAGGGTCCGGCGTGTACTGTAGGTGCCTGGGGTAGGGTTGGGTGTAGAAGACACTTTCGTGGTAAAGTATCACGGGCGTGACTGACAATGATCGTTGATAGAAGAACGAATTGCAAAGGGAGCATATACCAAAGGTAGAGAGTAGATCGATGGCTTAGTCTCCCATCCCGTGTTGTCAAACACCTTTTTAAGCCTCATGTGAGTTTGACGCCACGAGAGGTCGCGTACTGCGATGCATCTTGGCGTCCCTTGGCGTCCACAAAGGGCTAAGGCTGGGAATAAGACGTCAACCCAACCCGGCTGCGCATCACACAACGAACACAACCCCAGGGCATCATGACTTTCGGCTGACAAAGATGAACACCTCCGACTTGATTGACTGGCTATCAGAAATTGAATCTATTCTAAGTCTAATTATGATACTCTATTAACACTATCAATATCAAATGCTAATACACTCGGCGTCTCTGTAGACGCAGCCTCAATCTACGCGCCATATCATGGATTACACTCTTGGGGGCAAACATAGTCTCTTAACCTGAAGCTCGTTCTTACTATCGTCTTCGAAAACCATTCGGCGCTTCTGAAGCTGGTCCTCTTTCAAAAATTCTTTAGCAGAAGCAACAAGACACTGCATTTTGGACCTGCGCTCATCGCAATTATCGACGTCAAACTGCGCCTTACGCTTCCGTGCCTTATCGTCATCCGTGGGACTCCATAGCTGTTTCATGATGCGCTGTATGTTCAGCATTCCCTGCGGTTTAATTGAGAGAGGTATCCGACGTCCTGTGAAATCGCCACTCTGGTCAACAGGAGAAGTTATACTGACAACCCTACTACGGTGCGAATCAAAGTCGTCTGCAACATCTGATGAGGAGCTGGACCATCCCGGAAGATAAAGGGGAGAATCTTGTGGGTTTTGTGATCCACTGGCCTTAGTACTGTTCATGGGAATAGCTTTTCCCTTCGGTTGAGCTGCCGGGTTGACATTACCTCCCGCTAAGGCGTTTGCCCAATTAGAGACAGCATTTGGAGCGCGGTATCTGTGTCTCGGCTCCGGTGGTGTAGCTGGTCTAGCTGGCGTTGATGGGCGATGACAATAAACAAGCACGTCCAGCGGGTCCTCATTAGGTTGATTCGACAAGAGCCAGGTACGTACGGCCTCATCACTCTGGATGAAAATATAATTTGAATAATGTAATGCGTGTGTAGGGTCTTCACGAAGCTCGCACTGGCCTAAGCCTGTGGCGCCGAATATCTGGTGAATGCTGTCCGAGGGTACATATCTTAAAATTGCCAATGACAAGCCGCCAATGTCATATGAATTTAACTCGGCAAAATCCAGACTATTGATATGAGGATAGCGCCAATAGAGGATGCGATAATTGGGTCGCGGTGTGTCGCTATCAACCGGATGTCGTTGCCAAACAATGCGCAGGGCCCGTGGGTGACCAAGTAGAGCCCTCCAGTCTGTATCTCATTTGTTAGTAAGTCATCACACAAATCATTGGGGTAATTTCGAAAAACACTCACTTGTTTGCCTTACATCACATAGATCTGGCGCGTTTTGCCTTACATTAGGCTGATCTAGCGCATGGCGAATTATCTGGGCCTTATAATTGGCCGGCGCAGGCGTACCAAGGATAGTTAAGGGGGCAGCTGGTTGGATATCCAGAGGGTTATTCACAAGGGGAACACCCATTTTGTGCATTCTGACGGCCGACGAGCGCAATCTTAATATCGCAGGGGCAATCACCGGGAGAGGATTATTCTTCGTTGCGCTTCCTGACTGACCAGGACCGGCAGACACCATAGAGGGAGGTTGGTGTCCCCCTTGGGGATTTGCCGGGAGAGGCTGGATTTGGTTTGCTGACGGACCAGCATTTGCAGACGCTGTCCAGGGAGGTTGGTTTGGCCCTTGGGGATTGAGCCGGGGAGCCTCGATTTGGTTTCATGATGGACCAGCATTTGCAGACGCTGTCGAGGGAGGTTGGTTTGGCACTTGGGGATTCGGGGGGAGAGGCTGGATTTGGTTTCCTGACGGACCAGCATTTGCAGATGCTGTCGAGGGAGGTTGGTTTGGCCCTTGGGGATTCGGCGGGGGAGGCTTGATTTGGTTTGCACCACCGGCTGTCTGAGGAGGATTGTTTAGTGGCTGGTTATTCACCACGACCTGAGGAAACATTTGTTGTGGGTTATTCGCCGATGCAGCACCTGATAGTTTGAGTGTGCTAGCAGACGAGTGCAACCGCAATTTGAGAAGGCCCATTGCCGGGGGAGGCATATTCTGTCCAGTGCTTCCTGACGGACCAGGATTTCCAGACGCTGGCAAAGGAAGTTGTATTCCCCCTTGGGGATTCGGCGGGGGAGGAGGGATTGGGTATGGACCAGCAGCCCGGGCAGTTTGGAATTGAGCTGCCCCGGGTGCATTGGCTGTGGGAGCATTTGGGGCGCCAGCGCCTGCATTCTGTACAGCTGTTGCAAGACCCCACTGGCTCCCAGGGGGGGCATTCGCAGGGAGTAATATGTTCGCGACGATTACCTGCGCCGGAGGGACTCCCGGCACCTGCGGAAACCGGTTATTTTTCAAGTTGATTGTATTGGTCAACTTCTTCCCACAGTCCTTAACCAGTTGGACCAGTGCCTCGTCCACCTCCTGCATACCAGGTATGTCGTTCGCTGCAGATGCAGTGGCGAGTTCATCGCAGGCTGGTCTCAATTGCCCGAAGCCAGCGACAATTTGCAGGAATTCTGCATCAGGGAAGTGGTGAAGATCCGTCTGATAACCCCTGGCTAACATTTGATCCTTAACAGCGTCCCGCCATACACCGTATATGGCGTCACCTTGGAGACCAACCGCGTTGCCCAGTGACCTGCTGGTGCCAGCTGCGGCCCGCCGGGTGCCATGAGTGCGTATTGAATGATGTTGATATTCTGCGCCATATCGAATATGTTTTTCGAGTATATTGATTTGATAAATATGAGAGGCTAGAGATGTGCGTCTTGTGGATCTTGTGGAAGTTGTGAATGGCAGATGATTCTTGATATGAGGTCCTCCTGTGTTGATCTGTTCCCATTATATATAAAACACTATGATCTTTTAGGCTGGTTGAAAGATTCAAGTATTTTTAACAATTTATTAGGGAACCAGGATCTGACGCTCTACCACAGGGCACCCCCATAATCTGATTCAACTTGAACAAATGAAACGGAATAAAGACTCTTGCGTTCGAACAGGAAATATTCTCGGTCTACTATAAAGATCCTGAAACTAACAATCCAAGGGTGCGGCACGTGACCTTTACGCTAAGCAATCCAAAATACTTGATCCAGTTTAGATCATTCGGGCCGCTTGACCCTACGTGCGATCCACACACATTGTTGATATCACCCCGATAGCCTTAGACTCGAAACTACAGAAGGCCGAGATAATCTGAGAAATCTCGCCCCATGCCTAACAGATGTCCATTCTGCCGACGGAAATACATCTGGTCTGGTGGTTATGAGAAGCACCTGCGAAATGCGCACGCAAATCTGGATATCCTCTTAGCCTCTACAATAAAATATGCATCCACACCGACTACTAACGATAACAAAGGAAGCAACATATTGCCCCATGAGGGGCCTCTCCGCCTGGATTCTGACTATGAATCAGATCCTGATTCCACCAGACATGCGTACGGCGCATTCGATAACATCAGTCACGAGTCTGATACAGAGATACTCAATGAAACTGCCAGTCCATTATCCAGTAAACCGATGCTTAATCAAGGGGCCGGCGAATCTATAGGAGATGTCAAGGGTTTTGAGCAAGAACAAAGCAATCTGTGTCAGCACGTATGGTCCCCATTTAGTAGCGCGCACCGTTTCAAGCATGCGTCTTGGTTCATTGAGGGTAAAGTACCTAAGTCACGAATGAATGAATACATCTCGAGTGGTCTCGGTAGTGCTTCATCGGCCGGGTATAGTTTCATGCATACGCTTGAGAACCTCCTCGAGGCTTTGGATCCTCACAGTGCATATCTTCAATGGAACGAAGGACAGGTTGATGATGGCAAGCGAACATTGCCATTCATCTATCGCAACGTTCTAGATTGCGTCAGATATCATCCGCACCAGATCGGCTAGATAGATGACCTGGTCTACGGGCCGTCCAGTGAATACGACACCAATGGACAACGGGTATACGCAGAAATGCACACTGTTGACTTGGGGTGGGATCTTCAAGTACAGCCTCATAACCCTTTTTTAAGTAAAGAATCGCTTACTGAAACCAGGAGACACTTCCGCCAGGTGCCATGCTGTTACGGGGGCACCCTGTAGAGAGGTGAACTCTAAGGTTGTGACTGCACCAAATACTCAAAGTAGAAGATAAAGATGAGGTAAAATCAGTCACAAGAATCAACGGTAAAACTTAAGATAGTTAAGCTCGAAGCTTCACTCAATGTGGTTCGCGGGAGGAAAAGTTGATTGTCGAAGTAGAATGCCAAACGCTTTAACTTAAGTAGATATCTGATTTAAGCCTTTGACATTGACCACTATTTCCGACCTTGTGCGAGCACCCTGTCCTGCTCAGGGTCTGTCCGAGGTCTACCCTCCATCAGGATTGATCCTACCGGAAGTGTCGGACCTACTCGGGTACACTTAACTCCAGCAATAGGATATGAGTTTCAGCAATGCATCTCCAATACAACCGCAGGAGGAAAAACTCTTCCTATCGAAGTCATACCATTGGCTAGCTGTTATGACAACAACCGGAGTCAATACCTAGGTGGTGGACTCACTGTCCCAGTGGCAGTTGCGTCTAGACAAGCTATGCAGTCTATCATTTAATCTACGTGACTATCCAAGTTGATAAATTGACATGCAAGCTGCCCCGGTGAGATGTAGCCGATGGTTGGCTAACTGGGGGCTACCCATAGCCATCCTCTCAGGACATACTCTACCGTGATAAGACTCATACCTCTATAGTCCAATAGCAACCCATAGTAATGCTACAAATCAAGGGGAGAAATTCTGGGCTGGGTACTGAGGTATTTGTCTCGAAAGCACCCAGGCCTTCTGAGACTACCTGAGTGCCACTAGGAAGACAACCCTACAACCCGTAGGCTAGAATAGACTCCTAGATGCCCGATAGACTATAAATGGGTGACTCCCATTTTAGCGGTTACCCATACTCCCCTTATATATCCTGCGAACGACATTTAGTTGGACGGCCGGCGACGACTTATAAGGTGTTACGGCAGCTGCTCCAATGGCCTCTTTGAGCTAGCAAACGAGCAACTACACAGCCGTCTGCCTATGACGCCCCGTCCCAACGCTGGGGCCAGAGGGGGGTGTTAGCTAAACCCGCCCAAGTTCAATAGTATGTTCGGGACACCATTACACCGGCGTGTGTAACGACCCTACGATAGGTAGCTACAATCACTATCACCTTAGCCCAAATGGTATACCAAGAGGTAACCAGAGGTGGTATGTTCTCGTATACTTTATACAAATAGCTGGTAAACCTAGGATAAGGCCTAGGGAATTGAGGAGTAGCCTTGAGATACTCTACTAGGCAGGGTAACCTTTCAGGGGAACATTCGCATAAGGTCAAGAGAATTATGGGAATGTTTCACAGACCTCCAAGACGACTTCTGTGGTCGACTGGAAGACTTCCGGAGCGGTTAAAGGCATAAGAGGGCCAAGTTACCCTCCCTTGGGAATTTGGTCATTATGCCCATGGACCCCAGTTACCCTACTGAGGGGTCCAAGTTTCCCTACCTTCACGGGCAAAGTCATCCTAGAACTTAGAAGTCGATTGCCTCAAATTCTATGGGCTCTTAGATGTTCGTGGGCGCACCCGCATCTGCGCGGCGAGGCCCCACGCCTGTGTAATGGTGTCCCGAACATACTATTGAACTTGGGCGGGTTTAGCTAACACCACCCTCTGGCCCCAGCAATGGAATGGGGCGTCATAGGCAGACGGCTGTGTAGTTGCTCGTTTGCTAGTTAAAAGAGGTCATTGGAGCAGCTACCGTCACACAGTATAAGTCGTCGCCGTCTGTCCGACTGAATGTCGTTAGCAGGATATATAAGGGGAGTATGGGTAACCGCCAAAATGGGGGTCATCCATATATGGTCTCTCGGGCAACTGGGAGTCTATTCTAGCCTACGGGTTGTAGGGTTGTCTTCCTAGTGGCACTCAGGTAGTCTCACAAGGCCAGGGTGCTTTCAAGACAAATACCTCAGTAACCAGCCTGGACTTTCTCCCCTTGATTTGTAGCATTACTATGGGTTGTTATTGGACTCTAGAGGTATGAGTCTTATCACGGTAGAGTATGTCCCGAGAGGATGGCTATTGGTAGCGCCCACTTAGCGAACCATCGGCTACATCTCACCGGGGGAGCTTGCATGTCACTTTATCACTTTGGATAGTCGCGTAGATTAAATGATAGACTGCATAGCTTGTACAGACGAAACTACCACTGGGCCAGTGAGCCCACCACCTAGGTATTGACTCCGGTTCTTGTCATAACAGCGAGATATTGGTATGACTTCGATAGGAAGAGTTTTTCCACCTCCGGTTGTATTGGAGATGCAATGCAGAAACTTATATCCTATTGACGGAGTTAAGTGTACCCGAGTAGGTCCAACACTTCCGGCAGGATAAATCCTGAGGGAGGGTAGACCCCGTACAGACCCTGAGCAGGACAGCGTGCTCGCACAAGGTCAGAAGTAGTGGTGAATGTCAAAGGCTTAAATCTGATATCTACTTAAGTTTAAGCGTTTGGCATTCTACTTCAAGAACCAACTTTTCCTCGAGAGAACTAAATTGAGTGAAGCTTCAAGCTTCACGATATTAAGTTTTACAGTTGATTCTTGTGAATTATTTTACCTCATCTTTATCTTCTACTTTGAGTGTTTGGTGCAGTCGCAACCTTAGAGTTCACCTCTCTACAGGGTGCCACCGTTACGGCGTGGGGCCTCCCCGCGCAGATGCTTGTGCGCCCAAGAACATCTAAGAGCCCATAGAATGTGATGCAATCGACCTCTAAGTTCTAGGATGACTTTGCCGGTGAAGGTAGGGTAACTTGGACACCTCAGTAGGGTAACTGGGGTCCATGGGCATAATGACCAAACTCCCAAGGTAGGGTAACCTTGCCCTCTTATGCCTTTAACCGCTCTCGAAGTCCTCCAGTCGACCACAGAACTCGTCTCAGAGGTCTGTGTAACATTCCCATAATTCTCGTGACCTTCTGCGAATGTTTTCCCGAAATGTTACCCTGCCTAGTAGAGTATCTCAAGGCTACTCAACAATTCCCTAGGCCTTATCCTAGGTTTACCTGCTATTTGTATAAAGTATACAAGACCATACCACCTCTGCTTACCACTTGGTCTACCATTTGGGCTAAGGTGATAGCGATTGTAGCTACCTATCGTAGGGTCGTTACACTACTCCCCTCTTCTCTTGGTCTGCCCTCAGACCGTCAATGTTGTCTCTTAGTCCCACGGTTTGGATTGTCTATAACCCTATGGTCTTTAGGTTTAGACGGATACCTCTCATGGAACTGCTGCAATGCTTGCATTGTGGTATCTTCTAACATCTCGAACAGTTCCCAAGAATTCTCTTCTGGACCGTACCCTTCCCAAGCAACCATATATTGCACAAAGCCGTGTGGAAACTTTGACTTAGGATTCCCATACCATCTGCTATCAACCACTTCCGCAACAATATAGCTAGGCTCATTGTCTTCTATATCAGGTGTTGGTATTATCTTTTGAGGCCTGCCCACAGGATCCTCACAATAGGGTTCCAACAGACTAACATGGCAGACAGGATGGATGCCCCATCTCTCCGGCAGCTCAACCTCTTAGGCCCTAGACCCCACCTTGCGTTTGACAACAAAGGGTCCAAACATCTTGTGGTCTAGTTTTTCCTTAGGCCTTTTTGTACGGAGGTTCTTGCGGTTTAGCATAACCCTATCCGCTTTTTTAGCTCTGCCCTGTGTGACATCTTCTAATGTAATATATTCCGGAGCTGGCCGTCTCTTTTGATCATGCCATATCCGTTGTCTTTCCTGTGCCTGCTTTATTGTCTCTCGGATCTCTTGCCACGTGCCTTCCCAATCCTTCACAACAAGCTCGCTGTCTGGGTGGATTCCTTTGTTATCCGACATTATCCCCGACCACTGAGTCTGTGGGGAGAATCCATAATTCATCTCAAAGGGACTAGCCTTTGTGGATTCCGACATTGAAGTATTATACACATGTTCCGCGAAAGGCAATAGCGATACCCTATCGTCTTGCTGATATGAACAATAAGGTCTTAAATATTGTTCTACTGTCTGATTAACACTTTCAGTTTGCCCATCACGTTCTGGGTAGAATGCGGTAGAGAGGTTTAGCTTGACTTGCAATAGCTCCATCAGGCTTGTGCAAAACTTAGACATGAATCCAGTATCTCTGTCAGAAACAATTGATCTGGGAAGTCCATGGAGGTGCCAGATGTCTTTCACGAACGTCAAGGCCAGTTCCTTAATATGTTCTTCAGTCCTTAGTGGTATGAAGTGTGCCATCTTGGAGAACCTGTCTACGATGACCCATATCTTCGTATACCCATCGGACTTTGGTATCCCAACAATGAAGGCCATGGATATTGACGTCTATGGTCTCATAGGAACTTCTAAGGGTTCTAGGAGTCCATACTTCTTATACCTGATTACTTTATTACGTTGACATTCATCGCAAGATCGAACATACTCGGTAATGTTTTCATCCATATTTGGTCAGTAGAAGTTAGCCCTAACCATGCCAATGGTCTTGTATGTTCCGAAGTGTCGATCAATCTTTGAATCATGTTCTGCCTCCATGATCATTCGCCTTAGACCTTGGTCTTTTGGAATGTACCACTAGTTTTTAGACAGGAGCAACTCCTTTTCTATACTAAAATTTGTATCGACCTTACTATCGCCTTAGAGGAGTGCCTTTAGCGTTGCTAAGTAGGTTTGATCACTATCGGCTGCTTTCATAAAAGCCTCATGAAATGTTGTCTGCAACCGCAAACCTTGGCAAGTCTGCAACAGATGTGGTCGCAAGATGACAGGCTACTCTCCAATATACTGTCCAGGGTGAAAAAATGTTAAAGGTTCGGAATTACTCCCCCCTTCAGGGTGGTAGTCCCTACGCCTCGACAAAGCATCAGCTTTTTCATTCAACCGTCCTTCCCTATAAATAACTTTAAAATTGAATGGTTGTAGAAATTCTGCCCAGCGATGTTGTCTACGGTTTAGAGTCTTTGTAGTATTAAAGTACTCTAGATTCTTGTGATCAGTGTACACCAATATCTGATCATCAACCGACATCAACATATATGCCCATTCTTTAAAGGCTGCCACTATTGCAAGCATCTCATTATCATGGACGTCATAATTCATCTCTGCTGGTGAAAACTTTCTACTCTGAAATGCTACAGGATCCCATTTCTCATCTTCACAGAGTTGAGATGATACGGCTCCTAACGCAAAGTCACTAGCGTCGGTTTCCAACTTAGTTGGACGATTGTCATCAAAGTGTGTCAGAATTGGACCTGTGGTAAACATCTCCTGCAATTTGCCAAAAGCATCTTGACATGAGGGAGTCCACGTCCATTTGATACCTTTCTTTGTCAAGTCGGTTAATGGTTTGGCTATCTTACTGAAACCATTTAGGAACCGACGATAGAAATTGGCAAAGCCCATAAAGCTTTGCACATCGACAACCTTCTCGGGCGTTGACCATGCCCGGATCTCTTCAACTTTTGGACTTGTCATAGAGATTCCTCTATCAGATATCTTATACCCTAGGAACTCTACTTCTCGTTGATGGAAGCTTGACTTCTTAATGCTAACGCAAAGGCGTGCCTTTCTCAGCCTTTCCATGACCCGCCTTACCAGGGCGACATGTTCTTCAACTGTTTCCGTATAGATTAGAATGTCATCCATATAGGCGATGACTCCGACATCTAACATGTCACGGAATACATCATAGATCATACTCTGGAACGTTGATGGTGCGTTGCATAACCCAAAGGGCATCACGGTGTACTCATAAAGACCATATCTGCTTTTGAAAGCGGTCTTCCATTCTTCACCTTCCGCCATACTGGTAAGGTAATAGCCATTCTTCAGATCCAATTTTGTGAAGATAGTGGCATTACCGAGCCTACTCCCAAGCTTGCTCATCAAGGGCAACGGATACTTATTCTTGATAGTAATCATGTTTAACCCTCGGTAATCAACACATAACCGAAGCGTTCAATCAGGCTTCAGCACAAATAATATTAGGGCGCCTATTAGCGAGGAAGATCTCCTAATCTTTCCATGGTCTTCCATTTCCTAATATAATCCCAAAGTGCGTCTAATTCCTTCTTAGACAAGGGATAGATAGGCCTATCTGGTAGTTTGGCCTCGGGAATCAAGTCGATACGATGATCATATTTACTATGCTCTGGTACAGCATTGATTTTCTCTTGGCTGAATATATCTGCATAGTCTCTATATTCAGGGAGAATCTTAATGTGGATGTCCTCGCCGTCTTCATCAGTGTACAGGGCCATGCCCATGACAAAGATGTTGTCTGGGTCCTCGGCTAAGAGTTCCTCTTCTGTAATGCACTGTAATCGCCTTTCTTTCCTTAGGCAGTGGGCTTTACGATATTCTGATCACCACTCAAGACTGCCCTTCTCCCAGTTAATGTCTGGGTTGTGCCTTATACTCTCACAGTACCCACATCGGTTCTGTTTTGACTTTGGCTGAGGAGCATCATTCCTAGGTCTCGACCAAATATTGATCGCCTCAAAGGCACTCTTGAGACATGGAAACCTATGCAAATAACGAATATCGCTTCCTTCGGCCAAAACCCGATAGTCAGGAAAACAAACACCCGTAGGCGCTAGCGCTTCTGACCTTCGAGTAAAACCGGGAGGTCCAATATTACCTGAAGGTTTTCCTGGTGCGGGTCGTGCTATTGCCGAAACAAAGGCACCAGGGACTTGTGGAGTGGTGGGTAGAGGGGTTTGCCCTGCTACCGCGAAGGGTCGTTCTCGTTCGATACGAATCGCCGGCATATTGTGTTCCACTGCCTGAGGGGCAGGTACCGTCGACAATCGTGGTAACGGAGAGGGTGTTGCGGGGACAGCCTCCGGAGATGGCGGCTCTGGAGAATTCTGTCTCGATGATCTCGCTGACGAAATGGACCTAGATTTGGTAACCCCTAGAGGACGTGACGATGGCCGGAGGTTTTTGACCGAAGGAGTTGTTCCCCGTGATCGGACAACCTCACCCAAGGCCACTTCGAGAGGGGTTCAACGTTCATGTGCTTCGGCCACCTACCTTTGCAATTCTGCAAGCTGCTCTTGCTGTGCGATGAATTGTCTACCTATCTCATTCAACCAAGGTTGATATTTCACATTAATCATGCAGGCTGCGACTTTAGCAGCATAATGAGGAGGGGGTTCTATTGCCAAGGGAAGGGCAGGGGCAGCGTTCATAACGATGTCATGCTCAGCGTCAATGGAGTACCCCTGGGCAGGAGCCTGCTCCAAGGCTTCTACCCTTTTCCGAATCATCTGATCGGACATAGCTAGCTTGCGGAAGTTCTTTCGCTGGTATTTCATCCAATGATTAGCGTTTTCCAGAATCTCAGTTTCAAATGCATGCTGATGCTCTTCAGCAAGATTGAGGAGATGGCTTTGTGCATCTTGCATCTGCCGTGTGATTTCCTCAAGTATGTATGGTTCAACGAGATCTTTTGTGAAATCAGCGAAAGTTATCTTCTATTGTCTATTCAGGGGTATTCGCCGTCCTACGGGCATGTCATGAGTGTCACTTTGGAGGAAGGCACAAGGGTCTTCAAACTCCATCTCTCTGACCGTGCGAGGTATTTCAATCTCAAAGGGAGGGTCATTCTCAATGTCATATGTCAGGAGTTGCTGGATTGGCCACAACCTAATCTCTTCAGGTGTGCTCTTGCAGCGGCTCGAGATATTTCTTGCTCAATCACAGTGATACGCTCCGGACGAGAATGAGAGCGCGACACAGCCATAGTTGAAGACATTGTTCTTTCCACCCGATGCTTCTTGTACCAGACAAGCGACTCGTAATCAAACAATGTCCAAACTGTAGGGTAAAAACAACAATTCTCAGAAGAGAGTTAAGTGAGTACGCTTAACTATATACTATAACGGGGGCACCCCATAGAGAGGTGAACTCTAAGGTTGTGACCGCACCAAACACTCAAAGTAGAAGATAAAGATGAGGTAAAATAATTCAGAAGAATCAATGGTAAAACTTAATATAGTTAAGCTCGAAGCTTCACTCAATTTAGTTCTCTCGAGGAAAAGTTGGTTGTCGAAGTAGAATGCCAAACGCTTTAACTTAAGTAGATATCAGATTTAAGCCTTTGACATTCACCACTACTTCTGAGCTTGTGCGAGCACCCTGTCCTGCTCAGGGTCTGTCCGAGGTCTACCCTCCATCAGGATTTGTCCTGCCGGAAGTGTCGGACCTACTAGGGTACACTTAACTCCGTCAATAGGATATGAGTTTCTACATTGCATCTCCACTACAACCGCAGGTGGAAAAACTCTTCCTATCGAAGTCATACCAGTGGCTAACTGTTATGACAACAACCGGAGTCAATACCTAGGTGGTGGACTCACTGGCCCAGTGGCAGTTTCATCTATACAAGCAATGCAGTCTATCATTGAATCTACGCGACTATCCAGTGTGATAAATTGACATACAAGCTCCCCCGGTAAGATGTAGCCAATGGTTGGCTAAGCGGGCGCTACCCATAGTCATGCTCTTGGGACATACTCTACCATGATAAGACTCATACCTCTAGAGTCCAATAACAACCCATAGTAATGCTACAAATCAAGGGGAGAAAGTCCGGGCTGGTTACGCAGGTATTTCTCTCGAAAGCACCCTGGCCTTCTGAGACTACCTGAGTGCCACTAGGAAGACTACCCTACAACCCGTAGGCTAGAATAGACTCCTAGTTGCCCGAGAGACCATATAAGGATGAACCCCATTTTGGCGGTTACCCATACTCCCCTTATATATCCTGCGAACGACATTCAGTCAGATGGACGGCGACGACTTATACTGTGTTACGGCAGCTGCTCCAATGACCTCTTTTAACTAGCAAACGAGCAACTACACAGCTGTCTGCCTATCACGCACCGTCCCAACGCTGGGGCCAGAGGGGGGTGTTCGCTAAACCCGCCCAAGTTCAACAGTATGTTCGGGACACCATTACACAGGCATGGGGCCTCCCCGCGCAGATGCGTCTTTGCCCAAGAACATCTAAGAACCCATAGAATTCGAGGCAATCGACCTCTAAGTTCTAGGATGACTTTGCCGGTGAAGGTAGGGTAACTTGGACACATCAGTAGGGTAACTGAGGTCCATGGGCATAATGACCAAACTCCCAAGGTAGGGTAACTTTGCCCTCTTATGCCTTTAACCGCTCAGGAAGTCCTCCAGTCGACCACAGAAGACGTCTCGGAGGTCTGTGTAACATTCCCATAATTCTCTTGACCTTGTGCGAATGTTCTCCCGAAAGGTGACCCTGCCTAGTAGAGTATCTCAAGGCTACTCAACAATTCCCTAGGCCTTATCCTAGGTTTACCAGCTATTTGTATAAAGTATACCAGACCATACCACCTCTGGTTACCACTTGGTATACCATTTGGTCTAAGGTGATAGTGATTGTAGCTACCTATCGTTGGGTCGTTCCAGAGGCTTGTTCTGATCATAGGGATGTCTGATCAGACCCATCTCACAAACTTCTCCGGCGACAAGAAAGCATAGCCTGTCTATATCACGCTTGGAAATCTTCCGTCCGGCCGACGCAACAGCCCCACATCCATGGTAGTTCTGCTTCTTGCATTATTGCCCATTCCCCCAAAACTATCAAAGTCCTCCAAAGCAGATCAACACCAGAGACAAATCAACCCTGACACCCTACGGGACGTATTCGAACTCATCTTTGCACCTCTACAAGATCTGGCGCATGACGGCGTACCAATTGACTTCGCCGATGGGAAGGTTCGGAGGTGGTTCCCAATCTTGGCCGCATGGATTGCTGACCACATGGAAAACTTTGCGCTGCATGGAATAAAATCCAACCTCTGTCATAGATGCGAGGTGCCTGCGGTCGAATTAGGCACCAACATGAAAGTCTATCCAGTTAGAGATTACGCAATATATCACCATTACGACTATCAAAATTGGATCGGAGAAACCGACCATGCCGACACCACGCCTGAGAGTCTTGGTATTAGATTAGGTCAAAATGTTTTTTACGGGCTGCACCGGATTTCACCCTCAGATTTACACAAACCAGACATGCTCCATACAGTTTATCTTGGGTTATTCAAGCACATGATGGACTGGATCCAGGGCTTTCTGAAAAAGCACGGACGACTTGAGGCATTTGACGAAGTTTGGAAGCCATTCCCGCCTTACCCAGGATTCCTTGTCCCCAAAAAAGCCTACCACGTGGTTACACAGTGGAAAGGGAAAGAGATGCGGAACCTTGAGCTGTGTGTTCTAGGCGTTCTGGCTGTGGCACTGCGTCAGGCTGGGAGTGCCCAACTGATACCGTTCAAGCATGCTCTCAGATGCGTCAGGGCGCTGGTCGATTTCACTATGATGGCGCAATACCGAAGACACACAGCGGAAACAATCACCTATATGTAAGACTATCTGGACACATTTCACAAGATGAAGGATATCTTTTTAGAGTTTCGAGTAACTAAACGCATACGCGCGAAGATCGATGAGCAATGAAGGGAGCTGCGACATGATAGGCCTAAGACAAGGGCGCACATCGCACCCTCGAAACGGCGCCGGATGCGCGATGCAGAAAGGGAAGAAGAAACCGAGCGACGTATGGACTTGATCTTTTGTGAATCGCATTTCAACTTCATCAAGATTCATTTGCTCTGTCACTTTTGTGATCATATACCCCAGTTTGGCAATATTCCGATGTATTCAACCGAGTTCGGCGAGCTAGCGCATAAGAGCCAAATCAAGGCTAGATGGCAGCAATCGAATAAAAACGATGGCTCACGGCACATTGTGCAGAGCTATAGTCGACAGCATGGCATCCGAATGAGACTATTGTATCTGGAATCTCTGCGACGTTGCAGTGCAAATCTCTCTCCCGACGTGGTGGAACAGTTGGACACAACTAGCACCACAACAGCGCCTGACATTCGTAGGAGAATGCTGAAGGGACGCCGGGACGATGTTTCCAACATGGCCGATTTTAATCTCGTTTTGGGGGTTTCCATTCAAATTATATGTCATGGATTGATCCGTTACAGCCGGCACAATCTGCCGCCAGAGCGCCGTCTTCCGGAGGACCCTGAGATACTCGAATCACTTCCAGTAGAGCTACTGACACAACTAGAAATTCCAGTTCTTGCGTTCCAAGACACGGAAATAGACAACATCCACCGTGCGCGATGCATGGGGGCTCTCAACATTTGGGACCACGGCAGTCGGAATGATTGGGTTTGCATGAGGGCTGGAACGGAAGACCTGTATGGTCCGCTCCGGGACCGTCTTCCGGCCAAGCTCGTTGCACTCTGCAAAATCAGAGACTACAGATGCGAGGATCGCGTGCGCCGCCTCGCTGGCGTTCAGTTTGTGAGCGCATTGCACACAGGGCGGATATCATACGTACATAGCCTTGTTACCGTCCACATGAAGGAGGATGCTGGGGAGTTTACTGTAGTTGACATAGGGACAATTCTCGGCCTGGCGCACATTATCCCAGAGGGTGATCGGGTGTCACAAATCGTGACTAAGCAAGGCAGATTTCACATGACTAGTAGTTACTAGTCATAAGGTATGTTTATGTTTCACGCTATGCAGTCAGTTGACTCATAGTTCTCACATGACTCGCACTTGC
>Ga0307509_10003790_pt1 | contig 22438 bp, 26 predicted proteins | sample 10_EM_MG_FD_202245 | JGI IMG/M metagenome (GOLD analysis project Ga0307509, IMG submission 202245) | Populus trichocarpa ectomycorrhiza microbial communities from riparian zone in the Pacific Northwest, United States - 10_EM | ecosystem: Host-associated > Plants > Roots > Unclassified | place... | reverse complement strand
GTAGCGAGGGTGATCGTTATTGGTATGTGGTCAGAGCCCGTTGAGGGGAGGGAGGCTTCCCAACTCTTAACCAGGGGAAGGAGGGGGCGGTTTGCAAAGGAGAGGTCTATGACCGAAGGGCGAGCTTTTCCCACTAATGGGAACCTCGTGTACTCGCCTGGAGGATTGAGGAGGGCGAAGCCGGATTCTGCCGCTTTCTCGAAATAGGGGGTCGAGGACGCGATCTCCTGATGTGAGAAGTGCCGCAGAAGATCACCGAGGGGGTTGTGGATGTTGAGGTTGCCCAAGACTAGGAGGGGAAACCCAAGATCAGGGAAAAGAACTTCAGGCTGGACGGAGTGGACTCTGTGGTCCGCAGTGTTGGTGGAGTATGCGTTGATAATCCTAAATGAATGGAAGGCGGTGCCAAAAAGTGGCTCATCTGAGGAGACGTCGAGCGCAAGGACATCGTCCACTTCCTTGAACCTGGGGAGCACCGCGTAGTTGGAAAGAAAAGACATATGAACGTAGGCAGCCACTCGGGGCTTCCTACCCGGGGGAAAAAAGGACTTAAAACCATTGAAGGAAGGGAGGCGAGCCTTGTTGACTGGTGGGTCCTGTAGAAGGACCAGTGAGGGGTATGTGGTCGCTTCTTTGAACGACTCAAACAGGGAAAGACAAACATTCCAGCTCCCAAGGCAGTTATGTTGAACGATGGAAAGAAACGCAGGGGCAGGGGCTGGCCCTTGACCCTGGGGAGCGGGCGCAGGTCGATTATTCATTACCGGGACGAACCCGACCGGTGAAAGGGGCAGGGGAAGGGCTTGGCTCCTCCAGGGGGAGAGGACCACCAAATCCGTGAGTAGTGCCAGGACGCGTGGAGGGTCCAGCTGGGGGAGGTTGCCTGGGGGTCACTAGGTCCACCTCATGGGGACCCGACCCGGACGGGGGAGTAGTGGGTGCCGGGCCGCCATAGACCGCCAAATCCATGGAGTCTTGACCAGTTGGGGCGGGGGCTGGCGTGATGGTAGGGGAGGGGACAGTCGGGAGAGGTCGAGCCGGACACTCTCTGAAGGTGGCAGTGTGGTTGTCACCGCAGTTACAGCAATGGGGGTGCGAGGTCGGACAACAGGATGGGACTGGCTTATTGTTCCCGCTCCTGGGGCAGGTTGGATTCTGGCATCTGTGAGCCACGCGAGTATGATGAAGCGCAGAAATGGGGCACGTGGGGTGGGGGGCGGGGCATCGTTGATGGCCGTGTCCGTATCTCCAGCAGTTCTTACACTGGGAGGTTCTGGAGGAGGAGAAGGCAAGTTCAACCTTGCGTTTCTGTGAGAGGATGACGACCCCTGAAGTGAGGGCCGAAATGTTCTGGGGGTCGACGGTGATAACCACCGAAGTGGCCTGCTTCGTCTCCCTAGAATCTCGGCTAGGGTTAAGGTACCTGGCTGAGAGAACCTGGGTCGTTTTGTCGTTGAGGATTGCTTGCAGGATATATGGGAAGAGGTCCTCTTCGGCTTGGAGGAGGAAACGTTGTGGGAGGCCATGAATGGCTAATTGCGCGGCTGTGGGGGCGAGGACGAGGGTGCACCAGGGGCTTTCACCTACTAGGAAGGACTGATTGAGGGCCCTGGTGAGGGAGTCGAAATAAGTGGCGTACGAGGCGGCGGGGGTGGCTTTGTCGGTTACTGTCAGAGAGACAGAGCCTCGAGGATTGACGGTAGCAGAGAAGCCGAGTGGGAGTAACCAGTTTGATTCGCGGAGGACGCGAGCGGCGATGTCGGGAAAGGTAGCGGCAATGGTGAGAGCGTCTGGGTGAGGGGCAGGGGACTGACGAGGAGCAAAGGAGCGTCGTTGGGCACCTGGAAGGGGGGGCGGCTCCTTTTTAACAGGAGGGACCATTGCACTCGCAACTTGTTGGGGGGAAGGAGGCTTCCCAGCTTTGCTTTTGCCCTTACCACCCGAGGCTGAGCCGGAGGCAGCTTGCGCGTAAGAGGGGGGGACGACATTGTCAGGGTGGAGGTGGCCGAGTGTGAAGGAGTCGAGGTCGTACATACCCTTCCGGAACTCTCCGGCTTCATAGGAGTTGTGATACAGCTTGGCGTACTTCTCGGGGTCACCGAACGCCTTGCCAAGCCTCGTATCGTAGAATGGTATGAGGCATTTGGGGTCGTCAGCCGCAGCTGAGGGAGGTGTGGGTGGGGCACAGGCCCTTTCTTTTCCCTTCCTTGAGGGAGGGGGGCCGGCAGTTGGAGGGGGTTGGGGAATTCTTTGTGGGGGGGGGGGCAGGTGCCAGGGGGGCAGGGGTACGGGCTGACACGCGATGTGACAGGTCAGGTATGGATGCCTGGAGATTGGCGATCCCCGGAGCAGTTTGTTGTTCATGGGCGGGGGGGAGGTTCGCGAGTTGAGAGGAGATGTCATGGAGCTCCTCCCTGAGGTTCTCGTTTTCCTCGGAGATGGTTGCGACGGCCTGGGTTACCCCGCTCACCTCATGTGAGACGGTCACCAGGCCCTGGACGAGCTGGGAGAGGAGAACGATCGTGATAGACTCGATGGGTAGGGTGCTGGCCTGCGCATCTGGGCTGAGGTCCTGGAAGTCTTGGTTGCTGAGCCGGAGGGCGCTCCTCGCCTGAGGGAGTTGCCTCATCATGAACTCGATGGGGTGATCGGTCGAGGGTGTTCCTGAACGCGACGGGAGGGGAGAGTTGAAGGCAGAGAGCCTACCAAGGGCGGCGTTCCCTGGGGGGAGATTGTGGGGGTTCGCCATGGCGACGAGCAGGTGAGTAAAAGTGGGCGAGGGGCTTGGTCCGACGCAAAGCGGGGTAAAGTTGAGATTGTATGTGAAATGTAGGGGGGGGGAAGAAGTTTGCGAGAAGCGTGTCCTATCTCTTGGTTGGAACCAAGCGCCTTATATAGGCATCTTCCCACAACCCTAACCCTGGTGACTTATCACCTCGTGCTACATAAACCTCTATGATTCATAGTGAGTCATAGCGTGAAATCCATCAATAACTCATACGAGTTATCGCACAACATTCCGTTAATCAATCAAAACTCATAAACCAAGTCATGTGCTCAAACGAGTCACATGCGTGAAACCCATGACTCATAAGTATGAGTCATGTGAAATCTGCCTTGCTTAGTCACTATTTGTGACAGATAGGGTGTTCTTGATGCCACCATCCGAATGGTATCATCCTACCATATTTTCCTGCCAGAGCTATTTCGCAGGAAATCAGAGAAAGGTGTTGATTGTTTCCTATTTCTAGGAATAGAGGTTTCGCGAAATTGGTTCCACCAGAAGCGATAGTTTCTCCCGTGAACCCTTGAATATGAACTGCATGAGTTCTCGAGTGGTACGGGATGTGTAGGTCTTCAACGAGTTGCTCATTGATGAGAAAAATATTCGATCCAGAATCTAATAGATCTGGAATTTGGTAGCGCTTGCCGAGGATATATATGTGCGCATGGCCTTCGGGACAGTTATAGCGTTCGGGTTCTCGTATCCAAGGATCTGCCCAACCATCCGTTCGTTTAGGGCGTAGTTGTAGTACTACCTTGTTTCGTTTCGACATGTTGTGTATCGAGTAGTTGCGCGTGTTTGTGACAACACCCGCATTGTTTCGACCACCCAGGTCTGCTCAGACAAACTGTCACAAAAAATTAAAATGTTTTATACTTCTAGGCAGCCCACTACGAGCTGTCTTTACACCCTGCCGAGGGGTTCCCAAAATTATAAAGCCCATTAAACGGGCCAAATCCCAATGCCAAATAATGCAAAAATACGTTTCATATATATAAGAGAAAACTTACCTTTTTGGGTAATGTGGTTGTTATAGCGATGTCTCTTTGTTGATGCCTAGCAACGAGTGTTGTCGCCTAAACATTTTTTTGTTATTTGGCATAACGCGAGACTGTGGTATAATACGCAAACATTAGACCCATATTCTGAACCGTTCGCTACGGTCTAGCTGGATTAGCTATGGGTTGGCCGCCCTTGCCCCCACAGGGTCAAGCGTTCGAGTCTCCTTGGAGGCAACAATAATTGAGTACCGGTTAGTACGGCTAGCCAGGTAGTGGAGCAGCAAGGCTGCCCTTAATCTACCTAGCAAACCATGTTCAAACTGAGCGCAAATGTCTGAGTCAGAGGGAAAAAGCCCGCCTTCCTAGGAAGGTGGTAATATAAAAACTCCTCCTTCTGGAGGCAACTACACCGGTACCCTATTCCGTAAACGTCGGTTCCTGCAGAGCGGGTGGATAGTCCAGGTTCTGTAGCGAGATTTTTTGTACGAGTGCCAAGACTTTGTCCCGAGAATGCCGAGGAAATAAACCCGTGTAAAAAGGTTTTGTAATCGCTTTCCACTTGCCTTAGGAATAGATGGTACCTGCTTGCTTCACAAGATCTACGGCGTGACTTACCCGTGACCTTGTCATTCCTAAGGCACCGTGACATCCGCTCTAGACTGTCCACTAAGCGAGGTCAATTAGGACTTTTAGACTTAGGAAAAGGCGATACTTTGTTTATTTGCAACGTGATTCCTTTAGGTCATTTCTGTATCGGATAATTCCCCAACTTGGGTAGGCATTTCTCGATGTACTCGGTTAACATTACGGACTTGCTCTGAACGCGACGGTGGCGGGTTGTGAACAGCCAGCGTTGAAGTGCGTGGCTTCCGGTAAGGTTTAGGGTTTCCCCCATTCCCGTAGGTGAAGGTAGTTGCTACTACAATCTGCTTTCGACATTTTCTCCCAGTATGGTTGTCGAGGGTGCAACAAGTGCATTGTTTTTCCCTCTTTCTTTTTTCAACCATATCTTCGGTAATGCCTTCATGAGCTTTCTTCCAGTCGGTATGCTCATCTTTGGAATTTTTACCAGTTCACTTCGCAGTTGCTGTTCGTGGAGATTTCCATCCAGAGGTGTTTTCCTTTCGAGGTTTATTATTCTTTTTCTCGAACTTTGTGTTGAATCCTTTTTCTGACGCTTCTCGCTTGCGCTTTGGTGTGGGGTTGTGAGGGGTCGCTATGGACTTTGACAATTTTCCACGTTTGAGAAGTTCTTCTTCCTGTCTTCCAACTTCCCGCAAGGTTTCTATCCAGTGATCATCATTGTTGAACTTGAAGTGGGATAATCAACGAAGGATATTCTGCGGAAGTTTGCTTTCAACCTTAACCCTCCACGCTATTCCTGTGAGACCAGCCTTAATGTTGAAGTTTTCGAGGAGTAGAAGGTATGTATCGATCCTGCCCTTATCGATAATTTTATCCATTTCTTCTAGGGCTCATCGTTCCTCTTCGATACTAATGTACCGTTGATTAATCTCTTACCGAAATCGTTCCCACGTAGAATAGCTAGGGTCATGAGTGTAACCATCTAAACCCCCCATGACCTTCCTCTATTTCTCCGAAAAAGGTGCTACCTTATTTTCCTTGGGCTTCCCTAAGGCGAATACGATGCGATGCCAGTGGTTCTCCCATTGCGTCGGGTTGCGATCGAAGTAATCTTCACATGCTGTTAACCAGTTTCTTACTTCTTGGTTATCTTCTCCCTGAAAAAAATAAGGAGGTTCTGCAGTGTTTTTTATTGGTCACTGAGAAGTACTAAGAACCCCCTGTATAAATTCTAGCATTGCCCTAGTACGGGGAAAAGAATCTCTTGAAAGCGATGGTCTTCGAGCGTTGCGTTCCGGACATCCGCCTCTCCTGCCCCTGCCATCTCCTCCATTTTTGTCCTTATCATCATCGTCATCGTCATCTGGGTCGGATCTCCACCAGTATTTTCTGGTGGAGGTGGTGGTTGGTTGTTTCCTCCTCGATCAACTTCCTTTCCTTTATTCTGTCAGTGAGTTGAAGCTGATTCCTTGTCAAGATTGATACCATCGGGTGGTATCCAAGGGTTTTGTTGACCTTGGTTAGAAGGTCCGGGGTCACCATCACCACCATCGGTTGGTGGAATGGTATCGTGAGGTTTTTCAGCACGATCGATTCTTGCAGTTAAGGTTTGTATTAATACTTGAAATTGGAATCGTTGCTTGTCAAGGAGATCTCTTGCTTCTTGATGGTCTTTTTGTTGTTGAGCGGCCGCATTGTCTTTTTGTTGCTTTAGTAGCTGATCCGCTCATTCCTCGTGATCAGGGAGGATTTGTTGCCAGGTAGTCTCCTGGTTTTTAACCTTATTCTTTAGTTCGAGACGTTCACAGTCGAGGATCCTATCGCGGTCTTTTGCCAACTCCACGTACTCTTTTTGTTGTGCTGCTTGTCGTCTAAATTCTGCAGCTATTTCGGCTGTTAGACGTTCTTGCTCAACTCGAGTTGCCCCTCCCAGTGTTAACAATGCTTGCCTAGCATCACTTAACTCCATTTCGACAATTGTTTCGCCCTTTGCTAACCGGGTTTGTAGCAATTGTAGGTTTGCATACTGTACCCTAGCATCGTCCGATAACGCTTCGAGAGCTATTTGATTTTCATCAAGGCTTTAATGTATTGTAGACGAGATAAACTTGAATGCTTGGGCAATTTGTTGTTTAAGGAGTTCAGTAGGATTCGTGTGGTATCTCGAGTATTGTCTGGAATTTGAACAGGATGAGGACTTTCCAACCCGGAAAGGTGCACTTGTGGATCGACTCATTGCTCATGAGCTAGGTCCAGAGGGAATCGTGAGAGGTCCAGATGATTGTGCGAATGATGAAGCAAGAGGTGTTGTGCTTTCATCATCCATAGGGTCGTCTGGTGATTCATCATGGGAGGAGGCTTCGAAAGGAAGAGGTGAACCAGGTTGGTTTTCTGTCATGTTGATTTAACAAACCTGATAAGAATAGGTTTTGGTCTTTCGTCTCTTGGAAGAGAATGGGTGACGAAAGGATTCGTATTGCGTATGCCACCAGTTCTGTTCAAATGAATCAATATACTCCTGGTAATTTTTTGAGATTTGATCCACGCGATCGACAGGAGGAGACAGATGAACAATGGTTTCCGGCGTTGACGATCAGGACCGGAGGGTTGGTGGGGGAGAAGGAGTGGAGCACAGTAGTGTAACTCCACCTTCTGATTCTGGTTCCCAATCATCCAAAGGTTCTTCGGTTGGTTGTGATGCGCCAATGGCAGTCTCAGTAGGGTTTTGAAGGATGAAAAAAAGGTAATATACGATCAGACAGGCAATCAAGTCTGACAGCATAAGGTAGGGTATAAGCCCCAGTGACCGAAGAATAACAATATAGTGTTACAGGGTAGCTAACGCGGTAGGATTCCGAGCTAACTATGCCAAGGATATTCAAGACAACAGATTAATAGTCAGGAAGGCTCGTTGGTAATCGTTTTGATAAAGGTAAAGTAATAAAGTGTAGTCAAATATCAAAGAGTTAAAATATAACTTGCTAACTTGTTATATTGTTAAGGTCTCTTCTCCGTTGCTTGATGATTCTTCAACCACTGGGGGAGAGGCCTACTATTTATACTAATGTTCATGCTACTTCGACTTCTTTAGTTAAGAGGTATCTTCTTAACAATTCAGTTCGTCAGAACAAAGTGCGAACACCGTTTGACCCGGAAAACTTGCCCAGCTCAACTCAGAGAATCTCCCGAACTGCTATTTCATCTGAGGCCGTCCCCACTCCACCAGTAGACAGTCTTCGATCTCTTCGTCATGATAGACTATATATGAATATGCGGTCCAAATGCCTACATACCAATAGTAATGTGGAATATGAAGTGATCAGTTCCGATATCCAGCAATCAAAGCATTATGCAGCAATATGCATATTCAACTAGAGTAAGAGGAGTAGTGTTCTCCAAACATCATTCCAATCAGCTAAATATATCTTGAAACGTGCTCTTCTCCAGTGGTCCGAGTTATCTTCCAGATGCCTCTAGGAAGCTCATAACTTCATGAGCATAGGTTCGGATATATGGTCATCCTATTGAGCCATATACCTCTCTCTTAATTATTAGGTAAGCTATTCCCGCTAGGGTAATAAGTACAGACATTTCTAAAGCGAGCATCGGAACGCGGTCATATTCAGAACCTGCCTCGCTCTGGCCGGCCCTCGAAACTGACTCGGTGTAATAATACCTGCATCAAACGTGCTTGGAGGAGAGATTGGTTCCAATTAAAGGAGGAAGTGTGTGCAATACTGAGTATTCTAATAGAGTGTAATTGTTAATATGCTAATTCGGTAGCTTCGCCGGAATGTCTGTCCTCATGTCAGTATGTCAACTCTCGTGCGCTACCTGCGTAGTCAGAACCTTCAAAAATGGCTGGCCAAGCACTGGGTCAAGCTTACTGAGAAGCATGCAGCCAAAAGCCTCCAATGGGCAAGAGAGCACAGAAACTGGACTCCAACAGATTGGTATCGTGTTATCTGGAGTGACGAGTGTACAGTAGAAAAAGCAGGGACAGCTAGGCAGCAGTGGGTATTCCGCCACCCATGGGAGAAGTGGCTACCCGAGTGCTGCAATCCTAAGCCAAAGCATAAAAGTGTCTCATTGATGGTATGGGCTTGTTTAAGTGGATTAGAGCGTGGGGAGCTTCATTGTCTTGATGATCGAAAGACTATCAATGCCGAATATTATATCAGCATGTTATTGAGATGGCTACTTCCCTCCCGGCGATACCTATTGGGTATCGAGTTAGAGCCACTCTTCATGCAGGATGGTGCTTGAGTCCATACAGCAAAGGCATCCATGGCCTTCCTTGAAGACCACTGTATTATCCTCTACAACCATCCTCCATACTCTCCCGATCTCAACCCAATCGAGCACATCTGGGTCCACATGAAGCGAACACTGCATAGAATGTATCCTGATCTGGTAAATCTATGAGGATGTCCGCAGACAATCCAAAGGCGATTGGCTGAAATTCTGCCGAAGGTGTGGGAGGAGATACCAGAGGGGTATTTTGAGGCAATGCTCAATTCAATGCCTAACAGAATACAGACAGTTATTGATGGAAAGGGATGGTACACAAAATACTAGTAATAGCATTCCTTCATGTTGCACGGCTTGGGCGGGGTCATTGTTTATATCTGATTATGTAATTAAGCTTGGCATTGAGAGTGGGATCGCGAACACTTTTGACGGGTGACTGTATGATACGGTTCACCTTAATTAGTTCGGGCTCTTCTCGTACATGTGATAGCCCTATGCTCCGCATATACCCTATACATCCGTTCATGCCCTAGCGTGTTCCTGATGTCCACACTTTAGTGTTCCTTCATAGCTGTGAGCGCTTCCTGTGCATCAACTACCTCTGGTCCCATACAGTGCTCTACTACTACCACTTACTTGTATGGCAACGATAGCCTTCCTTGTCTCCTCCGGTAGGGTCTTCTTTGTTTTTTCCTTTCCCATCACATCCGCTCTGCAAGCTCCTGTCCTGGCTGACACCTGCGGGGGACTCGTTGGGCTTCTCCTTCTTAAAACAGATATTTTTTATATTCTTCATGGTAAGCTTCCTTCTCTTCAGTGCTTCCAATTAGCGCAACAGTTTGAGATCCATATTCCGTTGTGGGATAGGATTCCTGACCTCTCCTGGGTGTACTGCCTCCTGGTGCCTGGTAATTTGAAATTTCTCGCCGACGTGATATTTGCAGCCCTCGAACGGGCAACCGAGACTCGGGAAATGTACCCTACGGAGGTGGTCCCTATGAATCATTGTTAATCATTGAAAACTAGTACAGTCTTGTTTGCAAAGTTCTCACTGATCGGTAGGTATCTTAGCAAAGGTCTGGGGACAACTCATGTACCGGTACAATAATTTGCACTTCAGGTTTTCTGCAGACACTTGTACCAGTACATTTGTTACTGCCAATATTTTTCCTGGTACCTGTAACAATCCTATTTTTAGGTGGTTAGGCAACAGGCAACGACAGTTATTTCCTAGGGTGAGCAAGTCTTCTTGGCTACGATATGGCGTAGGGAAATACTATCTCTTCAGATAGTACGGAACTGGCTTGCTTGTCTGAGCGATCCGTCGAAGGATACTATCTCCTCAGATAGTAAGGTGGGTGGATTGTCGTGCTTGATAGAACTATTACAATAGTTCTATGTTCGAGTCGCCCGTCGAGACTATTACAATAGTCTCTGGGTTCTTAGAGCGTAGGCGTTCGTAGAGGAGGATTATAGGTAAAGAGAGTAGAGTATAATCGTATTGCAATATCTTGAAGTATAGAATAGTACTTAGATGGTTGCGTGAAGATTCTATCTCTTCGTCGAAACCAAGCGCCTTATATAGGCATCTTCTCACAACCCTAATCCAGGTGACTCATCACCTCGCGCTACATAAGCTTCTATGACTCATAGTGAGTCATAGCGTGAAATCCATTGATGACTCATATGAGTCATCGCACAACATTCCGTTAACCAATCAAAACTCATAAACTCTGTCATGTGCTCAAACGAGTCACATGTGTGAAACCCATGACTCATAATATGAGTCATGTGCGAAAGTCATTACATCATATGACGTCACTATCCTGAGTCATGAAACAATCAACCAATCAAAATATAACAATGACTCGCGAGTGTGTAGTCATGTGAGAACTATGAGTCAAGTGACGTCATAGTGTGAAATCCAACATACCTTATGACTCATAAATATGAGTCATGTGAAATCTGCCTTGCTTAGTCACAATTTGTGACAGTACCTCTTGATCCTCGAGAACTTTGCGAATGAGGCTATATACTCCCATTCACAAAATCTTCACAGAAAGAATGATACATTGGTGAGTAGGAAACATACTTTACACCCACGAGAGTTTTCTTAAGTGTGGTGCACGAGTCATTTGTGAAGCTGCGGGGATCCTTATCGCCATACGGACAGAGAGAACCATCCTCATCTGAGTCAGAGGATGTAGGGTAACCGCTAACTGGCTTCTCTTCTCTCTTCTCCTTCTTCCCATGGCCGTTGTCACTGTTGTCGTCGTTCACACGCTTTTTCTGGATTTTGGAATGCTGATTCATGGTAAAGTAGGGGGCAAACTTCCGCGAGGCAAGCTTTGGTGGGTAGAGAGAGAGAGAGAGGATGGGGGAGGGGGGGCTGCTTTTATGGAGAGTTTCGTGGGAAGTATACACCCTTCCTTGGTGGAGTATTCGTTACTAATTCGTATACCTCTCACTAGTGTAGTCCGTTAGAGCTGATGAACAATACGTACACTGACAACTACATACGTGGAGCGTACTATCCATGATTTCACTCTCCTGGCTTCCCCAGCGTCTCTATAACCTACGATTATCCCCCTGTTACTCACTCTTGAACGATTACCAGGGATTAGTGGAGCCGGATGAAGGCGCCATGGTCAGGCAATATTTCCTGGGAACAGGAAATATTCTGGCCATGCTAACCGCACTCCCCCACCAATTCCACGATTTTGTACATAGGATCAGAATAAGCAATCTCAATTAAAAATGTAAATATTAGTTATTTAGTTAAGGTATTTCACCCAGTAATGGGTCACCCGCCAGTAATAGGTCACTCGTTCTCCATAGTATGATTTGATATATTAGCAATTCTAGGGGGTAAAGATTGTCCAATCTTATTTAAAGTAAATTTCCAAACTGTCTTGAAACTTATGTATAATCCTGCCAATTTTTGAAACCAGTCTTTCATTGCCCAATCTGTAAATGCTACAAGTGAGATATCATGATTATGTATAAAAGTATTGTAAAGCAAAGGTACCACTCTTGCAAAAAATTAAAGATTTCTCAAGATTATTGTATAGGTGATGTACTATAAGACCTGTAAATAATAAAATATTAAGGCAAAATCTGAGGCTGAGCAAGAGTCTTAAAGATTAGTGGTCTTTTAACCTTCAGACTACCCTAATTTTAACATATAACCCACACTCTTGCCATACAAAATTTCACAAAAAGCACTACCAAACACATACCAAACTGGAAGCCTGACCTGGGGGACCTTCAGGCAGCAATTACTATCAATAATTAAAATTCTGATATTTCCATCTACTATTTAGTTAAGAGCTTTGATGATTTCAAGTCAACCCTTCAGAAAGCACTCAATAGCTATACCACTTCTAGTAAGATCGCTAATGAAAGCCAGCAGTTGTTTGCCCATCCAGAGAAGAAAATGATAGTTTCTTGCATTGAAGATTATAATCATAATAGTATTTTGCAAAGGTTGTTGATAAATTGCAAAGAGTGAATGAGATTATCTCAAAAGGTGGGCTGGGAATAAAGCAGGAGGGATTCAGAAAGCCAAGGGTAACAGCCAGGAGAAGCCAAAGAATAGGATGAAAACTAGAGGGTAGAAATCAGGTACTTCTAAGGTTTCTGAAATTTTGGGATGTGAATCAAGTTCCAAAAAGAAAGAAGATATTGGATATATACTATGTTAATATGTTTAATATTTTGAAAACCTTTGCTCGAAATCAATAGTTACCCAAATCAAATTCTGCAACTTCCAGCTTCAGTAGTAGTAGTCCCTACAGATCTTCAAGGTATAGAATTAATTATTCTATGAAGGGGAAACCGGCAATGTAAGCCTTGACAGATGCTCAAAAATATTTCAGGAAACATCACTCTGCTGGATTCCAGAGGCATTTCTTTTCTAAAATACCTTATCTTTTGTAGTAACTCTTAGCTGCTCTCATTCTATAGTCGGGATAAATTATATAAGTTTAAATGAAAATGTAGTGGGAGAAATTGACTTTTTAGTTGTTCAAGGAAAATCAAATATGTGACCCATTACTGGGGGGTGACCCATTACTGGGTGAAATACGTTAGATTACATAGTACGATAGAACTAGAAGCTCTTCCCTCGAGACCTCGAGGGGGGCATATTCTTGTCTAGGTGTTATCTCACTTTAGTCTTCATAGGGACTTCTTCCTCTACCCCCCATCATTACTCTCCCTTTGCCAATTCCCCTCTGCTCCTCAACACTGTACCCTCCTCCCCCTCAGGCCTATCGCTCCCTTTCTTCTGCTCCACCTACCCCTTGACCTACTCCCACCCCCTGCCTCTTTCTCTCTGACTATTGACCTTCTCACTCATTCACCTGCATTATATATCTATAGCTGCTTATTGTTAGTTGGTAGTAAGTATTGGCTGTATAAGTTAGAAAGAAAAATGTGTTGTAATTATGACCTTAAGGGCATATATGCTTCTACAGACTCTATCTTTCTTTAGTCATTGCAAATGCTCCCCCTCCTCTCACCTATTATGATATCATACCTCTTCCTCTACCCTCCCCCCTTTCCCTGTCCTTCCTCTCTGCTTCTTTCCGTTCCCTTTTTTCTGCCCCTTCCCTCCCCTCTCTCCAGGCCTGCTTAGTATGTGGCACTTTGTCCCGGCCCATCTTTCTGTAAATGAGAGGTAAGCCATATAATTATGAAAGAAAGTAGCCCTCAGATTGAAATATTGAGAAACATGTCGGTTTTTGTTGGTATCATGTTACAATAGTTTGTTAGCCAAGATACTTTGTGTTCTTTTGTTATGATATCTGATTTTCTTTCCTTCTTGTCCTGAGAGTTCTTTATGTGGTGGAGCGGGATGAGTTACACTCGCCATAGGCTGCCCTTACAACACACTTGGGGGGATATTTTGGAAGAAATCTCCACTCCGCCCCCGTCCAGGGTGAGTCACCACTCAGAACCTGGATGGGGCCCATTTCTCTCATATCATATCATAATATTATCAACACCCTCTCTCCATGCCCTAATGATCTTAGAGCTATTTTACAGTAAATCTCATAATTAGATTAGATCATTTAGATACTGGTTCATTGTTCAGTACATAATAGACTGGGATTATTATGCCATCACATGTGCTAGGATGTTGGAGTTGCCTCTCTTAGTAGACAGCGAGGACGAGAACTCATAGATGTGAATAGACTTTTCTCCTTGTTTCTGTCAACCGTTGACATCTTTATCCTTTGTGTTTTTTTCATTTTTCGTTCATGGGGGATACTTTAACGCTTCCTGCTGTGTGAGTGATGACCCACGAACAATTCAGTTGTTTGTTTCCCTCCCTTTTCTATAGTTTCCGACTACGATCCAGCTCACTTGTGAGAAGTGAATATTCCGGAGCTAGGAAGAATACCCTCCTAACTAAAAGTCATTCTTTCTGTGCTCATGCCGGGATTGTAGTCAAAGCCCCACAACCCCAGAACACTTGTAGGCATTGTGTCTAGAGAGGGTGAGCTCAAGCTAAACCGTTAAGTCATTAATGCCGAAGCGTTCTTAAAGAGGACTGCTATTGAATTCCACCGAAATTTAACCATTTTGTTTGGCTCCCGACGATACGCAATGGTAGTTCCTCCAAAAATGCTTCGACGTTACGGGTACGGTGCAGAGGAGTGGGCGCACTGCGGGAATTAACTGACCCCAGTATATTATAAACGATTTACAGAGTTTAGTCTATTTTTTCACTTCTTTCACACTTCTTTTTATTTCTACCTTCCGTGTTCAGCCACCCACCCCTTGGCTGGACAGCGAGACACGTCCTTCCCCTTAATTGCACCGAAGCCATCTAGCCTCTTGCTCCCGCTATCCGGTTTCGAACGCCCCAAAGTACAGTACACCGTACAGTACTCTCGCTACTCACTCTTCCTCAACAACTCGGTAGGCCACCACCTTTCAAATAGAATTGTAAGTGCCTTTCTATACCCTGAAAGAAATGCGCGCCTTGAGAGTGGGAGTCTAGGTTAAGAACTCCCCCAAAATTTCGCTTCGTGCTATAACCTAGCACACCGGTTGAATTCTAAAACTAAAGGTTAATATCGTTAGAAATTGTGGTTGATTCCGGAAGTTGCGGGAGTTTAGTCGATCGTTTTAAAGTTTCAGGGATTTACTGAGAAGATTCTCCAGATTTGTCTTTTCCCTTTCATCACAGGAGTGTGCGGAGGAATACGGCCATGGGTGGAGATGCAGAGATAGGTGTGGTGACAGACGGAAGGATAGGGATGCGTTGAGCATGTTTTTCGCTCACACTGGTCTTTACCGCTGGCTCAGTTGGAGGTGATAAAGTTGTTGAATATGCAGTGCCTCCCCTACCTTTCCTATGCGATGCCCAAGTTCCAAGCCAATCCTTCCACGCACCACCTACTATTGCGCTATCTATTTTCCAAGACCAACAGCCATAATAACGTTATGCGTTGTTGTGCTGGTAATTACACAATACACATTTACAGCCCAAACCCTGATACTTTGTAACATTTACCCAATGCCGAGTACCAGATTGTGGACAACCACTGCCTTACGGTAAATCACACAGGCAAGTTACAGTCCATAGGCGAAACCCAACACCAAAATTTCCGATGTCGGGTAACAATTTGTCATGCTCTAGGATTCCGAGAGCACTTAGAGCTCCCTTTATAATCAGTGAGTCGACTGTTATTAGCCCCTCCCTTTCCCCCGGCCATGTTTCCCCTTAATTCCTCCCGATCCTCTGCTTTACCTCTCAATAGCTATTCTAACATTTCTGGCAGCATTTACTGGCACGGCTAGGGGCCCGATAAGCTTACGGTACCCACCGAATCGTACTCTGTCGTGTCATAGGAATTGTAAAGCTTGCTTTCGGTCTATGGTAATAGGCGAGTGATCTTCTGTGATGGGTTGCAGGGTCGAGGTTGTTAGGCATGATGCGAGGCAAGCGAGGCTACATAAGCAACCGGTGGATCGAGGCGTTCGCACACCCGGTAATTGGGTACGGGAGGTCCTGGGGGTGGCTTCACCAAGGGTGGGAACGAGAGAGACATGACTGGCGAAATAAGAATTGCGCTAAAACCAGTTTTATTGATTTTGGTTTGCCGGAAGATAAAAGGCTGATGTGTGTAGAAGGAAGTGAGAGGGGATTTGGGATACGCAAGATACCCGCTACCAATGACAGCCAAGACAGCTTCATGACTAAGCAAACACTCTCTGAGTTCAACCCACGATACCTAACCGAGCTGTTGGAAGTATCACTCGGTGTGAGAATGACAAGAATTGGGAGGAGGATTCCGAAAAGGGGAGGGAGAGAGGGAAGCAGGAGAAACAAGAATGCTTAGGCGACAGGATGCTGAAGCAAACACAAAAGGGTGACCTTGGTGAATGCAAGCATCCGGAAGGTGCGACGACTTTTTGTGTTTGACACTTAATCACTATTGGCAACACAAGGCATGGGGGGAGTGAGGAATTTGGTGTTTGAATACAACGGATGATATAGAAGTAGGGTTAAAAATAAATTTTACCACGGTCTGATAAGTGAACTATCGTAGCGAGAGGGTTCCCGTCGGTGGTGCGTCAAATCCTCCTTCCAAGCATACTCTACCAGAAGTCTTTTCTCCGGGGTTGGTCTGTACTTGAGCTACGATTTGAATGGGGACTACAAATTTAACTAATATATTCATGAAACTTTTACCGCGCCTAATATCCCATCCTTCATTCTCAGACTGAGCATAGCGTATAAGGTGCACTTTCAGCCCCTCGTAATATCTAGGCAGGGTCAGTCAACCAAGATATTCGGGCCGTTTTATCTGTGAGGAAGCGGTACTAACCGGTGTTCATCTTATCTATGTTGTGTCGAATTAGGGATGGGATTAGTCGGCTTGGAAAAAAGAAAAACAACTCATCAGGCTTAGCTGGATGAGAGAGATGGCCTCCCGGTAACCGTTATGATTGGGTGGAACTCAATGTTAGTCTACAAGTATCAACACCTTGAAAACAAAACCTCCGGAGGTGGCAACCATAACGAGTATTTCACCACAGGGCCCGCCCAGGACCAGGGGATCCCACAAGGCGCCAAACCCCAGCTACTGGTAAGTGTACTAAGTTATATGAAAGGCGTTGAAATATCCGTTGGAGTTAATTGGCTCATTGTTCTTGTTATGGATGATAGTTGTAGCATATGATTCTCGTTCAAAGATACCATGAAGTACAGACTACCACTCGGGTAGTTGTTGAAATTGCTTGCAACCGGGGTTGTGGTTGGATGAATGTATAATACTGTACAGTATGCGATTGCTGTTAGGTTACAGGATTGTCATGTTTGCTATTTTCCTGAGTTCAGTGGATCGCTTTTGGCGAACTGGCCTAGTCTTGTGTCTTATGCAACTTGCAATACAGCTAAACCCTGCATACGGAGTCATAATAGCAGATGTGGCTCGCCTACACGGTTTAATAAGTTTTGAGGGCAGTGTTTAGCATGCTCAAGTATTTTTTCTCTAGTCTGCCTTGACAGGGCTTGGTCTTCAGAACACATCGTGGAGGCTGCTTCTCTGGGCTGTGAACGTACTAGGCATATTAAACCCGGACGATTCACCATACAAATTTTTACCCCCTTGCGCTCGGGTTCAATACCGGTATGATACTCGTACCAGTATGACTGGGAGGTGTATGGGGCTCAACAACCATGGTTGCTTTTTTGCTCAGCAGTGCCTATCAAACATGAGATAAGGTAAGCACTGATACCAACAACGATAGCGCTTCAAGTACCGTACTTGAAGTGAGAGCATTGTCTGGACTCTCGATCAGGCCGATAATCGATTTGGGATGATGGGATGATAAAAACGAGGCCTGATTCTGATGAGTAATTGTACCAGAACCTAAAGCGAATAAGCTGAAGCTATCGGTGCTTTAAATATATATAAAGAGGCCATTGAAGTGCCTGTATTCGCATCTGTATCTGGATAATACGAGTGTTGAAAGCCGCCGATACTGTACTGCGGTATTTTAGATTACCTGCGGCAGTTCCGAGTGGAGTAGTGAACAAGGGGGCGGTGTTTTTCGTTCGAGCTTTTGATCCTTTTGTTACTAAGGATCAAGGCTATAATTCTGCGGAGTCAAGTGGTGCCAACTGCTGTAGGGTCCCTTCTTGGCGCTGCCAATAATTTCACAGCCGGGCCATCTCATGATTGTGCAACCCCAGAGCCTCAAAATAGGTTGCTACCAACCTCTCCCTTCTAGTCTTCCAGATTTCCTTGAACTCCGAAAGAAGTCAGATTCTCACTGCACACGATCCCTCCATACCTCAGAGAAAAAAAGGAATTCAGATAATTAACTCTAGCGTAGATGTCAAGGTATCAGCAGGTCACCGGGAATATCAACTCATTCAACGCGTTGACGAACTACAACAATATCATCATCACCCCAGGACCAGATGCTGAGAGGCATCAAATTCTACAGTGGCTATCGCCGCTAGAGCCACAACAACGGCACGAGGGTGTGCGAGCCGACCGACTCGATAGTGTGGGAAACTGGGTACTAGAAACCAACGAGTTCAGGAAATGGTGTGATATGGAAGATGGTTGGGTTGAGCCAGTGTTGTTCTGTTATGGGAATCCTGGGGTGGGGAAAACATATCTTAGGTGGGAAGGCCTCACGTCTAGGGAAGTGTAATGTAGATATCACTGACCATTATCAAATAACAGCTCCCTGGTGATTGATAGCCTGCGTGATCAGGCTGCGGGGAATGACGTTCCCGTTGTAGGACTCTACTGCGATTTCCGTGCCCAGCAGGAGCAGTCCACCACAAATATGCTGGGCGCTATCCTCAAGCAACTTGTTAGGAGAGGAGGGGTCCCAGAGCATATACACGAGGCATATCAAAAGGCTAAAAACGAGTATGGCTGCCAAGGGCTCCGCCTTCCCGATATGGCAGAAATTCTAAAGAGGACTATTATATCGGTACAGCAGATATTCGTATGTATTGACGCTTTAGACGAATTGACTCCGAAACACCGGCGGGAGCTTCTTAAGTCACTGCAAGAAACTGTTCGGGTATCACGAAACATGCGAGTATTGATTACTGGGAGGCCCCATATCGACGACGAAATCAGAGAATTTTTTGGCGGAGCGGTTAGGATCCCAGTCACTCCTTCCAAGGGTGATATTAAGAGTTATCTGGATATGAGGCTCGATGGTGATACTACTCCAAAGGCAATGGATGCCGAATTGCGGGCTGATATTATGAGAGTCCTTCCGGAGAAGGTCTCAGAAATGTAAGCATGAATGTCAAATACATTTCGAATGCAAGTCTAAGTTATTATTCACTAACCGTGATGTCTAGCTTCCTTCTCGTTTCTTTGAACATCGGTGCGATTCTTGGCGAGGTTACTCCCCATCAGAGAAGGAAAAAGCTGGACAAGGTGATCGAAGGAGGGAGTCTTGGTGAGGCTTACTCCGTAACCATATCACGAATAAAGGCACAGCAAAGAAGCATGTCAAAACTCGGGATGGAAGTTCTCATGTGGGTATCGCATTCGGAGCGGCCATTACATGTCGACGAATTATGTCACGCCCTGGGGGTCGAAGAAGGATCTACAGACTTGAATGTTCGGAATATTCCAGCGATTGAAACACTACTAACATGCTGTCTGGGGCTTGTCACGGTCGAAAAGTCCTCATCTACCATCCGCCTTGTTCACTATACTCTACAGGAATACCTCTTCTACAATTCCCACTTGTTCATTAAGCCCCACTCGGCGATTGCGGGGGTCTGCTTGACCTACCTCAATTTTCCTCATATCCGAAGCCTTTCGCCTGCTCTTCGTTCGATCCCACCAACCGCCCCTTTTGTCGAGTATGCTTCTTGTCATTGGGGCGCACATGCTGGGCGGGAAACCACTGAAAGTGTGAAAACACTTGCGTTGAAGGTCCTTGATGGATACGATAGGCATATATCTTCGAAGATGTTGTTATTGCGTGGGATGAGTTTTTGGGACCGGCCCCTTGATTTGAAAGACTGCCCTACACGGTTTACTGGGCTTCATGGTGCCGCATACCTCGGATGCGAGGAGATAACGGTAGCCTTACTAGAGATGAATAAATGGGATGTGCAGGCAACTGATCTGAAGGGCAACACAGCGATCTCCTGGGCTGCTAGGAGAGGGCATGAAAGGGTCGTGAGGATACTGGTGGAGCGGGGCGGCATCAATCCAGATGCACCTGATGAATATGGCCGCACGCCGTTCTCGCTTGCCGCCGAGAATGGGCATGAGGGGGTCGTGAAGATACTACTGGAGCGAGACGACGTCAATCCCAACACAGCTGACATCCTGTTTGGCCGGACACCGCTCTCGTTTGCTGCCGGGAATGGGCATGAGGGGGTGGTGAGGATACTGCTGGAACGGAACGCCGTCAACCCTAACACACCTGACGAATATGGCCGAACACCGCTCTCGTTTGCTGCCAGGAATGGGCATGAGGGGGTGGTGAGGATACTGCGAGAACGGAACACCGTCAACCCTAACACACCTGATAACTTCGGCCGAACACCGCTCTCGTTGGCTTCCGGGAGTGGGCATGAGGGTGTGGTGAAGATACTGCTAGAAGGGGACGCCGTCAACCCCGACACACCTGATAACTTCGGCCAAACACCGCTCTCGCTCGCTGCCGGGAGTGGGCATGAGGGGGTGGTGAAGATACTGCTAGAACGGAACGCCGTCGACCCCAACACAGCCCACAATTCTGACCAAACCCCGCTCTATTTTGCTGTCGTGGGTGGGCATGGGGGGGTCGTGAGGGTGCTACTGGAGCGGGGCGACGCCAATCCCAACGCAGCTACCCTACTTGGTCATACGCCGCTTTCATGGGCTAGGCGGCACGGGTCTGAGGAGGTGGTGAGGATGCTGCTGGAATGGAACGCAGTCAACTCCGACACACATGCTAACTCTGCCCAAACACCGCTCTCGGTTACTGCAGCAATTGAACATGAGGGGGTTATGTGGACACTGCTGGAACTGAACGACGCCAATCCCAACACGCCTAACCAGCGCGATCAAACAAACCTTCAACCAACAGAGAGGTTCTCCCCGGAGCCACCTGAGCTATCCGAGCCCCCTTCCAAAAGGGCCCGTTTGTTTTAATATCCTAGGACAGTCTGCTACTCTTCTCCCTCCACTTGCTGGGCCTTCCGCAACGCAAAAAACTAGACGAAACACAATCTTAGGCCCGCTGCATACAGTCCTCTACAGGCTGCCCGGGGCCAACCCCCCTAAATTACATCATTCACCTAGAATTTCTCGTTGTCCTACTGCCCTCCCCCCTAACCATCTATCCTCTCCAAACTCTTTGTTTTGTTCTTTGTGTTTAATTCAACCAATTTTGTATACATTCGTAGTCCATTAGTATTTCCCTTTACTCCTTTCTCCATATATACACCTTTTTGATTCGGCTTTTGTTTCTCACCCTCATTAGGTTGGCTTATTTCATTCTTATCCACGATTAACTTTGCAAGCCTATGCTATTGCGCAATTTTAGGCGGGATCCGTGATGTATTATAGAGGGGGTGGATGGCAGCTTCATGAATATAGACATGCGTTATATAAACAAATTCTGTACACATGAAGGTGGGCGCACTGCAAGGATCAACATTGAACGATTTAGAGTACGCGGTTTAAAAGATTTGTTCAATGTTTTCTCCTCTGCCTCAATTGTTGTCTCTTCTGCTTTCTGTTACCGGCCCTTCACCAGTTGCATATCTATCGGATTGTAAGATAAAACTACCTCCCCGGGGATACCCAAGCTATCTACTGTAGCTCCCCGCTCCTAATATCCTTTTTTGAACATCACGATTTACAGTGCAACTAATTGTACCTACCCTTGCCATTCAATATACCACCTCTGTTTACCCCCCATTAGCGGTTTTGTAGGCCCCCGTAGCACGAAAAGAATTGCATGACCTTTCGATTTGTATCCGGAGCTCAAGAGCAAGGGAACCTTGAACTGGGGAAACAGGTTAAGAACTCTCTCCCGAGGTTAGAATAGCAACGTAGTATGATACCTGTGGTGGGTGGGTATAGAGGGTTGTGGGCATCAACAACAGTCTAGCCACAAGGCTGATGGCCGATGCTGTCAGGGATTGTGGTTGATTCTAAAGGTTGCGGGAGCTCTATGGAAGGTTTGGAAGTGTTGTGGATTGTTCGAGAGTTTCGGATATCTGCGGAGAAAATTCTCCTGACATATCTTTCCTTGGTTATCACGAGAGTATATCGAGGAATGGAGACATGTGGGGAGATGCGGAGCAAGGTGTGGTGATCTAAAGAAGGATCAGGATGAATTGATTATGTTTATTGATACACCTGTCATTACCATTAGTTTAGTTTGAGATAACGAAGTTTTTTAATATGCTCCCTATCTTTCCTAAACAATGCCCAAATTTCAAGTCAATCCTCTTCCATTCCTGTCGGCCGCTGGGCACTCCATTCTTTCACGTTAATCCATGTGCCGTTGTTATAGTATTATGTTGTAATACCGCCAATTACCTGATATACATTTGTTGAAATTCCGTTATATTTCCTATGTGCATTTCATAACACTACCGTGTATTCTTTTACTTAGTTTGTGTTTCGGCTTCACCTGTACACTGCTTACATTACTACAGCTAAGATTTATATTATGGTATTTTATTGATTGTTTTGGGATAATATTTGGGGATTTAACATGTGCTTTTCTATCCGGTGTTAATGATTTTATGCATCTCTTATGCACTATTATTGGTCATGATATTTCTAATATTCACATCACACCC
>Ga0307509_10003789_pt1 | contig 22447 bp, 21 predicted proteins | sample 10_EM_MG_FD_202245 | JGI IMG/M metagenome (GOLD analysis project Ga0307509, IMG submission 202245) | Populus trichocarpa ectomycorrhiza microbial communities from riparian zone in the Pacific Northwest, United States - 10_EM | ecosystem: Host-associated > Plants > Roots > Unclassified | place... | reverse complement strand
AGTAGTCGATCACGATCCACGCGCCGAAGCCGAGCGCGAACAGCGCGACCACGACGCCGAGCGCGCTCCACAGCCGCAGCGGCGCGTTCGTGAACGCCGTGACGCCGGTGAACGCGAGCTTGGACAGATTGCGCAGCGAGAACGAGCTCGCGCCCGCGTGGCGCTCGGCCGGCACGTACGGAATGATCACATTGTTGAAGCCGACCCACGCGTACAGCCCCTTCATGAAGCGGTTGCGCTCGGGCAGCGACTTCAGCGCATCGACGACGCGCCGGTCCATCAGCCGGAAGTCGCCCGCGTCGACCGGGATCGGCACCGCCGAGTTGTGGTTGACGAGGTAGTAGAACAGCGCGGTGCCGAGGCGCTTGGGCCAGCTCTCGTCGGCCCGCGAGGCGCGCGCGGCGCAGACCATGTCGGCACCAGCGACCCAGGCGCTGACCATCTCGGGCACGAGCGACGCGGGGTGCTGCAGGTCGGCGTCCATCAGCAGCACCACCTCGCCCTCGGCGCGGTCGATGCCGGCGGTGAGCGCGGCCTCTTTGCCGAAGTTGCGCGACAGGCGCACGTAGCGCACGCCCGGGCGCGTCAGCCAGGGCACCATGGCCGCGGGCGTGGCGTCGCGGCTGCCGTCGTCGATGACGATCACTTCCCAGCGGTCGGTGAGTGTGGCGAGCTGCTCGGTCAGGCCGCCGAGCAGCAGACCGATGTTGTCGGCCTCGTTGAAGGCCGGCACGACGCAGCTGATCGAGGGGCGGGTGGGGCGCGGGGTGGTGGTCATCGATGAATCGGAAATCCTTGCCGCTGCGACTTTAGCCTGCTCGCCCCCGGGCGTGACGGCATTCCGCCCCGGATGCATGCGCCGCCTCAACTCGTGTGGATCGCGGCCGGTCTATATTCCGGCCACGCCCTCGATTGTTTCATCCGATGCCGCACGCCCTGATCCACGCGTTCTTCGACCCCGCCACGTCGACGGTGACGCACGTCGTCGCCGACCCGGTGTCGAAGCGGGCCGCCATCATCGACCCAGTGCTCGACTACGACCCCAAGGCCGGCCGCACCTCGGGCGCGAATGCCGATGCGCTGATCGAGTGGGTGCGCGCGCAGGAGCTCACGGTCGACTGGCTGCTCGAGACCCACGCGCACGCCGACCACCTCTCGGCCGCCCCGTACCTGCAAGAGCAGCTCGGCGGCCGCATCGCGATCGGCGCGCACATCCGCGACGTGCAGCAGGTGTTCAAGCGCCTGTTCAACGCCGACGACATCGCCATCGACGGCACGCCGTTCAATCACCTGTTCGGCGACGGCGAGCGCTTTCAGATCGGCGCGCTCGAGGTCGAGGTGCTGCACACGCCCGGCCACACACCGGGCTGCGTGAGCTACCTGCTGCGCTCCGACAGCGGCCTGGACGTGTTCATCGGCGACACGCTGTTCATGCCCGACTACGGCAGCGCGCGCTGCGACTTCCCCGGCGGCGACGCGGCGACGCTGTACCGCTCGATCCGCCAACTCCTCGCATTGCCGCCCGAGACGCGCCTGCACCTGTGCCACGACTACCCCGGCAGCGAACGTGCGCCGAAGTGGGTCAGCAGCGTCGCCGAGCAGCGTCGCGACAACGTGCACGTGCACGACGGCGTCACCGAGGACGAGTTCGTCGCGATGCGCACCGCGCGCGACCGGACGCTCGCGAAACCGGTGCTGCTGCTGCCCGCGATCCAGGTCAACGTGCGCGCCGGCCACTGGCCCGCGGCCGAAGGCAACGGCGTGAGCTACCTGAAGATCCCGCTGAACAAAATCTAGGCAACGCGGCGCGCCAATCGCTCACTGCCACACGACGCGCCGGTGCGCGCCGACCCAGCGCTCGAACATCGGCCCGTAGGCCTCTTCGATGCGGTTGCGCTTGACCTTGAAGGTCGGCGTGATGAAGCCGTTGTCCACCGTCCACGCGTCCTTCACGACGACCAGGCACTCGAGTTGTTCGTGCGGGTCGAGGCGCGCATTGATCGCGTCGAGGTGCGCGGTCAGCGAGACCTCCATCGCGGCGCGGCCGCCGTTGTCGCCGGCGCGCTTCGCCGCGTCGGCATTCAGCATCACGATGCCGAGCGGCTGGCCGAGGTTGGCGCCGGTGACGATGCAGGCTTCGACAGCGCCGTTCATCACGAGCTTGTCCTCGATCGGCGCCGGCGCCACGTACTTGCCCTTGCTGGTCTTGAACAGATCCTTCACGCGGCCGGTGATGCGCAGATCGCCTTCGGCGTCGAGCTGGCCCTTGTCGCCGGTGCGCAGCCAGCCCTCACTGGTGAAGGCGGCCTGCGTCAGCGCCGGTTCCTTGTAGTAGCCGAGCATCAGGCCCGGGCTCTTCATGTGGATCTCGCCGCTCTGCGGGCACAGCCGAGCCTGCACGCCTTCGTAGGCCTTGCCGACGGTGCCGGGGCGCTGCGTGCCGGGCAGCGTGGCGTGCGAGACGCCGCAGTTCTCGGTCATGCCGTAGACCTCGACGATCGGCAGGCCCAGGCTCGCGTACCAGCGCAGCAGCTCCGGCGGCATCGGCGCGGCGCCGCCGGCGGCGAGCGTGCATTGATCCAGGCCCAGGCTCTTGCGCACCTTCATCGCGACGATGCGGCCCAGGATCGGGATCTTGAGCAAACGCGCGAGCTTGTCGGCCGGCATCTTCGCGTGCACGCCCTGCTGGAACTTGACCCACAGCCGCGGCACCGAGAAGAAGGCCGTCGGGCGGGCGCGCTGCAGGTCGGCGATGAAGGTCTCGAGGCTTTCGGCGAAGAACACCCGCATCGAGGTCGCGAGCAGCCCGTGCTCGACCAGCGTGCGTTCGGCGACGTGGGCAAGCGGCAGGTACGACAGCATGCGCGCGTCGCCGCCCAAGGACACGCGCTTGAGCGCGCTCTCGATCGACCACGCGAAGGTCGCGAAGCTGTGCATCACGCCCTTGGGCACGCCGGTCGTGCCCGAGGTGTACATGATGGTCGCGAGCTCATCGCCGGCGCGCAGCGGCTGGCCTGGCAGCGGCGGGGTCGACTTGACCACGTCGTCCCAGCGCACGAAGTCGTTCGGCGGCGCGAGCGGCGTGCCGATGCAGGGCAGGCCCGCAGGCACGCCGGCCTTCATGCCGTCCCAGCCGTCGAGCTTGCCGACGAACAGCAGCCGCGATTCGCTGTGCTCGATGATCTGGCGGATCGTGCCCGCTGCCAGCGTCGGGTACAGCGGCACCGAGACGAAGCCGGCCATCCAGATCGCGAAGTCGCACATCAGCCAGTGCGCGCAGTTCTTCGACAGGATCGCGATCCGGCTGCCGGGCTCGAAGCCCAGGCCTTGCAGGTGCGCGGCCATGCGGCGCGTCTCGTCCATCACCTGCGCCCAGGTGTAGTCGCGCACCGCGCCGGCGCCGAGGGGCTGGGTCAGGACCACGCGCTCGGGCGCGGTCTGTTCCCAGTGGTACAGGCGCTGCAGCGCCAAGGCATCGGCAGAAACCGGGTTGTCGGCGCTTGCAACAGGCATCGGAACGGTCCAGTGGCGACGGGTCAAGCTGCCCGCGGAGTGACGCTCACGGTAGAGCATTCGCGAGCGCGCTCCAAGGCCGGGAAACCCGGTGCTCCCGCTGCGCGAGAATCCGGGCCCATGCAATACACCATCGTCCGCCTGCTGCTCGCGCTCGTGTTCGTCGTCCCCGCGTTCATCGCCGAGGCGTGGGTGCCGCGCCTCGCGCACAGCCTCGGTCCGATGGCCGCGGCGAGCCTGTCGGCGCTCGCCGCGTGCGGGCTCGGCTGGGCCGCATACGCGGCTTATGTGCGGGTGGTCGAACGCCGGCCGCTGGTCGAGTTCGGCCGGCGCGGTGCGCTGAAGGAGCTCGTCGCCGGTGTGCTGATCGGCACTGCGCTGTTCGGCACGACCATCGCGGTGCTCGCGGCGCTCGGGCTCTACCGCATCCACGGCATGCGCGAGCTGTCGGTGCTGGTCGTGCCGCTGGCGATCTCGGTCGGTGCCGGCGCGATCGAGGAGATCCTGTTCCGCGGCATCGTGTTTCGCATCGTCGAGCGTTCGCTCGGCACCTGGATCGCGCTGCTGATCTCGGCGGCGCTGTTCGGCCTGGTGCACCTGGGCAACCCGCGTGCGTCGCTGCTCGGCGCCGTCGCGATCATCTTCGAGGCCGGCATCATGCTGGCCGGCGCCTACCTGCTGACGCGGCGCCTGTGGCTGCCGATCGGCATACACATCGGCTGGAACTTCACGCAGGGCGGCGTGTTCAGCGTGCCGGTGTCGGGCTTCGCGTTGACGGGCTTGTTCGACGGCACGCTCAGTGGGCCCGAGTGGCTCACGGGCGGCGAGTTCGGCGCCGAGGCATCGATCGTCGCGGTCGTCGTGTGCGTCGCGCTGGCGTTCGTGTTCCTGACGCTCGCGGCGCGACGCGGGCACTTCATCGCGCCGCACTGGCGGCGCAGCAGCGACGCGGCGGGAGCGCCCGTCGCGGCGGCTACTGCGCGTTGACCGGCGAGGTCGGGTCGAGCAGCAGCGCCATCAGGTCGCGGATCTGCGCTGGCGTGAGCACGCCGGCGTGACCGAAGCGCGGCATGTTCGAGCACGCGTTGGTGGCCTTCGCGTTCCAGAGCTTGCCCCAGGTGTACCTGACCATCTCGCTCGACGCGGGCGCGGCCGGGTCGGTCACGCCACGCAGCTTGCCGTAGTGGTACAGGCTCGGGCCGATCGTGCCGTACGAGATCTCGGTCTTGCTGATCTGGTGGCAGTTGTAGCAGTTGCCGCCGCTGGGCACGCCGGCCGGGTCGGTCCAGGTCATGCCGCGGCCGTTTTGCGCGAGCTTCTCGCCCTCGCGCCAGTCGCCGAGGTAGACGCCGTCGCTGGGCCACTTCACGGTCACGAGCTGCGCGGCCTCGAGGCGCTTGGCCACATCCTCGCTCGGCGGCTTCTCACCCGAGCAGGCCTGCTGCAACTCGTCCTGCGCGAGCCGGTCGAGCTTGGCGATGCCTTGCTCGCGGAACGACGAACTCATGATGCCTTGCGTGAACCGATCGAGCTCTTGCGGGCTCGGCGGCGCGGTCGCACAGCCGGCGAGCAGCGCGGCGACAGCGGCGAGGGGGTTGATCTTCATCGTCATGGTCAGCGCTTGATCGACGGCGCGATCGACACCGCGCCTTGGCCTTGCACGCCCATGAAGGTGCCGAGTGCGATGGTCGCGTCCGATGCGTAGCCGGGGAACGGGAAGCGCTGCTGCCGGTAGCAGTCGTTGAGCCGGCGCTGCATGCCCCAGAGCTCGCCGCTCGACACGCGATACGCCGGCCATGCCGCGAAGCCGACGCCGTCGCCAGGGTTCTTCGTCAGGTCGGGCAGGTCTTGCAGGCGGATGCGCTTGCCGGCCTCGCCGTGGCACGACGCGCACGAAAAGTCGTACGGCCCGCCGCGGAAGTAGAAGATGCGTTTGCCGGCCTCGAACATCTTGCGTTCTTCGGGGTGGGCTTGCGAGAGATTGAACTTCATGCCGCGGGATTCGGCCGCCACATAGGCCACCAGCGCTTCGAGGTTGACCTGTTCGCCGCGCCCGAACGACGTCGCGGCGATCTCGGCGGCGTTGAAGCCCTGCGCTTGCGCCATGCAGCTGAGCAGGCGCGACTCGAGGTCCTGCACGCGTTTCGTGTCGGCGAAGTAGCGCGGCAGCTCGACGAACGCGCCCTTCACGACGCCCGCGCCCTTGCCGAGATCGCAGGCCTCGAGCGACGCGTTCTTCGGCCCGCGCTTTTGCTTCCAGAGCAGCTCGCCCTTGGCCTCCCAGAGCTCGGCCGGGTTGCCGTCGGCGAGCAGCGCGCGGTACTGGGCGATGCCGTCGGCGCTGGTCTGGGCCGGCGCCACCGCCGGCACCAGCAGCGCCGCGGCCAGCATCACGCCGAGCGCGTGTCGCGTCATGCGACGGTGGCCTCGTCGGTGCGCCGGTCGCCGTGGTTGTCGACCCAGCTGACGCTGATCTTGTCGCCGGCCTTCGCGCCCTTCACAACGAACTCGGTGAACGGGTTCTTCGCGATCGCGGTGCCCCACTGCGCGGTCAGCACGGTCTTGCCGTTGAGCGCGGCGCTCACCTCGGTGATGTGCCAGGCCGGGATCGTCTTGCCGGCCGCGTCTTTGCGCAGACCGGTTTCCATTTCATGGCTCATCAGCACGCGCACCACGGCGCCGCCGCCTTGGGTTTGAGCGCGAATGCGCATCGGGTCGGACATGTTCTGCTCCTGTTGCCCTGGCCTTATCCGCCGCAACCGCCCAGCGTGACCTTCACTTCCTTCTGCGCGTAGAGCACCTTGCCGTCGCCCGTGATCGCGACCGCGAGCACGTTGGAGGTCTGGCCCATCTTGATGCGCGTCTTCACGCTCGTCTCGACCGCGTCGGTGAACTCGAAGATGCCGGCCAGCGTGGTCGGGTTCTTCTCGACCAGGAAGGCGATGCGCTTGACGCCGGGCAGCGCGGTGCTCGCGCTGATCGGCACGACGGCGCCGTTCTCGGCGATGTCGGGCGCGGTGAATGTGACGTCCGTGCTCTCGACGGGCTTGGCGATGCCCAGCCCCTTGATCACGTCATCGATCGATTTGCCGTCGAACGCGGCCTTGGCCCAGGCGCTCTGCGCGTGTGCCGGCAGCAGGCCGGCGCCGGCCAGCAGTGCGGCGACGGCCGCGCTGCGCGTCATCAGGTCTCGGCGGGTTTGCATGAGGGGATCGGTTCCTTGGCGGCCTGCGTGGCCCAGGCCGGAACTGTAGGGCCGAAATGCCGCGGCCGTCCGCGCTCAGGGATATTCCCGACGCGCGGGATTCAGCCCGCGTCGGGCGCGCTGCCCGCGCGGCTGGCACGCGCGACCGCGGCCTCGATCGATTCCTGGACCTTGCGCGCGCCGCGCAGCGCGAGCGTCGGGTCGAGGCCGGCTTGCGGCGCGACGGCGAGCGCGACCTCTTCGAGCGTCGCCGGGTCGGTCATCAAGGCATGGGCCAGCGCCGACAGCGCGCACACGCTGCGCCGCGGCAGCTGCATCGGCAGCTCGTGCGTGGCGTTGACGATCACGTGGTAGCGCACGCTCGTCACCGCGGCAGGCGCCAGCCCCCAGCTCTCGCAGAGCGCGGCGCCGAGCGCGTCGTGGCTGACGCCGAACTCGGCGTGCTCGAGCAGCACCAGCTCTTCATCGTCGGCCGCTTCGAGCAGCATCGCGCGATAGCGCGGGCTCGAGTGGCGGAACAGCACGGCCTTGCCGCACTCTTCGAACAGCCCGGCCGAATGCGCGGCCCATGGGTCCACGTTCAGCGCCTGGCCGATGCGGCTCATCAGCAGGCCGCGCACGCCGGCGCGTTCCCACAGCGGCTCGAGCTCGGGCGCAGCCGGGAACACCGCGCGCAAGCCCATCTCGAACGTGACTGCCGCGACCTCGCGCGTGCCCAGGTAGGTGATCGCCTGCTGCACCGACTGGACCCGCCCGCGCAACCCGTACAAGGACGAGTTGACGGCCTTCAGCACGGCCGAGGCCAAGGCCATGTCGGACGAGATCAGCGAACTCACGGCGTGCAGGTTCACCTCTTCGTCGGCAAGCAGCATCGACAGCTTCACCAGCGCATCGGGTTGCGCCGGGACGTCGATGCTCAGCGAGCGGAGTTCGGGGTCGACGGGCATGACGGGTTTCTCGGGGGCACAGCGGTGGATGGGCCGATCTTAGACAACGAATCGTGCGGCAGTTCGCGAAAGACCGCGGCAAAGGCGCGTCATTTCGATCGCGTGTCGTCGCGGGGCCGCGTGCCCACAATGGACAAAGGGCGCCAGAGTCATCTGGCGCCCTTCGGCTTTTGCATCGGCTCCCAACTGCAAGCCTGGCTGTGTTGCGCGCCCTCGACCCATGCCGTGCCGCGCCTGATTTGTCTCCTCGGCCCCGTCCTGCGAGGCACCATGGCGGTGCCTGCTGCGAGGGTTGTGACTGTAGGGGCACGACGCCCGGTTCGCACTAGGGGTTTCCCGATTCGGATCGACGCCAAAGTGTGTGTTCGGCGACCCCAGCCGTGCGCCATCAGAGGGCGGCCGCGGGCACCGAAAGCACCACTTTCGTACCTGCGCCGAGGCGGCTGCTGACGTCCACGGCGCCATCGTGCAGCTCGACGATGCGCTTCACGATCGCCAGCCCCAAGCCCTTGCCGCCCTCGCCGGTGGCCGGGGCGACGCTCTGGCGGCTCTGGAAGAAGCGGTCGAACAAATGCGGCAGGTCGGCGGCCGGGATGCCGGGGCCGGTGTCGGCGACGCTGACCTGCACGCGGCCATCGACGCGACGCGCCGACAGCGTGACGCGCGCGCCCGGCGCGCAGAACTTGAGCGCGTTGTCGACCAGGTTGGCGACGGCGCGCTCGAAGAGTTCGATGTCGAGTGCCGCAAACGCCGGCGTCGCGGTCGCATCATGATCGGCATGCAGCTCGACCTGCTGCTGCGCCGCGCGCTCAGCGAAGCGGATGCAGATGTCGTCGAGCAGCTCGCCGGCATCGACGACCTCGGTGTGCAGTTTGAACTCAGGCTCGTCGAGCTTGGCCAGGTCGCCCAGCGACTGCACCAGCCGCGCCGCGTTGCGGGTGTTGCGCAGCGCGACCTCGACCAGGCGGCGGTCTTCGGTGCGCGTGCTGTCGGCGGCCCAGCGGCCGTCCAGCGTCTCGAGGCAGGCCACGGTCGCGGTCAGCGGCGAGCGCAAGTCGTGCGACAGGTTGCTCACGCCCTCGCGGCGGAAGTGATCAAGCCGGCGCAGCTCGCCCCACTGGCTGCGGCAGATGTCGATCAGCATCACGAACGCGGCGGTGAGCTGGCCGAACTCGTCGCGCGTCGCTGCCGGCAGCACGACCTGCGGCGCGCCGGCCGGGCTGTCGTCGAGGCCGCGCTGCGACAGCGTGGCGACCGCATCGGTCAGGCGCTGCAGCGGCCGCGTCACCGAGACGATGATCAGCACCGCGACCAGGGTCGTGAACGCGACGATCGCCAGGATCAGCCCGAGCGCCGGCCGCCCGAAGCTCATGCGCAGCGCGGCCCAGCGGCCTTCGGGCAGCTGGCCGGTGTGCAGCACGAGGTAGAGGTAGCCGACGACCGGGTCCTTTGCGCTCATCACCGCGCGCCGCACCGGCTGCACCGCGACGACCGCATCCGCGTCCATGCGCTCCGGGTCGTCGCCCATCACATACGCAGCATCGGGCTGGCCGACCGCTTGCAGCACCGGCGTCAACGCCACCTTGAAGCCCGGCGCCAGCTTCGCGCTGCCGCTGGTCGCGAGCACCGCGCCTTGCAGGTCGAGCAGATACAGCTGCGTGTCGGGCTCGAACAGCACCATGTTGCGCAGCCAGGTGCGGAACTGGTCGGGCTCGCGCTCGAAGGTCTCGAACAGGTAGTCGTTGTTGGCGACGACGCGACTCAGGAACCCGGTGCCGCGCCGGTACGTGGCCTCGTGCTCGAAGCGCTGGAAGGCGTAGACGACGGTCGCGATCACCAGCAGCGCCGTGATCAGGCCGGTGGCGAAGACGGTGAGTGCGAGCTTGAAGCGGACGGTCATGCGGCGGGCCGAGCGCCGGGCCGCTCCCAAGCCGGCCCGCGTCCCCTCGGGGGACCGACCGACGTATTCGTCGGGCGAGGGGCTGTCATGAAATGTCGCGCATCTTGTAGCCGGCGCCACGCGCGGTCAGGATGATCTCGGGCCGCATCGGGTCGGCCTCGAGCTTGGCGCGCAGGCGGTTGATGTGCGTCGTCACCGTGTGCTCGTAGCCGTCGTGCGTGTAGCCCCAGACCGCGTTCAGCAACTGCGAGCGCGAGAACACATGGCCGGGGTGCGACGCGAAGTGCAGCAGCAGATCGAACTCGAGCGCGGTGAACTCGATCAGCTCGCCGCGGCAGCGCACCTGGCGCTTGGCCGGCAGGATCTCGAGCTCGCCGTTGCGGATCGGCGCCGCGCGGCCCGGCGCCTGCGCGTTCGCCTGCGCCGCGGCGAGCAGGTCGGCGCGGCGCAGCAGCGCCTTCACGCGCGCCAGCAGCTCGGCGAGCGAGAACGGCTTGGTCAAATAGTCGTCCGCGCCCAGCTCGAGCCCGAGCACGCGGTCGAGCTCGGTGGACTTGGCGGTGAGCATCAGGATAGGCGTCGCGCTGCCCTTCGCGCGCAGCGCCTTGCAGACCTCGAGGCCGTCCATGCGCGGCATCATCAGGTCGAGGATCAACAGGTCGCTGACGCGCTCGCTCTGCCGCGCCAGCGCCTGCTCGCCGTCGCCGACGGCCGAGACCTCGTAGCCGGCGGTGCGCAGGTTCATCACCAGCAAGTCGCGGATGTCGGTCTGGTCTTCGGCAACGAGGATGTGGGCAGCCATGCCCGATTGTCGTCCCGCACCTGCCAGTTCTTACGCCGCCTACCTGACGCCGCTCACGCCGTGGTTCTGACGCGAATGTGATCTTCCTGTGAGCTTTGGTGAGGCTGGCGCGAGCTGCGGCGACCAAAGTTCATGCATCGACATCGCGGAGCCCAACGACCATGAACCTCAGCGCCACGCAGCCCAGCTTCCAGCCCTCCGTCTCGTGGACCGAGATGGTCTCGCACCGCAACTACCTGGTCCGCTTTGCCCAACGCAAACTGCGCGACCCGCTGATGGCCGAGGATGCAGTGCACGACGTGTTCGAGGCCGTGCTCTCGGGCCGCGCCGTGTTCGCCGGCCGCGCCGCGCTGCGCTCGTGGCTGACCGCGGTGCTGAAGAACAAGATCGTCGACGCGGTGCGCCGCAATGTCGGCATGGATTCGCTCGACGACATCGATGGCGACGACAGCGCGGCCCACGCCATCGCCTGCCCGCAGCCGCGCCCCGACGAGATCGCCGAACAGCAGCAGCTGCTCGCGCTCGTGCTGCAGCGCATCGAGGCGCTGCCGGCCGGGCTGCGCGACGTGATGCGGCTGCGCGTGCTCGAGGAACACAGCACCGAGGACGTGTGCCGTGAACTCGGCATCAGCGAGGACAACCTGTTCGTGCGCCTGCACCGCGCGCGCAAGCAGCTGCTGTCGTGAATGACGGGCGAGGCGCTTCAGCCACTAGACTCGGGCGCCATGCGCCTGCCTTTGCCCGACCTGCTCGCCACCCGCACCGGCCGCCTGGTCGCGTTCTTCCTGCTCTACGTCACCGAGGGCATCCCGCTCGGCTTCACCGCCACCGCGATCGCGACGCAGATGCGCCGGCAAGACCTCGGCCCGGCGGCGATCGGCGCCTTCGTCGGCTCGCTGTACTTGCCGTGGGCGTTCAAGTGGGTCATGGGCCCGTTCGTCGACACGCTGAGCTCCGACCGCTTCGGCCGGCGCCGCCTGTGGATCCTGATGATGCAGCTCGGCATGGTCGGCACGCTGCTGATCGCGATGCCGATCAATTTCGTCAGCGAGCTCGGCCTGTTCACGGCCATCATCTTCCTGCACAACGCCTTCGGTGCAACACAGGATGTGGCGATCGACGCGCTCGCGGTCGGCGTGCTGCCCGAGTCCGAACGCGGCACCGCCAACGGCTTCATGTTCGCGGGCGCCTCGATCGGCCAGGCCATCGGCGGCGCGGGCGTGCTGTTCCTGTCGGGCGTCGTGCCGTTCAGCACCAGCTACCTGCTGGTCATCGCCGCGATCCTGTGCGTCACCGTGTTCGTGGTGCTGCCGCTGAACGAGCCGGCGCGTGGCCCGCAGCCGGCCGTCGAAGGCAGCGCGATCGCAGCGATCGGCCGCGAGCTGATGACCTTCACGCGCGACGCGTGGCGCGCCTTCACCGGCTCGCGCGCCGCGCTGGTCGGCCTCGTCGTCGCGCTGCTGCCGGCCGGCGCCTATGCGCTCAGCCTCGCGCTGCAGTCGAACCTCGCGGTCGAGCTGGGCCTGGACGACAACCAGATCGCGCAGCTCAACCTCGCGTCCACGGTGGTCTTCGCGTTCGCCTGCGTCGCGGGCGGCTGGTTGTCCGACCGCTTCGGCCGGCGCCGCATGCTCGCGCTGTTCATCTTCCTGACAGTGCTGCCGACGCTGTGGCTGGCCTGGACCATGTGGCAGGCGCAGTGGATCATGCCGGTGAACCTGCGCTTGTCGAACCGAACCCAGCCTTCTTCGATGCTGGTCGCCACGTTCTGGATGGCGAGCATCTCGTTCAGCGTGTTCCAGGGCCTGTACTACGGCGTGCGCACCGCGCTCTTCATGGACGTGACGACGAAGGCGGTCGCGGCGACGCAGTTCACGGCCTACATGGCGATGTCCAACCTCGTCATCACCTACACCGCGTGGTGGCAGGGGCAGGCGATCGTGCGCTGGGGCTACCCGCTCACGCTCGCCGCCGATGCCGCGGCCGGGCTCGTCGTGCTGTTGCTGCTGCCGCTGATGAAGCCCTCGCGCCCGGCCGATGCGCCGTCAGCCTGACGACTACTCGGCGTCGAGCGCGCCCTTCACGACATCCGGCGTCAGCGCCGCGGAGCACTCCTCGAGAAAGCGGTACGCGTAGCCGCGCAGGTAGTGCCCGCGCCGCACCGCGATGCGCGTCGTGTTCGGCGGGAACAGGTGCGAGGCATCGAGGCTCTTCAGCCCCGTGTCGCGCGCCGGGTCGAAGGCCATGGCCGCGATGATGCCGACGCCCAGGCCGACCTCGACATAGGTCTTGATCACGTCGGCGTCGAGCGCGCTCATCACCACATCGGGCGTCACGCCGACCTCGGCAAAGGTCGCATCGATGCGCGGTCGGCCGGTGTAGCCGGCGTGGTACGTGATCAGCGGGTGCTCGGCGAGCGCCTGCAACGTCAGCTTCGGCAAGGCCGCTAGCGCATGGCCGTCGGGCACGACGACGAGGTGGTGCCAGTCGTAGAACGGGAAGCTCGCGAAGCCATTGCCGCCATCGAGCGCCTCGGTCGCGATGCCGATGTCGGCTTCGCCCGAATTGAGCAGCGCGACGATCTCGGCCGGGCTCGCTTGGTGCAGCACCAGGTGCACTTTCGGGTAGGCCTGCTTGAAGCGCCGCACGACCTGCGGCAGCGCATAGCGCGCCTGCGTGTGCGTGGTGGCGATCGTCAGGCTGCCCTCGTCGCGGTTCGCGAACTGCTCTGCCAGGCGCTTGATGTTCTTCGCATCGATCAGCATGCGCTCGACGATGCCGACCAGCTCCTTGCCCGGCTCGGTGAGCCCGGTCAGGCGCTTGCCCTTGCGCACGAACAGCTCGATGCCGAGCTCGTCCTCGAGGTCGAGGATGTGCTTGCTGACGCCGGACTGCGAGGTGAACAGCGCGTTCGCGACCTCGGTCAGGTTGAAGTTGCGCTGGACCGCCTCGCGGATGATGCGCAGTTGCTGGAAGTTCATGATGCGACTATGCCGCCTGTGCGAGCGAGCTGTCTTCGAAAACGCTCAAGCGCTGCGGGACCAGCCAGACACGCTGGTCGGTGAACAGCGCGAGTGCGTCGGCGTGTTCGCGCGCGAGCTCGACCTCGTAGTGCTGCGCATCGGCGCCGACCAGCTCGACGCGGCTCGCCGCGCCGAAGCTCAGCACCCGGCTGACCGAGGCCTCGGTGCCGTTGACCACCGGCTGCGTCGCGATCGCAACCTCGTGCGGCCGCGCGAAGCCGAGCGGGCCGCCGGCGCGGCTGGCGAGCCGGTTGGCCGCGCCCAGAAACCCGTAGACGAAGGGCGTGGCCGGGCGCTCGTAGACCTCGGTCGGCGCGCCGACCTGCTCGACCCGGCCGTGGTCCATCAGCACGACGCGGTCGGCGACTTCGAGCGCTTCCTCCTGGTCGTGGGTGACGAAGATGCTGGTGATGTGCAGCTCGTCGTGCAGGCGGCGCAGCCAGCGCCGCAGCTCCTTGCGCACCTTCGCGTCGAGCGCGCCGAAAGGCTCGTCGAGCAGCAGCACGCGCGGCTCGACCGCGAGTGCGCGCGCGAGTGCGATGCGCTGGCGCTGGCCGCCGGAGAGCTGCGGCGGGAAGCTGCGGCCAAGCCAGTCGAGCTGCACCAGGTTCAAGAGCTCGTGCACCTTGCGCTTGATCTCGGCCTCGCTCGGGCGCAGCTTGCGCGGCTTCACGCGCAGCCCGAACGCGACGTTGTCGAACACCGTCATGTGGCGGAACAGCGCGTAGTGCTGGAACACGAAGCCGACCTGGCGCTCGCGCACATGCGTGTCCGAGGCGTCGACGCCGTCGAGCAGCACCGAGCCGCGGTCGGCGGTCTCGAGGCCGGCGATGATGCGCAGCAGCGTCGTCTTGCCGCAGCCCGAGGGCCCGAGCAGCGCGACGAGTTCGCCGCTCGGGAAATCCAGGCTCACATCGCCGAGCGCGGTGAAGCTGCCGAACGACTTGTGGATGTTTCTGACTTGGATGCTCATTGGGTGCTCTGCGTGTGGGCTTTGGCCTGCTGCCATTCGACGACGCTCTTCAGCCCGAGCGTGACCAGCGCCAGCAGCGCCAGCAGCGAGGCCACCGCGAAGGCCGCGGCAAACTGGTATTCGTTGTAGAGGATCTCGACATGCAGCGGCAGCGTGTTGGTGACGCCGCGGATGTGGCCCGACACGACCGACACCGCGCCGAACTCGCCGAAGGCGCGCGCGTTGCACAGGATCACGCCGTACAGCAGGCCCCATTTCACGTTCGGCAAGGTCACGTGCCAGAAGGTCTGCCAGCCCGAGGCGCCGAGCACGGTCGCGGCTTCTTCTTCCTCGCGGCCTTGCGCTTCCATCAGCGGGATCAGCTCGCGCGCGACGAACGGGAAGGTCACGAACACGGTCGCGAGCACGATGCCCGGCACCGCGAACACGATCTTCAGGTCGTGCGCCTGCAGCCACGGCCCGAACCAGCCCTGCGCGCCGAACATCAGCACGTAGATCAGCCCAGCGACGACCGGCGACACCGAGAACGGCAGGTCGATCAGCGTGACCAGGAAGCTCTTGCCGCGGAAGTCGAACTTGCTCACGAGCCACGCGGCCCAGACGCCGAACACGAGGTTCAGCGGCACCGCGATCAACGCGGCGATCAGTGTCAGCTTGAGTGCCGACAGCGCATCGGGTTCGATCAGCGCGTTGAGGTAGACGCCGAAACCCTTGCGCAAGGCCTCGGTGAACACCGTGGCGAGCGGCAGCAGCAGGAACAGCGCGAAGAAGCCCAGGCCCAAGCTCAGCACGGTCCGCTTGACCCAGCGCTGCTCGCGCGTCGCCGCATTCGATTCGAAGCGCGCGGCGTGCGCAAGCGGGCGTGGCAGCGCCAGCGCTAGCGCCGAGGCGGCTGCGCTCATCGCCCGTTCCTCCCGGCGCCGACACCGCGCGAGCGCGCGCTCCAGGCCTGCAAGCCGTTGATGCCGAGCAGCAGCGCGAACGAGAACACCAGCATCACGGCCGCGATCGCAGTCGCGCCGGCGTAGTCGTACTGCTCGAGCTTCGTGATGATCATCAGCGGCGTGATCTCCGAGACCATCGGCAGGTTGCCGGCGATGAAGATCACCGAGCCGTATTCGCCGACCGCGCGCGCGAACGCGAGCGCGAAGCCGGTCAGCAGCGCCGGCGTCAGGATCGGCAGCACGATATGGCGGATGGTCTGCCAGCGCTGCGCGCCCAGGCTCGCGGCCGCTTCTTCGAGCTCGGTGTCGATGTCTTCGAGCACCGGCTGCACCGTGCGCACGACGAAGGGCAGGCCGATGAAGGTCAGCGCGACCAGCACGCCCAGCGGCGTGAACGCGACCTTGATGCCGAGCGGCTCGAGCACCGCGCCGAGCCAGCCGTTGCGCGAGTACAGCGCGGTCAGCGCGATGCCGGCGACCGCGGTCGGCAGCGCGAACGGCAGGTCGATCAGCGCATCGACGAGCTTCTTGCCCGGGAACGAATAGCGCACCAGCGACCACGCGAGCAGCGCGCCGAACACCGTGTTCAGTGCCGCCGCGAGCAGCGCGGCGCCGAAGCTCAGCTCATACGACGCGAGCACGCGCGGCGAGCTGACGACCTGCCAGAAGCGCTCCCAGCCCATCGTCGCGGTCTTCAGGAACACCGCCGACAGCGGGATCAGCACCAGCAGCGACAAATAGACCAGCGTGTAGCCCAGCGACAGCCCGAAGCCGGGCAGCACGCGACGCGGCTTGCGGGTGGCGACGGCATCCGCAGGCGTGGCAAGAGAAGTGAGGACGGCACTCATGGGCTGCGCAGGTTAGTGGCTGCCGCGGGCCGACGGAAGGATCGAATACGAATTTCGATATCCGTGCAAACCAAAGCAGGATTTCAGCTAAGACCCGGACGCAGCGCGGTCGATCGGGCCACGGCACACTCACGCGATGGACGCGCCCTCCGCCTCATCGTCACCGCTGCTCGTCGCCTGCCTCTGCGCCCAATGGTGCGGCACCTGCCGCGACTACCAGCCGACCTTCGATGCCGCGCTGGCCACGCTGGGCGCGGCCGCGCGCGGCGTGTGGATCGACATCGAGGACGACGCCGCGCTGGTCGACAACGTCGACGTGGAGGACTTCCCGACGCTGCTGATCGCGCGCGGCGGCGAGCTCTTGTTCTTCGGCACGATCACGCCGCAGCCGCCCACGCTGGCGCGGCTGCTGAGCCGTGCATCGGCCGGCGAGCTACCCCCGCCGCCAGCGCAGCCGGACGTGCAGGCGCTGGTCCAGCGCCTCGCCGCCACGACGACTACGGCGCGCTGAGCAGTCGGTACGGCGGGCGCGGCGCACGGCCCGGCACGAACACCGCGGCGATCGCCTGCTGCACGCCCGGGATCGCCCGGGTGTAGGCCTCGAGCGCCGGCTCCATGGCCTCGTCTGCAACGCAGCCTTCGAGGTAGACCACGCGGCCTTGCACGGTCACCCACAGGGTCGTGCGCGCGAACGGGTTCGAGGCCTGCAGCGCTTTCTTGAAGGCCTGCGCGATGTCGGCGTCGTAGGCGTAGAAGTTCGGGCGCTCGCACTGGCCGGCGAGCCAGCAGGTCGTGCCCTTTTCGGCCCGGTGGTGCGATTGCACGCGGCGCTCGTCCTCGGTGATGCGCGGGCCGGCCGGCTCGGGGCAGTCGGCGATCGCCGTGCTCATCTGGAAGAACGGATCGTTGAACCAGTTGCGGCGTTCCGGCGCAGGTTGCGCCGGGCCCGGCACGGGCCATGCAAGGGCGACGAGCAGAAGCGGACGTAACATCGACGCCAATCATCCCACCGTTCCACGAGAGGTTGCCATGCCCACGCCCATCCCAGCCACGTTGATCCCCGGTGACGGCATCGGCCCCGAGATCGTCGACGCGACGCTCGCCGCCCTGGACGCGCTCGGCGCGCCGTTCGAGTGGGACCGACAGATCGCCGGGCTCGAGGGCGTGACGACCGCGGGCGACCCGCTGCCGGCGGCCACGCTCGCGAGCATTCGCCGCACGCGCCTGGCGCTGAAGGGCCCGCTCGAGACGCCCTCGGGCGGCGGCTACCGCTCGTCGAACGTGCGGCTGCGCGAAGAATTCCAGCTCTACGCCAACCTGCGCCCGGCGCTGACGATCACGCCGGGCGGCCGCTTCGACAAGATCGACCTCGTCGTCGTGCGCGAGAACCTCGAAGGCCTCTACATCGGCCACGAGCACTATGTGCAGATCGACGACGACCCGCACGCCGTCGCGATGGCCACCGGCATCAACACCCGCGCCGGCAGCCGGCGCCTGCTCGAGTTCGCGTTCGAGCACGCGGTCGCGACGGGGCGCAAGAAGGTCACGATCGTCCACAAGGCCAACATCATGAAGGCGCTGACCGGCATCTTCCTCGAGACCGGCCTCGAGCTGTACGAGCGCAAGTACAAGGGCCAGTTCACGCTCGACACCGTGATCATCGACGCCTGCGCGATGAAGCTGGTGCTGAACCCGTGGCAGTTCGACATGCTGGTCACGACCAACCTGTTCGGCGACATCCTGTCGGACCTGGTCGCCGGCCTGGTCGGCGGCTTGGGCATGGCGCCAGGCGCGAACATCGGCGCCGACGCGGCGATCTTTGAAGCCGTGCACGGCTCGGCGCCGGACATCGCCGGTCAGGACAAAGCGAACCCGACCGCAATCATGCTCGCCGCCGCGATGATGCTCGACCACGTCAAGCTGACCGAGATGGCGACGCGCCTGCGCAAGGCGCTGAACGACACGCTGAATGTCGACCTGGTGCGCACCGGCGATCTCGGCGGCAGCGCGGGCACGAAGGCGTTCACGGCCGCGCTGCTGAGCCGGATCAAGAACGGCTGACCCAGTTCACCGGCGCCTCGGCGCGCGGGCTCGCCGCGCGTGCGCGCAATTGGCCGCAGCCGCCCTCCACGTCCTGCCCGGCCGACTGGCGCAGCTTGGTCAGCACGCCGCGCTGGAGCAGCGAGCGTGCGATCGCCTCGGCACGCGCCGCTGACGGCCGCTCGAAGGCCAGCCCGTCCACGCTGTTGTACGGGATCATGTTCAGCAGCGCGTACTTGCCGCGCAGCAGGCGCACGATGCCGTCGAGCTCGTCGTCGCCATCGTTGATGCCGGCCAGCAGCGTCCACTGGTACTGGATCGGGTAGCCGCTGGCGCGCGCGTAGCGCTCGCCGAGTTCGACCAGCTCGTCCGGCGCAATCACCGGTGCGCGCGGCAGCAGCCGGGCGCGCAGCGCGGCGTGCGTCGAGTGCAGCGACAAGGCCAGCGCCGGCTTCACCGCGCCCAGCGGCAAACGCTCGAACACGCGCCGGTCGCCGACGGTCGAGAACACCAAATTCTTGTGGCCGATGCCGCCTTCGGCACCGAGCAGCTCGATCGCCTCGATCACGTTGTCGAGGTTGTGCGCCGGCTCGCCCATGCCCATGAACACGACCTTGCGCACCGTGCGCCGCGTGCGCGCCAGCGCGACCTGCGCGACGATCTCGGCGCTGCCGAGCTGGCGCAGCAGGCCGCTCTGGCCGGTCATGCAGAACACGCAACCGACCGCGCAGCCGACCTGCGTCGAGACGCACACGCCGTCGCGCGGCAGCAGCACGCTCTCGACCGTCTGGCCGTCGGCCAGCGCGATCAACAGGCGCGCCGAGCCGTCGCTGGCCGGGTGCTCGGAGCGGATCTGCGCCAGGCCACGCAGCTCGTCCTCGAGCGCGGGCAAGGCCTCGCGCACGCGCAGCGGCAAGAAGTCTTCAGGCTTGCGCCGGCCGCTGGCCTGCGGCAGCGCGTTCGCCCACAGGCGCAGCACGCGGTGCGTGTGGCAGGGCAGTGCGCCATGGGCGCGCAGTCGTTCGCGAAGGTCGTGGATGCGCATGTCGGAGGTCGGTGCAGACCTCCGAGTGTAGGCAGTGCGCGGTCGCGGTTCGGCGGCTTACTTCGCGTTCGGCGCGTAGATCTGGTCGAACACGCCGCCGTCGTCGAAGTGGGTCTTCTGTGCGCTGCGCCAGCCGCCGAAATCGTTGTCGACAGTGAGCAGCTTCACCGGCGCGAACTGCTTCGCGTACTTGGCGGCGATCTTGGCGTCGCGCGGGCGGTAGAAGTTCTTCGCGGCGATCTCCTGGCCTTCGGGCGTGTACAGGTAGTCGAGGTAGGCGGCCGCGACCTTGCGCGTGCCGCGCTTGTCGACGACCTTGTCGACCAGGCTGACCGGCGGCTCGGCCAGGATCGACAGGCTGGGCGTGACGATCTCGAACTTGTCCGGCCCGAGCTCCTTGACCGACAGGTAGGCTTCGTTCTCCCACGCGATCAGCACGTCGCCGATGCCGCGCTCGACGAAGGTCGTGGTCGAGCCGCGCGCGCCCGAGTCGAGCACCTTGGTGTTGGCGTAGATGCGCTTGACGAAGGCCTTCGCGCTGTCGGCGTTGCCGCCCGGCTGCTTCAGCGCGTAGCCCCAGGCCGCGAGGTAGTTCCAGCGCGCGCCGCCCGAGGTCTTGGGGTTGGGCGTGATCACGTCGACGCCGCTCTTGGCCAGGTCGGGCCAGTCGCTGATCTTCTTCGGGTTGCCCTTGCGCACCAGGAACACGATCGTCGAGGTGTACGGCGAGGCGTTGTTCGGCAGGCGCTTCTGCCAGTCGGCCGGCAGCTGATTGCCGTGGTCGTGGATCGCGTCGATGTCGTAGGCGAGGGCGAGCGTGACGACATCGGCTTCGAGCCCGTCGATCACCGAGCGCGCCTGTTTGCCGGAGCCGCCGTGCGACTGGCGGATCGTCACGGTCTCGCCGGTCTTGGCCTTCCACTGCTTCGCGAATGCGGCGTTGAACTCTTGGTAGAGCTCGCGCGTCGGGTCGTAACTGACATTGAGCAGCGTGGTATCGGCCAGCGACGGCAACGCGGTCAGCGTGAGGGCAGCGGCGGCCGCGCCCAGGGTCAGCGCGCGGCGGGAGAAAGCGTGGAGCGTCATGATGAAAGTGCAGGCCTGGGTGATCGAAGGCTTGCACTCTAGGCAAGCCGCGGCCCGCCGTGAACCAAGAAAAAGTGCTGAGCTATTCAGCCTGCATTTCAGCGATCGGCCTGGGCGCGCAGCCATTGCGCCGCCTCGGCCGGATCGAGCGGCCGGGCATACAGAAAGCCCTGCAGGACCTTGCAGCCCGCGCCCAACGCGGCGCTGGCGTGTTCGGCCGTCTCGACACCTTCGGCGACCACGTCGAGGTGCAGCACCGCGGCCAGGTCGCAGATCGCCTTGACGACGGCGGTGGCGTCGGCGTCGGGCATCGGCTCGATCAGCGAGCGGTCGATCTTGACGGTGGACAAAGGCAGGCTGCGCAGCATGTTGAGCGACGAGAAGCCGGTGCCGAAGTCATCGAGCGCGACCTCGATGCCGTGCGCGCGCATCTGGCCGATCTGCTCGCGCGCCTGGTCGAGGTGCGTGATCGCGGCGCTCTCGGTGATCTCGAGCGTGAGCTGCTCGGGCGGCACGCTGAAGTGGCGCAGCGTGCGCACGACCAGGTCGGGGAAGCCCGGGTCGAGCAGCTGCAGCGGCGAGACGTTGACAGCAACCGGCACGATGCTGCCGAAGGTCTCGCGCCACTCGGCGATCTGGTGGCAGGCGAGCGTCAGGATCAGGTTGCCCAGCGGGCCGATCAAGCCGGTGCGCTCGGCCGGGCCGATGAACTCGTGCGGCCCGATGCGGCCGATGCCCGGCCGGTCCCAACGCACCAGCGCCTCGAAGCCGACCAGCGCACCGCTGAGCGCGTCGACCTTGGGCTGGTAGACGAGCCTGAACTCGTCGCTCTTCATGCCGGCGCGCAGCGCCTGCTCGGCGGCCAGCGTAGCGCCCGAGCCGCGCCCGAACCGCTCTTCGGCGAACTGCACCGACGTGCCCGGCGTGCGCTTGGCCTCGTGCATCGCTGCGTTGGCCGCGCGCAGCAAGGCTTCGGGCCCGGCCGCGCTCGCGGGGTGCAGCGCCACGCCCATCGACACGTCGAGGAAGAAGCGGTGCTGCGGCAGCTCGAACGGCTGCAGCAGCAGCTGGCGCACGGCCTGCACGAGTTCGTTGACGGCACGCTCGGCGTTGGGCGCGGGGGCGAGCAACGCGAACTCGTCTTCTCCGAGGCGCATCACGTCGGCGCCCGGCACGGCGCTGGCCGCAACGCCGCGCGTGAGCCCGGCGGCAAGCGCGCGCAGCACCTCGTCGCCGACCGATGGGCCGTGCGCCTCGTTGAAGAGCTTGAAGCGGTCGACGTCGAGCAGCAGCAGCGCGAACGGCTGCGCCGGTTCGGCCGCGCACAGCTCGCGCAGGCGCTGCTGCAACGCGCTGCGGTTGGGCAGGCCGGTGAGCTCGTCGTGCGTGGCCTGGTGCAACAGCGTCTGCATCGCGTCGATGCGCGCGGTGTCGTCGGTGACGACGATCTGCTCGGCGGGTTCGCCGTCCCAGTCGACCTTCCAGGCGCTGAAGCGCAGATGCAGGCGGCGGCCATCGAAGGCGGTGCGCTCGCCCTCCCAGTGGTCTTCGAGCAGCTCGCCGCTGACGAGACGACGGTGGCGCTCGCGTGCCGCGCCGAGGTCGCCCTCGGGCATCGTGCTGCCGCGCCACCGATCGCCGGAGGCGACGCGCGTGAACTGATCGGCCGGCAGGCCGTAGATGCGCAGCAGTGCCGGGTTGGCGTACTTCATCACCTCGCCCTGCATCACGGCCACGCCCTGGTGCGAGCGGTCGATCAGCCCCAGCAACTGGTTGCGCAATTGGCCGGCTTCGCCGCTGTGGCGGCTCAGGGCCGCATGCAGCAGCGCCAGCCCGAGCACGACGCGCAGCACGTTCGCCACGCCGGCCTGTATCGGCAGGCCGGCGTGGCCGAACACGACCCAGACGAACTGGTTCAGCCCGAGCAGCACCATCGCGATGCCGGCGATGCGCTCGTAACGGCCGAGCCGGTGCAGCCAGCTCAGCGCGACGACCGCGGCGATGGTCGTCAGCGTGGCGCCGACGGCCTGTGCGAAGCGGGCGCTGTAGTCGAGCGCGAACCCGCCGGCGAGCGCCAGGCCCAGCACGCCGAGCACGATGCTGCGCCGGGTCAGCCGCCGG
>Ga0307509_10003788_pt1 | contig 22475 bp, 28 predicted proteins | sample 10_EM_MG_FD_202245 | JGI IMG/M metagenome (GOLD analysis project Ga0307509, IMG submission 202245) | Populus trichocarpa ectomycorrhiza microbial communities from riparian zone in the Pacific Northwest, United States - 10_EM | ecosystem: Host-associated > Plants > Roots > Unclassified | place... | reverse complement strand
AAACGCGAATGGGAGGCATGAATTCGGCGTGGAGATAGCGGGAAGGTTATTGCTGCTGATCCGGGCGTTCGTCGGACATCCGCTCACTTAGGCTGTTCGCTCGTTTCCATATGCGGGTATGATTTACCCACGACGTTCAAACTCAGCCGCGGATATCAAGATTCCGCGTCTGGCAATCACCGAAGGGCGACCTCCTGCCAAGGGGTCGAGTTCAGGACAAGCCTAGGCCACCCGTGCCAGCCTCGAATCCGGCGCTACGGTGGACCTCAGTCCAACCTTTGAAACAACGAACTCTCAACCCAGGGTGAGGGGGCAAGGTCAATCCCCATTGAATGCAATCTCAGCCGCCGTGGTCACCTGTCAAATCAACCGGCGGTAAAATCATGTCCGACAGTCGTTGGCTTGATCCCAGCTTGACCTGATCTCTTGCGTCCGGAAACTCGACCGATCTGCCGGTTCTTCGGTTTCGACGTTCAACTCCTGCATCCCTGGTATGAGCTGGTACAAAAGTCCAAGCCCCTACCTGGAAGGGGTTCCTGGGAGCAGCAAGGCCCACGATAATGTCCGCTCATCTCACGTTTGTTCCTGGATAAATCAACTCATCTCGACCGGCCATACTTACAGCGTATGTAAATTGGAGGTGGCGTAAGAACTTCGCCCTGAAGGTAACAACGCCTCATCACTCGGGTGGGAACCCCGCGCGAACGGCGTGAAGACCAGGATCACATCCCCAGGAAATGATGATTTTGAGATCGCGGAGGGTCATCGGATGAACGGATCAAGACCACATGCGCCCGCATCCCCGATGAGGGCCATACCCTCACCGAGAATTTACTCACACGATAACCAAGGGGAACTGGTGCCTTTGCCACAGCATCGGCAGCGCCGCCGCGCTCTCTCAATGCAAACTGCAAATGGGTCATTGACGAAGACCCCAGGGATAATATGTTACGATGCAGTTGGCCTCTAAGAACCGAATTGCTGAGGTATACATGTGTAGGGTGATATCATTGTCGTGTATGATTATGGGTACATTCCTGACCGGGGCCCTATTGTGCCCGCCTCTCATCCTCCTTCTCCCCGTCCCCAACGACCTTGTCTTTTGTAACGGCGGTTGTCAGTTTTAGTGAATTTCCTTCCCGGTAGATTCCACCTCCTTACTCGGTGAGAACAACCGAGCGAAACCCACACAGATCCTCCTGAACACCCACCGGATACCGAGCACGATCCGATGTGCCTCGAACAACAGGCATTACAGAGTGACCAGGATTCCTGCCAGGGAAACGACTGGCAGGACTGCTTGTGGCCACACTTGGAAAGAAACGAAACCCAGCAGCGCAATTGAGGATTCCAGCATGAATCGGCTGCACCTTCGTATTTCGAGGGGACGCGTGTGATCTCGTTCGACTATGGTGAGGTTGAGGGATTTGTTCCAAGCCGGGAAGATTATGAGCGGATGAGTGGGCCGACCGCATTCTCGTGAGGGGTTCCTCACCGCATAGGTCGGGTCGAAGATATCCTCGTCAAACGGAAGGGGGTCCTAAGCCCTCGAGGGACGCCCCTTAGCGGGGTCAACGTTTTGACCCATCCTGGGCTCCCGAAACCGTTATCATGGAACGGTCGCGAGATCCCGATAGCCTGGCCAGCAGACAAGAGAAAGGACAGACGAATCAAGAAGAGCATCGTCGAAGTATGGTAGCCTTTAGGTTTGACCGGGAAATGTGGTGGTCAGAGAGCGGAGATAGGGGAAGCACCCTCGCAGGGTCTAGAATTTGGACACCTTCCCGGCCCGGTACGGAGAAGGCAGTTCTCCCACTCGCGTTGCACTAAAGCTGTAGGCCTGTTCGCCTACCCCCTGCCACGCTTGGACTCGAGACGTCTGCCCAAACGGTCGAAACCGGCAGGTGAGCACCTTCCCACTTCGCTTTTCTTTCCTCGTTCAAGCAGCATTACGTGCTTTCGGCGCATCGGCTACTCGCACAGACATCACTGACATTGTATTACCTCCAGAAATCCCATTCTTCCACAAGAGGTTTTCGTCCGGAGGTGAAGGAGACGAGAACTACGGACGATGCGCCATTTTCGAGGTGGAAGGTCTGGAGTTGGTTGGACGAAGCGTGGTCTGGGAAGATGTAAACTTCGGGTTGGGTGGCTCTGCTCGTCCCCAGAAGTGAGAGCGGGTCATAGGCTGTCCTTGAGGGGCGGCTCCCACTCAGGTTCGGGATGCGATCTACAAGCAGGTCGACGTGCGCAGGGTAATCACGCCGCTCGGTCTTGGCCGCGGTACGTTCGCCAGTGCCCCAATGTCATCATCGTCCGACCCCACATCCTCACCACTTCGCGGTTCAGATAAGAAAGCTACAAGTGACGACGATACACCTCCAGTGTCAGACCAGGCAGAACTTCAGACCCGCCTCTTAAAGGAACTTCACGACCATGCCTGGGAGTTCGAGGCGAGGAGGGTCACCGAAATGCTCTCCATCAACGGCAAAGGTCCAACCGAAACACTTGTTAAATCGGCTTACAACGCGCTACGCAAAGTACTCAAGGAACAGGCATCCGGTTGGCCCACGGCCGGGACGGAGCTGGCGTGGTATCCCCCTATCGCGACATTCCTGAATAACTGCGTCAGCGTGTGTCGTGATGCCCTCCGCGACTCCAAATCCGCGTCGGAAATCGACTTCCATCCTCTCCTCTACGATCTCCTCAAGTTCATCGTCTACGACAAAATCACTGAGGATGGTGTTGAGGGTACTTCGCCCATCAAGTTGGATCTCGTGGGTGACCTGGACCTGGGACACGACGACCGTGTTGCACGGAGCACTCAAAACCCACGTACAAAGCAAATGCTACTCCCGGTTGAGGCCGGGGTGGACTGGGCCCCGATGGTCCTCCAAGCCGCGACATATGCTCGCTGCCTTTTCAGCGCGAGTCCATCACGACAGTTCGCAGTGGTTCTCGGGTTCCGGCATACCAAAGTCGAGCTCCGATTCTTGGTGTTCCATCGTGGCGGCCTGACGGGATCCAAACCCCTCCCTGTCAAGGATGGACCTGGCCAAAAGGACATATTGCGGATTTTACTCTCCATCCTCAACTGGGGATCTGCTGAGGATGCTGGTTTCCCCGGGTTCTGCAACGACTTTGAGACCTTCCTGTTCCGCCACAAAGACAACAACGACGACGACGGTGTTGTGGCCAGCGTGGCGGAGGTGCTGCACGATGGTCATTGCGTTCAAGGTCGCGTCTCAAGGGTGCTCCTCGTGAGCTATCCTAGAAAGGAACCGGACCCCCATACTTCCGCGCCAGGTCCAACCACTCGGACTCGAAAACGTCGCCGAACAGAAACTCAAACGGAACGAGATGAGGAGATTCGTATGTCGTTTCAATTACTGATACATATAAGTGCCCTCTAACACGCAAACTATCGCAGAACCGCATGTCACTCCCGTTCGCGAATCTCCCCGTATCCCTGTAACGGTAAGGCGTCCTTCGCCATCGACGTTGGTTTGGTCTTCAGCTCTCGAGACCGACGCCTCACGTGGTAACCGTGCTCACGTGGTGGTAAAACATTCATGGTGCGAAGGCAGGCGCCAGAAGGTGGAAGCCGAACTCTTGGCCAAGTGCAAGGACGATTTCGGCACTCCCGATCATCACTATTCGTTCTGTCCAACCGACACACGGGGGGCGCCGATGTCCACCACACGTTTCTTGCCTACCGATGAAGAACGACCAGAAGACTTTCATTGGGCGATCACTTCTCCTTCCAAAGTCCCCTCCCACCCCCAGCGCCGTGATTTGTGGATTCACGTGAGCAAGTCGGTTGGCCGGTCGCTGGTACACGCGAAGACCCCATGGAAATTACACATAGCCATTGGACATGCGATGCTTGGTTCGTGTCAACTCTAGCCACAGGTGTTGCAGTGCCTCACATACAAACAGGGTGGTTGGAGATGTTGAGAAGAGGGTTCCTGCATAGAGATGTTAGCATCGGCAACATCCTTATGTTGGATCCTCCAGTGACAACAAAACCATTCGACGCATGGGAGATCAAGGAACTCATGAAACAACTCTCCCTCCGGTACGAGGACGAGCCCGAGTTAGGCAAGTACGCCAAGCTGTTGCACGACGCGATCAAAGATGTAGGTTACTTGGCCAAGTGCCACGGATTTCTCATAGACGGCAACATGGCGGCTCGTTTGAAAGGTTACTTCACCTCGCGTGATACGGGGGAGGTATTTGTGAGTACCCGCCTAGTTGTGTGTGAGAATCCAACTGATGACTACTATGCAGGGGACACGCGAATTCATGTCAGACAATCTGCTGGACACTCTTCGGAGCGTGCACGTGGGCCCCTATCTGCACTCGCCCATTGAAGACCTTCATTCCTTCTACTATACGGCCCAGTGGGCAGCGGCCTTCAATGACGGCGCGAGTGGGAGAAAGCACAATGGGATCATGAACCGAAAGTTTCGGGAGCTGGTTGCAGGTGAACTACGGTGGCGGGCCGTTGCGATGGTTCAGGACCTGGTCCCTTCTCTCGCCGTGAGTGAGGGGTATAGTCCATTCTTTGCCCAGTCTCTGGTTCTTTTGGGTCCATGGTGGGCTAGGTTTATTGCTCTGAACCGTGACTGGAGCGTCGTGATGAGCAAGGCTGGTGCACTCGAGGGCAAGGATAAGGAGAAGTATCTGGGTCTGAATTTCTTGATATTTGGCTACCGCGGTGTGGTAGAGTACTTTGAACTTCTTCACGAGCACCGCGCGTCGCTGCAGATGGCGGTCTAGGTTTGGGTTTCAATACATTATGTTACTTGCCTCCGGTGCACAAATACAACGTTCAGGGCGTTCACCTTCCAATCGACGAGCAGGACACCGGGCTTTTCGCGATGTGGACTCCATTTCATGGTATTCCTGACACTTTTCTTTCGCGGTAGGGTTTCCTCATGCCGCGTGCAGACGACGGATATCATTGATCTCACATACCAGTGGCAGACTCCGGCTTCCTCGCCGGTGACTCGGATCTCACCGAAGTGATTACCGGGATGCCAATGCTCAACCATCCGCGGAATCAAAGAAACGCGTTTAAGCAACCCCAAGAGCCCAAGTGTGCAAGGAGATTCAGCTCACCCGGCGGGTTGCAGCAGGTGACTTGGCTCATAAGCTGGAAAAAGTCCGGCAAGAGTTAGCGGGGGTAAAATGTGGACCTGATATTTGCTGGTGGGAGGGGACAGGCGGAGCCTACAAAACAGGTGATGTATACCCATCTTTGTAGACGTGGGGGAGGAGTACCATGTCAGGGAGAGCAGAGGAACGTAATTGTTTCATATCTCAAACCGCTGGGCAGGGCACCGCGAGAAATACTCAAGTTGCTAACCAGCCTGTTGTTGGCAGCGTTGCTATCCGTTACTGACCCGTGGGGGGTCCGGGGGACCTGTTACGAAGGTCGACTATCTACTATAGCTACAACGTCTGGTGTCCCTCGTGATGCGCTGGCAGTGTTACAAATCCCGGATCAGATTCAAATGACAGATGATGCACAACTACTGTTACATACGCAGGAGAGGCTCAAGAAACGAGAAAGAAAACAACGAAACAAACAACAACACGCCAGTACTGTGGTTAATCTGAAGTCAAGTCAATCACGTCTTCATCCTCCGCTTTCCGTTTCACCCCAGCCACAACAGGACCAGCCTGAGTTCCGCTGGTCGTAGCTTCCGCTGTAGATGTAGTTTCCCCTACAGCGTCTCCGGCCAGCGGGGCTACGAGAGTCAGGGTCCCCATTTCATACGGCTTGGTTCCCGCCAGAGCGGCCTGGACGTCTGGGTACCGGTCACCCATTATCCAAGCAAACTCTTCCGGGGTCCCAACAACTGCAAGGAACGTACGCGCTCTCTGCACCCGCGCATTCCATTTCCCCGCTGCCAAGGTCTCAGGTCTCTTCGTCACTTGTAGTGTGTGCGGTGACCCTTGCACAATTGTGTTGAAAGTGACACCACTTGGAACGACGGTTCGGAATTGACCCTCGATATGTTTGCGCCTCTGTTGTGCAACTCGGAACGTCTCCGTCACGGTGTCCGACCGCAAGAACCGATTGACCTTTGTACAGTCCTCGCACCTGCAGTTGACCTTTTTCACCACGGCCTCAGGTTGCTTGGAAGGACCACCAAGGAGGTCCTGAAGGTACCTCTCGACGAGGGTGCGTATAAACACGGCCGGTACGGAGGGTTCTGTCGTAGGGTGCTGAGGAAGGCGAGCTTTCAACTTGGGGATGAGTGGAACGACGAGCTTCTCGTATTTCACAACCAGATGCTCGTGTGGTCCGGAAACCAGAGTGATCAGTTGTACGGAATGTTCTACCCTGTGGGTGAGTATCATCAGGTCGAGGAGGTCGAGAATGCGACCCTGGTCCTGTGGCACGTAGGTGCCAGTGACGTAGTAGACGTTGGGCTGGTAACCAATCCCAGGGTCGAGTTCGGGGAGTGCGGTGACGATGAGGCGGTCCAGAATACGATTTAACACCGCGGCCGAGTTTGATCGTTCCTCGGGAGTCCCTCCCGAGGGTATCAGGCTGTCCTTTTTCTTCCATAATCCCTCACCCAGGGCAACCCAAAAGCCAAACATACGGGGGAACTTGACGAGTTGTTCCAAAATCCTGAGGTACAGTAAGTCAGTGGTGTTTTCGGTCCATCCATTCGTACGCACGTGTCCGAGAAGAAGGTCAACCCCTCTGTTTTGGCGATGTTCACAAAGACTTTCACCTCGTCCACACTCGGTGCCTTTATCGAAGAGAGAACCGCGGCCATGCGCTGGGCACACCATGATACCGCGTCCTGTTGATCATGGGGAAGAGAAGATCGTAGGAGGTTGATAAACTCGACCGCGGCCCTGGTGCTGGGCTGACGATGAATGAGCTTCTCGAACCTGCAGTTAGGATCCAAAACAGAAGACATGAGTACGTGGGATGCAACGCGGCAGCAGGAGCTGGGAAGATACCAACGTGGGTCGGGTAACGTCGAACGGGAACGCATTCCAAGCCCGAAGCAGATGAGCTGAACCGAGCGGTTGTGGGTCCGCCACACCTCCGCTCTTCTCCAGGACCGCTGCCAACATAGTGAAGTCATTCCATTCCACAGCGAGGTTGATCAGCAGGAGTGTGTTTTCTGGAACCGAGCGACGTCCACCACCATAGAAGGGCCCGAGGTGACCTTTATTGAGAATGAACTGAGCCATTTTTTTGTTCCTTTCCGTTGGTCCTTCAGGCATCCATCTCTTCAGTTTTCTAAGCGCGTATGCAGCATCCAAGGGCGCCTTGACCCCGTGCTCGGCACTGGCAAGGTACATAACCAGGACGGTACGACGGTACCCTTCACGTAACGAGTGAATCCTTCTTGGAATATAAAGGGATAGCGGCCGGTGGTTACTCACACTGTGTTAGCGGGGCACCTTCCTTTGCGATAGTCAGATCCTCAATGTCTCGTGGAGGAGGGGGAAACTTACATTTCCAGTATAACCCTCGAAATCCTCGTCGTCGGGGCTTTCCCCTTCGAATGGATCTTTGGGTATCAAATCATCTTCCCATAGTCTGATGGGGCGATTTAACTTCGCTAGATCTCCCTCCAGGTCGTACAAACCCTCAATAGTGTATTCGGTCTCGTGGACCTCCTCCATCCGTGGGATCCCTCGACCATATCCATAGTCACCACCCGCATCTCCAGAGACCACGTAAACCAGGTTCCCAAGCCGAAGGCAAATGCCTTCCTTCTCCGCGACCCGCTTGATGTTGGAGATCAGGGTTGCGTCTTTGCCCTTGAGAGTGGTGAACTTAAGGCCAGCGTCGCTGTATTCGTGATCCAGAAGATATGCGATAGTACCAGAGGAATCTGATAGATCGTATTCTCCTTTTGCCCACATATGGAATATGCTCTGAACACCGGATACGGCCGAGTGCATGTCCGGAAGGTGAGGGGCCGGGAGGCCACGTGAAGGGTTCACGAGGTTGTAGGAAATGGCGAGGCGATATCCAGAGGTCACGGGCTTAACCTCGTGGATCACGTTCGTGTACCAGGCGAGGGCCGAAATCGAAAACTCGGAGGAGGGGGAGATATCGAATGTGTCCTTGTCGTCGCCGTGGGAGACGTGTACTTCGCCACCCTGGAATTTGGATGGGAGGACGATGATAAGGGACGCGAACATCCCTTCCTTCTTTTCCGTGCTACAGAGGAAGTTAAAAACGTGTAAGGTCGAGGTAAACGTGCAGCCTACTCTTTGTGGGGCAAAAAGCTGGGGAATGGTCAGAGCCAAGAAAGCCACGAAGAACAGGAGCAGACTTACTGAGAACCCGTCTTGTAGAGAAGCATCTTGTACAATTCGGCTCGAGGCAGGGGTCGGGTGGGGGGAAAACCAAGTCCCTCCGCCACCGTCTTCGTGACTTGTTGCAGGAACTCGGCCCAAGCGGGGTTCTTAAACGAGAATTTGTCGGGGCTGATTTCGAACGTATCCCTGACCGTGGTGTCCACGACGGTCTCCGTGCCCTTCCCAAAAGGAGCCTGAATGGCGGCGGCTTCGATGAGCTTAGCCTCGCGCTCACTCAGGGGAAGACCGATCATGCCGATCCCCTCGATGTGTAAGCCGGGCTGAGGTGTCAGCGAGAAGGTTTTGCTGACGGCAAAATTTCCCCCAAACTCGAAGTCTCCTTCAAAGGCAGCCGCGAGGTCATCCTAAAATGCCTCGCCGTCGTTAGATTATAAGAACCCCGAGAGAGAACGGCAGGCTACGCACACGTAGGTTTTCTCCGTACGAAGCATTCGACTTTGCGTCGTCCCTATCGTTGTCGTCGTCATTGTCATTGTCGATATTGTCGTTGTCGAATTTGCCCTCGCAGTCCGAGGCGGAGCCCGACGAGTTTTCTTCCGAGTCGTAGTACATGGTGGTGAGGTGTAAGAACGCGTTGCGTGTAGCATGCCCAACAAGTTCCGCCAAACCTTCACCAGCCTGGTGATAGCCCACAGTACCAACCAGGCCCGGCTCACATTTAGTGCGCCTTGCAGTGTGTATGCCAGCCTCGTTGACGGTCGGGTAGGACTCGGCCACCCGTGTCAGCCTCGAATCCGGCGCTACGGAGGGCTTTCCAAACTTCGAAACAACCTGCTCCCAGCCCAGAGCGAGGGGACAAGGCCAATTCCCAATGCAATGCCAGGCACCGTGGTCACCCGTCAATCATCCTGGCGGTAAACCCATTCAATTGTTGGCTCGGTCTCTCCCGACCGTAAACCCGAGCGATCTCCCGGTTCTTCGGTTTCGACGTCCAACTCCTGCATCTCTGGCATGAGCTGGTACAAACGTCCGAGCCTCTACTTTGAAGGGGCTCCAGGGAGCAGCAAGGCCCACGAGAATGTGTGTTCGTCTCATGTCTATTCCTGGATAAAATCAACTCATCTCGACCAGCCCTACTTATATTAGAGGCCCCGCAAGAACTCCGTCCTGAAGGTAACAACGCCTCGTCGCTCGGGTGGGAACTTCGCGCAAACAGCGCGACGGCCAGGACCACATTCCCAGAGATGACGATTTTGAGCTGGGGGAAGTTTACCACCTACCCTAGGATGGACGGATCGAGGCCACACGTCCGGATCCCGATGAGAGCAATACCACCAGCGGGGATTTCGATGACCAAGGTGGACTGGTGCCTTTGCCACAGCTCCGGCAGCGCCGCCACGCTCTTCGATGCGATCTGAAAATAGGTCATCGATGAAGACACCCAGGGATTATTATTATGCCACGAGGCAGTTGGCCTCTAAAGAACCGAATTGCTGAGGTATACATGTGTAGGGTAATATTACTGTCGTGTGTGATTATGGGTACATTCCCCACCGGGACCTTATCATGCCCGCTTCTCATTCTCCTTCTCCCCGTCCCCAACGACCTTGTCTTTTGTAACGTCAGTCGTTGGTTTTAGTGAATCACCATCTTTCTCCTTCCCAACAGATTCCACCTCCTTACTCGGTGGGAATAACCGAGCGAAACCCGCACAGATCCTCCTGAACACCCACCGGATACCAAGCACGATCCGATGTGCCCCAAACAACAGGTATTGTAGTGTGACCAGGATTCCTGCCAGGAAAGAGACGACCAGGACTGCCTGCGGCCACACTTGGAAAGAAACGAAGAACATGAAAGCCAGCAGCGCAATCGAGGATACCAACATGAAGAAGGTTGGGAGCCGACAGCAGAGGCAAAAGAAAAAGTAGCCGTCGAATGTATCGCGCGCTTGGACCTTGTGTGAAACGGTCAGTATTCAAGACGCCGATGAAGTACGGGGTCGGGTGCTAACCTGGAATTTGGCAGCGGTCACCCCATTGTAAAGGAACTGATACCAGAAGTTCAGCACCAGTCCGATTCCAGCAGTCACACCACTGATGGCGACGGCTCTCTTCGCAGCAGAGTCGACAGAAAAAATAACATCGGGGGCGAAACCAAAGACAGTGGCATTCAACCTGTTCGTCAACGTCAGCAAACGCGCGCAACCTTTGGCATGTGGATCATCATACCCGCAGAGTGCCATGAGCTACAGGGACGCAGTCAGCATTCTGAAGAGAACAGTTCGGTGACCATGGGCGTACGATATTCATCCCCCACCGCCACTCGCTCCTAACCGTATCCAGGATCTTTTGGAAATCAGCATCGCACGCGGCATTCCTTAACTCCGCGTACGGCGATACCCGATTAATCGCGGCTTCGAACGGATTCAACTCGACGTTCACCGTTGTCTCTTGATCGTGAAAACGCGGAAGGATCTGTGCTGCGATCCACGACACCGGTCCCATCTCTATCACCATCACTTCCTCCTCCTCCTCCTCCTCCTCTTCTTCTTCAACCCACGTTCCTTCTGACGGTCGGTCATCGCAGAACGTGCTGTCGTCTTCGTATATTGGTGGCTCCTCGTCAGTCATTGAAAGACCACTGTCGTCCGTATCCAGACAATAACCCTTGACCCTCCTCGTCCGCCGTTGCCGAATTTGAGAAACCGGTTCTTGGTCTGAGAGCTCCTGTTCTGACAAGTGTGACAAGTGTGATTCCGGCATGGTATCGTCTAACGCAGAGGTCAGGATCCTGCGAAAAGGAGAGCGGTTGGGCAGGGATTGGGCTTACATCCACTGAAATGACCATCCAAATCTTCAATGACAACGTCCGAGGCCGTAGAAGACGACGCAAACGGATCTGAATCGGGAGCACGAAGGCGGAGAGCGATGGTTGCGAATCTCTGTGCATGGCCTTTAGGAATCCGCTTCCCGCTTCCGTCGAGGCAACCGAGTTTTAGTTCCACACCTACTGCTTCCATCAGACCACAATCCACAGCGAATAAATAAACGGCATTGAATCTTACGAGGGGACACAGAAACCTTATCCAACAGTTCTCCGAAGGTTATCGAGGTTGAAGCAGCTAGTTGACGTTTCCTGCCTCTCCTCTTGCTTTCTGACCTCTTCCAGACCTTAATCTCGAGTTTTGAAGTAACACCGACGTGCTGACTGGTTCCGGAGCGCCAAGGTCAGCTCCCTACTCCACAGCCGGACACGATAAAACAAGCAAAAACGTACAAGAGGAAGGGAGTTTTGAGGTTAACGTTCTGACCATCACAGCCAAGCACCGTCTCTTGCTCGGGGTGGTGATCGACGAGGAAAGTAACAATCGGTCTCCAGGACTTCTCCGGTCGGAGGAATTTGAGGCCATTTAGGCGGAGGACTGAATGAAGATAACCAACGTTAAAACCCTAATACCCAGATATGACGACGTATCGGTGTCGCTCACCCGTCAGGGACCATTCTCTGGGCGCGCGAACGAAAGCTGTGTGAGCCATCCATGGACGGAGACGGAGACAGCGGACTCACTCAGATGACATTTTGAACGATCCGACGTCTTTAAGCTGTCAAACACGGAATACAGGTGGGAATGGGAGATGGAGGGGAAAGCAGTGAGGAGAAGTGGCGGAGCACCGAAGAGTCAGTCGGCGCCTCCGGGGACAGCCCCCCATCAAATTACATTTGTCACCTGAGGACCCAAACAGCGCCCATGATCGTGACCGGGTCCAAGACCGAATGTTCAAGTCTGTGTGCATTGCGTATCGTACAGGGGGTCGCATAGAATACATTTCCTACGATCCTCGTTATTTCGCGTAAGTTGGTCGCATTACAAAGCCTGGATGGAGCCAAGAAAACGAGAATCAACTGTCGTTATCGCTGGCGTTCGAATCGCTCTCGTCCTGTCCCCAAACCGCGAACGTTCTTCGCCCAACTTCGTGAGTGTCTTTCGATCTTGACCGACCCCGGTGGTGACCAACAACGGCACCTCGACCAAAATGACCGTGTAAGGTCGGTGTCTTCGAACTCTCCCCAGGTTCCACACGTTCCCTGGCAATCCTCTCCAGGACCGGTGAGTGGGATGGTCGCAATGGAATAGGAACGGGCCCGCTATCGCCGGTAGTTGTCGGATCGGGATATTCTCCTTTCCACTGAACGTGCCGGGAAGAAACCTTTGGTGGATGAGGGAGGGGTCCCATAAACCTATCCGGAGAATCCACCCCAGACTCGATCCCAGATTTAGAGAACGCAACCCGGCTAAGGTTTGGATTCCCCTTGCTCAGAGCCTCCGCTGCAACTTCGGCGTTGTGCTGCTCCCATTCCTTCTTGGACTTGAGGATCGGTTGGGTTTCCACGGGCTTGGGCTTTGCCTCGGTTTCCGAGAGGTCGTCGATGTCGAACTTGTCATCCTCTTCATCCTCTTCATCTTCCTCCTCACCCACCCCTTCGCCCCCCTCCGTCGCTTCGTGGACAGCCGGCATCTTCTTGGGCGTGGTGGAGCGTGGCCTCGAAGGCTTTTTCTTCGCGGATTCCTCGACCATCACGAAAGACTTCTGCCTCTCTCGCTGGTTCCAATTCAATGTCCTTGAGATGGCGGAGAACCAGTCTGTAGACTGTTTGTTCGCACACACTGTCGGGAATGGATACTTCGAAGCGGTGACGGTGATGTGGTCGCCCTCTGTCGGCCGGATCAGTGAATAAACACCAATAGGGGGTTCAAGTAATCTTACGTTTAAGTTCAATGCGACCACGACCATCAAAGGAAGCCCACGCCGTACTCCTCGAGTTAAATGGAACACAGACACGTAGTTCCATGCTATCCGGTAGGAGCATTGGACGGAAAGACAGGGTGTGGGGGCACAGGGGTGTGATGAGTATCGAAGGAATTTCGGGGTGAACTAGAGATCCACCGGCGGAGAGGGAGTATGCCGTAGAACCAGTCGGGGTAGAGATACATAGGCCGTCTGCCTGAACCGTGGTCAAGTGATCATCATCAGCTGTAACCCTAGGGTAAGCGCACAGCGGTGGCAATTGTACCGTAAGCACGTACCGAATAACTCCAGTAAACTGACATAGGGACTGGGACCACGGTCCACCACAAGGTCGTTGAGAATTTCGAAACTCTCGACGGGTCTCGTGGTGAAACACATGATTTGCTTCTCTTTGCCGGTTAACTCTCCCCCACCTTGCGTCCAACCGCCCTCGATAGCCTCCCAACCTGCCTTCCCCACACCCTTCATCAAAATCTCACCCGTGTCGGCCCTCTTAATCGCCTTCGGCACCGGACCTTCGTCCCGCTTTACAGCCCGGTACACTGTGCACGTAAACCGCATCCGCAAGTTAACACGGATTCCAGACTCTATCGCAGAGTCCATGTCGGCCTGGTGATTGGCAAAGTCGAAATTGGTGAGGAAACCCAAGGAGCCCAAGGCGAATGGTAAGACAGGGGGGACGATACGTTGGAATAGCCATGAGGTAAACAAGACCGTTCCATCACCTCCGAGGGTGACGACGAAATCGAAAAGATGAGGGCTGGTGTTGCACATGTCGGCGGTCCAAAATCGCAGTTGTCCTTGCCCATTCGGGTTGGTGGAATCCTCCTTTCCGCTCGAAGACGAAGAAGATGAGTTGGTGGAACTCCAGGTGCCTCTTCGGTATGGGAACGGCAGAAACAACTCGGGGTGGTCACGTTCGATCCCGGCAGCGTCGAACCTCCTTGATTTCCGGAGTTGAGCGTCTACGTAAACCACCAGACCACGACCGCCCTGGCGAGGTTTAAGCATCAGATACAATGCGACTTCCCGCGTCAGCTTGATAAGCCTGTTATCGCGGGCCTTGGTGACAATCAAGACATGCTGGATGGTGGAAAGAACTCGTGCGCGTCCTGTTTGCCGTAATCAAAGGACGAACGGAACGGGCGATCAACGAAAACTCTGAGAGTAAATGAACGGAGGGAAGTCGACGTACCGAGCTGTTTGCTCATCTCCCGCACACCTACGGCCGTTTCAGCCAGCTGGGCGGTCAAACTTCCGCCAAACGCCTCTTCGTCCTCGTCCCCATCATCAACAATCCCATCCATGCTCAACTGATGCGGGCGTTGCTTTCTCGCTGCAGCCTCCTGTGCACGTTTCGCCTTGAGCCAATCTGTCAGAGAGGCGCTGTTGTTGAGATGGGAATGGATGAAACACGGCGATCTTGAAGGTTGGTCCATACGAGGTGGGAGGTGCGGAGGAGTCACTTGCGAGCGGGACTCGGTTGAGCGGGAGACTCCACCGTTGATGATCGATGGGGCGTTGGAGGGGCGGGCAGTGGAACTGGGCTCTAGCCCACACTCCGGAGAGACCTGCGGGTCGAGGATAATGCCAGCAGTCCACTCCGTGCTAGTGTTCGGGAGGTGAAGGCTGGATGGCCGGCTGTTCCTCCGAGACAGCGACGGCTTCATCAGGATCTCTGGAGGCATGGGGGTCGTGGGTGGTGTGGAGAAGGTCTCGCTATCCGGGGACGGGGGCAACGCGAAGGCAGAGGGCATGGTAATGGTTGAGGGGAAGGAACGTGCGCTACGCTTATACGTTCTCGGTGGCTCGCACCCTTAGTTCATGTCATACCATAAGCAACATCTACCAACTGCCACCTCTCGCCGATCGCGACCACTCCGCTTCCAAGCAATCCCCATCACCAATCACCATAGCACTGCGCCCAAAGGTCAACCAATGGTCGTTTACATTGTTTGTAGTACAGGTTACAATCAGACTGTCAATTCCCCTGGCGCCCCCGCTCAAAAGAACTCGGTATTGGTCAGCGAGAACCGACCCAACTGCCTGTAGTCTACCCTGTCCTTTGCCCCTGCCCATAGCCATGCGTCTAGTTCTGGTAGGGTTATCGAGTTTACCCACAGCAGATTCTGATCGGCGATAGCCAGACCCCGTGCGGTGCTGACGACCACATCACAGGCATATATTCCCGCAGCGCGGAGGGTGTAAGACTGTTCCGACGTAAGCGCTGGGCCCTCCTTCGGGGCGCTCTTCGTTGTCTCCTTCACGGATGAAACCGGCTGCAACAATGCGTCCGCGTTGACGTCCAAGAAGACCCTATCCAATCCGAGAGTCGCAGAGGACAAGTCTATGATTCCCAGATGGACGAGCATCGAGGGTATCACGTTATCGGAAAATATGGGCAACTGGGACGTGTCCGGGACAACGAAGTCGTGAGTTGACGACGAGAAGCGGAGATTGATGAGGTGGATCGTGAGCAACGCCTTCTTGAAGATGTATATGGCTGTACAAGACCGATAGGGTCAGATCGGGGAAACACAAAAGATGACCCAGAAGGAGCAACTCACCTTGTCCGTCCACAACACCCATATCCCGGAACGCTGGAATGCCACGTACCAGCTATACTGAATTTGAACTTCTGGTGGCGTTACTACCCAACCGAATCGCACTTACCTGTTGTAGGACGATGTCCGGGTCTCCCTTTGCCTTTTTCAAAGCCTCCAAAAGAAACGTCCCAAGATCCGGATAGCCGCCACTCTGCAGCGCCCGACCGGTTTCGTTCAATATTTTGGTGGTCAGCTGGACCAACTCGAAAATCGGTCCCCCAAGCTCCCCCACCACGATGCCCGGTATGGAGTTATGGGGCGCCTCGACGTGAATATGCTGAAGCACGCCCATGAGATCCGCCACCTTCTGGTGATCCAGGGCGACCATCCCGCCAGCAGACATACAATCCGCTTCCACGGTTGAGGACAGGTATAACGCCATCACGAACATCCTGATATTATCGTACGCTCCCTTACCGGTTGCCTTATGCAACGGCAGGCGGTACCCGGAGGCCATGTTGAGCAGCATCAGGATCGACATGACGTTGAGTTCTACCGCAACGGAAGGGTATTTCAACGGCAAGAGTTGACCGTGGTTCACCTTGAGCCGCTCGAACGATGCGGTGAAGGCGGGGGATAACAAGAAACTCTCCACGGCATTTTGGTTGATCTGCACGGAGAAAGAGAGACATGTGAGCTATCGTGAGGTTCAAATAGGAGGATGAGGACGGAGACTGACGGATATTTTGGTACGCTCAGTCAAGAGTTTGGATGATTCCCGGACGGCGTCGATGAAGGATCCTTGGGGGAAAGGTAGGATCTTATCCGAGGACATGCTTTGATCGTGATCGTCCTCTGCAAAAACGCGACGGTTCATGGTAACTACTCGTCTGATTCTTGACACTCAATCTCTCCCGCCCCACCGCTCTCCGTGTCCCCCACTCCCAGATTTATTCGGCGTTCAGGTGAACGGCGCCAATCCGTTGTTACATCCGCTTTCTCACACCCGTGGCCTTCGGACAAATTGTCTGAGCTGCGGTGGCCAGCTTTCGGAGCACGTACGTATGCATAACGTTCCGTCACCCGTCTCGGGCGTTGACCTCGCCCGCCCAAAGTGGCACACGAGGGAAACGATTCCCGGTAACCGTGCACGGAAACTTGCAACCATCGCCCCCGTCTTCACGCCCCTGGTTCACAGCCGTTTGGGTCGGCTTCGGCTGCCCCGGACGTGGTTATCGAGGGTTTTGGTGGTTATTTCAACGGATGTATGCCCAAATCATTTCCGTCACCTTCGCTTTCGTGCACGATTCTCACCTCCACGTTAGACAACGCTGTGCCGGAATTGCATATGCACACTCGTCAACCACGAAACTCCAGATTACGAACTCGTCTCTAGACGGTGGACGAGGATGGTTAAGGTTAAGTGAGCTTTTTGGGGCGCGAACAGGAAGGCCCTTTCGATGGTGGGCAGAAAACCACCTATCTATGAAGAGGGTGATATTGTGTTCTACGGTGGCTGGCCGTCGGGGAACGTGGGTCGACGGGGCAGAGGAATAGAGCTGGTGATCAGGATGGGACCGGCGTGATCGCGGCGCCTACCGCGTTACCGCGGTCGGGGATGGCAGCGAACGTCGAGTTGAACGTGTTCGAAGGTGTGATCAATTGGACCCCTCCGGACGTATAGCTGGGGGACGCTTGCCTGCGGTGTTGATTTCCATGGGATCCCGGAGCGAGCGGCGGTGGAGGATGATCAATGAATACCGTACGTTCACGGCTCCTACCGAAGTACTTCCCCCGGAAAGACTGACCGTGCGCCCATAGCTTGTGGCCCCCTATGGGTACGACGGCCCATGTCCTGAAGGTGGTTAATGTCGACGAAAGTGTTTTTGTTTCCTTCCCAACGTCGTTTCTTCCCTCGCCCCCGCTGTCAACCAGGCTGTCGTGGTCAGTGATGTTCCTGCCGGAATTGGGCTGGCACTGAACTTCCAGTACTACTCCCTTTATAACGGAGCGACCTCCACCAATTCCAGGTTAGCTCCCGCTCCTGCACCCCACAATCCCCCCAGGTACTGACCATTTCACAGGGTTCAAGCGCATGATACGTTCGACGCTTGCTTTCTCTCCCTCTGTTTCCTTCCGAGAGCGGTCGTAAGCCGTCCTGTTCGTGCGTCTTCTGACAATAGTCCGGGTTATTCTGCAATACCTGCTGTTTGGATCATATTGTCCCATTCGGTGTTGGGTGAGTAGTTGAGAGGATCGGTTCGAGCTTTTCCCGGTTACTCTCGCGGGGTGTGGAGTTCGCTGGGAATAAAAGGATGATGATTCACTGGAACTGACTACCGACGCGACCAAATGCGACGTCGTACGAAACGAAGGAAACAAACGTAACCCAATCAGAAATGTACCACCCGTAACCACACACAACAAGAATTCTATCCTACACACGTATTCCACACAATTCAAGAGTCCGGTTCTTTGAAAGTCAACTCCCTCACAACACCGTCTTCGCCGACCATGACGAGCGACAAACCAGCCCAAAAATGTCCACCATCGCCCCTCCGTACATCCCCCGGTGAAATCCAGCAGATCTTCCTGGACTTAGCATCGATGACCCATTCGCAGTTCTCATCGAGAGTGTACGGTGATATCGGTCGGGGCTCTGATAAAAGCACAGGTTTTCCCTTGGTTATCGTGTGCGGACTACTCCCCGACCGCGGTGAGATTATTCGGTGGGGAATTTGGACGTGCCGCCCCGGTCCGTCTATCTTGAGATAGAATCTGGTTTCCGAATAGAAGACGACATCGTAAACTTCTCCCGTCCCCAAATCATCGTCTTCCAGAGGTAAGTTCGCGGTGACTCCGCGCTTTGTGTCTTTTACACGAAGCTCTGGCTGGGGTGAGCTGTGGACTATGACGACCCAGGTGCGCTCCGGTGACCATCCGCACAACGGTGCATCCTCCTCAGTCCCCCCCGTGTTGATATTATGACCCCCCATCCACTGTGGTAACGAAGAACCCGACCGCCACGCCCTCACGATCGCGGGGACACCAAACTCTGCAACTAATCCGCGACCGAATGACGCACGGGCAGAATTTGACTTGTCCACAGCCAACGAACTGAGTGGCAAGACGTCATCTTCTAGTGGGCGGAGCTCTTTCAGGGTCTCCAATTCGAGCAGAGTGAGACACCTATCTGGTTGGAGACAGACAATGTATTTTTCGCCTAGGCGGTAAACGTGAGACGTAGGTGCGCCGTTATGGATCCTATCGCTCTCCAGAACATCAACCGAAAAAATCTGGATGGAATCTTTTGTCTGCGCCACGAGGTTCCTGCCAAGCGATACAGCCACAGATGTAGCCGCATCCAAGAGTGGAGGGTTCTTGGCCCAACTGTTGTACCTTGTGTTGAACGATTGTACCCCGCTTGCTGGGGTGATGCATGCAATCTCCTTCCCAACAAGTGTGGGACTTGACAGTTGCCCACTGTATGATAATGATCGCCCAAGATTTGTGAACTCCCAATGGAGAAGTTCCAGGTCATGAGATTCTGATCTGGGCTGTTGGCATCTGACAAAATGGCTCTCCTGGCCCCCTTGTAGGTCTGGAACCGAGGTTCCTACTAGAAATTCATTTTTATCCTCCAAATAAACCATTCCCCATATGAGCCGGACGGGGCCCCATGTACACTCAGGGATGGGGAACTGGCCTATAGTTTCACCAGCAACAATGTCATGAATGTAAAGAGTTCTCTGAGTCAGAGCTGCAAGTTCCTGGGGTGACAACCAACGAATGGACACAACTGGTTGGTCATCCCCAAAACATTGCCCCCCCCCACTCTAGTGTTGATATCCCAGAATGTGATAAAACTGTCACATCCACATGCAATGTGATCCCCCCCTGTGGAAACTGCAATATCATGGATCCTGGATTGTGTGGCAAAGGTGTGGATGAGTCCACCTGTTTGAACATCCCACATAGTCACAGAGAAAGAGTGGGCAAAAAACAGAATAGACCCATCTGGGGAACCTTGTATCCTTTCAACTTTCTCCAGGGCACACAAAGACTGTTGGGGCACACCTGTGACTGCATCATAAATGATCACAGTACAGTCTTCACATGCAACAATAATTCCCTGGATGGAAGTCGCAATGCACGTGAGCTGCTTTGGTCTGACATCAATGGTCCTTAAGAGTGTCCCCCAAGTGTCAGGAGCCCCTGAGAAGGCAGTCACATGGGATAGCTGGTGGTATACCCTCTGGAGGAGGGGCTTGCTTAGCTTTGATGAGGTTGGTGAGAGAGGTAGGGCAGTGGAGTATACTTGTTGTGAGCATTGTTGAATGGGGTGGAAGAAGTGCATTGACAACCTGAGGCAGTCTGTTGCAAGATGATACAGAGGGGCTAGGATTTCAGTATCACCATGAACAAAAGTGGTGACATTGACTTCACGACCAAATGTCTCAGTGTGGGCCCTGGCACTAGCCCCACCATCAAGCTGGGCCAGAATACCAGTATTTACCTTTTGTTTGTAGCATCATTAATAAACAAGTTGTTTCACATTTCATAGCAAGAGTAACTCACTTTGTCTAGCCAATTTAGGAGGCTATGCATGGAATGAATCACTTCTCCCAGGCAATTCTCAAGGCTCATTACTTCTATCCATGGAGGAACCATCTCAAGCATGCTAGTTGCTGAAAGGACAACCTGCTCAATGCGGTCACCAGCTATCAGAGAGACTCTGAGGTGCCTAGCCCAATGGCTACATGCATATCGTGTGCCACCACCCAGTTTATCCTCAAGCAGCTGAGGGAGGGTAAGGACATCTTGATTCATAGTAAAGGGTGGTAGGGAGCAAGGATTCACCCTTAACTCCTTTACCAGCTCTAGGCAACTGAGTACCATGCCACTGTGGTAGGTTGTTGGATCAACATAGAATCTGGGATCAGTACACCGTTGATGATCTTGCAGGAAATCTGGAAATGACTTGTGAAAAACACGGATTTCCTTAGATCCATCAGTGGGTACAAGGATTACAGAGTGGAGATGGCGTAGGGTGGTTGAGATGAGGGCTGTGGAGGTTCCAAGAATGGTTGAAAGCTCCCTCCGAGATAGTGGGTTGAATGCAAGTACAATTGCTCCCAAGACCCGTCTCATGTTGACAAACACCTCTGGCTCAGGGACATCAGAGAATGCATGCAACAAAATTTGGGAGTACAGGGAGTCAATACCAGCACGCCCTTCATGTGCTGTATTGTTTGCTTCAGAAACAACCAGTTGGAGACGGATGTTTGGTTCATGGTGGTCTGATTCAATAAACCTGGCCACAGTTGAGGCAAAAATGAATAACCCAGATGATTTCTTGGTAAGGGTGATAATATCATCATGGTGGGGCCATGGGTTGGGAAGATCAAGGTCACTTCTTTGTTTGGCAATAGTGGTCAACCTCTGTGTCAGGTACAACTGAATGTCATTGTCAACACTGGATGATTCCACCATATGGAGTAAGAAGATCTGGGTGAGGGGTTCCAGGAGGGGAAGGCGGAAACCAGTGCGAATCCGTGGTTCAGGTCTGCCAGTGATGAAAAACTTCACCAGTGGCAACTGCTTGACAAATCGACCCAAGACAGAGAGGATTGCAGAGGCAGGCTGGTCATCAATGCACTCATCCATTGCATCAATAACAATGACACATGAGATCCTCTCCCTAGAAAATGGTTTCACAAGGAGGGTCTCAAGCTGAGAAATGAGGGATGTATGGGCTATGGTAGGGTCCTTCTTGATGCTAGTGACAATGTGGTGTTTAAAGTGGGGGAATTGACATGCAAGCTGGTATGCAAGAGTGGGAAAGATGTTTTTTAGCTCCTTCCGATCAAGGTAATCCCGGGAACAGAAAAAGCTAGCACCAAGGAATCCATCATTGGCAATCATTTCTGTGAATGACTGAGCAATGGTTGACTTCCCAGTGCCAGCTAATCCATTGAGCCAGAACACATTTTTGGTCAGAGGGTCCTTAGCCCAGAGCATGATGTCCTGGAGGATAGATTCCCGAGTTCTGGAAAGGCATTTGTCATGATGGCCAGCCTGGTACCCAGCATTATGCACAGGCTTCAACTTTTCCAAAAGCTCAAGGTCTGTAATTTCCTATGTGAGAGTCAAATCATCAATACAAACCATACCTAGGTAGTGAATTCCCTTACTAGGATGTTCTCAGTATCACCTCGGATGTTCCTGGTATCAGCATGGATTTCCTTGGTGTCTTCATGGATCTCCTTGACCCCAGCACAGATCTCCTTGGTATCACCATGGATGTTTCTTGTCCTCTCATATACCCCTTGGTGAATTGAAACCTGGCTGGGTGTTCATTAAAAGTCACAGTGAGACTGGAAGCTCATACTTGGTAATCTGTGACAGCATTGGCCAGTTCTTGAATGAGTCCAGTCAAGGTTTTGGCATTATCAACGTTGCGTAAGAACCCGATGAGCGCGCACTGCTCAGAGAGAGGTTCAAGCTTTGTGATAACCCCCTCAAGGTTCCTGAGGAAGGGGTGAGCAGATTGATATATATTTGTACAAGTACAAACCTCCCAAGTGTCAGGGCCGACCTCAAGCCTGATCACCTGGTGACTAAACGCTGTCCGTTACTGCCTTGGAACTCAGGCGTTGCTGCTGGGGTGCTCGTCGGTCTGGACTAAGGGCGTACTGCCGCCACTCTAGTTTGACGTAGAAGTCCGGGAATCGTCGTGCCGGATAGAAGTCGAAGAGGCCCGGGGAATAGTTGTGTGGGCGCTAGGCTGGGATAAGCCGAGGGTGAT
>Ga0307509_10003787_pt1 | contig 22483 bp, 14 predicted proteins | sample 10_EM_MG_FD_202245 | JGI IMG/M metagenome (GOLD analysis project Ga0307509, IMG submission 202245) | Populus trichocarpa ectomycorrhiza microbial communities from riparian zone in the Pacific Northwest, United States - 10_EM | ecosystem: Host-associated > Plants > Roots > Unclassified | place... | reverse complement strand
GTAGCAACCGCCTGATGTTCAGTTTATTGTCCGCCGTTATTGTTACTGTTTCCCTCCCTTCTTCAGCCTGTGCGATCGCTAAATGCCGGACCCTTGTACTTACACCGTACTCGTACATAGTAAATGATCCCTGTTCCCAGATGTAGCCTGAGGCCACAAGCACCTGGCTGCAGCATCATACTGTACCCGGCAATTCAAAAAGTGCCCCGATGACTTGGCGCTAAGATTCTTATGCTTATGTAAATTAGGACATCTTGATGCCAAGGTGCCCGGATACTTCAAGGATTTCCAAGCATGGTGTCTGTCAATCAAAACCTACCCCCCCCACCCGAAGTTCTTGGGCATATCTTACTGAAATGTCAGCGTTCCAGAAAAAAACTTAAAGTACAATTTCTCCGGTAATTCCGCACAGAGACCCATCTCAGGCCCCTGAGGGACTCCCATGTTATATTTATTTCAGTAGTGTGTTCGAAATCAATCACTGGAGCCATCTTGCAGTAGCTGTTTGACCGAGACGCGCAACATCCTCAATTCCGACCTCAACCACAGCAAGGGCCTCCTGTAGAACCTCAGGTGAAAGTAAAAATCAGAGATCAGTTCCAATTCACTGTTCGAATAATTTTAGCAGAGGAGATGGGATCATACCCCTCCTCAGGAAGGGTAGGTTTTCGCTGTCCATGATATATTGGGACATCTGGCTACTATCTCGCTTGGTGAGGGTTGGGCGGATCCTAGTCCGTTCGTCTACTATTTTGTACCGGGATAGTAGAACTGGGGCATGAGTAATCTCCCTTACTGAGCTGGAGCACTAGTAAGCTAACCGTGCTCTGCTGCCCATACCGTGAGTGGATTCTAAGACTTCCCCCAAGCTAATAACTCTGGGCGTTCCATTTTTGAAAAAATACCTTGTCCAACCTTACGACATCACTGCGGGCAAAAACCGTGACCGTGCTATGGGGGTAGGTTTCTATTGTGAGGGTAGTACCCCCTGCCACTGGCCCCCCTTTTCCTCTCCTTTAAGTTACCCCCCCTCCTGTACTATCATAGCACACCTCATCGCGGGCGGCTCCCCTCTCTACCGTGCCGCCACCCTCAAAAAAGGAGGTGCGGAAGTAACTGTTCAATCTTGCCCAGGCATAGAACTGCTTCATATATGCTATACTATCTAGTACCGGTACTAATCCAAAGAACAATCTTCCCGTATCAAAAATCTAATTTGCGGAGTTCCGGCTTTTACAGGCATATAAAGCACTAGAGCAGAGTTATCGAGTTGTCGGTATTCGAGCAGTCGAGTAGGAGTAAGAGTAGTATGAAATTACGGGCATGAGAAAGACTTGCTCTCCGGGGTGGGTCATATATGCCTAGGCTGGAGTACGAGTCGAGGAAGCTACTGTTCCTAAGTATGATACTCATGGTGTGTTTGAGTAAGGTTAGGAAAATCTCTAGCCGGAGGGCAGAGGTTGAATATTGTGTATGCCACATGGCTACTATAGGATATGGCAGCGATGAGTGGTGGGGAGGGCAATATTTGTGGTTGACTGGTATATTGTTTTCCTTGGCGCTGCTATACCAATCTGATACTATAATATACAATAACTTACTTATTTTATAACTACGGATAGCCCGGAAAGCTAGCTCTCTTATACTATTCCTGGAGTAAGGGCTCTCTATATAAGAGTGAGTGGTTCTCGCAAAACTCCAAATCCTAATACATAGATTAGAACTTCCTTTCTCCATACTATCATAGGTACCCTATTGACTACTTTACCTTCAAGTCTGGAGTCAAGATGGCCATATTGCATCATCTCCTAGGTTCATTGATCCTGGCCCTACGCACTGTCAAGGATGCACCGGCGTGGAAGATATGTGTCTATGTGACATCATTGGTGAGTGGGAAGCTGTACTGTGGCTTTCCTACTTTTCAACTTTCTTGGGGACTTATAGAGAGATATGCAAGAGATAGTTTCTACTGTACGCTATTATGATGGGGACTTACAATACCTTCTTTCATCCCCTGAGGAATTTTCCGGGCCCGAAGAGGGCTGCTCTATCAAACGTTTGTCTGCCGTGCCCCTGCCGCCCTCATGTCCTCTGCTGATGTTAGGATTGAAACCTAGATATGGTACTCGTATGCATGGCTCAGTGGGAAATACCCGCACATGATGCACGAGCTTCATGAGAAATATGGTATCTGATCCTTTCCCAGCTTCTCTGCTCCTCCTCTCCCACCCCCAGTGACCTCAGCTAACAAACCCCAACAGGCTCCGTAGTCCGAGTGGCCCCTAATCAATTATCCTTCAACACTAGTTCTAGTTGGAAAGACATCTACACTAATCATAACAATCGTCCGACTTTCCGCAAGACTGGCTTCTATGACGGAGACAAGATGGACCCTGAAACAAACATAGTCCGAGAACCTGATCCCGTCAAGCATAGCCAGATTCGAAACATGTTTGCTCAGTCGTTCTCGCCAAAGTCGCTTCTGGAGCAGGAGCCCATCGTGCAGCAGTATGTTGATTTATTCATCGAGCAGATTGGGAAGCATGGCACTGGGAAGGAGGGGTTGGAGATAGTTCGGTGGTTTAATTATTGCACTTTTGATGTTCGTGTTCTCTTGACATTCAGTTCTACTACTCTCTTTAATGGCGGATAGTGGGGTTAATGGGAATGAGGTGGGCAGATTGTTGGGGATTTAGCGTTTGGAGAGGGATTTGATGCTCTAAAAGAGGGTATAAGCCCCCCCCCCCACACCTATCCCTGGCTCTCGGACTTCGTATTAATATCAAGTCCCCTTCTTCCCAGGAAAACCTCACTTCTGGATCTCCATAATCCTTGACAGCGTCTACGCTGCCACCTTCATATATGTGACTACCCGTTTCCCCTGGCTGGCGAAGCTTATCCCACTACTCATCCCAGCGCATATGGTAGAACATCGTATCAAACACCTCAACTATGGCCGCGACAAAGTCAAGCGGTACCTTAGGCCTCTCTCTCCGTCCTACTTATCAACTACTAACGCACTCCTTAGCCGTATAAACTCTGATAACAAACGCAAAGACTTCCTCACCAATATCTTAGATAACCATCGCCACGAAATTTCTGATGAAGCACTTAGCTCCAACTCTCAAATCTTCGTGTACCTCTCCCACGCCCCTCCCTACTCTCCCCTTCGCTAATAAAAAAAAACCAGTATTGGCGGCAGCGAAACTACGGCCACCACCCTTTCCGCCGTAACCTACTTCCTCCTCCGCAACCCGCACACCTACCAACGCCTCGTCAGGGAGATAACCTCCTCCTTCACCTCCTATTCACAAATAACTTCCACAGCCGCCGGAAAGCTAGAATACCTCGGAGCGGTAATTACCGAGATCCTCCGCGTCTACCCACCCCTCCCGGTCGGTTTGCCAAGGACGTCCCCCGGAGAAACCGTGGACGGGTACTTTATTCCGAAGGGTGTGGTGGTCAGCACGAGTTCATGGGCTGCGGTGCACGATCCGAAGAATTTCCATGAGCCGTGGGCGTTCAAGCCAGAAAGGTGGCTGGATGGGGAGTGCAAGGAGAAAGATGTTCGGGAGGCAAGCCAGCCATTTTCTCTCGGACCGAGGGCCTGTCTTGGGAGGAAGTGAGTCTTTCCCTTTCCTGCGTGGCTCGGTGTAGCTGTTATGCGTGCTGACCAGTGATTTCTCGTGAGTAAAGCTTGGCAATCATTGAATTGAGACTCATCATTTGCAAGATGCTGTACACCTATCATCTAGAGTTGCTAGATTCAACGTTGGATTGGGTGAGGGATAGTACTGCATACCTCCTCTGGATTAAGCCAGGTTTGAGGGTTAGGTTATATAGGAGGTAATCCATTATAGCTAGTTTGTTTTTGGAAGGGAAGTGAACGGAATGGAATCGGTCTCAGCACCTAGATTTTTCGGGTATCTAGCAATTTAAATTGTCGTGTCTTCTTCGTTCGGCCGTAGATGTGCTCTACATAGTTTAGTTTGCAATTTTGAACTTGATATGTGTTTCCAAATGCATATTCCTGTTTCCGACACATGTTTGATTCCCTTGACTCCCTATCCAATGTAATCACGAAATCCCACTCGGTACGGAAGTATCCCACTTAGCCTGTATACGTGCATACAGCACAACATCCTAGCTTTGGCTCCAATAAAATCCTGGACCCTAGTAGCCCCGGAAACCCTCTCTGGACTTATTTCGAAACCGGGAGTAACATCGCCGAAAACAGGCATGCTTGCACTGCGCATGCACTAGGGTTGGGACGAAAGAATTGGAAAACTATTTCTGCCGGCCCCAGATAGATATGGAGACAAGGGTTATGACTCTTGGTGTTTTCGTCTCTAACTTGACAGGCACAGCTACATGCGAGCGACTAGGGGAAGGGCTAGCCTGGGAGATGTAAAGATCAGCAGGGGCCAGGTCCAAAGGTGGGACTGGAGCAAGGGGGCAAACCTTCGGTTCAAGGTGTATATTGTACTTCGGTGCCTAAAACACGGATAATGCAGTGTTAACCTTCATGGATACGCATAGCTTCCCATGTAGGGACTCTCTCTAGCAGGCTTAGTATCCGCTAGTAGTGCTGTTCAGCCGTGATGTCTACTTTGTGCTGGGGAGCGTCTCTGGCAGAAGCGGTATCTGAGTTTGCATTTCACTGACTGCTAGGGAACTCCCAGGAAGCTACGGAGACACCTCAACACGGCATCTCGCCCCACGGCATCAGCTTCCCTTGCCGCAAGACCCATATTGACTTCCGGCGTTGACCTCGGGCCTCGCATAGCTTAAACCGAAGATAGCCCTACATACGAATATCAAAACCTCAGGATAGGCAGGGGATAGTAACACCTTTTTTTTTTTGTAGTATTTCGTTCTGCGGTTTCAGAAATTGGGTCAGTTCCGATATGGAACTAATGGAGATGGGAGGGACATGGAGAGCCAGTTTGTTCAGTTCCTAGACCATCAATGACATTGGTGGATATTGGAGATAATTTGCGCCCGGATGGAGGTGTTTTTATAGCCATTTTTCCATAGCGAGCTGGGACCCCCATCTAGTCCAAGTCAACCGTGAATCTCGTGAAATGGGATAATTGTGGAAAATAGTGGGTACAGTAAGCATGATAAGGCGGGCCGGTATTACATTGCTAGATATAAGGCAAAAACTACCTTATCCAAAAGACTTCTCGGTAAAAAGTGCTACTGAACTCCCGTAGATTTGTGAGCACAATTTAGCTTCAGGAATCGTGGCAGATTTTGACTGGGGTGTTGTCTTGATCCCCTTGTGGGAACATAGCTACAAGAAAATTATGTCTCGTCATTATGGCCGTTTCACTACTTCTACCAGGAATCTAGAGATGGTTTACCACGGGGGTGACTGAATGACGTATAATATCCCCTGTTAAAGATTCAATTGTAGCAAAGACAACTAGAATAATCCCGAGGCTTGAGGAAGCCCCTAGGGACCAGGTGCTCCTTCCTGGGATACACATAACCGATAATGGAATTTGCTTCATGAGGTTGCCATTTCGTAATATGGATATCGCAGTTAACTGACCTGAAGGGCAAACTTTTCCACTTAATGATATATCATTATTCCTTCCAACTGCCACTTAATGGCATTTCGCAAAAGCTGCCCCCCCAAAAAAAAACTCCTCAGAGTATCATATAATACGTCTGGCATTCCTCGCCTTGTGGTTTCGGGCTAGTGATGTTTGGCCGGAGCTTTCGACTACAAGGCACATGATTCAATTATTCGAGCCTCTACCCTATCACTTTGTAACTTAATTTGTCACGTGGGAACAGCAGCGGGAGCAGTAGAACCCTCCAATTTATAGGACCATAAGCCTGCCGCGAGGTCGCAAGTTGAGCCAGTACTGAGTACGAAAGAGGGCTCTAGTGTTTCCGGGGGACCGGTCGGATCTAAACCAGTTCACACACAAGCACGACAGACGTTCCACCTCCAGGTCGGAGGCAAGACCGTCATTCTAAAAGCCCTACTGGCAGGTCTAGGAAGGTGCCAAAAGCAGATTTTGGCACGATATGAACCTTCTTTCATTGCCACATTACGCTTCCACTAGTAGTAATTTAGAAGTTCCTTCAGCATCTAGCACTTTCAGGAAGGCTAGGGAGCAGGCTCTCCTGTGTAGGTTCCATGGCTCGATTCCGGCTGTGTTCTATACTGTACTGTACTGTACATAACAAGCATTTCCCAAAGAACAGTACCGTACACTACGCTATTGTACACCACGCATTCAGGAAGGGTCCTCTGGCCAGTAATCCTAGCGGGCCGTCAAGGTGCGAGGATACCGGCAGTAGCACTACCGGAATTTCATATAACCGACTGCTCACTATCGACAAGCACCTCGCACCGCCGAGAGCCAAGTTGGCCTGCCAAGCTATGCACACCGTTGTCGTAATAGGAAGGCGGGAATCGCAATAGGATAACAATCCTAAACCAGGAGAAGATTTACTCCACCGCATCCCAAGTTTTGCGGGGCGCTCAGATCACCTAGGGGCAGTCTGGATACCCTGGCGGGCTTTTATTAGTCAGCATCTGCACCCTACTAACTTAGGGTACCGGTAGGTTTTGTCAACACCCCTACTTATGTACGGAGGCATGATACAAGCCATAAGTTTTGTAGGTTACGCAGGGGGTGAGGGCAGCAAACCTCGTTTGTGGAACCTACAAAACTTATGCCATGTACACACCTCCGTATTGCACGAGTAGTGGAAGTTGGAATATTGTAGGGCTATACATTAGGTGAATGTCGAAGGGAATCTTTGTGAGGGAAGAGTTGTACAGGGAGTCATAAAAAAGTCAAATTCCAAGCACCTCCTTCCGGGGGCGGGCAACCAAAACTACAGCGATATCCACCTTGACGAGAAGGCGTGCAGCGAACACGAATACGATACGTGGCAATATTTGTTGTTTTCTTCTTTCTTCCTTCTGTTCTTTCTACTGTATGAAGTTTGCCAACTTGTGCGGATAAGGACTTTTAACCGAAAGCGAACCCGAATACAGTGTGCGAAGGGGTTGATTGCCTACCGTAAAAACTTGAATAATTGAACCGTGTGCTATGTCGTTGGACTTTCCTCTCTAAGTAAGGTCAAGAAAAAAAAATTTTTTTTCTGTCTCAGCAGGGGGGAGAGGGCTGTGTTTTTGCTGTGTTTTTTGCCCCCATTCCAGAGAAGGGAATTTCGGACTTCATAGCACACGGTTCAATTATTCAAGTTTTTACGGTACCTTTCCTACTGCTAGCTGCGAGGGAGCCAAGCTTGCGAAGCAGCTCTTTTCCTTTCCCAGACCCGATATAGCTTTTCCATTGTGGTAGTTTTAAAGCTCCTGTTCCTCGGGTTAAGAAAACAACCCCACCCCGCCATCCAGGATGGAAAAAATTCAGCTTCTTGCTATCTATAATTACCTACAGTAGACTACTACATATAATATCAGACCTCCATTTGTCTCTATCACTCTTCCTATCCTTTAGCACAGTCTCTCCTTACGCCGCCTTTTTGTATTTTTCTATATTTCTCTCACAAGCTAGATTTCTGGCCCTGCGCTATTTCCATTTTTAGTACTGCTTTTCTGGTAGTCATAGGGGAATCGAGCTCAGCAGACCAACTCTATATAGGTACAATACCAGGAGGGGTACTTCCCAAAACATCGTACGAACCTGAACCCTGCCCTTTCCCGGTCCGACGAGTGAAATTGTATGACTATCTAGAGCTGTCAGAGCGTTTGCCCGATTCTGAATGATCCGGGATAGCGAGATCCGACTGTACTCAAATTATGATACTACAGAACCAATGCCAAGCGCAGTCACCCAATAAACTTAATAGAAGTGAAATAAAGCATCTTGACTCGCCATACCCGACAGGGAGCAGTACGGTATATTACAATGCCACTGTGTTAACTTCACATTGAGGATAAGAAACGTGAGATATAGAAATCTTTGCGCCTGCCCATTTATAAAAATCCCTAGCTTAATAGGAGACTGATCTCCGGCAGGTGTCAGGATAGTATCCACTACCCCCCACTAGTAGCGCCTGTTCGAGTGAGTTCCCGGCCTCAGCATCCACCATGAGGGGTCCACGTGGAAAACTGCGCAGTACCTGAACTGGGGTGTTTCTCATTGCCCCTGCTGATTTCGTAGTCTACTGAATCCTAGGTAGACTACGAAATCAGCAGGGGCAATGAGAAACACTCCAGTTCAGGTACTGCTCAGTTTTTCACACCATTTGCTCAATAATGTCCATTAGCGGCAGTCCACCTCCCCTCTGGTTGACCAAATTTATTAAACCTACACATTTAGAACCGTCTGGATATTCTAGGAGCTGATTACAGATAATCCTTCACTTTTTATCAACTCCCGAATTGCCATCATTTCATAACTTCTGACTCCACAAGGCCTTCTGATATAGGTATCTTTAGAAAGCAAAGTTTGAGCCCAAGCGCCCCCCCAACTCTGGAGACACTCCTTTAGTAATACGCCGACATTTAAGTCAGTTGCCTGTACACGGGTACTAAGCTCAATTCACGAAGGTAAGGCCTTCTCGACTCACGCAGCTCCTAACTCTGATATTAACCTGAAAAGAGATAACTCTTGTATCTTCTATTAGGAGATATGCCTAACCAATTTCCGGTTAACAGCTTGGACCAATTATCTCAACTCATAAGATATCACTCACAGAGATTATCTAAAATCCAAAAGCTCTTGACCCCTCAATGGTAAATATTGTGATACAGTTATGTATATAATAAACTCCGCAACTTTATTATGATGCTTCAAGTAATGCTTCTTCTATCCCCAATGCATATAAGACCAGGTTGAGTTAAAGCTAACGTGATGTTAGTCGAGAAATGTTTGTAAGCCAGAACGACCCTGTTTCACCTCGACACCAAAGCAGCAATTGAGTGTCATACGAGGGTCGCACCAGAAAAATCTACAAACCTTTCCCCTGAAGGTAATAAATAGGATCGGGCGCCATAAAGCCAACCACTGTTCAACCCCCGACCCGACAACACCCCGAAAAGTTAAGTGCGTTCCAAATAAGCGATTAATACCAGAACTCTTCCCCCAATGTTGCCGGAGGATAGGTTGAACTAAAAAACAGCTAATAGTTATGATTTTGCTCCCTATTTCTGAGCATTATAACTAACTACCACCAGCTCTAGTGAATATTCAACCGAACACGAGCCTACATTATTACCCCGACCTACCTATATTTACTGTCTTGCATGAATCCCTTATAGCTAATATTGATGTCTTAAATCATTTCGACTGACTGAGTCTATACTCCGAGCTACCCTCTACAAGTACGCGTTAGCATTTATGCTCCTGGAGGTTTGCCTAACCCTCAGCACCTAAACCCTAGACTGTAGAGATGAATTATCCCTTAGCCTTGAGATATCTGATTGGGATGGGGGGTTTTTTTTCCTTCTTCTCAAGCCAGGCCCCACCCCCACTTCCAGTTCAAAGTTTAGATAATTCAAAGGTACCCACTCCCGATAACTTTCAAACCCGCAGTCGACTGGCAAAACACTAGACTTGGCAACTCTTAGGGCAGGATGATCTGACAACTAAGATGTCGTGTCTCTCCTGGTAGCACTAGTATCTGTGCTTCCCTACCACCGACATCCTGCAGACGGGAAGTCTACTCGAGTAGAGCCCCTAAAACTAGGGGAAGGGCTAGCATGATGTGGAATAATAGCTTATACTTCTAGTGTCAAAGCGTTTTTAAAAAGAACAACTATTGCATATGACAAGTTTTATTGGTAGGTAGGAGTAGTCCTTTTTAAAAACGCTTTGGCATTAAGAGTACAACGCACGCACGAAATATGTCGCCCCGCATGCATGTGCTGTACCTGCGCTTGAGGTTCTTTTCTTTTAGCTTCCCGAACCCGGGCACAGACCCAGTTGTAAGACTCTCGCAGGAAACTGTGGGTGTGTATTTCGACAACAAGGGATAGCTTTTGCTCTCTCCCCATGCAAATCGGTTATCTGTTCTGCCTAGTTATCACTATGTGGACCAGTACTAGCACAATGAACGCCACCCGCAACCGCCCAGAGAAGCTCCCCCAATAGATAGAGGTTTGGTAGACTTTTACCCCCACTCACTAACCAAGACCCACTTTCTGGCCTCCCTCCGAAAAAAGGTTTCCACTATGATCGGCATCCCATATCATCCCTTCCACTTGGGTTCTTAGATATCAGAGAATGCCCCAGAAACCCCACAACCTCTCTGGGAAGAACCAGGCACACGCTCAAGGGAGGTGGAGCCGGCATAGCAAACAGGGTGAAAAGAGTTAACCTATCAAAAAGAAAGGGCTTTCGGCAGGGTGATATGAAATGAACAGAAGAGTCATTAGGGCAATACTGTCTACAGATTGGTTTGCTGGACGCACAGTTCAGCACTGGTTGTACATTAGGTTTAGACGGACAAGTCTTCAGTGTCCTCACATCTTAAGTTACTGTACTTGGCTACCCTCAGAGTATTCTGACACTTCTGCCCCAAGAGAGGTACTGATCCATGCTAGAGCGTCCAAACAACTACTGTACATGGGAAGCCAGGCCCACCACATACCCACGGACTGCAGGTACGGTTGTCAATCGAGGATCCTACTCGATTCTCTTTAAACTATGATAGGTTGAATACAACCAACACCCTAAAACACTCAAACAGATATTGCAGCATCTCTAATAGCAATGTGCGGTGAGTGCCTTCCCACCCGATCATCAGATTTCCACAATCCCTCTACCTTCTACCAGCATTCATCGCTAACCCACATGGCATAGTGGAATCACCGGCGCTGTACTGTACACCTGTCACTCTAAATATAACAGAGCATTAATCACTATCGCATTATACTCCATGTTTCACTGCTTACAGTCTCTTGGCACAAGAACAAAAAAATTGTTGGGCTATCCAGGGCACTCTAGCCCAAGAACAATTCACTTCAGCAGGGTTGTTTTAAAAAGTGGTAAGCCAACCCTGGTTTGTCACTACCGCTACCAGGACACTAACCAACAGTAACAGCAATTACTTGTGCCAACGCCAGGAGCTAAAACACTCAAAAGAAAAGAAAAAAAGGCACTCGCAAACAATATTACGAATCTGTACGATATCTTTGATCACATTTCCCCACAACTCCCCGGTAGTCCCACGATGTGTGACCGGTGGTGTTTTAGTGATGTTCGAGCCGTCTGGTTGGCAGGCTTAAGAGTTAAAGTTACCTGTGATAAGTGGTTCGCGCTCTCTCATTCGGTGCAGGGTAGTACCTTACCGCAAGTAACGAACAGGACCGAGCCAAAACACTCACGGAGCGGAGTGCACTGTAGGGTACAGGTAGGAGAAGTACTTGGTTCGCTGGAACTGTGTTCGTGCGTTGTGCATGGGCTAAAGCACTTATCCACCTTTCCAAAGATCCAGGAATACAAGGATTAAGGTAGGGGAACCAAATCACCAACATCAAGCGATGGAAAGAGTAGAAACTCGGAATACAATATGATACCGGTATTCTGCAGCCATCTACTCGATGGGAAGTAATCTGTTAGCCAAACTAAATAATGGTTATTCTTTCAACTCCCCGCTTGCTTGCAGCCTGTTGTCCTTGCAAATCGGCCCCCACGCATTTAGGTCCATGCATGATCACTTGGAGATAACATTTCCTTTTTTTTCGTCCAAGGATGAGTTCCCCCACAGGATTGGAGCAGTCGGTGGACGGAAAAAAAAATACATCAATGAATACAATATAATGCTACAAAGTATGGGAAATCTAAAATCCGGGGCTCTAGGATTCCGAGGCCTTCTCTACCTACGACAAGATAGTGGGCCGAGGATAGGGGCCATTTGGAACAGTTGTCAAAGCCACAAAAGTTACCACTAGGACCCTAGCAAGCCCAATTGGGAGTGGTTTTACTTGCTAATAATAGGCAATAGATTCCGACAACAGAAGAGATTTACGCTTCGCTACTTGTATTATCTTCTCTGCTAGTTCCCCCCATCTTAGATCGAGCCCAGGGCGGCGCTAAACCTGAATCAATGGTTGCGGCTGATACCCTGCGAGGACAGAAGGCGAGCTTGCCATATGGCCATTCTCTGGATAAATAGGTGGGTGTGAGCTTGCCTTACTCTTCTCATTGCCTCTTCATATAAACCCGGCATGGGTCCCCCGTAAAAAATCACTACACCACACTCGCACTCGCAGATACTTGACATTGGCACTCAACTTTCTACCACGATGGAGGAAAAGAGCCTTCTTCTTCGCATAATCCCCAACGAGATACTCCTTGTCATATCAGACAATCTCGGAGCTACGGACATTAACGCTTTCTCCCAAACTTGCCGCCGTCTCGCAAATATCCTGATACCGGTACTCTGTCGTATCGCCTGCAAGCACAGAAACTTCAGACTTCCACCGATATGCTGGGCAGCACAGAAGGGGTATATCAATGTTGTCAAGAGATTGATAGACATGAGCTGCGACACAACGGATCTTCAACATTACTGTGACCGGTGTCGGCTTCCACATACCTCGACAGTTTTACACTGGGCAGCCAAGGGAGAAAACGCAGAGTTGGTAAATTTTCTCTTGGATAGAGGGGAGAATATCGATGCGGTTGATAATCGCAACGCGACACCGTTGCATTGGGTCTGCAGTGAGGGTGGGACTGAGGTGGTCAAGTTGTTAGTTTCGCGCGGAGCGGACTTGGAGATTGAGGACCGCGACGGGGATACAGCCCTTCGATGGGCGGCAGAAAGAAGCAACGCACCGGTTTTCAAACTATTGCTCGATTCTGGATGCAACAAAAAGCAACTTAACTTGAAATCCGAAACAGTTCTGCATACTATCTTTCTGCACGGGGAAGAGGATGTGGAAAAGCATGCCTGTGTCGTCAAAATGCTGTTGGAGCACGGTTTCGATCTGCTCGGGCATAGAGATCAGTTTGGCGATACAGCCCTCCACCTGGCGGCAAAATTCGGGGATATTGAGTCCATGAAACTCATGTTAGACCACGGCATTCCAGTCGATTGGCATGGCCCGCACAATTCACCCGCACTGAACCACGCAATCGAAGCTGGCAAGTTGGAGGCAATAGAATTACTCCTCCAGAGAGGCGCAAATCCTGATAGCACCCCAATCATTCCACTCGACCTAGCCGTCGAATATGGCCGAATCCCGGTAATCGAGCTCCTCACAAAATATGGGGCCAACGTGCACTGCCGCAACAACATTGGCGACACTGTCCTCCATTGGGCCGTGCAAAGTACCCAGGTCGGAGTTCTAGATTATTTCCTTCGAAGGCCCGAGCTAGGACTCGATGTGAATGTGCAAAACCGCCACTTTATTACACCACTTCACCGGGCATGCTTCGTGGACCCGGACCCGAATGGGGAGATCGTTGACCTTTTGTTGCGACAGAAAAACATAAAGGTCGATCTACAGGACGACTACGGACGTACGGCATTGATCAACGCATCGGAAACGGGGGGCGTTCGATTAATCGAGGCCCTGATTGAAAAAGGCGCCGACGTGAATATCTGCGATCTTGAGGGGAACTCAGCTCTACATAAGGCTCGGGATGTACGGGTGCGGGAGGTTTTAAAGGCTGCGGGGGCTAAGGTATAGAGCGACCACATTACTCTTTGTGACGATTAATATGCCTATTATGTTCCTGTCTCTTTTCTCCCATTCCCCCGAGCTGCTTATTGAAATGGCACCCAGATTGGTTTTTTTTCCTTTTTCCTTTTTTTCTTCTTCCTTAATTGCTGTTCCCTTCTCAACTTGTATACCGGTATATGGGGAGCAAATCTTAACGAATACATGTACGTAGATATCAGAGAGGCCAAATCAAGTCATTCATCCAGGGCTCCTTCGAAGAAGTCATTGTCATGGTGGATTTCTGGGGTTGGCGTTTGTTGGGCATACCGGTCGTGCCGGTGGAAACAGGCACTCCGTAGCATAATCACTACGGAGGCACAGTGCCTGTGTCTTTTATGTTTCACAAACGAGGTTTGCGGCCCTTGCTACCTGTGGAACATACAAAACTTAGGAGCTGTACTTGTACAGTACTGTACAGTGCCTCCGTAGTTGCACCCCCAATATTGTCTCCCACAAGTAGAAGTATTCGTAGCAATGGTGATACAAATTGCACTACCGAAGCTCAGACCACCGATCGAAGCCAAATTCCCATAGATTGAATCCCGCCTTTGCCATACCTCGTTCACCTCACCCACACCTCCCACCACACTTTGTAAGATTACAACGAGTACAAGTACCGGAGCAGCACTTATGCAATAAGAACTGCACACACGGCATAACAGCACCCAATGCCAGCCCTGGCATTTTCTCCACCAGCAGTCCACCCTCACGAGTGCTCAATCAAAATCACACCCGACCCCAGACTCGCCACAAGTGCAGACAGTACCTCACCACAAACGCCCAATACCTGCACTTCACCTCGAACACTGTCAAACTAAACCAATCCTCGGCTAACGGAGATAGCGAATCGCAAGAGTTTTTACGGCCTTGGCTCCAGGGAGTGAAGGCTTATCCAAATTAACATTACTGCGTATACCAGTTAATGAAATCCAACAAGTCCTGAAGGCTGAACTTACATCGTGAGAGGAAAGTGTTGGAAAACATTTGGTGCTGCTCGGGATGCTCAAGGTATAGTTTCCTTTATTTCACTAGATTCCAGAAGTTTGGAAAGGTGCTTTCAGTTAATGGGCAAGTCGGAGTACGGACAGTCAGAGGAGAGGAAATCATGAAGGCCATGAAGATGAAGGAAGAACAAGGGTCCGGCATTTGTACATAAGGCGCCAGGGAACGGGAGTTCTTATTAAGCATTTCTTCCCCCTGTTATCACCAGGGTAGGGAAGATAATGCGAACATGTGTGGAAGAAAGCGGACATGAGTAGTGACCGACGGAGGGATAAGCATGACTTAGTTATGTCTTTATCCTTAGTTTCCCAAGCAAGAACAAGAGAACAAAGTTACGCGCTTCCCCCCTGGTCGCCATTCGGTGGTGTATTTCGATTCTGTCCAATAGAAATCACTAACCCTTCCCAAGACCTATTGTCTCTGCGCGCCGAGATCAGAAACAACGAATTAGAAGAGTTCTTAGGTACGGTATTCTCTCTCCAGAGCACAAGGAAATCAGACATGGAATACCCGCTCATCCTAGAAACGTCATTGGGCTGATTCTTATATGAGTTACAAGGGTCAGGGATTAAATAATGATATTGCGCATACCAGAATCGCAATACCCGTAGTACTAACACACCAAGAGGCATCACCTTAAAGAACCCTTATCCTCGCCTCGGTCAACTTTGAAGAAATATCACCAAAGCATGAAGCATCTAAGATCTAATTCAATTCACCATTCCAAAAAAAAAAAAAAACCCTCCGCGCTCGAGTTCAAACAATGGAAAGTTTGCGTTCCCAGATGGGCTGATTGCTGTGTGTCAGTACTATAACCAATCTTGACCAAACTCAATACTAAGACCCCCGCTCCGCAGCACTTCTTTTACCCCCGACCCCTGTATACCCCAATACAAGTACCCGTTCCAAGGTTCAGCACTTACTTGTATCATGGTTTCGGTGCACATGCGGGGATGTTGAAAGAAGTAGAAGAACTGAAAGACCCCGATGGCTTACAGCAAATAATGTGATATAGAAATCAGATTACATGGAAAGGACAAAGTCACTCTACTCGTAATTCTCTGACGTTTGTGAACACAACTGCTATTGCATACATACAAAAAGTCGGCCGGAGCCTCAAAACCTTGGTGTATGCAATAGCAGTTGTGTTCACAAACGTCAGAGAATTACGAGTAAAGGACTAAGTAATACCTCACGTATGATAACATGAATTATAGAAGGGTCTGTCTATAATTTTATATTTTTCGCTTGCATAATTCCTCGCCAAACCCCTTTTTTCATACTTTTACCCATCTCTCAATAATTATAACAAGTTCAATAAGTTGTAGGTCATTCTACCGTACAATACCCCTTTGTTTCAGTATTCTACTATCTTGGTCTTGTGCCATTTCCTTCCACCTGAGAAAACATTACGAGTCAATGTTTTTCTACTTTACACCGATTCTGCTTTGCTCAGTTCGTCTCTATGTAACGAAACTCTGTCATTACTAACGCCAACTATCCCTGCCCATGCCCAATACTTGGTGTAAGAGTGAAATGTCAAGACACAAGAGAGTTTGTATCGCTGTGAAACAGTGGCGGAATCGCGCAAACCCCAGAAAAGATAATTATTGACTGTTGCCGGATATCCCTGACCGTAGGTGAGTGGGATCTAATTAAAAAAACTCACAAAAATACCAGGTTCGATCCTCATTCTCCAAATAAAGTAATTACGCTCAGACAACATCTTGTCCCAGTACCGTACTTTTTTTTTTTTTGTCCCAATACTTTACCCCCACCCCGTGTACCATGACCAAATACAGGACCCCTGCTCCAGCTCCAATCCCAAAACAAAACAAGTCCAATAATAACCTTTCCCCCAATTCCCATGATTTTCTTGGTCCACTTGTTAACAAGATTTTATCTATGAGTGATGAATCCTGACCACCTCGCCCCCCCCGATCCCCCTCAGAGGGGAAAATTTCAGTTAGCATTCATTCGTCCCATACCCTTCTACGCTCCAGCTTAAAGAGCAATATATACAAGCGCTTAGTAATGTTTTATGTTTTCAGCGGCAGGCTAACAAACATATGGCTGAATATCTGAGGGGGGGCGGAGCCCCAACATTAATTCCGGAGTTGAACTGTCGAAACTTCACGCCTGTCACCAATGCCCTCTTCAGCACACAGCCCAGGAGCCTGAGGGATCATTAAAGTCGGAAACCAGAGGGTGTAAATCAAAGGATCACTCGATCCAACAGTCGTGATGTCTGGGAAGAAATACATTGTTAAAGGAGTTAAAACCCCACACCGGCTGTTCTGAAGTTACACCAATTGATCAAGTGAGAACTGAGGACTTAGAGGGGATTTTGCCATGGCGAGTTGTTATATAATTGGGCTAAGTTATCTCTAATTTTGGCTTATGTCTTCTAGTTACTACAACCATCAAAGTGCGAAAACGGGTCTCGCAGTGGTAGACTGTGGAGTGAGGAGATACACTTAGCACTTGGGCACTGTGTAGGACATGAGATGCAACTTCCATAACTTCGTTTGCGCCGTCCAAAAACTAACAGTCGAGACAGGTGTATAAGTAGAGGGCAAATATCGCATCCTCGTCCTTCTGTGGGTCATCACACCTATCTCTGTGTCTCCCCACATGTGCCGATTCCTCAGTGCACCCCCGCGGTGACGAAGGAAAGGCAATTGGCAGAACCCTCTCCTAAACGACTAAACCACCAGAACAATCCTTTAGACAGCCTCTCGGGCTGCTCTGACATCCTGCTCCCCCGGACAGCTAAACCCAAATAAGAAGCCTTCAAGATGTTTTGATGAACTATGGCTACTATGCTAACCACCACCCGTTTCCCCATATAAAACCCACCAATCGGCATCTGTCCGGGTAGGGATATCTGGGCTGCCTGGGAGGCAGTCTATGCTCCTAAATAATCTGGAACGCTCCTGAACGATCTGTGACACTCCCGCAACCTCCAGAATCAACTACATCTCCCTGATGGCTCTTGGGACATAATATGATCTTTGGTAGCTGCTCCGGTTGCTATCATCCCCAGAAGAGCTTTAGTTTCCAATTTCTGATGTACCGGTAGTCTGCTCGTTTAGTAGAGAAGCTGCAGGATCATTTTATCCGATTTCCAGCACAATACTGCATTACTTTATCGGGAAACGGCGAGTTCCTCGCTTAAGGCTAAATTGATGAATGAAGCTTTTGATGGGCAGGAAGTCGAAACAAATCAGCTTGAACCTTCCCCATTACGCGTCTCACTGCCGCTGTACTCGAGTGCAGTAAAATCAATCAAATGTAGATCAGCGCCTCGACTGCCGTATCGGGGGAGCGGTGAGCTCCAACTGGTTGCCTAGCAACCAGACAGATACCGTACCTCCCGTCCTCTAGGGTAACTTCACCTGTAAACACATGACCCCCCACCCACGCGGGGCACAAAAGTACTCGAGTACCTGGCAATCAGCTAAATGAGAGAGGTCTTTTTGTCTGCAAATAATAAAGCCCTGTGGGCCTTTCCCCCCAAATCAGCCTCCTTCCCTTTTCCCTCCTTCCCTCCTTCCTTCAACCCTCTTGCCTTGACGGATTTCCTTCATTTTGTTTCTTAAAAAGTGAAATAAATAATGCAACGGATCCTTAACCCACGAATAATTTCTACAGTACTCAACATCCTCTCGTGGATATCCCTCCTCCTACCAGCGATCCAAGCCTTGCCGCTCCCTTTGCTCACCCCTCGCGCAGCCCCGAAAGTAGTGACAGTAAGCCGCGACCGAGTATGTCTCACCCCGGCGCCCTGGACGCAGATACTCTCTTTCTTCCTGACAAACTACATTGCGAGAATCGCAACGTTCAAGAAGACGTCTGGGTATGCGGGATCGAGGGACCACCTGCGCACAGTAATAAGTCTATTCGTGCCATTTTACGGTATCTCGCAGGCTGCCGAGACGATTGCTCGGGGGGCGCGATTTTTGGGTCGGGATGAGCTTGGCGGAGCGTTATACGCCGGGGCGTTGTGCGTTGTGCAGAGGCTAGAGACTTGGAGGCCGATGGACGGCGATATTATTTGCGGGTGCATTATCAAGTCGCCGCTGGGCAGGAAAGGGAGGAAGGGAAGAAGGAAGAAGAAGGACCCGTATGTTACCATATTACGAGACAATTAAACCTAAGGAGGGAGGACTAACCAATATTCCACAACAGGATTGATACCGACGAAGCGATAATCCAGATCCAGCTTCCGACAATGAAGCAGATCGACGATCCTACAAAGTGGAAAATACATGGCCAATACAACCTCCCAGAAGGCTACTGCCTCTCCTTCCTGCCAGCGGGCACTTCCATAGGCCCCATGGACCCAGACACAAATCGCGAGGACATAGTCATCGCCTCCTCCTACGGCACAGCAAAGTCCTTCACCGGTATCCTTCAGATACTAATATCAGTCTTTTCACTCTACTCCTCCTCTGCTGACCAAGTCAGGCATTACGGCTACGCTGCCTTTGGCTTTAGCGTTATCCCCTACACGGTCATGTCCTTTATCAACGCAATTGCGAATTCGATAGAGGCTGACTATGATACGCTGTTCATGGTTGAGTCGGAAGTTATGGATGAAGCGCGTGCGCGTACCGGCGAGCAGTTCGTTGGTGCGGTTGCGGTGCTGACGGAGGAACATCCTCAGGAGGGTGGAGTGGACTTGATGTTTCGGGGGAGTAAGGAGCATGGCTGGCACGCCTACGAGCTTAACGAGCGCAGGGAGGGGGTAGGGAGGGGGTGGCAGGTTAGTTTCGAGGAGGAAGAAATCAATGACGGGAATTTCTCGATACCGGCCAGGATCAACCGGAACGCCGCTAGGATTATGGTCCCAGCCGAAGGGCAGTACCGGCGGCAGAGGAAACTTGTCAAGTTTAGCCAGAAGTTTTATAATTTCTCTGTCTTCATTATAGTTTTCATCTCGCTCATCATCCCTTATATTGTCATTGCCAGTCTCAGCCAATTCAGACCTAGAGGAAGCACGACGAAGCAGCGCACGTTCATGATGGGCTGGTTGGTTGTTGGTCAGGTTATTGGCGTAGTGGACTTGATTGAGTCTACGGGTGGTGGGAAGAAGCGGTGGTGGGATTTGCTGGAGAATTCTATAAAAGTAGTAATCGTCATTGCGGGATTTGCATTTGCCGTCGGGGGGTTCATCGAGGCGGGGAAGATGCTGAGAAATTTTGGTTTCTGTTTTAGAACTTGAGGCCGATTGTGGCATTTCTTTTTCCTTCTCCTTATTGTTCTATCTATTGTCTGTTTCGGCGTTGGTGTGGCTTTCTGGCTTTTTATGATACCCGGTTTGGAGGATTGGGGTAGAACGCCTTTTCCTTTTCTCTTCTCTTTATCCACGGTAGGGTCGGGCTAGCTTGGGGGGGGGGTTAATCTTATGGGTATGTTGACGGAATTGTTATGTTATTTCTAAAACTTGAATGTATGATACTCTGGCAATGCCAAAAAAATCGACCAATGATCCCTATTCACAATTTTCTCGGGGAGAGTTTTACGCGTCGTAGTCCTTGATCCATCGACAAGTTTGGATGATTCCAAATCGCATGGCTAACCATAAACCACAACAGACCCAGACCATAACTCTGAATTTCTGGTGCACGACATTAGATAGTATGATATAATGGTATAGGCCAGAGTTTACCTATGATTTCTGTTGTGTTTTGATCATTTATCTTGATTAGGGCCTGATTCTAACCCGTTCTTATATATCATATGGCTCTTAAGCCAAATAGCCGGCCTACTCGTTTTTAGTTGTATTATCCTTCCCTGCTACCAGAACCCGATCGGATATTGAAGGCCCTAAACAAATTCCCTTCGAAATCACATACGACAAACCTTTTAAATCAAAAATCCCTCTAGGAGCGCTATCTGCCCATTTAGTCTTTTGCTCTATATTTGAAGCAATACTTCAATATGGCGGAACCTATGAGTATGTCAGTCTTCCTGCGGTAACTACCCGGAGCCCGGATCTTAAGAAGCAATGTGTCATATCAATGTGTACCAACGTACTAGGCCGGGAAGCGGATCAGACGCAGAAGTGAATCGGTTTGTATGTGAATTTTGCACGAATCCCCCCCCCCCCACTTACGGGATGTTCGACAAAATAAATATACTCTAAATTCAGCTCAAAAACCGGCAAATCTAAAACGGTGTACTATCAGATATATCTCCTGCCCTTCTGGATCTCATCTTTTCAGGGATGTGGGCGAACTGAGATTTCTGCATTTCTATTTTTTTGGTTATTTAACTAATCCACTTCCCCGTCTGATCTTCTTGCATATCCAATGTTGTACAAATGCAGCTTATCGGTGTAAAAATTCAGGTATTTCAACAGAGTGCCATGTCATCGGGGTAGCCTCCCCCGGTAAGGTCATGTGTTTTTTTGTTTTTTATGTCTCCCCAAAGGGCTGAGCAGCTCTTTCTCTGCCGTGGTTTTCACCCCTTTTCCACAATAAGGAATTCTCGACTGCATAGCACACGGTTCAAAGGTTCAATGATTGGAGTTTTTACAGCAGGGCTGCCCTACGATAAGCGTATGCGTTAGAACAAGAAATAAAGAAGCACCCCAATCTACTTCTCTCCATACTGTTCGGCACCTTTCCAGTTTGTTTTGCCCTCACGCTTCCTACTCTACTCCCTAGTCTCGTTCTCGGACACTCAGTTGGGGCATCCTTCCATATCCTGTATGGTCGACAGCTTTGTGGTACGTCAGCTAGTGATGAGGCAGGTAATGCGGCGAGTGATGCCGCATGAACCAAGGGAAGCCGTGGCTGGCGGTTCTTTAGTGTATAAATAGTCGGGCACCCCCCCCGGTTTCTCAACGCAGTCGTCAGAACACACCCTGGCTGACTGCTCACCTACCTCGAGTGACACCTGGTGACGTTCAGTGCATTAGTGCAGTATACTCGCAACGGCGGACTTGAGAGTTGTGTTGGAGTTCGCTTTCATACATTTAATTCCTATTGCCCAGTCCTGATGCTACTCAGTGTCATCAGTGCCCATCGCGAGGGATGCCAAATGACCGCACACGTCCCCTCCCCTTTAACTTTATAAATATCCCTGCTCCAGGAAAGCTCTATTTCCCGCCCCATAAGGGGAGCTAACGGCCTGGGTGATTGGATGAGGGGATAGTGGTTTCTGCGCTCAGAAGGTGTTGGAAAATTGCCGTTAGAATCGGCTTCCCACTCAGAATTTCAAGGCCTAGCTAGGCAGGGAAAAGAATACTCCGAGTGATATTCGACATCACTGAAGTGAGATATATTGTTGCGAATTGATCCTTTTGAGAAGAAGTTGATATTGAAAAGGAGAAGAGGAGAAGAGGAGAGTAAATTAGGGCACTATATAGGAAAGCAAACTCGGGGGAATCATATGTGTGTAGGAATGCGTACGCGGCACACCTGTTCACGTTCCAGGAACAAGAGCAAGCATCATATGGGCAGCATAATCAAGTACAGATATCAGCCAAACGATTAACGAGAGTACCTTCGGATGTATACCGTAACATATATATATTGTGTTTAGGCTTCCCTTCGGTAGATGTAAAAGTCAATAAATTGACCTTCATCTGCAATTTTCCTATATCTCCTACAGGAGGGAGCAGCTTTCCATGGCTCAGGAGCTGTGATAACGGCGGGTAAACCCACCCCAGCTTGGACAAAATGCCCATAGTGTAGTGAACAGAGGAACAGCAAATATGCAGGGGTATAAAAATGAAAACACATATAAATTTAATTGGCTATAAGGAACAAAATGAGAGACAGCCAGAGGCTATTCCATTTTGGG
>Ga0307509_10003786_pt1 | contig 22493 bp, 21 predicted proteins | sample 10_EM_MG_FD_202245 | JGI IMG/M metagenome (GOLD analysis project Ga0307509, IMG submission 202245) | Populus trichocarpa ectomycorrhiza microbial communities from riparian zone in the Pacific Northwest, United States - 10_EM | ecosystem: Host-associated > Plants > Roots > Unclassified | place... | reverse complement strand
TTTGTCGGCCATCTCGTTAAAGATGCATGCTGTCTTTGTACCTTAATAAAACAAACGCACTTGATTTAAAAAAAAAAAAAAAAAAAAAAAAGAAAGAAAAAGTCACAGTAGTTAGAGCTCTTCACGCTACCATCTAAGTACTTTCTTACAATATAACTTTACCTTTATCTTTACCTCGCTCTTAGCGTAAGAGCAATCACGATACGAAGAAGTTCCCTCTACACCTCTCCCCGATAAGACATTTGCGTGAGATACGAAGAAGTTCCCCCTACACCTCTCCCCAATAAGATATTGTGGTGAGATACAAAGACTATAGTATAGTCTAAATACGAAAGAAGAGATTATAGGTTAATCTCGGAAAGAAGAACACTCTCAGATACCTGAATAAACTAGAACTATAACGATAGTTCAAGATCCTCGTGGAAGTATTTCGTTACCTGTTGCATCACTAATCTCCACCCCAGTAGGATTGTTACAGAGCCCAAGGAATGTGAGGCAATCCACCTCTAAGTTCTAGGAGGACTTTGCTGGTGAAGGTAGGGTAACTTGGACACCTCAGTAGGGTAACTGGGGTCCATGGGCATCATGACCAACTTTCCCAGGTAGCGTAACTTTGTCCTCCTATGCCATTAACCGCTCCGGAAGTCCTCCAGTCGACTACAGAAGTCGTCTCAGAGGTCCATGGAACATTCCCATAATTCTCTTGGCCTTATGCGAATGTTCTCCCGAATAGTTACCCTGCCTAATAGAGTGCCCAAGGCTACTCAACTATTCCCTAGGCTTTGCCCTAGGTTAACCCGCTATTTGTATACGAGACCATACCACCTCTGGTGACCACTTGGTATACCATTTGGGCTAATGTTGTAGTTATTGTAGCTACCTATCGTAGGGTCATTACACTTCTCCAAGGCCTCTACCCGTTTCCGGATCATCTGATTGGACATAGCTAACTGACATTATCTCTTTCATTGATACTTCATCCAACGATTCATGTTTTCCATAATCTCGATTTTCAAATTCACGCTGATGCTCTTCTGAGACATCCTGGAGGCTTTGTGCATCTTAAATCTTCCTTGTAATTTCCTCAAGTATGTAGGGTTCAACGAGATCCTTTGTGAAATCTGCAATAGTTATCTCCTGCCATCTTTTCTGGGGTATTCTGCGTCCTACGGACTGGTTATGAGTGAAACTGTGGAGAAAGGCACAAGTATCTTCAATCTCCAATCTCTCTGACAGTACAGGGAATTTCTTCCTCTAAGGAAGTGTCATTCTCAATGGCATATGTTAAGACCTGCTAGATCGGATCCCAACCGAGTCCCCTTAGGTCTGCTCTTGCAGCCGCTCAGGATATTTTTCGCTTGATACCAGCCATATACTCAGGATGCGTATGAATGCGGGACATAGCCATAGTTGAAGACATTTTTCTTTCCACCCGATGCTTCTTATACTAGACAAGCGGCTCATAATCAAACAATGTCAAAACTGTAGGCCAACACAACTATTCTCAGAAGAGAGTTAAGCGAGTACACTTAACAATATACTGTCATGAGGGCACCCTATAGAGAGAACACAGTCCATGGTTTGGATGGAGACATGTGGAGCGTGGCGGTTCCGAAGCTCTAGCCTCATCATCCCCGGTCTTTTTGGGCTGCCCAGATGATGGCTCGGCGCTCCCGCTGGCTGAGAACAACTGGTCTACCAGCGCGAGGAGCATTGGCTACGTGGCCTCGCTCACATGCCCGTGCCAGAAAATTGCGTACTGTTGACTATGGCCGGTTGACCAGGTTTGCAACCACAGATATCTGTCATTTCCCGCCGAGCTGTTTTTGGCTTGTGACACGAAACTGAATTCTTTTTTGGAGGCATTTTGGTATGTGTTACATTGTTGACATCTACGCACTTGCTTTTCATAACAATGCTGAGTAATAACTGACTCAGCATCACCAAGACCTTTGTCTAGTGGCTGTACTTTTGGAACGAAAAGGCGTCAATCCCAACGAAGCAGACACCGGATCTGGTAGGACACCACTCTCGTGGGCGACTAGGGGCGGATTTGAGGGAATAGTAAAGACACTTTTGAAACGCGAGGAGATCAACCTGAACCTTGCTGACACTGAATATGACCGGGAGCCACTTTCGTGGGCGCCTGAGAAAGGGCACGAAGTAAGAGTAAAGATGCTTATGGAATGGAAAGATGTCTGCGCCGCTATGCCGGAAAATACAAACCAAACCCTACCGCCTTCGGCTCTCACTGAAGAACATGACGCAGTCGCGAGCATGCCACCGGAACGCGGCAATATCAATACCGCCGCAGCAGATCGCGGTACTCAGACATCCCTCCCACCCATCACTGTGACTGGAGACGAGTGTGTGATGGTGATACAATTCCGATCTCACGATTCAAATACCGACATGACGGGCCTTAATGGCCAACCTGAGCCCCTGCCAGCAGCCCACCATCAGCAGCCAAGGTTATCCGACCTCGTAGATCCGCAGATACCGGTCCCTTAACCCAATCACCCCGGTGGCCCCAGTCTCTCTCCATCTGGCGTCCACAACTCTGGTACCCTCCGTGGAATACTGACACCCATCCTAACACTCAATCCATCCTCTCATTTGCTATCGATAGGTCTTTTACCGTCGCCTCGCTTATTTCTCTTTTCACTTTGCGCCTTTACATCTTTCCTTCCCCGCCACTATGCATATTTTCCTTCCATAAATACCCGCCCAGTGAAGGATTGGTATGCAAGATCTCCGTAGATTCACTATATATTTAGATAAGGGTGTTTTTCTGGTTTCCGCTAGTCATTTACCATTATCAACTTTTGTATTTTTCCTCTTGTTTTCAGTAGGCTCTTCAGAAATAGCTAGTCGTAGATTTCCGCTGGCTTCTTTAAGTATCAACATTATCCTGCCGCCGAAGACGGTGCATGGGTGGGTGACAGCGCAAAGTTATCAATTGAATCGGAGAAATGTGTGCGATGTTTGGGCAGATAATGGATCGGGAGGTGTTAGATAGCCTTCCAAACCTTCCAGTCCGTCCTTTTTCCACTCCACTGACGACGGCTCAGGGCAGATGTAGGTGGGGCGGGACGCCCCACCGTCCCGCTATGGCTCCGGGGAAGATTTCAGCTTCATCACACTTCAAGTTAAATATTTCATATCCCTCACTATACATTACATCAGTCTTAAACCCCCACCCCCAGCCAATCCAAAATCCGTCCGAGGTTTGAGGACCCCTAATTAATCACTTCCGGCCCTGAAAACTGTTGGGGTTCACTGCACAAATATATTTATCACTTCCCGCTTAGCATTTAGTTGCCGAGCTAGCTGCCAGACAGAGCATTTTTGACGTTGGATTTTTGTTCCTATACGACCGTATAGAGGCGAGCAAAGGAGAAATTATTGGGATGGAGAATGTTGCCACAATATTCTGATTCCATATCGCCCCGCTTTTTTTCAGCTCTAATTACAGAATCTTCATTACACTCTCCCAGCACCCCTACAAATTGCTACACCATCTCCACATTCAGCTAACATTCTAGATAAGGCATCATGCCCCAAAATTCATATTCAGTCAGCGTCGGCCACAGTAATATCCACTCCGGCAACATAATAGGAATAGGCAGTGTCAACAACACTTTCTATAACTCGGACGAGGATGCGCAGATCATGCGTTGGCTCTCTCCACTAGAGCCACATAATAGACACCAAGGCGTGCGCAACAAGCGGTTCGACGGTATAAGAGATTGGTTTTTGGAAACTCGCGAGTTTCGGGAGTGGGGTGGTGGTCAGGGTGGAACCGATAAGGCTGTCTTGTTTTGCTCTGGGAATCCGGGCGTCGGCAAGACATATCTGAGGTGAGAGCCCGGACTCTTTGAGAGAAGCCAATATCACTGATACCCGGAAATATTAGTTCTTTAGTTATGGACAGCCTGTGCAATCAGGGGGGTGAAGAAAATATTGCGGTTACAGCCTTCTACTGCGACTTCGTTTCCCAGCAACAGCAGACAACCAGCAACATCGTGGGAGCTATTCTGAAACAACTAGTAGGTAGAGGGGAGATCGCGAAGAATATACGCGAGGCATTTAAAAAAGCGAAAAAAGAGGTTGGCGGTAGAGGGCCGCGACTCCCGGATCTGGTGGGGATGTTGAGGACTACTATTGCTTCACTACCCAAAGTTTTCATCTGCCTTGACGCCTTGGACGAATGTTTACCAAACTACCTGCAGGAGCTTCTCAAGTCCTTGAGAGATATTGTTCGCGAGTTCCCTAGCACGAGGATATTCCTCGCAGGGAGACCACCCGTTAAGGAAGATATCCAAAGATGTTTCCCCAAGATGGTTGTGATACCCATCAGCCCTAATACGGATGACATCCGGAATTACGTGGAGATGAGGCTAGAGAGGGATATCTAGCCAGAGGCGATGACCTGTGATTTGCGGGCTGATATTGTGCGAGTTATCATGGAAAAGATATCTGATATGTGCGTAAGGCCATTTCGCATTTCCACTCCATTAGTGATGTATGCTTACCAACGATTTCGTATAGATTCCTCCTTGTTTCACTCAACATCGGCGCTATTCTAGGAGAGGTTACAATTCGCCAGAGAAGAAGGAAGGTAGAGCAGATGACACTTGGCAATGGATTCAGTGATGCTTACACGGCAACTCTGGCGCGGCTGAAAGCGCAGAATGGATCTAAATCAGTACTCGGGCTGAAGGTCCTAATGTGGCTGCTGTATTCGGAACGGCCCTTACGAGCCCAAGAACTCTGTGATGCCTTGGGGGTAGAGATAGGATCCGCAAATTTGGATCCGGAAAACGTTCCTGCCTTACGGACACTCGTATCATCTTGTCTGAGTCTTGTCACCGTCGAGGTGCCTTCGGCCACAGTCCGACTGGTACACTTTACTCTTAAGGAACATCTCTCAGGCGACCCGACCCTCTTCCATCGTCCTCACTCAGAAATTGCCGAGGTTTGTTTGACATACCTGAATTTTGGATGTATCAGGGATCTTCCGCCAACTCTTCACTCGGCACCAGCAACAACCCCTTTTCTAGAATATGCTTCAGTTTACTGGGGGAGTCATACTAGATGGGGGATAACGGAAGGCGTCAAAAAACTTTCACTGATGCTTCTCGCTAGATTTGATGAGCATATATCTGCTCAACTACAATTATTGCAGTATAGTCGAGATGCCCACGATGGCCTATACTTTGATGGGACGGGGGGGCCCACGGGATTTACAGGACTCCACGGAGCAGCATTTCTTGGGATTCAGGTGATAGTGGCTGCTGTGTTGAAGATGAAGGAATGGGACGTTAATGCATATGATTGCATGGGGATGACTCCTCTCACGTGGGCAGCTGCAAGAGGGCACAAGGAGGTGGTAAAGATGTTTCTAGGACGAAAGGACGTCAATCCCGACAAGGCAGACACCAAATATGGAGAGACACCACTCTCGTGGGCAGCTGAGAGTGGGCATGAGGGAATAGTGAAGATGTTTTTAGAACGAGATGACGTCAATCCCGACCAAGCAGACACCGAATATGGCCGGACACCACTCTCGTGGGCGACTGAGAGAGGGCATGATGGAATAGTAAAGATGCTTTTGGAAGGAGAGGGAGCCAATCCCCACCAGACAGGCGCCCCCCATGTCCAGACACTACTATTGCGGGCGGCTAGGGGCGGGCATGAGGGAATAGTAAAGATGCTTTTAGAACGAGAGGGCATCAATCCCAACCAAGCAGACACCGAATATGGCCGGACACCACTCTCGTGGGCGGCCGAGAAAGGGCATGAGGGAATAGTAAAGATGCTTTTGAAACAAAAGGACGTCAATCCCGACAAGGCAGACACCCAATATGGAGAGACACCACTCTCGTGGGCAGTTGAGAATGGGCATGAGGGAATAGTAAAGTTGCTTTTAGACCGAGATGGCGTCAATCCTGACCAGGCAGACACCAAATATGGTCGGACACCACTCTCGTGGGCGGCTGAGAGAGGGCATGAGGGAATAGTAAAGATGCTTTTGGGAAAAGAGGGAGTCAATCCCGACCAGGTAGATACCGATTATGGCCGGACATCACTTTCGTGGGCGGCTGCGAATGGCTGTGAGGGAATAGTCAAGATGCTTTTGGAACGAGAAAGCATCAATCCCGACATTGCAGACACTCGATATGGCTGGACACCACTATTGTGGGCAGCTAAGAACGAGCATGAGGGAATAGTAAAGATGCTTTTGGAACGAGAGGACGTCAATCCCAACCAAGCAGACACCGAATATGGCAGCACACAACTCTCGTGGGCGGCTGAGGGCGGACATGGGGGAATTGTAAAGATGCTCTTAGAACGAGCGGACGTCGATCCCAATCAGGCAGACACCGAATATGGCCGGACACCACTCTCGTGGGCGGCTAAGAACGGCCATGAGGGAATAGTAAAGATGCTCTTGGAACGAGAGGACGTCAATCCTGACTTGGCAGACACTGAATATGGCCGGACACCACTCTCGTGGGCCGCTAAGAACGGGCATGAGGCAATAGTAAAGATGCTTTTGGAACATGAAGGCGTCAATCCCAACCCGGCAGAAACCCAATATAGCCGGACACCACTCCTATGGGCGGCTGAGAAAGGGCATGAGAGAATAGTAAAGATACTCTTGCAACGAGAGGGCATCAATCCCAACCAACCAGACACCGAATATGGCCGGATACCACTCTTGTGGGCGGCCGAGGAAGGGCATGAGGAAATAGTAAGGATACTTTTTGAACGAGAGGACGTCAATCCTGACTTGGTAGACACTGAATATGGCCGGACACCACTCTCGTGGGCGGCTGACAACGGGCATGACGGAGTAGTAAAGATGCTGATGGAACGGAAAGATATCCGCACCGCCATGCCGGATAACACAAACCAAACCCTGCTGCTGTCAGCTCTCTCTGAAGGACATGATGCAGTCGTGATCATCCCACAGGAGCGTGGCCGTGTCAATTGCACCACAGCATATCCCGGTGGCCCGGCATCCCTCCCACCCACCGCTGTGGCTCGGGGCGGGTGTGTGGTGGGGATTCAATCCCGCTCTCACTATTCAAATGCCCGCTCGACGGACTTTGATGGCCAACCTGAACCCCAGCCAGCACCCCACCATCAACAGCCGAAGTTATCGGACCTCGGGGATTCTATTCCCAAGCCCGCAGATAGCGGCCCCTCAACCCAATCACCCCGGTGGCCCCAGTCTCCCTTCTTCTACCCCCCGGAGCTCTTGTACTTTCCGCGGAACACTGACATCCATCCTAACACTCAATTCATCCTCTCGTTTGCCTTCGACAGGCCCTTCACCATCGCCTCTCTTATTTGCCTTTTCGCTCTTCTCCTCTACATCTTTTCCTCCTCGTCACTAAATATATTATCCTTCCGTAAATACTTGCCGAGTGAAGGATTGGCGTAGGCAAGATCTCATTGATTTACAAATATAATCTGAGAAGGGCGTTTTTCTTGATTCCGCTGTCTGTTTGCTATATACCAACTTGTATTTTTTCCCTTCTTTCCCTCTTCTTGCATGGAGTTCTGGTTAGACTGGCGCTGTTCTTGTTCTTCATTCCTATTATTCGCTATGTTTGTATTTATTTTTTAGGCTTTGTTTCCAGTGGTGTATAGTACAGTACTGTGCAGTGCCGCCCGTCACAAGCAATGGCGTAGGAATAGTAAGCCAGAAGACACCTATCCTCATGGTATAATAATCCCTGTAGTAGAGCACTGCATTAGGAGCAGAGACAGCGCAGGCCGATTGGCAGCGCGGATATATATGGAGGAACACAGAAGTGTGGACGGGTGAACGTTCTAGGGCAAGCAAGGATGTTTAGGGCATATGCGGAGACATATGGCTATCACATGTATAAGCAGAGTTTTCCCTACTCAAGGGAACCGTAGCTAGCGACCTCCATAGAACATTGATAGACAACACAACTCAATACAACTCCAACATCTCCTCCGTCAAACACACCCGAAAACGAACCGTTCCACCTCCATCATATCGTAGGTGCGTAAGCAGCTAGTCTATCTCCACCGGCTAATTCGTCTCACTACGGTCAAGTGATCTCTACCGGCTCCCTCCCTTCATGCTCCGATGCTGGTCCTGCCGTATGCTAGCAAGGGAGGTCCCGAATCATTATAACCCTAACTTACCCGACACCCTTCAAGGATGCATGGTCTGGTCTTATCAACAGGGCGGTGATTTTGTGGCGTGAGGTAGTTAGGCTAAATTCCGAAAATTGCATTAGATCGTCCTACTCTGGTGGAAATGTCTATGAGGTACCATAATAGGTGTGGCTCCGATGCAGCACTTACAAGATTGCAAAAGCACAAAACCTAATATTGTCTATAAGTTCTTCACCCATAACTAGCTCTCGATTTCACTAGTTTCCATAACTATTGGTGCTATCCTGTATCACAAAACTATGTATAGCAGGTGACTGGATGCGCAAGTTATTCTTTAGCTCTCCTCACTGGAGCCAAATGATCGACACGAAGACGTGCACGCCGATCAGTTCGCCGATGTAGAAAATTGGTCTTTGGAAACGGGCGAGTGGAGGGAGTGGAGGGGTAGTGAGGGCGGAGCCGATAAGGCTGTCTTGTTTTGCCCCGGGAATTTAGGAGTCGGCAAGACACATCTGAGGTGAGAGGCGGGGTTCTTTTGAAAGAAGCGAATACCCCTAACAGCCAGAAATACTCGTTCGTCAGTGATCGAAAGCTTGTGCGATCAGGGGGCAGAGGAAAATATTGTGGTTGCAGCCTTCTATCTGTACTCGTACTGTGGCTTCCTTTCCCAGAAACAGACAATCAACAACATGTGGGTGAAACAACTAGTGGGTAGAGAGGAGATCGCGAAGGATCTACGCGAGGCGCTCCAGAAAGCCGAGACTCCTAGGGCAGGGAGACTGAGCGCAATAATAAGACTTGGAAATTATTTAAAAGAGACAACACACTACATACAATACAAGCACAATAAAACAATCACAGCGCAATTGATTTTTTTTTGACCCAAAAAAATCCTTCGAGGGAGTCCTCTAGGATATGGGATAAATGGTGCCAATATTGCTAACTTTTAGAGAATATGTGTTATAAACTGGAGGCAACACCTCAGAAATACTTGATGTGGAAAGTAGGCAGCTTGGCATCGCCAAACACACGGAGAATTCTGGATTAGGATGCGCTCAGTCTCCCCGCCCGAGGAGTCTCCGTGCATCTATTCTTGAAGTCCCCGTCGTTTGACGAAAGCCTTTGTGAGACCCATTTCCTATTAGTCATGCCATCACCAAATAGTATGATTGGATAGTAATTGCGCCACAACAAGCCTCACCATGCGGCTCTTAGCTCTCAGGGCAAATGTTAACCCGCTTGTAAATTTATAAACAACGTTGGTCCCCTTAAAACGCTGCACCATGCTTACGTTCAACCAACACTTTGGATAGGACATCATGGCCCAAACTTCATATTCAGTCAGCGTCGGCGACGGTAATATCGACAGCGGCAACATAATAGGTAGCGTCAGCAACACTTTCTATAACTCCGACGAGGACGCGCAAATTAAGCGATGGCTCTCTCCGCTGGAGCCACATAATAGACACCAGACCGTGCGCAACGACCGGCTCGACGGTGTAGGGGATTGGTTTTTGGAAACGAGCGAGTTTCGGGAGTGGAGGGGTAGTGAAGGTGGAGTCGACAAGGCCGTCTTGTTTTGCTCCGGGGATCCGGGAGTGGGAAAGACATATCTGAGGTGAGAGGCGGGATCCTTTGAAAGAAGCGGGTGTCACTGACGATAAGAAATGCTAGTTCCTTGGTGATCGACAACCTGTGCGATCGGGCAAAGAAGGAAAATATCGCCGTTGCAGGCTTGTACTGCGATTTCGCCTCCCAACAATCGCAGACTATCACCAACATCATGGGCGCTATCCTCAAGCAACTGGTAGCCAAAGGGGGTATCCCAAGTTACCTACGCGAGGCATTCGAAGAAGGGAAAACCGAGTTTGGTGGTAGAGGGCTACGGCTGGCGGATCTGATGGGGATGTTGAGGACCGTTATTGCTTCGCTGCCCCAGGTTTTTATCTGTGTGGACGCCTTGGACGAATGTTTACCGAAATGTCTACCGGATCTTCTCGCGTCTCTGAGGGATATTGTTCGGGGTTCCCCTAGCACGAAAATATTCCTTGCCGGGAGGCCCCATGTTAGGGGAGATATTCAAAGATATTTCCCCAAGGCGGTTGTGGTACCCATCAGCCCTAACCCAGATGATATCCGGAATTATGTGGAGATGAGGCTAGGCAAAGATCCCGACCCCGAGGCAATGAACAATGATTTGTGGGATGAAATTGTGAGAGTTATCCTGGAAAAGATGTCCGATATGTGCGTTGGGCCATTTACCATTTCCACCCTGTCAACGATGTACACTTACCAACGATTGTGTGTAGATTCCTCCTCGTTTCGCTCAACATCGACGCTATTCTAGGAGAGGTGACAATTCGCCGGAGAAGAAAGAAACTTGCAGAGATGGCGCTTGGCAATGGATTGAGTGATGCCTACGTGGCGACTCTGGCGCGACTGAAAGCCCAGAAAGGATATCAATCAGTACTCGGACTGCAGGTCCTGATGTGGGTGTTGTATTCAGAACGGCCGTTAAGTGCCCAGGAACTCCTCGATGCCTTAGCGGTGGAGATAGGATCTGCGGATCTAGATCCGGAAAACGTTCCTGCCCAACGGATACTCGTATCATCTTGCCTGGGCCTTGTCACTATTGAGGCATCTTCGTACACAGTCCGACTAGTGCACTTCACTCTTCAGGAGCATCTCTTTAGTGACCCAACCCTATTCCGTAGTCCTCACTCAACTATTGCCGAGGTTTGCTTGACATACCTCAATTTTGAACGCGTCAGGGATCTTTCGCCAACTCTCGACTCGGCCCCTGAAGCAACTCCCCTTCTAGAATATGCTTCTGTTTACTGGGGGAGGCATACAAGAATGGAGATGACGGAAAATACTAAAATACTTGCATTGAGGCTTCTCAATATGTTTGATGAGCATATATCTGCTCAACTATTGCTATTACATCACAACCAACATTCCGGCGGGGGCCCGTACTTTCACAGCGTGGGGGGGCCTATAGGATTTACCGCACTCCACGGAGCAGCATTTCTCGGGATCGAGGGGATAGTTTCTGCTGTATTGGAGATGAAGGAATGGGATCTTAATGCATGCGATTGCATAGGGATGACAGCTCTGGCCTGGGCATCTATAAATGGGAATGAGGAGGTCGTAAGGATGTTTTTAGAACGAGAGGACGTCAATCCTCACCCGGTAGACACCGAATCTGGCCGGACGCCACTCTCGTGGGCGGCAGAGTACGGGCATGAGGGAATAGTAAAGATGCTTTTAGAACGAGAGGGCGTTAACCCCGACCTGGCAGACACCGAATATGGCTTAACGCCACTCTCGTGGGCGGCTGGGAATGGGCATGAAGAGGTAGTAAAGATCCTTTTGGAACGAGAGGACGTCAATCCTCACCAGGCAAACACCGAATCTGGCCGGACGCCACTCTCGTATGCGGCTGGGGGGGGGCACGAGGGGGTATTAAAGATGCTATTGGAACTTGAGGGCATTAATCCCGACCAGGCAGACACCGAATGTGGTCAAACGCCACTCTCGTGGGCCGTTCAAAATGGATATGAAGGAGCAGTAAAGATGCTTTTGGAACAAGAGGACGTCAACCCCGACCGGGCAGACACCGAATCTGGCAGGACGCCACTCTCGTATGCGGCTGAGGAGGGGCATGAGGGGATAGTAAAGATGCTTTTGGAGCGAGAGGGCGTCAATCCTGACCAGGCAGACACCAAATGTGGCCAAACGCCACTCTCGTGGGCGGCTGAGGAAGGTCGTGAGGAAATAGTAAAGATGCTTTTGGAACGAGCGGACGTCAATCCCGACCGGCCAGACACCTTTAATGGCCAGGCACCACTCTCGTGGGCGGCCGGGAAAGGGCGTGAGGGGGTAGTGAAGCTGTTTTTGGAACGAGAGGGCGTCAATCCCGACCAGCCAGACAACAATGGCCGAACACCACTCTCGTGGGCGGCTGAGGAGGGGCGTGAGGGAACAGTAAAGATCCTTTTGGCGCGAGAGGACGTCAATCCCGACCGGGTGGACAACGATTGCGGCCAAACGCCACTCTCGTGGGCCGCTAAGGGCGGTCATGAGGGAATAGTGAAGATGCTTTTGGAACGAGAGGACGTTAATCCCGACCAGGCAGACACCGAATCTGGCCGGACACCGCTCTCGTATGCGGCTGGGGAGGGGCATGAAGGGATAGTAAAGATGCTTTTGGAACGGGAGGACGTCAATCCTGACCAGGCAGACACTGAATCTGGCCGGACACCACTCGCGTGGGCGGCCGAGAGCGGGCATGAGCTGGTTGTAAAAATTCTTTCGGGGCGAGAAGCCGTCAATCCTGACCGGACGAATACCAAATGCGGCCGGACACCACCCTCGTGCGAGGCTAAGAGAGGGCGAAAGGGTGTAGCAAAAAGACGTTTGGAACAGGAGGACCTCAATTCCAAACAGGAAGACACCTTTTATGGCCAGACGCCACTTTTGGGGGCGGCTAAGGGAGGGAATGAGGGAATAGTAAAGATGCCCTTAGAACAAGGGGATCTCGATCCCTTCAAACGGCGCCGGCTGGATGGCGAAACGTCGAAGCGAAACGGCGACAACTAAAGCGAAACTCCAAGAGTTAAGACCACAAAAGACTTTGATCGCCACTGTACAACTTAGGGCGGGGAACTGCTCGCTCTCATATTCACGCCTAATTAACTGTAAAGACAAAAAGAGTATATGCCAACTACAACAAAGTCCTCCTATCCTTCCACGGACCACCACCTATGTCCACGCTCTTGCACGTACGTCCCCCCTCCCGTTACAAACACCCAGGCTAACAAGGAAAGACAGACTCCCACTCTCCATAGCCTCCGCGCATCATCCAACATCCGCGCATCCGACTCTTTCACTTATTTACAGTTTTCCCGCTTCTCTTCCAGCAGATGCATCGATCCGAAACCCAAGCTCATTCCTGCAGCCAAAACAATTTCCCAAAAGCCAGAGCATTCGGAAAGCCAAAGCCTGTTCCCGAAGCCACAAACTAGCACGCTCCCTTGAAACTATCTAAACAGCAAAAAAGCTAAATGCAAACATGCCGAGCAGCACCCCACAATTTCCAACAAATCCTGACTTGGCCAATACTAAAGAGGACGGCATTAGAGGATACTGAAAATGCTTACGGAACGGAAAGATGTCTGCGCCGCTATGCCAGATAACACAAACCAAACCCCACAGCTGTCGGCTCTCTCCGGAGAACATGATGCAGTCGTGAGCATCCCACGGGTGCGGCGCAATATCAATTGCGCCCCAGCCAATCGCGGTAGCCTGAAATCCCCCCCACCCATTACTTTGGCTGTGACTCAGGATGAGTGTGTGGTATAATAGAGATACAATTCCGATCTCACGACTCAAATACCGACATGACGGACTTTAATAGCCAACATGAACCCCTGTCAGCAGCCTGCCACGAACAACCCAAGTTATCGGACCTCGAGAATTCTGTTCCTAAGCCCGCAGATAGCACCCCCTGAACCCAATCACCCCGGTGATCTCAATCTCTTTCCATCTGGCCGCAGAGCTCTGGTACCCACCGCAGAAAATCAACCCCCATCCTAAACCCAATCAATCCTCTCTTTTGCCGTCGACAGGTCTCTTATCATCGCCTCTCTTATTTGTCTTTTCGCCTTTCTCTTCTACACCCTCCCTCCTCCGTCGCTAGACACATTCTCTTTCTGTAAATATTTGTCGGGTTGGAAATTGGCGCAGGCAATACCGTACCTCCGTGGATCTAGATATAAATATACTTAAGAGCGACGGTTTTCGGTTGGCTGTTTATTTATTTACCGACTTTTCTGCTTTTCTCTTGTCCTTTCCTTCCGTTGGAGCTCCGGTTAGACTCGGTCCTATGGCGTCTGTTCTTGTTCAGTTCTACTATTCTCTATGTTGGCATTTATCTTAGATTTTATGGGCAGGACTAAAGGAGGTTTAAGTATTATTAGAAAAACATCTAGCAGAAACTCTGACTCAGGTTTGGGCGCAGGATATTGATGGAGAATCTTTGGAAAGGCTGTGAGAATCCGTGCCTGAGAGAGTGGCTGCTTTTTAGATGCAGAGGGATTTATATACAAAGTGTTCATATTTTGCTCTGTGATTTCACATAAAGATTTCCTTATAATATTATCCAGTGAATCTTGGCCAAAATTTTCAGTTCATTCTAAACAGTTGTGATTACATAGATAGTAAATTTATAATAAAGTCTCAGATGGAGTCGTGGCGAATATTAGCCGATGACGAACAAGAAACAATATGTTGGATCCTTTGATGCTGCTCAGCATGCTCACCATATCGCAATCGCATATCGTGCTCCGCTATCATTTCATAGTTTGAAGGAAAGCTTTGGTAAAGTGCTTTCGATCGATCGATCGCGCGGCGGAAGCAATAAGGCAGAGTGTTAGAAGTCTTTTATGTGGTTCGGCACGCTCAGCCTACAACACCTACACGCACCACGTTTATTCATCATTCTGACAAAGCCTTCGGATATGCGCTTGGGATAGATGCAGCGCTGGAAGGAATGCAACTCTGAACGAGTCGGATGAACGAAGGTTATGGAGAGCGGGAGTGATCTTTGTCTTTTGTTTATTAGCATGGGGCTTTGCAGAAGAGAGGGGGGCATACGAGGAAGGGAGAAAGGCTGAGTCACGATCGCTGGAAGGATTGGAGGACGGTTTGTGGTTTATATATACTCCTCTTTACCGCTAGCTAGCTAGTTAAAGCGTTGCGAGAGTCGTGTGAGTGTGATGAATGAGAAGAAGTTCTCTCTAAGCCGTGCGTCGGCGATCTGTCTTTTGTGTAGATTTAACTACTAGCGTTTTGTTTCATAGCCGCTGTTCAGCTACTTAAATCGTCAGTCGTCCGCAGCTCGGCTGTCGAAGTCTAAAAGGGTACCGGGCAAGCAAAAAATCGAATTAGCCGGAGTAGGATAACAAAAACAATGCTTGCTACTGTAAGAATTCCTGTTCGTCACCCCCTGATACCGGTATTCAATACGATGTCATTGTAGTCCGTAGTAGTGGAGTCGCAATTACGGCGTCGGGGGGGGCACTTTTGTTGAAAATGGTGCTGCTCGCCATACTCTCTTGATACTTCCTTTGTTGTTTAGTTAGCTTCCGGGAGCGCGCTTGTTTGTGGCTGAGGATATGCGCTGAGGATTCAGGCATACGGCTCCGGCTTCGGGCATAGGTTTGCTATCGAACATGCGCCCAGGATCCGCGCATAGGTTTGTCTTCGGAAGTGCGCTGGGGAGTCAGGGATATGGATGCGGCTTCGGGTGTGTGTTTGGACGATCAGGAAAGCATTTCCTATGTAGGAACGTCGCGATCGGACAGGAACCGGACAGGCTGTAAGGACGGCCGGAAAGGAGGGGAAAAAGAGCGGAGGTTGTGAGCAGCGATGTTTGTTTCTTTTGTTAGCCCAGGAGTTCTCACAGCGGAAGGAGAGACTCACATGGATCTGATGTCTTTGATGTTGATATATACTCCTGTCTACGCCAGTAGTTAGTTAGTTAGTTAGTTAGAGACCGAGATAGATAGCACCGTAGAGTTGTTGAGGGAGAGCATGTGGTTTCAATCCTTAAATTTAAACTATAAAGTAGGGAAGCATTCCAATTCAGGCCCTCTATCCTGTGGTTGTTAGCGAAAAGAATTTCCCCGCCCTTGAGTGTGCGATCGTTTTCGTTGTGAGTTGCCTGGCATTTGTTTCGTTTCACCGCCCGTCACTCGTCGTTCAATTGTATCACCGCAGTTGAAGTTTAATAACTTTGTCTCCGTACTTTATTATTAAGTCGTGGTCCAGCAGGCGAGAAGAAATTAAGTCCTATTTCTCAGGTGTGAATCTGCTAATCAAATAGGACAAACAAACAAGTGAGATTTATTGAGCTGAGTAGAAAGGAAAGTTGAGAGGAAAGTTAAGAACAAGAGGGCTTAGGCGAGGAAAGGACAGGGCGGAAGGAGAGGACGGAGAAACAAACAGGAGAAAATCTTTCATGGATTGCCTACCCATCTGCCAGTGCCTACGCGTATATACCTCTAGGGCCTTTGAGTGCGGGCATTTCACATACCAGATGGAGATGTTTCCTACAATTTATTTCCTTATATTACCGAGTGAGATCTGGTGAGTACCGAGTGGTACACTACATCAGAGGGGGTATAGTGACTTAGTTAAGATGAGCCAGAACCTACCCGCCTGGGCAAGCTTCCCCTTCGGAATTCCGCACACCTGGGTCCCATGGTGCTAAGCTTTAAGTCTGCCTCCCGCCCACGCAATGTGCTAAGTTATCGGGTAAGTTCCGTGGAAAGCATCACCCCCGGAAAACACAGTAGCTACTCCCAAGCCGGTAGTGGGCCTGGATAACAACCTAACTTATAGGAAAAGCAAAGCTGAATTTGGCAGTGGATAATCATTTGCGCATTCCCCCCTGGTAAACATCTCTGGGAGAGAAGGTACACCTCTCTTTCCGCGGCCCGGGGGCATAGGAGAGCACTGACATGAGCTCTAGCCCACTAAGAGCATCATAGCCCTGCCGCTATGGGTTGCAGGGCAACTAAATCCAGAGAAGGTATATACGGTATGTAAGAAAAGTATTGTCTTCATACAGATTACCTACGTAACCACATCTTAATCTATCCATGAGCTCTGTATTCACGCAGCAAGGTAGATAACACCCATTTCCACCTCTGCCAAACTTTTGACGCGGTGCAGCATACAGGTTATCTTTAGCTACTGCGCTCCAATATGGGTTAGGAGTATTATGTAAGCGCCTGATTGAGTGATCCCTGGCTCTCAGCAACTCGCCTCGGGAATGCTTTAATGTGGCGGGTATTCGCTTCCTTAACTAGTGCCGCCTCTGCTTTGTTGGCAAGTTGATTTTCACAACTCGCTTCGGTCTTCGGAGGCATTACCAGAATTCCGGGGCTCGCATGCAGTGTTTTATTGACTGTCCTGTTCCTGGTAGGCTGACGCTGAATACTAAGTCAGGGTAACTCCAAAGTGGGACATCGTTCTGCACTTTCGACACCTTTCTAAAGAAATTTCTCTGGATCAAATATTAGTTTCTATGATACTACAGTATGTATTCTAATTTACCTATGAGTTTACATCTTTGATTTGTTTTTGTTTTTCGTCATAATATTGGGGTTGGTGGGGGGGGAGCCGTTGTCATGGCCGCAATACTCGAGTGCCGGTAATGGGGGCGGAGGGTAGCGCGGGCGACAGGAAGCTCACCTGGGATGGAGGAACACTAAAATGTGGACGGCAGACGGATGAAAGTTCTAGGGCATGAACGGTTATAAGGTTATAACTTACATGTAGAGTTTTCACTATCATACTTACCGTCTCCTCCAGCATCGCGAGATTCTCGAGTCGCGAGAGTGGCTGCATAAAAACAGGGATAGAAGCAAATATACGGAAGCGTGCATGTACCCGATACAAGACGTAGCCTGAAATAGAAAGTGTGATCTTAAGGTAAGTAGTGAAAGCAAACAAAGGTCTACAGTACCATGTAGCTTGGAATGAATGTTCACAACTGATATGTCAACAGAGGCGCTCAGACGGGAAAAAACGCTGCCAAGAGGGTAAGCGACGCCGCCACTCTCGCGACTCGAGAATCTCGTGACGCTGGGAGACTGTAAGCGACCTTTTAGCTGACGACAACCCCCAGCCCCCATAGATAGAAACCGACGACATCCTTCTACATCGTATAATACAACCACCTCCATCAAAATGAAGCAACAAACAATTACCCAATATTTTTATTCTACCATTTGAGGTCGGCGACATGCTCCTAATCGGCATCACCTCGCCTACGGAGGTACTGCCCATAAGTTTTGTATATTTTACTAGCAGGGGGTGCTACGCTAGTATGGGGTCAGTGGGCGAATTGGGTAGCCACCATACCCATTTCGCTACCTCTATACCCAATTTTCTACATTGCCCCATGTTAGCGCAACACTCCCTGCTAGTAAAACATACAAAACTTATGGGCCGCACCCCCGTGAGCTCTCTGTCCTTAGCACAGTACCGGTAGATTCCTTGGACAGCTCCAATACCACTGTTCAACCTTGCCCCGCGCCCTTAAGTCCGCAACACCCATTTTGGCGCCTAATATCGTTCTTGGACAAAAGTCGCCGCTGGTGGGCCCAAGTACGGCACCTTTGAAAACACAAAAAAGACAGAAATTCGGGGTCTCTGAAATCCCGATTTTCACGGAGGAAGGTTCCAACACCATTAGAGGCATAAAGGTTCAGGATAAGAGCGCTAAAAGGATTGGGCTCTAGTCAGGTCGCATACCTGAGTATATTAATTAGCTATATCGAAAGGTACCTAGTACCGTATTTACTCGAATACAAGAGAATTACGCTAGACTTGAGGTGAGGTTGTCCGGTGGAAAAACGGAATAGCCTTAGCCTTCTTATAGCCTTAGTGTGGTCTTGGTGGGGAAAGATCACATCCTAGCGCCATTCTCTTATATTCGAGTAAATACGGTACCTAGGAGCATCTATCCTGCTCGAACGTACTATCCAATGAGGACCTTCTTGGGATCAGACTTTAGATGGACCCCTAACACAGTCTTGTGGAAGTCCATATCTACCTCAACCTTCACCACATCATCAATCAGTGTAATTTCCATAAAATAGCGCATTTCCGGAGAACTACCTGTTCTTGACTCTGGTTATGCCCGACCGCAGAACAATTTCTAATCTCAACTTCAGCCCCATCCTCATTCCTCACCCAAAAGCTTTCCAATAACCCTCTCCCGATCGACATTCCTCTTTAACTAATGGTCCAAGATAGAGAAAGGGGCCTGAGCATTAACAACAACACTCAAAGGCGAGGTAGTGGCCTGGGCCGGTGGAACACAGACGACAGGAGGTTGAGCAAGATAGATGTATGAATCTTTGTCGACTATGCTGGGCAACGCCGATTAGTCTGTGATTATGGAGAGGGGGGTGGCTGCGGGGTGGGTTTGCTTGGCTTCGATGAAATTTACTGATGGTGGGGCAATTTTCAGGACTTCAACTCTTTTTTTCTTACCGTCTATTGTTGGAAAGCTGGGTTGGCTTGGCAGGGCAAGCCCTACTCCTCCGTTACCCGCTCTTACGACCCTTACGGGAACTTGACTTTTGATATTAGAGACCTACAGAACTTAGTCCTTGTTCAATTCCAACGAGGTTACTGACCAACAATCGTGGAACAAAATCGACCGAATTTTTACATGCCGCCCGGATCCTGAAGACACGGCAGAGGTGGAGGGGGGTTTCAAGAAACAGGCGGAATCCGAGAAGGCACAGGCGGTAGACCCGGTAGAGGTGGTCGAGGTGGTTGAGGAGGGAGATATCAAGGAAGAACCTCAATTAGAACTGAAAATCGACCAAAGAAGGATGTTTTTCCTATCAATCAGTTCTAATATATTATCGCCCGAACCACTTTACCATTGCCTGACAATTGCTCAATAGAATTCCGGAACCTGAAGATCCCGATTCTAATCCCGAAACTTCAGATGATGCTTAACTGCGCGGTTGCAACGACTCTGGGGACGACTTAGGTAGCGACTACACCGAATCGCAATCGGAAAATGACATTGTACCAGCAAAACCTTACAACCTCCAACTCCAATCTCGGGTAGCGAGCAATGAGTCTAACTAATGTAATCCTAAATGCCGAAAACTTGATCACACAAACCGTGGAGGATGGGATCATCTTGGAAGACAGTGAAGATTTAGCAAATGAGGCTGAGGAAGAGGAAGAGCCTGAAGAGGAGGCTATAGACGTAGGCTCAGATAACGAGGATCCACCCGAACCATTTGAATCACATTTTGCGAGTCCCTCACCTTCCAGATTGGCTTCCATCTCCTCCGCTTCACAAGGTGAATGGAAGGATACTAAGCTGCCTAAATCTAGACTACTTGGGAATGCCTACTTATCCATTCCCGGAGGCTCGGAGAAAACCTCAGGTGGAAGAAGGATTGAAGACCTAAAAGACCTGAATTTGAAGAAGAAGCTGGTCGCTAAAGAGCTAACGTCGCTACGGAAGTCAATAGGGCAGCTGGTCTTCAATTATGTGGATGTTTTATATAGCGAACGAACACTAGGCAATGCTAAACCGTTACAGAGGATGTATTCCTTGCATGCGCTAAATCATGTCATAAAGTATAGTCCCACCCAAGTACTAGATCGTCTTTATACCACTCAAAACTCACGACCCAAGACCAAGTCTTAAAGAACAATGCCCGCCTAGCAAAGGCTACGGATGAGGAAATAGAGCTCAGAGATCAACCCTTCACATAGCCCAAAATCCTTTCATCAACCAACACGAAACGGTTGCGTGGAATTAATAAATGCAGTAGTCGACATACCCCAACCAGAGTAACAAGTTCACACCCCCTCGAATACCTAAGACGTTGCCAACTATTCTAGGAAAATAAACAACGCTCACAAGATACATTATACATACCCCCGGATGCCGAGCAGATTAACCCCAACAACCCTGAAGACTTCCGAGCTCTCTTTCTCGGAAACTACGACGACCTCTTTAGGTTAGGCTTAAAATTAACTCAGAAAACTCTCAAGTACTTTAGTCAATTCTACTACTCTGATATAATCCTCGCTTCACCGCTTGGGTTGAGTACGACTATTAGTGATGAGTCCGACAAAAAAGTGCAACTACGATTTGCTCTCCAGTATAGAATTGGTGGTGGTGGATCAAGCCGACACATTGCTTATGCAAAATTGGGATCACCTAGAGCATAGCCTCAAACACCTCAATTGATACCCAAGGATCCGCATGGTTGTGACTTTGAGCGTGTACGGAACTGGTATTCAGACACTAATGCAAAATACTTCAGACAGGCGTTGGTGCTCGGTGGGTTGTGGCACCGGAGATTCTGAAGTTGTTTATTCAGAGTATGTTAAATGCTGCCGGGAAAGTGAAGACTCAAGTAAGAGTATGCAGGGTCCATGATTGATTGGGGTGTTCAAGTTCGACAGGCAATGTCCCCTCCCACTCATAACACAACAGTTCCTCTCACTAACTATCATATTACAGACATTCACAAGAATAGATCCCCCAACCTCAGCCGCAGACCCAGACACCCGCTTCAACTATTTCACAAAAGCAGTTCTACCCTCACTCCCCCGAAGCTCCTCCACAAGTACTTTAATCTTCATACCGAGTGACTTTGACTTCGTCCAAATGTGGAACCACCTCCACAGCATCCCTATTTCTGTTGGTACCATCTCGGAAGAAACGCTGGTCTCCTCCGTCGTGCGCGCCTGGTCACATTTCTTCACAGGCCGTCACTCGGATCTTCTTTACAGTGGGCGAGCGCACCACTTCCACCGCTACGACATCTGTGCAGTCACAAGGGTGGAATTCTACGGGCTGCCAGATAACTCTCTTTTCTACCGCGAGATCGCCAGTGGCTTTATTGGGCTGAGCATTGGCGAGCGGAGGGTTACGGAGCAGCCGAAGGTGCGTGTGATATTCTCCAAGTGGGATGCTATAAGCTGGAGAGGGTCATTGGTAGCAAGAGGGTCAGGGTTATGTGTACGGGTGTACGGATGTAGGTGACACGCTTGAGTTTGTTTGATGGGCCACAATGATGGTGTGATGGATATTTAAAAGCCCTGTATATAATATTTCAACCTGATAATAGAGTACGGTTGGTCGGGAGGTCCTACAATCTGCGACTCTTCGCGAAGTGTTGAATAATCCGCTCAAGTAGAACTAGATTCACGAGTCTTAGGCTCCTTTTCTTATCTTGCAACCCTCAACGATAATTATTCAGAACCAGTACACGGATAATTCCAGCAGTGCCCTTCTCAATCGGTGAATCAAATCGCCAAAAGAAACCCCCCTGAGGGCTGTAGCGCGCCCCGTATCTTCTTTATTTCACAAAAGAAAATAATCCTGCTTGCACTCTTAAGAAACAAAATTAACAACCAAGAACCACCATCCCCATCCAAATTAGTCCCATTCACCCATCTCCATTCACTCAGCAAAACAGGAATCAATCCACTCACAGCCCTAATCACATAGCAAATACCAACGTACGGAGACAGTCGCTCCCCAATACGCGCGAACTTCCAGAACATACGGAAGAAGCTGTTTTGGGCAAAGGTCAAATGGACAAGCTGGAGAAGAGAAAAGGAAGGGAGAAGAGAACAAACACATTCTTATCCTTCCTCGATCCAACCATTCCAGGGACTGTCTGGCGGACCTATGTGCATGTACAGGGGGTTGTGGGTAAGTCTGGCGAACGTGGCTCATAGAATTTCTATGTCAATGGCAGCCA
>Ga0307509_10003785_pt1 | contig 22495 bp, 21 predicted proteins | sample 10_EM_MG_FD_202245 | JGI IMG/M metagenome (GOLD analysis project Ga0307509, IMG submission 202245) | Populus trichocarpa ectomycorrhiza microbial communities from riparian zone in the Pacific Northwest, United States - 10_EM | ecosystem: Host-associated > Plants > Roots > Unclassified | place... | reverse complement strand
AGGAGGTGAATTGGGTAATCGCTATACCCAATTCACTGTCCTTATACCCGATTTGCTGCCTTTGCCCCTGCTAGCGTAACACCCCCTGCTAGTAAAATATTCAAAACTTAGGCGCTGTACCTTCGTAATTGCGGAGGGAAAGTTAAAAAATACAAAAATAATTTTGCTTTGTCAGCAATAATAATAATAATTTATTAGAGGGAAAAAATGCTGCCATAGTTAGGAGGCAAGTTAAGGTGTAAGTCAGCAGGGGAGAACTGAACTGAACTGGAGTTCGATGGGAAAACCGCTGGCAAAGAAAGCCTGAGTTATACTGGTATGATACCTAAAGAATTATCCGGAGTACTAAAATTTTAATACTATCGTATCGAAAACAATTTCACCTGATTATTGAGATAGAAGTAATATTAGTTTCATCGGAAACGATACAAAGTATGATTGGTTGGCATGTGGCCCTACAACTACAATACGGGTTGCAACTTAAGCCAATCTCAGAATCGAGGCAAGTGATAGGTTATGATCCTAGTGTGAAAAACTCCCCTTCTGGGGGATATCGGGCCTGATGTATGATATATCCGAATGGCACATGCAGCTCATGGTGGAGGAATCCCACTGTGATGGGTCGGGTTGGGCTGCACTGAGATTGATGAGATTGTGACTAGGTTTGGTGCCTTGGGGGACTGGTTTCCGGCGATGTATGTGGGTCCGACAATATAGGCTCATCACTAATACGGGCAGTATTTTATGCTAGTTTGATTTCTTTTCTCAACGCTTATGCTGGCATTGGAAGACGAACACGCTCATTTTCTTCCTCCTTTCCGGCATTGGGATCCCGTAGCCTTCCATGCGATGGACGTTGCAATAGCTGAGGTGGTTGGCTCATGTTACGGTTGCAGTCTCCTTACTAAACAATGCGTATGGGGGTCCGGTGTGCGTAAGGCCTGAATGTTTGGCGGGTGAATGTCTATGTGAACTTCAGGGTAGCTTTCTGGTATAGGCAATTGTGAGAAGTTATGGTAATTATTGTGGCAAAGTGTGGGGGTCTCGAGTCTTCCGTGGCCGTAGTTGGTAACAGCTGTGTGTTACACAATCACAATTGCGCATTATGGTTCAATCGTATCATGTTGTAATAGTAGTAGCGGATATAGTATCGTGCAAGCAGGGAAGCAAACAAACTCCTGTAGGACAGGGGCGGAAGAAAATCAGCTGTGGGGATGATGGGGAAGTATGATGTAGATAGCTTTCCACAGGGGCTCAATATGCTAGACTACGGGCTAGCACGCACATCATTCTCAGCTCTCTTGACAGGCCTTAGAACCCCCTGCCAGTGCGGGATAATTCCCCTCTTCCAGCCCCCCCTTCCTTCTCCCCAGAGCCTTTATACCACCCCAGCGACCCCCAGATCGGCCGGTTCCCCGCTCACTGTTACAGTGCGAGGATGGGACTTTCAGCATGTACTACGGGATAGGTGGTCTAAGGTTGGCTTACTCCTTGTTAATCCAATACATTTTATCCTATCATAGCTACACCAATTAGCTTCCACTAGCTAACCCAGCAAAAAAAAAAAAAAACGGCCAAATACCCGCTTCACAACCCATATCCACCCCCTGCCACATAACGAAACCACACTCAACCACCAGGGCACCTGTCACGGGCGCTCACTCGGCAGAGCCGAGTCCCGTACCAAGGCCTTTTCGCGGCCCGCCTCCAAGGAACGCCCAAGCCAAACCTCAAAACAATTTAAATCCCCGGCCATCCTCACATGTTTCTTGGGCTTCGTCGGTGTGGATCTAACGCCGTAGGGGCAGTAGGCCGGATCGGTGGCGCTCCCTTAGTGAGCTATAAATAAATCTATTAAAGTCCGGATCCTCCACTCCCACTCTTTATTCCCCTCCTCCCCCTTACAAGGGAAATGGTCAAAGTTACGTGAATCATCCCAACCTTCCCCAGCTACTCCCGGGCTAGGCCCTGCTCGGATCCACGTAAATCTTCAGCAAACAATAAGGGCCATCCTCCGATATTCGATCTGTGACGGGGCTTCTCCTGAGGCCTCGCCCAAGGGGCCCCTCCTAATTTATGCTTGCCGACTAGTCGTGCTTGCACGATAAAGGCCCACACGTTGATGCCGTGGCTCGGGAGCTTTTGGTAGATTTGTTTACCATGACTGGTGCTAGGAGTTTTATGTGTCCTGAGGGGAGGGTTAGGGATGTTATGTCCTCTATTATTAGGCCAGTAGGTGGTCGGGGAGTATGCTAGTGTCGACACCGGGGGTATCTTGCAGATACCAAGCTCTTGCTCCTAGACTTATGTACAAGGATCTGCGGTTAGTGGGTTAGATTATTCGGGGGGTTGGAGTTGTGGTATTAGTGGAGAAAACCTATTCTATACTAGCCAATCCCGGGCCCCTCCTGTAGAGTACTAGCAATGATTTTATAGAATAGGTTTTCTCGACATTAGTGTGGCGGTGGAGGGGGGGGGTTACCGTGGGGGTTATCGCATGTATTTGCCTGAGGTACCATTGCCGTTGCGGGAGCTAACGTGTGGGAGATTGGCGAGACCACAGTTTTGGCGCCGGCCTTTCTTTTCGCGTACCAGTATATGGTTTTTAAATAGTGCTTCCTCATTTTAGAGGTGGAAGCCTGGATGAAAAGAATACTGAGTGGCAAGCGGCTTGAAGTTGAATTTTTTGTATCGGGAATGGGTGCGGGAGTGGTCATGATGGGATGGTATTACTTCCCTACTCTATTGTGTGAGACGATTTTGTGAAAGTAAGATACCGTGTGATGGTTGGGCGTGTAGAACTAGTTAGTAGGCACCCAGAGTACCGGTATACCAGGGCAGGTTACCAGGCGACCCTAGGATGATTTTCGGAGTTTGGGCTGGGATTGGTTATATTTGAATTATGCGCGGTTTCATTGGGCTGCTGCAGGCAATGATTGAGGTTGGTGTTGGTCAAGTAGACTACCGTAAATCGGGTTGTTCAGGATTTGTGGTCTACGCTGGTTTATTCTCGACAGTGTGGGTTCCGGGTCATGAATTCGCTTTCGGTTTCCTTCCTAATTTACTCTCCTGCTGGGACCATACCGTGGTCGTCCAGGGATAATAACATACCATCATCGCCCTCCGGATATCAATCCCGTAGGCATCCCGAACCCACCCATTTTCTCCGTTACCTTGCAGCATTATTCATTCATTCTCTCCCCGAATCACACCTTCCCCGGCGAGCCCACATTGAGGGACTGATGTCTACTCTACCGAAAAGCTGCGCCACCACCAGCCCCGTTGTGTCCCCGAGCCGGGAATCGGCACCCATTTTCCCTCTAACCTGCCCTTTCTAGGGCTACGGTGTGGTTGATGTTCCGGAAAGGGTGCCAATTCTTGGTGCAGAGACACGAGTGCCGCATCGGAGACTCCCGGCTGATCCAGGCAGGGACTCCATCGATCAGCGCATCCCTCCATAAATCTGCCAGACCACCAACTCGAAGAGGATGAATTACCACGGTGCCGTAGCTCCCTCCTCATTTCTCGGACTCAATTGGCAGGCCAACTTTGCGATAGCAGCGAATCGGATTGTAGTGAACTCCATAAGCGCCTAGAATACCCACCAAAAAGCCCCAAATTCCAAATAGAACCAACCTAGGCCCTGCTTGAAAAAAGCTGCGGCAGCTCATCTTGATCTTTGTATTGTAGGAAATCGGATCATCTCTTTCTCATGCTAATACTCGGTATGTTTGCTTGCAAATGGCCGGCCGATGAGACACCGCTATGATATGATATATAGGTGTAATTCGTCGCCTCTCGCTGCTACGGCAGCTCATTCGCGTGCTCAGGTCCTGTATGGTGAGTATGGCATTGCTAGTCGTGATACTGTAGGGGTGCGTTGGCAAGTGGGGAGGAAGGAGACTATCGGTAGTCTGCCGGAGTTGGAAGGATCACAAAATACCGTGAGGAGCAAACGAAACAGAATTGAGCTTGCGGCGGAATCCCGCTACCCTAGCACTTTTCTCACAAGCAGGCAAGTGAGAGAGCGGGCGGGGTCCGTACCCTATCCTTATCCTTAACCTAACTGCTAGCTAGCTACTGTAGTACACTCGAGTAATAGAAACCCCAAGGCCCCGCCAGTGAGGTCATAACACCCCTCCCGCAAAAACCCCGGCATGGTATTGCGCTCCGAGTTATCACTCCTGAGCCCTCGCCTAATGAAACCTGAAGGGAAAACTGCATGAGGGTCGGTCAAATACCGTATCATATGTATTATATAGAGAGGGTGCAGTACATACTCGCACGACACTCGTACAATAGGGTTCACAGGTGATGGGGAGCTTTTAAGTGGTACGGTGGCGTTCGTATAGCAGCCTACGAGTACTGTATAGATGGACTTTTTGCATTTCCATGGTACGATACTGGTATGGTATCATAGTAGGAGGGAAGCAAGGGGAAAGGCAGTTGGGGTATTGATAGCCTCGTGGACAAAGGGACGGGTAAGGTAATAGAATTGGTAGGTGCTGTGGATAGGTAGGCTGTGGAGGGGCGGAGGGAGGAAGGGAGGGAGTGTCCCGTGTTGCCTTACCAGCTATCAGACTTACTATGCGTCACCGCCGGTACTCTACTCTTGATATCTCGAATCTAGTTGGCTAGTTGGTTTCTTAAGGGCTTGATGTACCGGTATGTTTATTGCATTTTTCAAGCCTTTACCTCCCAGAGCAGCTGTGGAGGAAATTTTTTTACTCGGAACTGAGGTGTAATTCTGGAAGGTATGGGCCATGATCGCATGTGAGCGATTGAAATACTTGCTACTGTAGGGGTGCAATCCGCATGACGAGAAACTAGAAAGTAACTGGCTATGCTCGTTGGCAGATGTCCCGATAGCCAGGGCACATGAAAGCCTTCCTTCATTTCCTCTCCCTGCCTCCTCCCATCCATCGCGGACTAGACCCGGCTTAGGGGAGGGCTAAGGGAAGCATAGCAGTGTTAGCACTAGTACAGTACTGCGCTGAAGTACTCGTACAGTACGGGTACTTGAATAGTCGATCGTCTGGTGTGGACCTGACTGGAATACAGCAGTCCCTGGGGGTGGAGTGGGTGAAAGTGCTCGAGTGCCGGTATAGGTGGGGGAACGAGAGAGAGAGAGAAAAAGAAAAAAAATTCACCAGCGTGGCAGGCGAGGAAAGATTCGGCACCGCTAAGGAAGTGGCTTGCTCACAGCATACGCGAGTATAGTGTCGGTATGTACTGTATGTACCGTATTATATGTATGTATGTATGTCATGTACTGGATATAGATTGGATCGGATTGGTACCTGGGGGAGGCATGGCCATTCCTTAATTTACTCCCTTGCAGAAGGAATATTATTTTCATAGATCGCCTCCTCGCCGCGCCTACTGTGCTCACTTACAGTGAACACCGGGTGTGATATAAGAAAGAAGAGGCAATTTTTGTCGTATGGCAATTGGGTTTTGTAAAAGGCACATATTTGCACGCCCATACAGGAGCTAGCTGGACTACACTTGCACTCGCGCAGACGTCTACGCCGAGCCGCCCGGGTCTACTCTTTCCTTCATTGTGGCCGAAGGAAGGATGAGAGGGTCTAGATCAATATGGTGGTTTGCCCCCCCAGGAGGGTATTGGTACCGGTACCGCACTGCTACAGACCCTGGCAGCTTGATGGGTGGGTGAGGTTGTTTGTTGAGTTACATATAGCACGGTACCGGTACTTGCACGAATATGGCACGCGCAGATAGGGCTACAAGGGAGCAGGAGGTGAGGTGAGAGGAAGGAAAGAAGGAAGCAGAGAAGGGAAAGCTGGTGTGGAGACAAGAGGGCGGCTTGCTGGCTGGCTGCTGGTCAACGTCACGTCAAACACGGTGCTGGTGTGCCTGTTGCTTGTGTTTGCACTTGATGGGTGACCTGGCCCTCTTTTTCTTTCTCTCTTTCTTTCTCTGTTGCTCGCAATATTGTTGGTTGTCGTTCATAGGCTCTGGAAGGCTGAGAGATGCATTTCCGTCTGACTCTTTTTGTTTTCTTTTGCTGGCTCCATCCCAGATCTTCACTTCCTTGTTTTTTATGACCCTCTCATGGCATGGCAGGCAGCAGGGGAATTCCCGTTTTTGTAGTACTCGAGTACGGGGGCAAGGGAGAAAGGAAAAGAAAAGAAGGGAAAAGAAAAGAAAAAAACCGCACATATGGTACACTCTGAACTTTTTGCACTCCAGATGCCCCTCTTGAAATACTGATATCCACCCCACTACTCTCGTCCCAACTTTTCCCCCCCCCCATCCATAGCGCATCTCGACATCTTCCTTCTCTTCTCTTCTCCACGGATACTAAAAGACACCCTAAAGCTTTATCTAGCACCTGGCTTTTTCCTCACTGGATCCCCCAGAGTGAGGGACCTTCCGTCTCCTTCCCACGTCGAATCAAGTGTGATTGGTTCTAGAATCCCCCACCCTTCCGGCTTGGCAGAGTGAAGGGGAAAAAGAAAAGCGTGAATTCCCACCAGAACAACAGCAAGCCAGTTATCAAAGGCATCACAGACGGAAACGAAGCCAACCGGCTAACATCCGTTCATCCAAGATATCATCTCATCGACTGCAAGTCCAGGCGATTTTAAAAGAAGAAGAAAAAAAATAGTCTTTTCTCTGTCGACCAGTGAATTTTTGACAATAATCTCCCCATCATATTCGTATTATCCCGGATCATTCCCGGCCAGACCATTCGCTCAGGTGCCACAAACGTATTTGGCTGGCTTTTGGTCAATTCAGACATTCATCCTCCCCGCATCGCGCCCAGCACTGGGGATATCCGAAATTTTTCGCTTTACCCACGAGATATATCTCGTTTCCTCACTGCACAGAGGTGGCCACTTCCAGCAGGAGCAGCAGCAGAAAACTGAAGATATGACCAACCTAGAGTCAGGTTGCTTATAACCGTCTTCTCCGAAAGGCCTTGGTTCCCATTATTGGATTTTTACTTAAACCATTACCTTCACCCCCTCCCCCTTCTCACCATCCATCCACCCACCCACCCATCTCGGTCTTTGGAGGAGAGAAGCGGAAACACTCCCTTCCATATAATAGATTGGAAGCCCCCCTCCGTTTCCATCTTTTGATTGTTATTCTCGTCCGGTGTATTTTGGACCCCGCTTCCTCTACCTGTGTTATATTTGAGCCGGTGGGGTTGTACGACCAGTGCTTGGCTTTTGCCGGCTTTTTCTCTTTGTTGTTTGAGGTGAGTGACAACAAATCAACTTTAGACCCGATGCCCTTGTCCAATTGGTCAGCTCTATTGCAACTTTTTTTTTCTTTTTTTCTTCTTTCCCCTACCCTTCCTGTTCGCATTTTTCACGCCCTTTCCCTATGTTATCTGCTTTTTCCTCATATTTTCCCTACTGCCGCTGCTGCGCTGCTCGTCTTCACTTCCCGGCTTTCCTGACGGTTGGTTAGTGGGTGACTGGCTGCCTGTGTTCTGGGGAGCCATTGTATGCGTTCGATCTGGCACAGATGACTTTTTTAAAAATTTGGTGAATGCTCAGTAATGATTGTTGAGGATAACAGGTTGTCTTTTTTTTAATTTTTATTTTACCTTTTCATTTGATTTATTCTTCCTTTCGAAACGAAAGGAAAAGGTTGCGATCGTCCACACGGTGCCACCTCCTCCTTCCCCGAGCTCCCAATTCCAAAACAAGGAGTTACTGGTATTGGCAAAGCGCCGTCGTTTGGCGGGGTTGCAAATAAGGTACTTGTAAGTCACTTGTTTTCTTTTTTAATATCTCTTCCCATCACCCCCCCCTCCGCCCCCTTTGTTTGACTGTTGCCCCCCCCTCCGCCCCGCTTCGCACTCTGTGAATATTGGGATTCGTTGTGAGTCGAAACACCGGCCAATATTTCGTTGGATTCTCCCTCCCTCAGGATCCCAACTTGCAAGCGGAGGAGAAAGAGGAAGCGGATTCATTTCCATCTATATATGACTCTCAGCTCACCTTGAACCTCTCACAGCTCACGCCTACAGCTACCCATCTCTTCGTCCTCGCGAACCCATCGCAATCTAGGCTCTATCTTATCTGCTTGTGTTTCTTGTGATCCAAGCAGGTGTATTGCCTCCACACCGGAGTCCTACAATGCCGTAAGTAAACAAATTTTTCTATAAACAATTCTCCGAAGTGGGCTATTGCGACCAAGTTAGAGACTTGGTCGAGTAGTTGATGCGGCAGTGGAGAGTCTCTTCGATGAGGTTGTCTGTTCGGGGTATTAATTACCTGTTGTGAAATTCGTACTTTGTTGTTTGTTGTTGTTTTCATGTGCTCATTTTCTCATGTATGTTGCAGTATCAACATTACAATCGATCATACTTCGACAACTCAAGGGTCGTCAGAATCTTCCATGTCAGAAGAAGAGGGCTCAAGTGGTGTCAATGTTCCGTATGGACATCATCCGCAACAGGCCCTGCCCTTTTACCCTCCTAATTCCCATCATTCACACCACCCTCGGACGGAATACTCAGATTCGTTTCAAGACTGGGAGGACCTACATGGCGAGGAGCTGGGGCCGTCGGATTCTGCGTCGCGACCACGAACAGCAAACCGACAGCCTGAACATCGTCCACGCCATGAATCACGCCGCTCACGACAGCACAGTCCCCCACACCACCAGGGGCCCGTCCCGCCGCCGCCCCACCACTCTTCACACGGTAGACATCACCAGCGACAGCCCGTTCCTTCTGCTCCACAAACCCTTTCTGACAGTGATTCCGAAGATCTTCATTACGCCCGACAACCCCAGTCTGCCGGCCCTTCATCTCCATGGGGATCTGGACCGGGTGCTTCACCAACCTATCCACCTGGGACAGGGCCATATCACGGTTACGATCGTGAACAGCATCCACCATCACAGCCCAGGGGCTACCAAAACCCGCTCGCCTTAGTTCCCGCCACCCCACCCGCACACCCGGGCCACCTCCCCAACCCTAATCCCTTACCAGGTGCACCGAACCCTCTTGTTGCCTTTGACCACAACAGATATCCTCCACACCATCAGGACCCGTACTCACGGCATCCTACTCAACCACCACCACCACCACCACCACATTCGGGCCACTACCCGGGCCATTCACCACCACATCCAGCATATCCTGGTCAGCCTCAACACTCTCCATACCCACCGGGCCACGGAAGTCACAGCGGCCGCCGTTCTGGTCCAATGTCGCCGTATAATCAATATGGACAGCCTCACGGCGCCGGATACCATACCTCTCACCACCAACAACACGGCCACCCGGGTCATCCAGGGCACCCGGGACACCCAGGCCATCCAGGCCATCCATCTCATCCCGCACATCCTCAACACCCAACGCACGGCCAACCCCCAATGTCGAATGCCTTGACTCGTCATCAACCAGATCCCTATGGATACTACTCCAATAGCCCTTATAGTCCTTATGGCCCAAATCCGTATGGAGGTGGATACTTTACTTCCAGCGCTCATCCTCACCATTCCATGAACCAGATGGCGGCAATGAATTCAGTGATGATTATGGGACCACAGGGGTATCCTATTCCGTACCACATGGCGCCTCAACGCACCCCAAGTCCTGCCTCTCCTGTTGATGACAAACCGCCGGAGAAGACTGAGGAGGAGAAGCGCGAGGAGGAGAGATGGGCAAGATTGCAAGAGGAGAGGAAGCTCAGGCAGGAGATGATGGAGGAAGAGCGCAAATGGCATCAGGAGAAGTTGGACCGCGAGAGAAAGGCGGATGAAGAAGCAAGGGCTCGTGTAGAGGCCGAGGCCGCGGCTGAAAAAGCTGCAAAGGCCGAGGCTGCCGCTAGGAAGGCTGCCGAGGAGGCTGCTAGAGCAGAGGCAGAAGCTAAGGCTAAGGCTGATGCCGAAGCTGCCACAAAGCTGGCTGCTGAGATCGCGGCTGCTGCAGAGAAAGCGCGTGAAGAAGCTACTAGGGAGGCCGAGGAGAAGGCTGCAGCTGCCATTGCTGCTGAGAGAGCTAAAGTTGAGGCTGACGCTAAGGCCAAGGCTAAGATCAAGCCGAAGCCAGTCAAATTCAGAGATGCCGTCGGCCGAAAATTCTCGTTCCCATTCGAGCTTTGCAGGAAGTGGAGTGTATGTTTGCCCCTCACATCGTCTGATACCATTGTACTAACCCTCTACAGGGCATGGAAGAACTCATCAAACAAGCATTCTTGCACGTCGAGGTCATTGGTCAACATGTTATCGACGGCCATTATGACCTCCACGGCCCTGATGGCGAGATCATCCTACCGCAGGTTTGGGAGTCGGTGATTGAGCCGGATTGGAGCATCACAATGCACATGTGGCCTATGCCCGAACCGGAGCCGGAGCCACCAGCGCCTCCCCCACCCCCGCCCCCACCTGCCGAGCCAGACCCGGCACCGGCTCCTGAGCCCATTCCTGCACCGGCGCCGACTCCTCCACCACCCCCACCCCCACCCCCTCCCCCAGTTGAGCCCGAGCCTATTCCTGCACCTGAGCCTGCACCTGCACCTGCACCCGCGCCTCCTCCACCACCGCCTGCTGTTGAGGTGGTCGTTGTCGAGCCAGCCCCGGAGATCAGAGAAGCCGTGCCAGAACCGGCGTACCATCCCCCGCCCCCTCTGCCCCAGGTACTCGCTATCGCGCCGGACCCCCCACGCCCGAAGCCCGTCCCGAGCATTCCGCCGTTGCTGATGTGGACTGCTGGCCGGTACGGGTCTAAGAAGGGGCGTCGTTAGAGGTGGTCCATTTTTACTAGCTCTTTTACCGTAAGCTTGGTCCGAGGAGCAGTTTCAGGGTACTAAATGTGCAATTTCTATCTCTTCCTTTCCTCTCTTGTTTTTTTACATACCCCACTTCACCTTCAATTTCGCTTCTTTCTATTTCCATCTTAGTCTATACCGTATTTCCTGCCTTTCCGTTTTTTCATTTCTTTTCATTCCGGGGGAAAAACAGCATTGGATGGGACAGACGGAGGCAGACAGGCAGGAACGCGAATAAAAGAGGCGTTTTTCCTATATCATGTTATGTGCTAACGGGTCGGAATGAAGGTGGAGTTTTCGGTCTGGCTTTTTCTCTTCCTTCCTATTTCTAATTGTACTGTATTTTAACGTTTGTGGAACCCTTTTCATGACGGTGGGGGTTATGTTGTTATGTTATGTTATGTTATGATGTAGGCTAGGCAAGGTTTGGGTAATGTCTGTGTGTAGTCTTCCTTTTGCAAAACGAAGTTCATTGCTGGGGTGGTATTTTTTATAATAGTTTTATTACACCGCGGGGTATGGCGCGTGAGTGATGTGCTCTGGGGGCACCACCTAAGCTATTTGGGAGCTGGTATCGTAGGGAAATGCCGGGTGGTAGAAGGGGATGAGGCTTCCCATTTCTCACGGTTTCCTTATTTATTTATTGTGTTCTGTGACACTCTAGTTGTTATAGTTATAAGGCAAAAAGTTCTGGCAACGCTCATCCACGTTTGACTTAGCAATATTATGAAAAATAAGCAGCAGCAGCCGCCCTGCCCACTCTATATCTATCTACTGTGTAGAGATAATAATCCAACTTAATATCAGTTAAGATGATTTCCAATCATCCTTATTATAGGGCAAAAAGCTCGTCCCAAGAGGTCCTCTAGTAAAGAGGGATGGGTGTCGGGCTCAGTAATGTTTCAAGTGATATTACTACCTGCTATAATTGTTGGCTACTCGGGGCTGGCAGACTAGATCGATCATTAGTATACCACTCGAGGGCGATACTGTCTTGAAAAGGCATCCTAGATCTATCATACTACAAGCATAAGCTGTGGTTCGGATACAATAATGGAGGATAGTATGGGGGAAGGTTACAGAACCGGATATTTACTATATTCAGACAGATCAATTTATACTCTTCTAGTTGATTTAAGTTTATAGAAAGCCTAGCAGTAGGAATTGGCCTAGATTTCACTTTCAGCTGTCTATATGAAAAGGTAGTTAGTATAGACTGTAAAAAGATTTTTTTTTGAAGAGCTGGGAACTGCCTGGAGGGCTAACAGGTGTGTGAGGATATGGTATGCAAAACATAAAGAGTGTGAGAGAAAGTGGTATGGTAGAGTTTAAAGGCTTGATGTTGATAAAAGATAAATGTCTGGCTACAAGTTCAGTATTATAGAGCAACCTAACAGTGTCCTTTCCTCACACTGTAACATACTATACTTGACTTTACACTATACTTGCTCTTATCAACTAACTGATGGGTAGGGAAAATAGGAGGATAGCTGGCTATTATAATAATAATAATATTATTATACAATTTAGCATTATTTTCCCTTTCTCCTCTCCTTCCTTCCTTAACTCAACTTCTACGATTTCTTCAATCTGTAGCACCTTCCTACTCCTACACTATGGCTATCCTCTTCCACAAAATACTCCAATCTTCCTTAGTTATTAATCGGCCTTGGGTTCTGGCTTTATTCCAAATCTTATAAATTGCGGCAGAGAATGCCAATCCCTCATTCTAAACTCTAATTTGCTTCGCAGGTCGCAGATCTGAGAATATAACTTACCCTCTAGCTATCGGAAATTGCCTTTGCCAGTGTCCGACTTTAGAATCTCTTAGGTATGATGCTCTATCCCTTGTCCAGTACACCTTCGCGGGAATATTTTTGCGCACCCTCCACGGATAGTGACTGCTTATGTGGCTAGACAGAGTGCCTGGTATTACCTCTTTTGCGTAGGTGCGTAGCCCACCACTAAGATCTAATATCCTCAAAACTAGATTTTTCGTATGGGCTTCAGAATTTACTTGCCCTGTAAAAGAATTTTCACCTAAACCTGTGTACTCTCTAAGGAGTTTGGAAGCATGGGAGCTGCGGGCGGTTCCCCCTAAAAACGAAGCTTGCACGGAGATCATATAGCATATGATATGCCGCAGAGTTATCGCCGCTCGGGGTCTGGAAAGGAGGAATCCCCCTTGCTAAAGCCTGGGCAGTATTATTGATAGGAGTTTCTGTGGATTTATGCATCAAATGCTGTATTGGGGGCTGGTGCTTCTTAGTGTATTTTTCGGGGATTAGACTGCAAGGTTGAAGTTTCTGGGGGTCTAGGTTGGGGGGGGAAGAGGGTTCCCTGATCATAACCCGTCACTCTGGTATCTTGCCAGATCGGGGGCAGAGTCCAGGGGAGAGGGCATTACCAGAGTGCTGGCTGTAGCCTACCTAGGGTGGGTTTGGGCAGAAGGCCCACCCCTTAGACCGGAATTTAGTTGTGATAATTTCCGATTTTGCACTCTAGTCTTGCTAGGAGACTAGCCCTACTAGTATACCTCACAAATTCCTTCACACCCCCCCCCCTCCCTAGGAAAATCCCACTTTGCACGCCTCCCCTAGGCTTCTTAGACTCACCCTAGTATCTGTCGTACTCTTACACTACCGCCTCCTATCATTCTTCCTTCTGATCCAAGCCACCTTCCAATTCCAAAACATTCACCTTTAATTCTTCCCCTAACTTACCACCTGCATGGCCCACCACTTCCGATTTCTCTCCCCCACGCTGGGATCGAAGGAGAAGATCTCCTCGGTTTCGGAATGGGCTATCCGTGTATCTTAGTGCTTTGCGAATGTGCCGCTGGTGGATAGTTGCACGAGCTTGAGAATGCGATTGAATTTAGACCTTTGGTTGCCGTATCTGGTAAAGGCTCAAGCATCGGGCATCGCCAGAGGTTCTACAACGAGGGGCCACTGAGACTTACCCAGTATTATCTTGGGAGTGTCGGGGGTGGATAGTGAAGGGCGTTGTTGGGAATGTCATGCTTTGGGGGAATGTGATTATAATGGGCGAGAAGCTGTGGGGGGGGGGGAACAGCGGATTTAAAGTTGTGGGCCTATTGTGACCCTTAGTGTACGAACCTGCGTTCCATGCGGGGATGGATTATTACTTCCATTATTGTGAGTGTTTAGAAGTTGTATCGAGAGTGAAAAGTACTTCTCTACCTTCTCCTTACTAACAATCACTTGCTCCCTCCCTAAAAGCCAGCCAGTACGTGCTTATCTCGCCAGAGCGTGGGGCAGTAAACACAAAACCCTGTATCACGGCATTACTGGCCAGATCTGGGTACTCACCCTGGGGTCACCGCTTCCAATCATCACCAGGGCTTCCCCTGGCCGTTCCGAACACTAGGAGTCTGCGCCATCGCAAGGCCGACACTAGATAGAATAGTATAGTACGGCGGTGGTTGGTAGGATAAAGTGAGAGAGGGAGATAGAGAGAGATTGCAATGTTAGCAGGGTGTTGCTGTGGGAGCGTGTTCTAGGTTGGTGTTACTCTCGAGTGCTAGGATGTTAGTAGGTGGGGTATCTGTTTCTTCATACACCTTTCCAGTAGGATCTGTTGGTTAAGAGTGCAACACAATACTAGGGCAGAATCGCTTGTAGTGATGTCTTCGCAGAGGTAGACGTGGTGTGATGCAACACCTACCCGGGCGATAGTGTTGGTTAGGAGGGGGTTTGGTGATGAATTAAGAGACTGCGATATCCACTCTTGCTATTGCTAATGTCGGTAAGGCTTGTTTGGATATCACAAACCCTTGGTATATGGTAACACCTTCCATGGGGCCTGAATCGGTGCCTCCCCTTCATCTGTCTATCTCACTAGACCGCACAATGCCCCGGCGCCGGCCCCCGGTAAATTGGCGAGGACGTGGTACTGCTTCTGATAACCTATAGGCGCGGGGCATCACTCGTCCCAGCACCGACACACTGCTGAACGGATTTCCCGGTACCGGATATGTACGGAAGGTCGCACAGTCTTATTCTGTCGAAAGCCGTACTTTGGTCGAATGACGTTGATGGAAGGTACTTTATCCACTTATTGTATGCGCCCCGGGGGTTGCAGATATTAATACCGTACAGTACAGTACAGTACTGCAATAGAGTATAGTAAGCCCTAATGATTATAAAGTTTTAGATTTCCGATATCTGGATAAACCTCCCCTCGCACGATTTTCACTCACATTTGTACTTTTTGATACGAGACTGTACTAGTACATGCGCAATATCTAAATTATCATAAACCTTAAGTCACTAACAAGCCACCCATAATACCTAACGTAACTAACCTCCACCAAACTCCGGGCAACCTAACGGAAAACCCCAGCACCTCATCACGACTAACTCACTCTAGGCCCTAGCTATACTAGCTATAGTATGATAGCTCTCCAACCACAGGACATGATATCTCTCGTCCCAGGATATGCCCACAGCACGGGTGTAATACTGTCCTGGTATTCGACAGTCCTCCTCTTAATTCATACGCTTCCATAGATCACAACTGACGCCTCATTAAGCCCACGGAGCACCCGCAATTCAGTTCAGTTCGGTTCGATTCGATTCACATCTACCCACGTCCATTACTTCTTAGCCCATTCCAATGTGTCCAAAATACCCCACATAGAACCCTCCCAATACCCTTCCCCACCACGCAGGACTAAATTCCCATAGAAAGAGCAATTACCCAGCAGAACGGGGAGATGGAAACGTTCTACCAAAAAAAAAAAAGTAATATAGAGAAACAAAATGGGGAGTAGTTTACAAGTAGCCTGTTAGCATGTAGAAGAAGAAACGAATGGAAGAAGCTAGCCACGAAAGTCTTTCGTAGCGAACGCAAAACGAATAAACCTGACTGAACTCGTCAAATTGCCAACCAACGAAGATGAATCCGAGGAGATTAAGGGGAGGAGGGGGGAGGAGCGCGTAGACAGCAGGTAGTGCAAATAATATAAAAAGCAAGTGGAATATATTGGGTAATTGATAACGATATAAGGTAGAAGGGTGAGGAGGGGGGGCGAAAGAAAAAGGGGAGGCAATTAATATGCTCAGAATCTAAGGGAAATAAAGAGGAATCAAATTCTGTACTTGTTGCGTTGGGTTACCGAGGAAACTTTTGCTCATCCCGATCAATCAGGTCCTTCGCTGCCAAAACTTCGGCTTCGTCAAAGCCTGTCCAGCCCTTAACATTCCTCCTAAACTGGCTCACAATGTGAACAAGCTTCTCAGTCGCCAACTGGTTTAGGGATTCCATCTTCCCCGATGTTCCATCCAAAGGCTTCGCTTGTATGAGCTTCCCGGTAACAAGCTTCAGCCCGTACCATCCTCTGAGGTACCATTCACTTAGTTCTACCGATCGGGCAAAGTATTTGATAGCTTCCTCGAATGCCTCGATCTGATCGGCATTGCTAGCACCACCAGAAGCGGAAATGTATGTCACTTCGCCAATGCGAGCAAAGATGTTGTAGGCATTGGGTAAGATTAGAAGAACCTCTTCTAAGCAAAAGATGGATTGTTGGTAAAGCCTCTGAGTGAAATAGAGCGATGAGAGATGCGCCCAGGACTCGGCGTCATTGGGCGAATGGGAGAGCAGACCGGTCAAGGCTTTGATGGCATCTTCTGTGCGACCGAGGGACAGCAAAAGTGATATGCGGCGCTTTTCTATCGGCTATTTGATTTTTTGACACCGTCAGATTATTAACTCGCCTAGCAATGCAGATGTCGGGGGTGAACGGGTGAAAATAAAATGGAAAAAAGAGGGAAATTTTTACCATGTTCGTGGGGTCCTCCTTTAATATGTCTTGATATCGCTGCAAAACTGCCTCGAGTTCGCCGCGGCTCCTAGAGGTGGCTTCGTCGTAGAGACCTGTGAGTGCTTTTACGCGCGCTGAATCCACACCAAAGCGGTCTGATAGGCGTTGCAGGCATAGACGAGCGGAGTTGTCGTCACCAGTGCGAAGACAGGAGAGAAGGAGCTGCTCGTAGATCAACCATGTTTCTTGTGTGTCTTTTGCGGATTCTGATGATGATAGGAAAGCAGGTGCCTGTTGAGACAGGTGGAGAGAGGTAGACGGATTTCGAAGCGGAGATGGGTGTATTGTCAGGTAAGATAGGAGAAGCTTGAGGATGCCCATAACTGCAACTTGGAAAGAAGGGGGGTGGATATATTTTGAGCGGGATTATGGTGAAGGTTAAGGTGGCCTTTGGTCTTCAGAGGATTTCCCTTCGGTTGGCTGGAGTTAGGGGAAGAAGATAGCAGGAAGAGAAGAAAGTGAGCAAAGGGGTAGACAAAGGTCAATAATAGCAAAGTGAAAGGACAAATAAACCGGCAGGATATCTCACAGGAGAAAGTTGGGTGTCGTTGGTGGCTTTTGGAGGAGTTGAATCTCTCATCCCAACATGCCAAGATTTCAATCCTTCTGAACCAAGGGAGATTCACTTGTGGTGGTGGTGATGGTATATGACTAAGCGGGTTTGATGTGCAACCGCTTAATTACTATGACATCCCCGCGAACTTCTGGTTGCTTTGAGCCCCGCCAACTCTAACCCGAAAGTTCACTCGACCCTTCCAAGAACATCGCTTCCAATCTCGCTGCCTATTCTCTCTCCTGCCCCCCCTCCTCCCCCTCCCCTTCTCTTCTCTCTCCCTTCAACATGTATGTATGTCCAACTGTTCTGGGCTTTTGGTGATGCTTCTTCAAGATGAAAGGTGACAAACGGGCCTCAATGGTGTCATAGGTTCGAAAAATCGCTTTACGACCTGATTCGCGGTCTACGATCTCACAAAGGGAATGAGCGAGCTTATATGCTAGAATGTCTCAAAGAATGTCGAAATGAAGTTCGATCCCAGGATCTTGGTGCGCCATCTTGCCTGGGACGGGAGATTTATGAGGACTATTGCAACTGACGAAGTTTGCGGGATGTTTTTGGTTAGATATCAAGGCAGCGGCTATTTTGAAGCTTATTTACCTCGAAATGTTTGGTCATGATATGTCCTGGGCTTCTTTTCATGTACTAGAAGTTATGAGCTCTCCAAAGTTCATGCAAAAGCGTGTGGGCTATCTTGCGGCTACCCAGAGCTTCACGACAGAGACTGATGTGTTGATGCTTACTACTAATTTGATCAAGAAGGTCCGCTTTAATCCCCCGATTCGCTCACGTTATACTGATTATGGTTACAATAGGACCTTTCTTCACCATATCCCCCTGAAACAGCGCTCGCAATAAATGGTACCTCACATATTGCATCCCCTTCTCTCGCTCGTGATCTTTCTCCAGATTTACTGTCGAAGCTTTCACATACATCCCCGTATATTCGGAAAAAGGCTGTATTGGTGTTATACAAATGTTTTCTGCAATCTCCGGAACTTCTCCGGACATCTTGGCCACGTTTACGGGAGTGTCTCAATGACGAAGATGGAAGTGTTGTTTCTGCGACAGTTAATATTGTGTGCGAGCTTGCTCGGAGAAACCCGAGGAACTACTTGCCGTTAGCGCCACAACTCTTTAGACTACTCACAGATCGCGAGAATAATTGGATGACGATCAAATTAATCAAACTGGTATGCTAAAAAGGCATTCCATAGTCTTGCCTGCTCGCTAATTTTTTCCAACTAGTTTGCTACTCTTACCCCACTGGAGCCTCGATTGATAAAGAAACTGATACCACCAATAACAAACCTTATCATGACAACACCCGCCATGTCGCTTTTATATGAATGTATAAACGGGCTAATATCCGGAGGTCTTCTGGCGGGTATTCAGGAAACTGATGAAGGGGAGGAACTGGCCTCCGTTTGCGTCACTAAGCTCCGGGGGTTCCTAGTGGAAGGGGATAGCAACTTAAAGTACGTAGGGCTGCTAGCCCTAACAAAGCTTGTTGCAACCCATGCGCACCTCGTCTCGGTACACCAAGATGTGATCCTGGACTGCATCGATGATGCCGATATTAGCATACGGTATAGAGCGTTGGAGCTGGTGGTTGGAATGGTTAATTCTGATAGCTTGTCAGGTGTTGTGGGGCGTCTTATCCGCCAATTAAAGCCTAACACTAAACGTGCTGAAGAGGAGTTCGTTGAGCTAGAAGTTACCGGCGACGAAAGTGAAGATGAGGATATGGAGGAAGAAGTCATGCACCCACGGAGGACCCGGGGAGAAGTAGTGCCACTCGAATTACCCGAAGAGTACAGGCGAGCTGTTATAACTAGCATCGTGGAAATGTGTTCCCGAGATATGTATGTGAATGTAGGGGATTTTGAGTGGTATCTGGATGTGTTAATCCAGTTGATAAGATACGCACCCCCGGCTTCTGCACCCTCAGGGAGTGAGGGTGATGGGGTGGAAGAGGAAGGACAGGGAGAGTGTGAGGGGCAGGATGTGGGTGAAGACATTGGAAAAGAGCTCCGGAACGTTGCGGTACGGGTACGAAGTGTCCGAGGGGAAGCTGTCCGATATGCTGAGATGCTTGTTGGGAAACGGGAAGGGATGTTTCCCGTTGCCGGCGGTGGTGGCCGGAGTGTACTGGGGGCAGCTGGTTGGATCGTAGGGGAATATGCCAGGTAAATGAGTATGCTCCACCTTTTGTGCCCAGGGATTACAGCTAATAATCTAACCTTAGTCTGCTTACCGAGCCCAATGAAACCCTGTTAGCGCTCCTACGTTCTCCCTCGCTAGCACTTCCAGCAGACATATTAGCTATTTACATTCAAGCGGTTCCAAAGATATACGCTGTTCTTGCCGGGACAGAAAACACACCCTGGACACCGCCTCGGAAGTCCACAGTCGCATTACTGACAAGCAAGATTATCAAGTTCTTAGAGCCTCTTGCTATATCTCCTAATCTTGAAGTCCAAGAGCGAGCTGTCGAGTTCCTTGAGCTTTTCAGGCTCGCCGGGGAGGCAGTGGCTGAACAACCAGCAACAGTCGAAGACGCAGACGAACAGTATGACGCCCCATTACTCATCACCCAGGCTATCCCAGGAATGTTCCTCGGCCTTGAGCTAAACCCCGTCGCCCCCCGAGCTCAACGGAAAGTACCCTTACCTGCAGGCCTGGACCTTGACGAGCCGATCAACCCATACCTCCATCAACTGCTCCTAGAATCTGAACAAGACAGCCGTTTCGCCGACGAAGACGAGGACGACGGCTTCCGGGAGTGGTACTACCAGAAAGCGATTCCAAAACAAGCCAACATCCCCGCATCTCTAGGCATAGACAACGCCGTATCAAAGAACCTATCCGCCGTTGCAAGCTACCAAAGCGGTGACATGAGAGAAGAGGACTATCTAGACAAGGACATCCTCGAGCGCCGCAAACGAGAGCGTCAGGAACGAAACAGGGACGACCCGTTCTACATCGGTGGCGCAGTAGTATCCGGCGGGGACGAAGAGGTTGACCTCGACAGCATACCAGTTATGAAACTCGACCTAGGAGACGTGAACATCCCTACCACATCACATGCACAGCCCCGCACCTCCCAACTAAAAAAGAAGAGAGAGAAAGTGGTAATAGCAGCAGACGAAGGAATCGGAAACGAAGAAGAACCCCTAACAGAAGAAACTATAGAAAAATACAAACGGAAACCGCGAAAAGGACTACTTCAGGTAGACAGCAGTGGGCTAATGGGATACTCTCTTGATGAGCCATCTGACTCTGCAGCCGGGCAGGAGGAAGACGTTAAAGCTGCGAGGAAAGAAGTAGAAAGATTTAGAGCGGAAATGGAGCGCGTGGCGGAGAGGGTTAAGGCTAAGGTTAGAACTGAAGAACCGAAAGAGAAGAAGAAGAAGAAGGGAGACGGGGGTGATGGGGAGAAAAGGAAGAAGAAAAAGAAGGCAGGGGATGTAGGGGGGAGTATTGGGAGGCAAGCTAAAAAGAGGCTCAAGAAGGACAAGGAAGACCAAAAGGAGGCTACTAAGGAATAACTTAGGCTTGATTTGTGTTTGCTTTGGGAGGGATCGGTTGGCGCTTTTTCCCTTCTCTCGGGATGAGAGTTGTAGGGGATGTTTTTGTTGACAATAACATGTGTATATATGCATATAGTAGTTAGATTGCATGGGAAGCCCGTTGATAATTTGGTCATTGATTAAGCAACTTACTTTTCCATACTAGTGCTAGTGTGCTTAGAATGGGGTAACATTCCTAGAGAGTGGATTGAAAATAGTTGCTTCCGTCAAGCTCAAATTACCATGCAGAGAGTTCAGAGCTGCAAGGGAAAGGCTACACGGGGCTCCCATATCTCTTATATTTTAACGGTGTTATCCGAGGCTAATTGTACCCTAGAAACGAACACGGTATGTTATGGTATTGCTTGCTGATAGGGTAGACTACTGGTATATCAATTCACTTCCGCCCGCCCCCTCCAAACCTGTCGGAGGTCGCGCAGAAGAGGCCGGAGATGCAGTGTATAGTAATGGGACTTGAATGATAAAAGAAAGAAAGAGATTGATTCTATCTTGCTTGCTCGCCTATAGATGCGCCAGACTGTGGTACTTTATAACAATCCACAGTATCAACATACATCAATATGACTCTAGTTACTTCCCCGTACACCACATTCCAAGTCGCCTGGCCATTGGCCGAACATATGTGCGCCGCACCTCACATTGAAGTAATACTTCCGACACGCCCCCACTTCAATGATTCCCTTTGCCATATCAGAAAAGTAAAGGAAACCAAATCAAAGTTCAAGATACAGTACTTGTAGCCTCGTTAAAAACCGAGAGCTCAGAGCAAAACCCAGGGGGAAAAAAGCTTTCTGAGAACGGGAAAAGAGTGCTACACAGGAAGCGAGGAAATGAAACAAAAGAGAGGAAAAGAAAGGTTAACTAGTGTAAAGTGTCTGACAACTCTCAAACTCCTGTAGTCCCATCCGCTGAAGGTGAATCCAGAAGACGGCTGTTGAAAGTGGCTTGGTCATAGCATCCGCAATATTTTCTGTTGTGGGTGTATGTTGAAGTGAGATCTCGCCGTTTTCATATGTTTCTCGTATATAGTGACGCTTGATTTCAATGTGTTTCGTACGTTCATGGAATCGTGGGTTTTTGATTAACTTGATGGCCGCTTGATTGTCGATATAGAGTGTAATTGGTGGAGCCGCAGAGGGGGAACCTTTATTAGTACTGAGGGTTTCATGCATTTCGGAGAGAATCCGCCGTAGCCAAACTGCCTCTTTGGAAGCCTCACTGGCAGCCACGTACTCAGCCTCTGTTGTCGATAGAGCAACAAGAGACTCCTTTTTCGACTTCCAGGAGATTGCGGTTTCGGCGAACAGAAAGACAAATCCTGCAGTAGAGTGGTGGTCAATTGGATCCCCTGCCCAATCAGAATCAGTAAAGCCTGTAGTGGCCGGCCAGCAAGAAGTCTGTAGTGTTTTAGGTAGGACTGGGGTTCTTGTGTAAATGAGAGAGAGTTGCGCAGTTCTTTTCAGATAGCGGAGTACTCGTTTGGCCATCCCTAAGTGATGTTCTTGTGGACTGGCAGCACACTTTGATAGTACCTATATGCTGTAGGCCAAATCTGGTTGAGTGGCCAGCATCAAGTACATGATACCTCCTACAATCGCTTGGTAAGTCTTTATCTCTGCAGGGGGGCGAGGAGAAGATTCTGTCTTGGTTCTAGATCCTGGTTCGAGCAGTGTAAGATGCCCATTACAATCTTGGAGGCCAAATCTTTTCAAAAGAGTCAAGACATAGGGTGCTTGAG
>Ga0307509_10003784_pt1 | contig 22496 bp, 16 predicted proteins | sample 10_EM_MG_FD_202245 | JGI IMG/M metagenome (GOLD analysis project Ga0307509, IMG submission 202245) | Populus trichocarpa ectomycorrhiza microbial communities from riparian zone in the Pacific Northwest, United States - 10_EM | ecosystem: Host-associated > Plants > Roots > Unclassified | place... | reverse complement strand
ACTTTCATTTTACATATCTCTTAAAATTTCATCTTCTTTGTGTTTTTGTGTTCAAGATCTTTCATTCTCATTGTATTGTCCACCAAGCGGGGGGGTGCCAAGACTTTCCACCCGGTAGTTTGTACTGCACCGATAGTGGCCGGGCGTCGTTGTGAGTGCGTCCCTAGATATCGGTAGTGCACCTAGGAGCTTAGGAATACGTCGAACATCAACCGATTGCAGAGAGCCCGGTGAACGAGAAACCGAGTGGGTTTTCCTGCAGTGTTTTTTTATTATTAAGGATACGATGAGTGAGGTGGTATTTCGCTATACTAGAGTAATCGATTCTAGGCCATTGAGTGATCTGGAGGAACAAGATATCGGAGGGAGAAAAGCCATGGGCTTCGGGGAAGCATTGGAACTGCGCGGAGGACTTCAATAAAACACATTAGCTATTTAAACAAGAGACGCGGCCAATCTAGGATGTAGTCCTGGAAACTTCTTTTGGGGCTCTTTCGTAGTAGCTCACCTAAGAAAGCTCACGGATATGTTGATTTATGGCCGCGTTAACCTGTGCTACTTGCAAATACCATGCTCCCGCCTTTCCGCCAAGAGTTGGCATCTCTCTCCTTTTGTAGCAGGGCGGATAGGTGGCCTAGGGTCTACTGGCTCCCCGAGGGGCTCGGGGTGCTTCGGCTTGAATTTCCAGAGGGTTCCCCTTCTGCTATGGTCGGTGGAATGTGTTCTCGGGCCCTTAACAGAGGTTTGAACCTACGGAAAGTCAAGTGGAAGCATGATCGAGCGGCCCCGTTGCTGGATCACTTGTGTGCTGTTATCGATATTATCGGAAGCATGGCTGAACTGGGCTGGGCTGGGCTGGCTCCAAGCCTAAGATATGAAGGTCAGCTGGAAAACCAACCACCGTGGGAGATGGCTGGATACGATACTGGTACTCGCTCGTGGGAGGCTTCGCGCGATAAGGGTGTGACTTGACCTGTGCACTATCTGGGCGGATCTCTCGGGTCAAGTTCTGGTTGAGGCATCCTCTGACAATACTATTATCGCTTCGCTTGTTTCTCCAGCAAGAGGCTTTTATATCTCCTAAGCCGAACTTATCGCTGTAAGATAATGAATCCCGGATTTAACAGGTCAATAAGTCAATAAAGTGGAGTAGTTGATCCATAAGAGAATGCGATGGGCTCTGATAAAACACTCTGCACTTAATATCTTATCATACCATTTATGCGGAAGCTCGGTATTATAAGTCCAGCCTAGAATATTACCCAAAAGCAAGCCCTGGCTCCTCACCTAAAGTGTTAGACGCCAGAACCGACTCTGTTGCTTGTTTTTCGCTTAGTAACCCATACAAAAAAGGCAGCGCCCTGGCATAAATTTGTATCTGCATCACTTTTTTCAAGCTGCTTCTCTTGTCGTTGTCAACCAATTCCCACTTTGTGAGTTCATAAGATTAAAAGGGGGCAAATTTAGATAGGTCTGTCGAGAGTCTTCCCTCCAAAACCTCGGTGGTTGTTGGGGCTGGTTCACTATTGGATCTGGTCGTGGTGAGGGTCAACCTCAGAGACCGGCACGGTATGATATCTCGAAATCCAATTTTTTTCCCCGTGTGCCTTCGACCTCAAAGGGGCGAGACCGTTATCTGTGTCGTACTGGTATGGGCAACCAGTATGGTGCGCGGTTCGCAATGGCAAACCACTAAAGGTTGGAGCAAAAATGAATTCTGGAAGCCAATAATCTGCCGGCTGTCTGATGCGAGTATCATATCACCCGCTGTCCATGGAAAAACCATTTATTTTCTTTTTCCAGTGCCCTTCTAGCACCCTGATCACTGGTCACTCACAATGAAGGATGAAGCTTGGACCGTAGAGAAGCCCGAGCCCGTCACCACTGCGCTGCCGGCCAATTTGCCGGTAAGTCGAAAAACGCTAACGGGCCGCACTGCGTTCATCCACCCATATATCCGGTCGATGTCCCTTATCTGACTCCACTTCCAGCAAACCCGCCCTCGAAAGCACGCAGCAACGCTCCATCATCAAAGCCAAATGCTTTTCTACCTCGGATACCCTAGATCATTGGCACGGGCTTATCATATATACGACAATCTTGCCTCAGTTTGTGCTAATCTCCGTGAGCCTCAGCATGCTAGTATCCGGGCAGGCGGCATTCAGCGGCTATGTTGATACCGGAGACAAGTCTCCTGTTGCTCTAATGGAGATGGGTGGAAGAGGGGGTCCGGGAAATAGCTGATAGCATGGACCGACGTGATAGGAGTTTTTGACGCGGGGTTTCGCTTCAGACACGGCTGTCTTTTCAAGGAAGTCCTTGGATTTCGAGTTTCTACCTCCCCCCTATTCACTGTGGATTCCCGGAGGGATTGTTGGATGCCTGGGGCCCTGAATGCATCGTTATTAAGATCGGGTTGGTTACCGAGACCAACGGTTTCATTCACATGGGCCCGGTTGACGCAATGCCGAGAGTATCTAGAGTTGCGCTGTATATTTGGGAAGACTTGTTTTTTTTATTAATCAACCTTGCTGACGAGATATTAGGCAAATGCGATTTTTTTCGTATCTGGTGCCTATACTTCTGCCGCCGCTGATATTGTGTTTCCTTTGATCTCGTACCTGCCGGGGGGGGTACCTGTCAGAAAGGATGTCCCTACTTGCGGCTGATGTGCGACGTTAAATTCGACCACAATACGGATAGGAGTATTGTTTGGTGCTACTATGTTCTCTTGCCGATGTGTTTCTCTCCGGGAGGATCGGTCGTTCCAGTGATTACGAAGGTGTTCGGCGACAAACCTCCCACTGTGCGTCCAACAAAAACACAAGCCCGACGCGGAAAAGAGCGGTGAACGGTTTTGTGGGCCTGCTGGGTGTCTCCTGGCCTTGATTCGGGTGGATCCCTTCTTTCTCGAGTGATGGGATGTGAAGGTAAGCACGGAGATGCTCCTCTGAGTGTAGGGGTATAGAGTGGGAACATCTCTTTCACAACAACCATTTTAAAGCGCACTTCTCTCCCCTTCACTGCGGTATCCCCGCTTCTCCTAACCGGCTCGTATGGATGTCGTTCCTGCTGCCGATAGCACAAAATTCCAGTCGCGCAGAATGAATTCCGATTGCTGGAGCGTTTGAAAGGCACAGTGAGATCTGGGTCCGCGGCCAACAGGGCTCTTAGGGCGTTGCCGATTGCCCGCCAATCAAAACACGCAAGTAATCGAGCAACCTGGTCCCGCCTGGCTAGATCATGCTCACTCTGAAAACCAAAGCAACGGTGATAACCGGTCCGCTTGGATCTAAGTCCTGGGTCGGGGCATAAGTATCTTTATAGACTGCAAGGCTATGGCGCTAATGTTTAAAAGGTAGGCGGCTGTGTGGGCACCCGATCAAAGCTCATAATATCAGTCAACACCCTTGCCCCAGGTATATTTTATCCTTGTCACGTTACCGGCCCTATTCGGATTTTTCAACCCTTTTCTTCCTTTAGTTCTTCTAAATCCCCCCCGGCCAATATCTGAGTCCTTGGAGCCAAACTCGTATCACTCCGCCGAAAACGTCAACCGAAAACGCATCTCCGATAGCGACCCCTCGGAGACGCTCCCATATTGGCATTAGGCCTCTTCCGTGAACGAAAAGAATTAATTCCTATAGTGGAGGGTCCCCGCTGGCTCGCTATCGGAGAGAGTTCACGGCGTGGATTCCAGGGGAGCGATACGGATCTGTCCCATGGTCGAGTATTGTGGGGTAATGGTGGAATTTTAGTGTGCTAGGGAGAAAGCCATATGGTGTCCCGCACGAATTCAGCTTGTTGGCCTTTCAAACCTCCCCCCAAAATTTTCACTGTCACAGTTTGCAATCGCTTCAGTCGAAGTGTGGGGTTGTGGGACCGCTAGGGGTAATGTAGGACTGTGCTACGGAGCCAGCAGTTTGGTGGAGAGAAATCCAATCCCATCGATTCTGTTCCAGCGAGGGAAGGGGGGGAGATGAAGGAATTTATACTAACGAAACCATAAAGCTTATTTGGGGTTCGCTCATCCGGTGAGGTGCGGATGGCCGGTGACTGTTGGCCTTGTTGACAGCTGTGCACCGCCTCAGGAATAATTGGGCGGCAGATCGTACCCGTAGCAGGAAAGAAGTACCCCCAAAACAGGGATTCACAAAATAGATGGGAAAAAAGCCGTGGGTATCTGAGCGCCCATACAAATTCACGACCCCTGTTTTCGGGTGCTTCTTTCCTGCGACTGGTACCCCAGGAATTGAGCCCACAGGTCAAATTCTGGTACCCGGAACTCATCATAATGTATCACTCGAGCAGCCTTTTCATTGGCTAGAGGTCCAGGACCTGCTGCAGGCCCTGGCCCCCCATGCCTTGACGAGTAACCATTCATGCAATCTACGAATATCTCAAGTTAACCAAGGTTCTATCAAAAGTAATTAATATTACAAATCCTCCAGCATCCAATCGTCACATGTAAAGTGGGTGGGGGAATAGCGCTCGATTCTGGCTGCGAAATATGCCGTCGACTTCTCTGGAAATTTTAGCGTTCTGCATCGCAAGGCTGGCAGCATCTGAGATTGGTCGGTATCCTCAGCCTGATGAACTATCGATTGCAGGTGATTAACCTGAGGCTTTTTTTTGCTTTCTTCGAAACCCGCCCTCTCGGAGAGTTAATTTAACTTATATCCTGCAGGAACGCTTAATATCCCATGTTATAATATCCTCTCAAGGCGTGTTGCATTTCTGATATACCCCCCCTTCCAACAATCTCAACATAGAAGCACAAACGCCTTATGCAGGACGGCATAGTGCACTTCAGCTCTTGTACCCGTATAAGTACTCGTGCAAAATGCCTTAACCTCAGACCAACACTTGTCACACGCTGTTCTACAGTCCTCAGGATCTCCAATAACTCCTCGCTCGAAGGAGACGAAGCGAATATCCATTGACCTAAATATAGCTCTTCTCTTACCTTATCTAATTCAACTACCGGCCCGCGCTCAAAGCTCCGAACCATCGGACTTAGCTGGGAGCCGAGAAACCCAGACAACGCAGGTTACCGAGCCTCCGTTCGCTCACTTAAAGGCAAACCCAGTTGCCATACAATCACGGTGCTATACCTACGCTAACCGAAATGCAGGAAGGAAAAAGCAGATGAAAAAAGGGTCAGTTTCCTGGCAAATGATATGATACATCACTTCCGGCCTCCCTTGACCCGTTACTTTCCGCCCGGATTCCGTTTCGTTTCACTTTTCTTGCGTCCAGCCAAGACAGAGCCTGCACTTTTTTTGAGCCATATTACCGGGGTGCAACCTCTTTTCTTTTTTTCTTTTTCGTCTTACTTGCCATTTTCAGCGGGCACGCGGGGGTTTCGGGTAGTTACTTATCACGGTATGTCACTCGATATTTGTCGCAATCTACAGCCTGCTACTGAGGATAGAGGGATAGAGGGGGATGGGTGGGTGGGGTGCGGTGTGGGTGGAAGAGAGAATGGGGGTTGGGTGTCTATGCAGCGTACATTCCGGTTAACTTATTTGGGGGTTGATTTTACTCCGGTAGTATGTTAGGCTGTAGCTCCTGTGGATGGAGTGCTTTTTTTAGTGGAGAGTTAATAGTAGTGGGCAGGAGCAGCTGGGGGGCGACATGGGTTGGCCGAGGGGGTAGGGTCGATGGAGTTTGCCCCGATTCTATGCTTGAGAGTAATCAGCATGGCTAGGTTGGCAGGGGATCGGGGTCACGTGAGTGCTTCATGGATGGTCACCCGGTGGATGAACCTTGTTGTAGTGAAAGCTAGAATTTAGCACCATGGGAACTGGAATAATCGAGCCTAGGGCGCTGGAGTTGTCTTTGCTGGTAAGGTCCAGCACTCTTTTGCCTTTTTTTGTCTTTATCTGGGACGGGGCGGCTAATTTTCGCAGTACGCTCGCCCTCGGTGTCCGGGGGAGGGAATTTTGGGCGTCTTAGTGCGGGGTTCAAATGTTCGAGTTCTCACGATGGATGGGGCTGGGTTAGGGGTTGGTAGTTCAAGAGTTTTTGGGAGATTAATGGTATTACTATTCGTAGCCTTCTAGGCACCTTTCCGGCCGGGTATTGCTGGTGAAATATAGTCGAAATATAGCTTGCTTCCTCAATCGTACCTCCGATCTATTTCCCGTCCGCCATTTGGCTCGCTTGGGGCAGTCGACAGATTAATTGCGGGTAAGGCATTTTCTCGTGATATTTTCTAGGGAATGATCCTGCCCCCCCCCCTCACTCCTATATGCCGATTGGCTGATTCCCTGCGACGGAATTAACCCCTGGTCACTCTAGTCATTATAGCTCATAAGTCTACCGGACAGGAAAACTCCCTGTTTGGGTCCAAGTGTAGTCTTCCGAGCGGGTGACTGGGTGGGATGTTAGGGTGGCTTATAATTATTTTTTATCCACCTACAATAGCAGGTATGTAAATTATCAAGTAGACTATAGCTTCTACAATCTTCAAAGCCCTTCCTTCATACGGTCTACAGAATAGGCAACGTGACCGTATCGCCGGCAGTATCATATCAAATGTTTTGGCCCGGGGCCGGGAGGGAGGGGTTGGAGTTGAGGTATAGGGGGTATGTTTTCCTGGCGGGAAATTCCGAGCATTCAGCTTATTGCAAAATTATTGGAGGGCTGAAATTCCTGGAAGGGGAGGAGGAGGGGGGGGGATCTTGCCTGTCGTTTTGTATCCGCTTCCTCTTTTGCTCTTGGATTTTGCTTGCTTGTTTAATCTCCCTTCTCCCTCGGGTATTGTTGTTTTTACATCTCTGGCTCTTGGGGAGGGGGGGAAGGAGCGGCGATTTCTTTCTTCCTTTTTTCCACAAAAAAAAAAGCTCCTACTTAAATTGTTGGGGCTTTTTGCCTGGGGACGAGTTATATACTCGCCGCCAAAAGCTTCCTTCTAATATGCCGTGCTTGAGCGGTTGGGGGATTTTTGGCCGGATGGGTGGGGAGTATCTGGCTTTACTGGATCATGTTGGCTGGGGTTTGGGCTGGGTTGGTGCCGAGATATCTATAGCACGATTGGTGGGTATGCCGCACGAGTAGTAGTCGAGCATCGGACCATAATTGCGATGGCCTCAAGACCGGTAATGAGGGGGGGGGGATATAATGTAAGAATTATATATATCCGATAAACTAGGAGGATATATTCATTTACTGCTTGTAGCTGTAGGAATCTTGATTTGACCAAAATTGTATACAATTCATTGTGACTTGTAACCCCTCAAGAAAGGATTCCATATATTTCCCTTCCACAGCGAGTCAACCTTCACCCCTCCACACCAACGCCACTCACACATCTACTACACGCCCCCTCCCTCTTCCGTAGCTCGTCCTCCAAAATATCCACGATATACTTGTGTCTATCAAACCCCGCACTCCCCGCACTCCCTTTCCTAGCCACGTCCAACGGAGTCCGCCCTTCATTGTCAGAACTCGACACATCTGCTCCCAGCCGCAATAGCAGCTCGACGCCATGCTTCCTGCCTCCACTGGCCGCGACATGCAACGGTGTCCAACCCAGGTTATCCGCGGCGGATAGGTCTGCACCGTTTTTTGTCAGGAGCACGAGCATCTCCTCCGTCGGCCCATCCGGCTCGAACACACTCGTATGCCCGCTCGTGTCAACCAGGTGGTGAACCGGTGTCCGGCCTAGATTGTTGCGTGTGCGAACGTCGGCGCCTTTCTCGATCAACAGGCGTGTGGGCTCGATGTTATTCCACCAGGCTGCGACTTGGAGCGGTGCTCGCCCGTGTGCGTCTCGGCGAGTGATGTCCGATCCTTTGTCAATGAGAGTTCTGGAGATCTCGATGTTGTCTCTTTTGACGGCCATGTGGAGGGGGGTTTGGCCCTTGTTATTTTGGAGCGAGAGGTCTGCGCCTTTCCCAACGAGGGTGTGAAAAATGTCGGTGTTTTCTCGCTTGACGGCTATGTGTAGTGGTGTGTGGCCCATATTGTCTTGGATTGTGATGTCAGCGCCTTTCTCTAGGAGTAGGTGGGCGATTTCTTGGTATCTTCTGCCGACGGCCCAGTGCAGTGGCGTTTGGCCTATCTTGTCCTGAGCTGAGACATCGGATCCGTTGTTGATCAAGGTGCGGGCGACTTTGAAATTCTCCATATCCACCGCAAGGTGCAGTGCTGTTCGGCCTTCGGCGTCTGGCACGGAGGTCTCTGCTCCCTCCTTAATCAAGGTGCGGGCGACCGCTGGGAGATCCTTCTTGACTGCGATATGTAAAAGCGTCTGCCCCATACTGTCCTGAACGAGGGTACCTGCCCCGCCCCTTTCGATCAGGAAATTAGCCACAGCAGTGTCTTTTCTATCAAGCGCAGTATGCAGCGGTGTCTGTCGCGCATTATTCAACGTAGAAACCCCAGCTCCCCTGTCGATTAGAATTCCGGCAGTTCGCGTATCGGAGGTGATGTGCAGCGGCGTGTTCCCCAAATTGTCTGGGGTGGAAATATCGGCTCCCCCATCGATCAGAGAGGCAACGATATCGGGGCAGTTCCATCGGGCAGCCATATACAACGGCGTGTGGCCCTTGCTATCCCGCGCATGGCCAGAAATGGTCGCCCCCTTCTGGATCAGGGCTCGGCTTATTTCAATTTTTCCCTTGTAGAGGGCGACGTGCAGCGGTGTCAGTCCGTCGGCACTAGGGATGGAGATGTCTGCTCCTGCGTCGATTAGGATGCGGGATGTTAGGAGCTTGTGTTGGTGAATTGCCGTATGTAGTGGTGTGCGCCCTTCCTTGTCCCTTGTGGACAGATCTGCACCTTTACGGGCCAATATGCGGACAATGTCAGCGTCCCCTCTAAAGGCTGCCTTGTGTATCGGTGTCCGCCCCTTTGAATCTCGAGAGGAAATGGGCGCCCCACTCTCGAGTAGCAGGGAAATCATGGATCGAGCATCTTGGCCTGGCAGCCCGATTGTCCGGAGGAGGAAGGAAAAGTTGCCGTATCCACAGCTTGGGCGCCTTGCGACGGCCCAATGTAATGGAGTTTCCCCACTCTTATCAGCGGCAGATACGTTGGCTCCTTTGAGAAGCAGGGCTTCTGCCAACTCTGTACTCCGGTGCAGGACTGCCCAGTGCAGGGGAGTTGCCCCATTTATGTCAGTGATAGAGGGATCTTGCCCCGCTCGGAGAAGTTGGTGACTGAGTTCCGGGTAGTTGTGTTTTGCCGCAAGATGAAGTGCCGTCTCCATACTGCTAGTTATCCCTCCCGTACTATATTCCTCCCTGGCTAAGAATAAAGGGAGTAACTTGTGAAACCCAAAATCGCTCTCATTACCCTCAATGATGCCATTGCTCCTTGCGCCTCTATCAAGGAGCATTTTGACTACGGCTGCGTTTCTGGAAGAAACAGCATAATTCATCGCTGTCCATCCACGATTGTCTGCGAGTTCAGGTTCCATCCCTCTTTCTAGTAGTAATTCGACTGCACCCGCGTGCCCACTTTCCGCGGCGAAATGCAATGGGGTCTTGCCTTTTTTGTCCCGTTCTAACAAGGTTGCCCCATTGTCTAGTAAACAGCGTAGTACCTTCACATGCCCTGCACGGGCTGCAATGGATCCCGGAGTTCGTCCCAAAAAATCCACTGAAGAATGGGATGCTCCACGGTCCAGCAATAACTGAATTACCTCTGGTCTTCCTCCATACGCCGCCCAATGCACCTCGGTGGAGTGCATCTCATTCTCTTCTAATGGCTCTCCATCTCTTTCACCCAGTAACGCTTCAACAACTGGTAAATATCCAATCATTGATCCGACACGCAGCGGAGTGATTCCTTTCGGAATCCCATGGCCAGCGGTAATCCACGATAGGACTTCAACGTACATCGCCAGAGACTTGGGACTTTTGAGGAATTGCAGAGTCATCGCGGTCAATTGCTCGTCCGGATCGTTGCAGCGTAAATGGTACGATATATTGGACACAGCATAGCGCAGGAAAGCGAAAGGCGACCGGTGCCAAACCGATTTTTTCAACTTCATCGTATCACCCGGGATATGGGAAAGCGATAAATACGCGACGCAAAAGACCGCGGTTCTCATATTCGCCTCTTTCAGAATGGGCGATACTTTCTCGTCGACGAGGTATTGTTTGATCGTGTAGTGCGCTAATCCAATTGTTTTACTATGGTGATCGATCTCGACCAGACCGCCGCATATATCGACCAGAGTTTCCGCGCTTGTGATATTTAGGGGATCGAGCTCCAATTCCCCGGGGATCACTGCCAGGGCGTCCTGCACCTCGTTGATGCGAAGGGGAGTTGTGGCGCGGGAGAGTAGCGCGAGCACGTCCAGGGCAAGGCCGTCGTTTTCGTCTCGAGCTCTGATACCGTCCACGACTCTTTTGTAACATTGCTCTAGAGCGTCAACTCTGCTCGAGGGATTTTTCAGGGTCTCTATGGCGTCCAGGAGTTTACGAGCATTGATCTTCTGACTGAGGAAGTCGAAATGGAACTTGGCGAGTAGAAACCTGCATCCCATCGATCAATAAGTGTTCCAAATGGAAGAGTTGGAGAATCTACACACATTTCTCCAGCGCTATTTCTAACCTCGGGGATTATCTTGGCTTTGTATCGCACCATCAGTGGGGGAATTTTCGTTGGCCTGAGGGGTCTGGTTTGTTCAATTCTTGCTTCGAGATATGTACTTATGTCCTCCGGATGAGCCGAGAGTTTTACTTCAACAGCGTCGGTCAGTATATCTTTGAGATCCGCCAATGGCCGACTTATTATGAACAGGAATACGTTCTCTCCTAAGGTTTCTATCCATAGGAGCAGAGAGAGGATCTGTGTTCGAAGGCCTTCCTCACACTCGTCTATGGCATCGAAAACGAGAAAGATGCTAGGGAAAAGACTGACCACACCACTCAACACGCTGCGTAGTTGATCCTGCGAAGCTTTCTTATCAGGAGCGAGCTTGCTATATAGGTCATTGACAATTTCGGGCAGGGGGGTGATTGATGGCAACTTGCATAGGAGTTGTTTCACTATGCTGGCCATTATACGAGTGGGGCTTTGTTGGTCTTGGTAGTTAAAATATATGTATGCTACGCCACCTTCAGGAACATCTTCTAGATGGTCGATCACTAGCGAGCTTTTAGGGAATTCATTAGTTTTGGGACATTAAAGTTTGGGAATATAAAGAGAACCTCAAGAAAGTTTTTCCTGCTCCGGCTAATCATTACAAGGTGCTTTGTCAGCTCAAATTACTAGTTCCCGAGACGGCTTCACCTTACCTATTCCTAATCCAAGAAGTATACGGGAGGATACACCCTTTTTCCAGTTAACAAACTCTTCACTTCTTAACAGCCATTCTCCCGTCCCTTCTTGTCTGTTGTCTTGGATTAGTTGGTGCTTTTCCTTGAAGTCGGCCGAGTGAAGCCATTTAAATTTAAGGACCTCCCGACGGTTTTTTTCTGGATTGTTGTGCTTAGTTAGTTGTAGTTTTTGCGGTGCTAGATCGGTTTCCTACCAGCCTCACGATATTCCAGTGAATCGGTAATTTCTTCGGTAGCATCATGTATTTGTGAAAGGTTGGAATCCACCTTCCGAGCCAATTGAAGAACTTCATGCGATGCATTCCTTTACTAATGTGTTAGAAAGGAATTCCAAGTCATTCGGCATAGATTAGTGTGAAGCGAAATCGCGTTGATGCACTTTAGAAAAGGCGCCAGTGCAAATCTGAACAAAGATATATCTGCCACAAAACATTGGCGCCTCCGTTGACTTACAAACTATCAGCCTGAAGACCCAGCAAAATTGTGCTCTTCATCCTCTGGATTCCAAGGAGATGTTTGGCTGTCTCGGCCTCAGACAAGGGCCATGTGAGCCTCCCGACCCTCCCGTGGAACCCTCTCGCTTCAATCCTCTTTTGTAATCCATCCGCGAGTTCTTGAAGCTCCCTTTGGCACATCTCGATGACACCCCCGTCCTTCGAGAATTCCTGGAGCAACGGAATGGGCTGCGATCTTAGCGCAAGGACACGTAACTGGTAGAGAACTGGGTCGAGTGCTTCAAGCTCTTTCATGATTTCTCGCATGGCTTGCGGGGCATTTTTCACACCCCCGTAATAATCATAGATTGAGTAACAGAGCCTCAGGATTTGGGCGGAAACACCGAGAATCCCCATCGCACCTGACGTGATGCTGAAGGGATCCATGGTGTCAGAAAAGCGGCAAAGCGCGATATAAAGGAAGATGAACTCGCCGAAGAGTTCACGACCGATACTGTCTGAAGAGAGGCTGACTCTGAGCCTCTCACGGATGTGGTTGATGCATGCAGAAGTCGTACCTGCCGAATTCGGGTGTGGCTGTGCTTCGTACTACCATGGCTCTGTGTGGATTAGCAATACGTCGGGTGAGAATAGGTGTCCGGAACTAGCGCCAGAAGACTGCATGGCAACGTTAGACTAACCGCCGTAATAAAAACTGCCAAGCCTTCGTACACACACCTGGTGGACCTCGCCGGGCAATGACCGATATCTACTTGATTTATCTGAATTCCCAACAGATCAAGGCCCTTTCCCCGGTTACCTCTCCCACATCCTTAACACACCCTACCTAGGGTATTGTTTACAATACTGGGGAGTCCATGAGCGGAGGGAGCTCTCGGACTACCAGATCACTTACTCCGCTGTTAGCCTGTTGCTTCAGGAATATGGTAACAACATATCTGCGAAACGATTTCTAGCACCAGCGAAGCGTATAAGTCTGGAAGATTTGAGTACCAGTTTCCGGTTTAGTGGACTACAGCGCGGATCACCCTTCGGAATTGGGGAAGTAGTAACTGCTGTAATCGGGGCAGAAAGTTATCACAACAATGAAGGAGGATATTTCGGGTGCATACCACCTGGGTGGGCTACTCAGAATGAATAGGAGGAAGTGGCGAAAATCCTAATCCGACAGATAGGGGTCAACCCAAACAATCAGAATGATTATGATTGGTCTCAGCTCATGACCGGGCTATCGCCCACGAATCTGGGCTTACGGAACTGGGACATCTAGGAGAGCCGTGTCAACGATGTCGGAGAATGGCTGATAACGAGGGAGGAATTCAGGGAAGGTGGAAATTGGGTGGGGAGGATGAAGGTAATAAGTCAGTTATGTTTTGCCATGGAGATCCGTGGGCAGGTAAGACATTTATCAGGAATCAAGGCCTATACCCCGTGGAGAAAGTATACTGGGCCTATTCTAACAAAATTCTATGAAAGTTCTCTATTAGTGAACGGGCTGTGCAATCTGAACATAAGACAGAACACCGCCGTCAGCTGTTTTTACTTCCACTTCGCGGCCTGAAGGGAGCACTCTGCAGCTAGTGTGCTGGGTTCCCTGCTGAAGCAGATGGTCAGCGGAATGGAAAAGATTCCGGAGGGAATTTCACGAGTCTTGCAAAAACTGGGGGGGTTCGCTGGTGGATGCAGACCGCAGCTCACTGATATCGAGAAGATGCTGCAATTAATATGCCATTCCACATCCCAAGTTGCAAAACAAACATAATCCACACTAATCATGGAAGAAGAAAAAGAAACAAAAACTAAAAAAGTAAGGACATTTTGTCCATTATGCAATCATGCTTATACCTTTTCATATCCTACACCCGGGAACGATTCAACCGACGACGTTTGCATTGGGCAAAAGTCTCCTCCTCCCACACCCCCGCTTTGCGCAATAACATTTCAACCCGACGGGAAGCCCTGACACGCGCCGTACGAGGTATTGAACGCTCAATCAACTTTAATAGTGTTGTAAGACTAAGGGTTATCTTTTCCTCCGGATTTTGGCCTTCCGGAAGATTCTCACCAAGCAGATCTCGCATTGTCAGTGGAAAGTCTGTTAAGGTTCCTCCATCTTCCTCTTGCTCAGGCTGTGGCAGAAGGGTCTGCTCAAATTTTGGCACGATGTCAAGGCCATCCTCGCTCGCTCTGTAGCCATATATTGTGGCGCCTAAGTTCCCAACTAAGGGCCTGCTAAGTTGGCCTGCCTGATTGAGCTCGAATAACTTATTGGCTAAATCGTTCAGATTGGTGGCTTCGTCAATACTGTCAATGATAGTTTTCTCGTCTTGGCTACCCGGACTAGCCTCGCTGGCAACCTCACCCTCTGCGCCCAATGCCGGCAATGCATTATTTACGGTAGTTTCGGTGAAAGAAAGGATAATGACGAGGCAGGTTTGGCCGGCAGTGTGCAGAAGCCATAGGCGTGCATCGTCCATCAATTCGGTATGCTTTTCCGACCACCCTGCCTCACACACAATGCGGGGGAACTCCTCATCAGCTAACTGGACAAAGGCATCTGGAAGCTTTTCCGAAGATCCGGCCTAATCACCCTTGAACCCCCTAAAGGCTGCTAACAATTAGCCTGATATGACGGGTTGGTTGGTTGGTTGTTTAGCTACTTACTGGTTCCAGAAGCCACAGTCACCCGCTCAACTCTTTCAGAGACTCCAATTCTCTCATTCAGCAATGTGACAACCGTACTATTGAAAAATGTTTGCAGTATATCATGGGTCGGTAGCGCCATACACTTTATTACAAGTGATGCGGAAAGAAAATTGTATTCCAGGCGGGTCTTGGGATTCTCAATAACCTCCGGATATCTCTCCCGCCAGTCTGCAAGCTCTTAGGGTGAAACGTTCGGGAAGATTTGGACACCTTCATACTCGGCTTGAAATTTCAATATTCGGTCAGGGGTCAGACCTCTGACATCCATCTCGGGTTCCATACTGGTAGCGGAGGGTTTCTGGGCCATGGCTGGTGGAATCTTGATGCCTGGACCTTTAATAGTAGGTGTGAGAATATCGGTATCGGGGGCAGCCAGTGTTCCCAACCGTCCCGTCCGGACGCCAGGGCCCTATAGTCCCGTCCGTCCCGGGCAGGGTGGGTAAGAACGGCCGGACACGGCGTCCGTCTTTTGTAAACACCGCAGGACTGTAGGTTGACGGGCGGGCCCTGCAGTCTTTTTTGGAAATGGTAACTTCCGGTAGGTACCCACCGTCCTGAGTAAGGATGGGCGTCACCTCTAGGTTACCTGCCGTCCTGCATAATGACGGGCGTCACCTGTAGGTTACCTACCGTCCTGCATAAGGACGGGCGTCCCTTGTAGGTCAAGGAAGTGGAATGGGGTCAGGGTACTCAGAACCAGGATCGGATATCACTGGAAGCATTGGTTGATTGATAGCGAAATTTGATACATAATAGTAGAGCGTAAGCTTCTCTTCATTAGAATAAAAATGTTTCACATCTTGATAACACTTACCTAATGCTCATGAAATTCGAAAATGAAACATAAACTAAGACACCTATAGGGCCCGGCCGTCCGTCCCTGGCATAGGTCAGGACGGACTGCAACTGGGCGTCCGTCCCGTCCGAAGGTCTCAAACTTGGCGTCCGTCCCGTCCTAGGCTAACGACGGACGGACTGGACGCTTGGGAACACTGGCCCGGGCAGCGGGGATTGGGACGAATCCTTTGCACAAGGGAGATGCTGGCCTTTTGCTTCGATTGGGCTTTGCTAGTAGCTGCCAGCCAGTCTTGTCTGCTTGCCTTGCGTCATTGTGACTGGCATACCTTGGGTTCCTTGGTAAGTAGTCACCCCCAACAATTCCCCGGACCGGAATTCCTGATGGCTCCCGTTGGCCTAAGGGATAATTTCTACCACAGCTGAACATCTGCACTTGATAGGGTATCGGTCTTGGGGGAATCGAAAAACGGATTGGTTTTGGAAAAATAAAAATTAACAATAGCGTTGAGTGGGCGATTGAGTATGGGCAATTCAGGGGGAAAAGGCCATGGAGGAGAAGGGAGAGGGGGGGAAAGGGTGTATCCTTAGTGATTCCTCACTGATTTGATGTGGATTAGCGCGGATGAGCTCTACCACGCCCTGGAGTCGAGCTAGGTTCCGATTGCAATGCCGACAACACCTCTACTCGTGTGTCCGGAACTAGCGCCAGACGACTGCTGGCAACATTAGACTAACCGCCGTGATAAAAACTGCCAGGCCTTCACACTGAGCGTATTTGGGCATTCCTTGCTGCCAGGAACTGTTTCGTCCTATCTCAGTATCTTCAGAGTTGTTTTTGTGCTACTGAGTTGGGAGTTGGTGATTGCCACTTCCCGACATTTGTCCTCACACCAAGCGGTCGCAGCTCGCTGTTCCGGACGGCGAAAATTCTGAGGATCTATCCCGTACAGCGCGCGATCTGGGGTGACAGGTTAGGTTTTAAGTTTGGCGCAAATGGATTTGGGACTCGGAGGTTTATGCTAGACAGCGAGGTATCCAAATTATCGAGATCCGGGATAGTGGGGTGTAACTGCAAGTCAGTTACTTGCTAAGTGAATGTTGCTCCAAAGTAATCAACTAATGTGCACTTGGGATACCGCAACTGCTTGATTACAGAGTGCGAGCGCCGTACCACATCATATAACTCAGCGCATAGGGCCATACAGCCCGTAACTTGAGTCTACCCCGGGACTCAGCCTGATTCTCCTTGGAGAGGTCTTCTGCTCGGGCAGAGGGTGGTGATAGTGAGGTTCAGGAGGAATCATATGGTCCCATTTGTGGAAGGGGTGTGGCCTCGGCTTTAGCAAGAATTAAAGCCCCGAGGGTAGAGTGACTATGGATATGAGGAGGTAGGAGACGGAGGTATCGAAATGAGGAGCGGATAGAGGGTGAAGTGAATAGGAGACGAAGCAGGGAGAAAGTCCTTGGGCTAGCGAGTGTCCTGACTGCAGAGAGCTTCTTAAGCACAAAAGGTTTTAAAGAGGAGTATTAATAGATGATTTCATTGTGACTAAAACAATCCCTAATGGGAGAGCCCACCATACAAAGCTAAGGAATTCGTGCCGGCGTTGATCACGGCAGAATAATAATATTATAAAAAAACAAAAAACATTATGCACCCCCTCCCACCCAGCATACCAGCAACCCCGCAACCCACCACCAAGCCCCCCTCTGGGCATCAACACCATCCTACCCGGTGAAGCACAGGGGGTATCCACAGTAGACCACCCCCCTATCGAGGTGCGGCCCGGGTGGCTCGCCCACCCGCCGAAGCCGCGCCTCCCCCCCGCCAGGCTCCGGCTCCCTTGCCTGCAGGGAACGCTTGGTGCCGGCGGGGGAGCAGCCAGAATGATTGTCGGCGTTGTGGTTTCGGTGACGGTCGTGGGGGTGAGGATTGTGGTCGTGCTCGGAACGTTCAGGCACACTACGGTGGGGGTCCCTACGAGGGAGACAGAAGTGGTCGCGGGACTCATTTGAGAGTTGCCGACGAGGACAAAACAACATATAACCGCGGATCCCTAGGTGGCAATGGCAGCACCGTGGTGCTTCCAGAAACCCCTCTTCCCTGGAATTACCAAGTTAGCAATTAGGTCTGAATGGAATGGGGAAATGTCTTACTCACACTCACAAGCATTGCAGGGCATTGTGTGTGTGCGTATATTAGGAGCAGTGTTCCCAGGCGGCCCGTCCGCCCTGTAGGCACCGCCAGGATTGCAGTCCCGGGCGTCCCGGGCGTCTGTCTCAAGCTGTAGGGAAAGAGCGCCCGTCCTTTGAGAAAGACTACCGTCTAAGAGGGTGACTGTAGGGCCCTACAGTCCTCGAAGGATCGGTAACTCCCGAATCGTACATACAGTCCTCACTCGCCATCTGTAGTCCTCACCCGTCATCTGTGGCCCTTGCCCGTCATCTGCAGTCCTCGCTAATTACCCATAGGGCCCGCTAGTCACCTACAGGGCCCGCCCGTCATCTGGAGTTACCCGGAAAATTGCGCCACCTGAGACACCCGCAGCCCCCGCGAATCTGTCCCGGGCGCCCTTTCAGGTACTGACGTCCGTCCCGTCAGGACCCGAAGACGGACGGACTGGACGCTTGGGAACACTGAAATTTAGGAGAGATATGTGTGAGTAGTAGTTTGGAGAATGTGTGCGTGGTTGTGGTGAGGATAATGGAGGAGAAGGAGGGAGGAGAAGAATGTTCTCGAGGAAAGCCTATATAAAGGCTGGCCTGATGTACACGTACCTACCCACTCAATCCCATACATGCCATGAGGCTCTGCTGGTTGGAGAGGTAACGGGGCGGGAGTATGAGGTAGGCGGCAGCACTGTTTTATGATACATGCCCCCCCCGTCGATAATGGACAACGGTGGAGGAGAGTAAGGAATACGCAATGGCATGCACTTCCTGTCGTGGGGTAGTTTCCTTCTCTCTGAAATATTTGGCGAGAGTTCGGACTCCCCATTTCGATTTGAGTTGGCTTACCCCGGGATTGTAATGCTGTTAGATTGCGCAAGCCTGCGCGGGTAATCGCCCCTTACTATATATGGCTTAATTCAAATTATTGAATCCCACTTCTAACTTTCGCTTATGGGCCCAGGTCACATATCCATAATACCGTCAGGGCTTCGTTGGGTTAGCCCGGGCTGGGTTCATTGGGCTGGGTCGGGCTCGGGGGTGCTAAGCGGGGGTTGCCCGGCGAACTCGATGGATGTTTTTGTTTTGGATTCGTCATTTTCGTGATACCTTTAAGTGATAATAACTATCCCTTCGTTCGTATGCCGAATTTCACGGAAAATTGGTGTGGGTAGCGGTTGCGGGGTTTTGTGTGGTGTGGCTTGTTGTGCAGGTGCCACTGCTGGGCGCCTTAGGGGTTGGCAATTGGTTGCTTGTGGTAAGTTAAGCATTTCGGCGGCCTGTCGGATTTGGCTAGTGCTTGTAGGTTACCTACCGGTACCTTGATGCTCATCACGTTGATGATGTCAAGTTCTACAAGCATCGGGAGGAAATTAACTTGTTGTATTATAGTCTATCCGAAGACCTGTTTGCGTCCGTATGGAGGGGGGAAGTAGGAAGAGGAAGAAGAGTTGGAAGAAAGAGAATGAAGGTTTTCCGCCTTGGAAAAGATCCTTTGCGCATATGGATGGATGGATGGTAGCTCTTTATATAAATAACTTAAAGACCCCGAAGGATGACCTTTTTTTCTTTCCCACTATCAGAAAACACCTTATTATTATACCTTATTCTTTGAGTTTCTAGTTACATCTTTTCTCTCTCTTATATTTCTATCTTATACTTTTACAAGGTCTTTTACTACGAATATAGTCTAATCCATCAGCTAAGGACACCATCACCCGCCGCGACGATACTACTCCCACTACTACCACCACCACCGGTATTCGCTTGGTCGGTGCTAGTGGAACACATGTAGGCATAGATCCCGACACCACTACCACTGGCCCACATAGGTCTGATATGAACCGCGCTGATCTTATGTTTGTCCCAATATATTTTTTTGATTGGTAGGACCCCAGTACTAAATTCCTTTCCTTTCATAGCTAGCGTCGACTACTCAGGTTGTGAGCGCCGGGGAAACCCAGTAGTGAGCAGTGTTCCGAACCGTCCAGTCCGTCCGTCCTGGAGGTAGGACCGGACGGACTACCGCCGGTAGTCCGTCTTTTTTCAAGTCCATGGACGGACTAGGGCAGATGGAGGTAGGACTGGACGCCCTACCGGGCCCGGTAGGGCCCTATGGAATTTTGCTGTTACATTTCTTTAGCTCGTATACTCACAAACTTGAGATTCATGATTTCATCCCCCTCATGCGTTATGATCTGGCAAATCGTGTGATGTGCGTAAACAAATAAGTAAAGAAGAATACATCCTTAAGAAAGAAAATAGATAAAAGCCTTTGCCGAAATAGAACTCAAAAACCACCAGCAGGAACCTGCAAGGCCGCAAGAATATCCTTAACCTTTTGAATATCCGTCCCTTCTCCTCTAACAGTGCACTAGAAAGAGCACTTGTACTGTCGCAGTCGGAAAGTTCCGATATTGGATGTTGATATCCGGATCCGAGAGAGTCGATTGAGTTCCCATGTAACTCGTCTGGAAAATCCCATGCATTAGCCTGTGAGTCAACCTCGGTTGCATCTACGCTTTGCGACATCACTACAAGAGTTGACGCAAAGGCTTATTCGATAACTTTATTCAACTATAAAAGTAAGGAGTCGACACCCGTCCAGGCTTAGAGAAGTATGTGAAAGAGAAATAAGACTCGTAGCGGAATGATTTGTTCAGTGTTGCCTTAACACTCACAGCACTTGATAATCTATTTAATCTTCTTCTCTTTCTTGTAGGAATATTGTTTACTATGTCGGTTGCAAGCCATCACCATATATCACTCATAGATGGCATGCCGTCCCCGGCCGTCCTCAAGCATCCCCGGCCGTCACCTGTGGCCCCCCTCATTATTTATCCTCATGTGCCCGGCCGTCATTCCTAATACCTGCCGTCTGTATGCCCCTCCCGCAGTCCTTGCCTACACCCTACAGTCCTTGCCTACACTATACCATCTTTTGATACCCCTATAGTCCCCCGTAAAATCCCTGCGGTCCTTCCATCTCCCCTGGCGTCCCCCTTAGCACCCCCTATCACGTGTCCTACCGCACCAAGAAAGGCCTAGCGTGTAGGGCCCGGCGGTCCCAGCCTAGCCCGGCCGTCCCCTGAGTAACTTGACCTACCCAGGACCACGGTTAGCGGTCCCGTCCCGTCCCGTCTTCTTGGCATTATCCCCGCCGTCCCTGTGGGGCCCCCGGACGGTTCGGAACACTGGTAGTGAGCGGTGGGACTGGTCTTGGTGGAATCGGCTCAACTCACACCGCAGGCTTGACAGATCCTAGAGTCGACTCAGGTACTTACGGTACCACCACAACCGGTCTTGGAATCGGTTCGACGGGCTGTGGACCTCACGATTCGAAAACGATGAACGAGCTGGACCCCCGTGTAGTCGACTCTGACCCTGGTAGCGGCGCAGGCCTTGGTTCCACCACCACCCACGGTCCCACGGAACAAACAATCGGCGGAGCCACGGGAGGTGCAGGCCCCCATCAAGCGCCAATCCTAAACAAGGTCGATCCCTGTGTCGACTCTAACCGCGACCACCGCACCTCGCATCCCACTACGTATTCCGGCCCAGCGCCCAACGCCACGGGTCCACATAAGAGCGACCTGGTAAACAAATTGGACTCCCGTGTGGACTCCGACCTCGATGGTAGTAGGACTATCTGGGGTGATAAGACTTATTCTACTGGCAGCGGCACCACGGGGACTACTACCGGGGGTGCTCGTCATGGGGGGATTGTACCGTAGGTTGAGCAAGAGGCGGGGGGGAACGTACGGCGCGGAGGAGGAGGAGCGTGCCACTCTGTCAATTCTAGGGGGGAGGGCTGCGGATGTGTGAATCATTTCCGGGATCTAGTAGGGGAGAGGAGCAAGTTTGGTTGATTGATGGGCTATGAGTTGAGGTTTTTTCTTCTTCGCTTTTTTGTTGTGTTAGGTAGAAAGTGCACAATTGTATTTATACGATTGTGTGCTTTTGTTGTTGTTTAACCAATCAATTCAATTCAATCCCTCTTAAAAATTTGGGAGAAATGTTCTTGATGAGTTCAAACTCTGCGAAGCGATCTATAATCTCGGATTTTTGATAGGTTTTCTGGCTTCATCGATATCAGGATTACTGTACCAGTATTTCCGGGGTCCCCGGGCTATTGATCTCGCCACCTGTAAGGCAACTTTGCTTTTTTAAATTTTTATTTTAATTCCCCAGAGGTGGTGGATTTCATTGTCAAAGCTTTTCTTCCGGTGGGTCTCCGTTGAATCTGTTATGAGGCGCTGATTGCCCTGGTGGTTTTCAACAAAATAGGGCACTAGCCTCCGGGCTATTAGCCTAGTACACAGGACGCTAGATAATAGATCCTTAGACCACATTGCATAGAGCCCTTGAGAACTAGTATGGATCGCCCTCGTCCCTGGTATCCGTTTCGGTATTGTATTGTCTAACAGTGAGCTCATATATCAGTCATTGAGAGATTTGTTAGTCGTTACTCAGCTAGAACTGGGTGTCTAGTAATTCTAGAAGCCAGGATTCCATAAAACCCCAATATTGCTGCCATGGTTATCACTATAGCACATTTACATTCAACACGCTTTGGACAACCCATGGACCTCCCACCATATCCAGGGAGGGAAAAACCGAACCTGGACACAGAGCACGGGCACGAGGGAGCTGTAAAGTGACTATTTAAGCGACCGGAGATCGATCCCAACGCCGCGGACACCAAATGCGGCCAAACTCCCCTCCTCATGGCTGTCGAGCACCGGCATGAAGGGGTAGTAGACCTGCTATTGGAGCGAGAGGATATGATCCCAACATTGCAGATACTAAATGTGGCGGGACCCCACTCTGGTGGGCGGCACGGCTCGAGTATGAACACTAGATCCAGTCGTCCCGTCCGTCCAAGACGGGGTGAGGACGACGAAGGACGAGACAGTCTCGTCCTTGGACGGGACGGACTGCCGCCGGCGCCGTCCTAGACGGGGTGGACGGCCGTCGACGGCCGTCGACTACAGACGCGCAAAACTGGTCAATGAGACAAATACTAGTACTCAAATAAGTTAAGGTTAAAAATCAAAACAAAAATGGAAAA
>Ga0307509_10003783_pt1 | contig 22513 bp, 27 predicted proteins | sample 10_EM_MG_FD_202245 | JGI IMG/M metagenome (GOLD analysis project Ga0307509, IMG submission 202245) | Populus trichocarpa ectomycorrhiza microbial communities from riparian zone in the Pacific Northwest, United States - 10_EM | ecosystem: Host-associated > Plants > Roots > Unclassified | place... | reverse complement strand
ACTATGATTCTCAAGAACATTCGCGAGACCATCAAAGCCAAGATGCAGCAGGAGCATAGGGTCCGGGAAGATCGCCGTGAAGGGTTTACTGACGATTGGGCTGCAGTCGCTGCAGAGGTACAGAGTAAGATTTCGAGTCACGGCCCCACACGCGCAACTCCACAAATTCAGAGTCAACTCCTGGCAAGCTGGGAATCAGGGCCCTGGCGGGCCCCCCGGGTAACCAATTCGATTCACAAGAAACTGTCACGTCCTTTGAGTTCAGCCAGATGGCCCGACTGGCCCCCACACGCTCGACTCCACGGATTCAGAGTCAAACTCCCAGCAACCTGGGTATCGGGGCCCTGGCGGCCCCACCGAGTAACCAATTCGATTTACAAGAAACGGTCTCGTCTGTCGATTTCAGCCAGACAGCAACGCGACTTCTGAGCTTTCTCAATTCCGATCCACAGACCCCGGACAGCTCACAGGAGGTGGCCCTGGGGCTAACTTTGGACCATACCGTGACTCCTACCACTTTGCGACACATCGCGCTCTGCATTGAAGATCTAGAGTGGCAAGAGGAGGCTGCTGTGCATAGTGAGCTGTCGGATATGGAGCAGGGGCAAGGTGGGAATAATGATTCGTGCAGTTAGGAGATTGAGAAAGTGTAGCATAGCTGTAATAAATATTTGGATGCGGTCGTCGCTCTCACATGTGGGAAGGGTACCCGGAGGACCTTAGTATTAATATGAGGACATCAAGCAAAATCAAGGATTCAGAGTAGAATTAGTGACACCCGATCAGGATACGGTAAAACTCATGGTGACAGCGTTGGGAAAAGCCTCTAGGCGTAGGACCAGGATAGCATTAGACTTAGTTCACGATGCGTCACAAATCACAAGGTGACGTCTGATAGAGTCAGGATTGGATCAGGACGCGGCAGGTATAGGGGGTAAGATCAGGAAGAACAGACCAGACGTCAGGAAGGGAGAGATCAGGACCGTGGGATCCGGACGAGGGAGGCAGGGGCAGAACCCATCAGGACGAGAGGTGGTAAGATCCAGGAAGCCCTGACGTTCGGTGAGAAGGAACCGGATCTGGGCGCAAGAGTCTTAGATCAGAAGTCGTCAGGGCGGGAGAGTCGTAGATCAGATGTCATCGGGGCGGGAGAGTCGTAGATCAGGCGACGTCAGGATGGGCGAGTCGTGGATGAGGCGGCGTCAGGACGGGAGAGTCCTGGATGAGGCGGCGTCAGAACGGAGTAGTGGAGGACCAGACTCAGTCAGGACGCACAGGGGGAAGGGGTCCGAGTCCGGATGGCATCAGGACGGATGGCCCCAAGTAACCCAAAGTCAGGATGCAACGTCGATCCGACATTGAAGGCTGATTCGCGATTAGGGTTCCGGCGTCAGGTGCGTCAGACGCACGGAAGGCACAGAAGGCACAGAAGGCACAGAAGGCACAGAAGGCACAGAAGGCACAGAAGGCACTGAAGGCACAGAAGGCACTGAAGGCACGTAAGGCACAGAACGCAAGGTATTATTTTTCCTGATGTGGTGCTCCTCATCCCGGTGGTGCTCCTCGTCCTGGTGGTGCTCCTCGTCCCAGTTGTGCTCCTCGTCCTGCGGGTGTTTCTCCTCCTGGGCGCCCTCCCCCTTCTCCTCGGCCTGGGGGTGCACCTCCTTGGCGTGGTGCCCCTCCCCGTCGCCAGGGAGCTTCTTCCCATCACTCACCCCCTGCCAATGACCGTAGTGACAGTGACGACAGCGATAACACTCGTCCACCTGTACGCCGTCGCTTGTATGGTGGCCCTGGGAGCACTAGCCGGACTGGTGGTAGTGGTACTACGGGGGGTGCTGGGGGAGTTGTTAGACAAGGAAATTTGGTTGGGGATGTGGGTTCTGGTATGGGAGATGGAAGTGGTAGCGAGGAAGGTGATGCGAGAGGTGCCCAGGGAGACCATGATACCAGGCAGGTGGGTACTGGGGGGAGTGGTGGCAGTAGTAGTAGGGTGGTGACCGGGGCCGTCGGAGGCACACCTGCAGACTCCGCTGGAACAGGGCCGTCTGGGGCGGGGGTTAGTGGTCGTACCCCGCAGACGCCAGTTCAGCCGACTCGTGGTAGTGGTTGGAGTGGTTGGAGTGAGGCTCGTAGGCGCTCTGCGGGCCCTGGTGGGAGTGGTTGGAGCAGTGGTGGCGGTAGGATGCCGACGCGCTCCGGGGGTGGTGGTGGGAGGGCAGGAGCTGGTACTGGTGGGAGCGCGACCATCTAAGCATATTTGGGGATTGTCTTTTTCTTTCTCTGAATTCACCTCTTTTTTCAACTATTATGACTTTCATTCTTTTTGTTTTCTATTACTCCATGGTGTTGTCCCCATGTGGTGGGGGGGACCGGGCAGTCTTTTCTCACTTATACACAAATCATACAACTAACGCAAACTTCCGAGTCACATCTAACTTAGCATAATTGTCTTTTATAGAACTCTTATTGTTATAAATACACTCTTTCTTTAACCTCACCATTTCGCTATATGAACTCTGAACACGGTAACTCCGTAGCACAACTCTGGTTGTCATTTGGGCGTATGGCTTGGGCGTATGGTTTGTGCGTATGGCTTGGGCGTATGATTTGAGTGTATGATTTGGGCGTATGGTTTGGGTGTATGGTTTGGGCGTATGATGTGAGTGTATGATGTGGGCGTATGGTTTGGGTGTATGGTTTGGGCATATGATGTGAGCGTATGGTTTGGGCGTATGGTTTAGGTGTATGGTTTGGATGTATGATTTGAGCGTATGGCTTGGGCGTATGGTTTGGGGGTTTGATTTGAGCGTATGGCTTGGGCGTATGATTTGGGCATATGGCACCAGCGGATCAATAAGGCTTATGAATTGGGCATATGATTTGAACCTGTGAATAAAGTGTATGCATTGGGCTTATGAATTAGGTGTATGGCCTGCTGAGACAATATACATTACTAGACTAGGCAACTCGGACGTCCAATCGGTGTGGTGAATTATTCCGGTTCATATTGTCTGAATCATTCCATGCAAATAAATGCCCATATATCCTTTGAGGTATGTGGTTTTTGGTACACGTCCCTGGCATGAATGGACCGAACACCAGGGGGCTCCATGGCAAAGGGCTTTCAGCTCCAGTAACCCCGGCGGTGTTCGGTCCATTCATGCCAGGGACGTGTATATGCTTACACAATTACTCAATCATGTATCAAAAGAGCAATGTTCGAGAGGGGAATATACGAAAAAGCGGGGCCCTGGGCAGAGAAAATTCATTGACGGGGGGCTGTTCGGGGCATTGAACGGGGTGGGGGCCTGGACGGGGGCAGGTGCAGGGGTTGAAAGAAAAAACGCCCCGCCCCGGGCCATTGACTGGGGTGGGGCGGGAAATTGAGGCGGGGGCCCACCGGTTTCGGGGCCCCGGAGGCCCTGTAACGAACACTACGCTCGCTTCGCCATACCTGCTCAGGGCCACTAGGCCTCTGCCGCAGCAGGCCGACCATGCCTAGCCTGACATCCCCCTGCACCTATGCAGGTCTAGGGGCCAATTAGTCTTATCAAGCTCCCTGTCAGATTTCTCTTCACACAGGATACGACCTATAGCCGAGCCCAGGGTTGACCTATCACATTCTCAGCAAAAACACACTTACTGGCTTTACCCCTCATGCCATCTCCCATGCATCCTGTTTACTGTTCCCTATCTCAAGAACAACAGGCGAGGCGCAATAATTTAAGGCCTACAATCAATCTTTCCCCTTTGCCCGCGACAATGTAAAACAGGTGCTCAGTCCTCAGACTGCATGACTTGAACATGGCAGGGTCTCTCCTAGGCTCCACCATTTCATGACAAAGTATACTCAAAAAACCGCATCAGACCACCAGGGTTGAAGGAATTGAACCCCCATGAGAAAGCGTTGGTTGGTAATCAGGGGAATCTGAGGGCTGTTTCACCCTGTCAATAGAAGCCATTACTAGCTCTACCATCATACCCCCAGACCTGTGACACTCTTCTTTATTTTCCGCACAACACGCCGATGGAAAAGAAGTAAAACCCATGAAGCCATCGCCAGACAAGAATCATGGACCCTGAATGGCTGAACACCCAAAAATGACACGTCACCCGAAGGTTTAATTTCATTCACTGAGGTTGTAAGCACCGTGGAGGATGTTCGACAGACTTTTTTTTTTTTTTTTTTTTTTTTTTCAAACACTTTTTCCATTTCGCAATATTTAGCTACTCTAAAGCATTATTGCATATCCAAAAACTACCCCCCTCCCTCACTCCTCCCTAGAATCTTCGAAACTATTCAAATCCGCTTGCACCATCCCATTTGCATTGGATGCAATGGAGCAAACACGTTCTCCTATTTCCAAATCTCCCATACTTTCCCCAACACCCCTCCTCTCCCCTCCATTCCAATTTCCCAAACCTCCCAAAACCCTCCTCTTTTTCACATCCCTCTCCTCTCCCCTCAATTCTCCTACATCCTCCACTCCCAATTCCAATTCCCTCTCCCTCTTCTTCTTCGCCCTATTCCTCCTCCTTCTCAATTTCGCACTCTCCAACAACTTCAATCTCCTCTTCTCACTCCTCTCTTTCATCCAACCACCTCCACCTATCACCCTCTCCATCAACCTCTTCCCCTTCTCATTCTCCCCTTCTCCTATCTTCATCTCCTTCCACTCCCTCTCAAACCAACCAATCCTCCTCGCAAATTTCAACATCCTCTTCACTCCATCCTCACTAAACAACAGCCTATCCACCTCTATCCACCCCTCATAAAACAAAAAACCTCCCCACCAACCCTGCCACTCCTCTTTCCTCTCCTTCTCATACAATGGACAATACAACAACACATGATCCCTCGTCTCCACCCCTCCACACTCACACCTACTCCTCTCTCTTCCATACCTCGAACCTCCCATCCCACCATGATTCGTTCTCATCCACACCAAAAACCTACTCTCCTCTCTTCTCCCTCCATGTCCCAATTCCCCTTTCCCTCCCGAACCAAAATATTCCTCTCCCTTCCTCTCCTTCACCCAATATTCTTTCCACTCCCTATTCGCCTTTTCTTTCTTCCTCTGCTCCCATTTCCCCCACACCAACAAATCCTCAGTCTCCCCATCCTCTTCATCATCCCAACTCCCTTCACTCGCCAACTCATCCACCCTCACATTCTCCATCAGTCCTACATGACCCGGAACCCAAACAAAAACAACACTCCATCCTCTCTCTATTAAACCCCTCGTCAACCTTCTCACCCCTCTCTCACCTTCCCCACACATTCCTCTTCCCTTCCTCAATCTCATCAACACCTCCTTATTGTCCACCCCTACCACCAACTTCCTCCTCTCACCCCCATATATCTCTCCCACCTTCTCTAACAACTTCCTCACTCCCCACATCTCTCCTTCTGAAATCTCCAAACCCCTACCCAAACCCACACTCCACTCCCCTATCAACTCTCCCTCCTCCCATAAACCCCCTCCCACTCCTATCCCTACCCCTTCTCCACTCGCATCACTAGCTCCCACCAAACTATCCCCCCATCTCTCCCTTCTTCCCTTCTCCCACTCCTGCATCCCTTTCTCTCTACTCCCACTTATAATCACTTTCCACTTTCCCCCACCCATCCTCTCACTCTCCACATCCCACTTCTCTCCTTCCAACCTTATCTCCTTCACCCTTCTAAACATTCTTCCCGCCCAACCTCCTTCATAACAACCACTCCCCTCCCCTCTTCTCCTCCAACTCTCTCCAAAATATCCCTCCCCTCCTCTCCTTAACAACCTCTTACCCCAACTCAAAACCCTCCTATCCAAATCCCACTCCACCCTCCTCTTCCCCAATTCTCCCAACATCGCGTCCACCGGCGTACTTCTCACCGCCCCTAAAATCCTCCTCATCCCTCTGTTCAACTATACCTGCATTACCCTCCTCATCCCCTCCTGCCCATCCCAATACAACTCCATTCCATACATCACCGACTGCTCCACCACCATATTCCAAATCCTTTTCAAACCCTCCACACTCATCCCCCTACCTCCTCTCCCCAATAACTTCATCATCATCCTCTACCTCACTTCCCCTATCCTCAACCTATTCATCAAATGACTCTTCCATCCACCATTCTCTTCCATCCAAACCCCTAAGACTCTCACCTCCGTCTTCATTTTCACCTCCCCTCCCAACCATTCCAAACTCCCTCCTACATCCACCCTGTCTTTCCACATCCACATCCCCTCTACCTTCAACATCTGCACATCCACCTCCCACCTTTCCAAACCCCTTTTCAATCCCACCTCTATCCTCCTCACCCTCTCTCTTATTTCCTCCTTATCCTTCCCCACCACCATAAACTACACGTCATCCACACATCCCACCATCTCCATCCCTTCCACTCCCTCCTTCCTCACTTCCTCTAACACTCCTCCCAACAAGTACATAAATACTATCCGGCTCAAAGGCGAACCCTGCACCGTCCCCCCTCTCATCATACCCTTCCCGCTTATCCTTTTCCCCACTCTCACACTCACTTCCCTCTCCCTCCCAAACGAACTCACCCACTTCACCAAATATTTATCCACTCCCACCCCTTTCATCCTTTCCATGCACTTTCCCACCCCCACATTCTCATACCCTCCTTTTAGGTCCATGCATAATAGTACATCTTTCTTTCCACCCTTCTCCCACTTCTCATACAATCTCCCTACCCCATCCATACAACTCCTTCCCCTCCTTCCTCCATACTGCTCGTCTCCCATCCCTCTCTGTCCCCACTTCTCCAATCTCCTACTCACCACTCTCTCCACCACCTTCCCCATTACCTCCAACAAATTTATAATCCTATAACTGCTCAGATTCCCATAATCTAACTTATTGGGTTTTCTTATAATTATACCCACACTCTTCCTCCAACTCTTTACTACATAACCCAATTCCATACTCCTTCTCACCACCTTCCTAATCGCCACCCTCACCCAATCCACCCTGTATGCCACTTTCAACACCTTCCCTCCCATACCACTTCTCCCGCCGCCTTCTTATCCCCTTGCTTCATCACACACTCTTCCACCTCTTCATCATCCACCTCTAACTCCAGCTCATAACCCTCCTCCTCCAGCTCCAACTCTTCCCCTTTCCCCAACCCCCTCATTATCCCTACCCCCTTATCCTCGTCCTTCTCCAACCTTTCCCCATTCTCCAACACTATCGTTGGCACATTCACCACAAAATCTCTATCTCCTTTCACCCACTTATACCCCTCATCCTCTCCCAAACCTTCCAAATATTTAACCCAATGCTCTCTCTTTTCTTCCTCCGCCACCTTTTTGAACTCCCTCCTCTTCTCCCTCACCCTTTCCACCCCAATCAAACCCTCTTCCCATCCCTTTTCCACCTCTCTCAAACTCCTATATTCTCTCTCCACTCTCCCCGTCCACCACCTTTTCTTCCCCTCTCTCCACTTCCTCTTCCCTTTATTCCTTTCCACCGCCCCTTTCATCTCCTTCTCCAATTCCTCAACCCTCTCCTCTAACTCCCTTCTCCCTCCCCTCATCCTGTCCATCATTCTATTCTTCAAATTTTCCTCCACCCCTCTCAATTCCACCTCCACCTTTCCCCATTCCACCATACTCTCTCCTTCCATCACCCTCTCAATTTCCACCCCCACTACCTCCACCTCCATCTCTATCGGTCTATGGTCCAGACCTCCTATCCAATCCCACACTCTACCTTCCACTTCCAATCCTCCTACCCAAACCCCTATATCTAAAACCCTATCCTTCCCCACCTCACCTATTGCTCTTCTCGTACTCACCCCTCTCGGCGTTCCCAACCTCCATCCCCACTCATCTAACCAATCTACCACCCTCCTTCCTTCCCAATTCTCTACCTCTTCATCCCCCCCCCATCTCTCATGCCAAGCATTAAAATCACCCATCACCACCGCATTCCTATCCCCTTCCACCCACTCAAACCTCCTATGCTTACCATGTCCCACATACACATTCCATATTTCCAACGACCTCCCCTTCCCCAACTCCAAACATATTCCAATCCTGCACCTCTGCCTCATCACCACCTTCCATTTCCCCTCCCACCTCTTATGAATCATCGTCGCTAACACCGCTCCATGTCCTCCCTCCAAAAAACCCCCAACCCCTTCCACACTATCATATTCCTCCATTTTCACCGCTTGCCCTTCCTTCAGCACCGGTACCTCCTGTATCAATCATATATCCACCCCTCCATCCCTACTCTCCACGCTTCCCATACCCACTATACTATTTCTCACATTAGCCGAAACTATCCTAATGCCCTTAGTATAAACTCTTCAACCTGTTCCATTCCAACTGTTAGGCGCACGGACTCCCCGTAAGGATTTACAGGGCAAAGTTACCCTACCTTGACGCACACGAACTAGCGCAGTCGGAATAACACGTGACTTCTTTCAGAAGGTCACGTGTTCGACTCACACCCCCGTCATAGTTATTACAACTACACAACGGATCGTTATCAGTCTCTACGCAAGCGCATGAGCCATGCGACCGAGGGGTTTTCGCCGATTACTATAGAAGAAATATTTCTCTATCAGTAAGAAGTTGAACGGCGAGGTGCGAACGGTTGGATAAGAAGTTATGGCGCTTCAAAAGTTAAGCCGACCGACATATGTAGTCCGATATGTAAGACGTAAGCATATGATTACCCGGCATGAGAAATGTTGATCACAACATGACCGGAAGGAACGACTGGTATGATAGCGAGCCAGGCTGCATATACAGACTAAGTTCAGATGGCATAAAAATCGAGAACCAGTAATTGGACGCAATTACTTGGGCAATGATTAAAGCCGAAGTGGTGTGCGAGAACTCAGGGTCAAACGGTGTTCGCACATTCACGGAAACCAGCAGAAGTTGATAAAGGTACTTTGCTAGTATGATAGTTAGATGTACCCCAGGAAAGGGTATAAGAAGTGGGCTAGAGCCCGGAGTAGATAGAGATCAACAAGCACGGAGAAGAGATCTTATCAATATAATAAGTTATTCTACACTTTTATATCGTTACCAATACTTCGACGATCTACATCGAAGCGAACCATTATATCTAGCCTACATTACTCGTGTCTTCTTAACGAGTTCTCCGATATAATCACGATTCAGGTCCTAGCTGTCGGAATACCTCACGCCGAAGCTACCACCTAACACCAACCTCCACGCCACACAATTTCCTTGATTCGCCTCCTTCATCATATGATTCTTACCACAACCTCCACAACTCCCATGGTGCACACACTTCCTCCTCCACACCTGGCATCTTCCACACCTATGCTCCCATCCCGTATGTCCCTTCACCGCACAAATACTACACCTCTTCACCTTGCTCCCACACTTCCACCAACTATGCCCAAACTCTTCACACTTCGTACACCATTCAACCTCCTTCTTGCCCACATACCTATACACCCTCAACACCTCATCTTTCCATTTCAACCCTTCTTCCAAACACTTCACTCTCACACTCTCCCTTGCCACATGAACCAACACTCCCACTTCCCTCATCCTCCATTCCCTTATCTTATCTTCCTTCAACAACCACACCGGCTCCTTCATCAACTTCAACCCCTTCTCTTCCAAATCCTCTCTCAACTCTCCCAACTTACCCATCCACCTCCCCACACTCATTGCCGGTATAATCATACCTGCCCAATTGTCTACCCCTTCAACTCCCTTCACACCCTTCATCTCTCCCCACAATTTTTCACCCTTCTCACCCACCTTCTTCACTTCACTCTCCCCCTTTAGCTCCACCGTAATCCTACCCTTCTTCTTCACCATACCTACCACTCCCCCTTTATCCAAACCCAATACTTCCTCCATCCTTCCCGTACTCCATTCACTCTCTCCATCCACCTCCATATTCAATCCCTCCTGTGTGTCCAAAATCACCTCCACCTTCTTCCTCAACCTCTCTTCCTTCTCCAAAAGGCTACTCTCTAGTACCTTCCTCTCCTCCCCCTTCTCCTCCTTCAATTTCTTCACCTCCTCTTCTCCCATTCCCGGACTCACTCCCCTCAACACTTCCCCATAGCTCCTCCCCTCCCCCACCACCACCTTCTCCTTCAATTTCTCCACCTTTTCCACCATTTCCAGTACCACAACCTTACTCAACACTTCCACCCTCTCCTTCGCCAATTTCCTCCCCTCCAAACCCACCTCACTCATCAACTCTCTCAACTCCTTACCCCATCTCCTAACCTCCATATCCAACCCAAAACTTCTCACCTTCTCCTCACTTTCTCCCAAAATATAACTCACCTCCTCCACTTCTTCCCTCCAATCCCTAAACTCCCTCCTCAACTTCTTTACCTCCTCCCTGCTCCTCCCCATCTCTTTTCCTCTCGCCACCATACCCTCCTTCTCCCTCTTCTTCCTCTCCTCCTTTTCCCTCCTTTCCTTTACCACCTTTCTCAACCTCCACGCCTCCAAGCTATTCACTCCTTCCATATCCTCCTCCTCCTCCATCACCTCTTCCCCTACCAACCTAAACCTCTTAACCTCCTTCTTCCCTCCCTCCAACATCCCCTTCTCAAACATTCTTCCCACCTCACCCACACTCCTCTCTACTCCTTTCCTCTTTCTATCACTCAAACGCACCACCTCCTTTCCCACCCCACACTCCTCTATCAACCTCTCAATTTCCAACTCCTCCTCGCTCTCAAAAGTTCCTAGCTCCCTCTCTCCACTAATCATATCCACTTCCACCCCACCCCTCTTTATCTCGTAGCTCCCATTGCTCCATCCCCCATCCCCTTCCACCAATCCCGTCAAAAATTCCTGCTCCCCATCCAATCCCCTCACCACACCCACTTTTCCACCCATGACCCACCTCACATCCTTCTCCTCCAATCTCCTCTTGCCAACAACACTCTTCTCAACCCTATCCCTACTTTTTCCACCTCTCGCCTTTCCCCCTCCCAAAATGCCATTTCCACCCATTCTTCTCTAGGTAAGCACTAGATCCTAAAGATAAAATGTAGCCGTAGGCGGAGCGTTTTGGCGTTACGCTATTCGTTGAATGTTCGATCGCGATGAAAGTCCGCAGTCGTTATTTCAAAAATGAGGTAAATACCGGTCGTCGTGCTTGTTCGACAGACTTTCCCACAACCCCCTGTACTCTTTAGAGTGCCCCCGGTTGTGGGCCAACGAACATGAGGGGTTGCAGCCGCTCGCTGCAGCCTTGGCACGATTACATAAGTTGGGCACGAACCATACTTACCGCCGTAGAGCAGGTGATAATCTACTACCAAATGCCCAATATTATCATCAGTAAAATCTTTTAATAAAATGTAAAAAGAGCGCTGTGAGTGATTGGATTTCCTCAGGTCTGAAAAGCGCTATTTTACACTTCTTTCAGGTCTCGCTACCCACCTGGGTGTCTAAAAACTTTTAGGTTAACAGAAAATAGCTTATTTTCCTGCCACCTAGGTCTCCTTGCGCAAACTCTCGATTGCCGTTGCCTGCACATCTCATTCTTCCATCCCTAAATAGGTTAAAGCAACCGTTATCCACGCACCCAAAGTAAGCGGCACTGTGAGGCTCCGTGAATCCTGTGGGGTAGTCTTCCCTATTACAAGGCCGGCCCCCATACTCATCTCACGCCATAACGCTATCTTTGAGGATATATGTTCACCGTATCCATCCAGTAGATTCGATGCAAGCATTTGCACACATTTTGTGGTTTCCCGCCTAGCATGTGTACCCTAGTGACAAGAAGCATATTTTAACGATAGGTACAGCTGAACGGCGAAAGATGGACGACAAAACAGAGGGATAACGGAGCGGCGGGACAGCCGCTATGAAATGAAACGCCAAGATTATAGCAACACCAACCCACGATTCTTAGGAAACAACTTCACTTCTTTTCTTCTGCTCTTTTAGACTCACAACTCCACGATGCTCGATACTCGACTAACTAATAATAATGATAGGAGTATAAATGAAACAACAATGATGCCCTTTCTCCTATCTTCCTATCCTTCCATCGATCACCACACAGGTCCATACTCTTCCGTGCATATCCCCTTTTCTTCCACGCAGGTTCCCCCTTCCCTTCCACAGATAACAATCATGCTAACAAAGGAAAGGAAAAACGTCACAAAGAAAACTCCTTTAAGCTACGTAGCCTCCGCGCATCCGACTTTCCCTCCCATATCTTTCCGGCGCTTGCGCTGATCCTAAGCGCATATCCAGAGGTTTGTCGAACGATATCAGGATAGACTGAGCCTACGCAGAGCATGCCGAGCGGCATTGAAGAACTTGCTCCCGATGGGCGTATCAATCCAGAGCGCAAGTCCAAAACTTCTTTGTCTGAAAGCTGACGGGAGAGGCAGAGGCCGTGTGCGTGCCCGATTGATTTAGCATGGTGAGCGGCATCCAAGAATTCCAACAGCCTGTTGGACAAAGGGCACGGTTGGTGGGACCGAGCGAAGGGTAGGCGAAATGCTCCTGACCTGCCGAAAGTTGAGGTAGGTCAGACGGACCTCAGAAATCATTGCGTGGTGCTTAAGGAACAAACTAGAATTACGGGAGAGATACTCTTGTAGAGTGTAGTGAACAAGGCGGACCGTAGATGAGGACTTCTCAACCATGACGAGCCCTAGAGAGCATGCCAATAGTGTTTCAATAGCAGGGATATTCTGAATATTCAAGTCGGTGGATTCTATTTCTACCCCCAGAGCACAGCATAGTTCGTCAACATGTAATGGCCGCTCCATATGCGATACCCACATTAAGACTTGCATGCCGAGTTTCGATCTGCTTCCCTGCTGGGTCTTCATTCGGGATAGGGTTGCCGCATAGGCATCGCCCAGCCCCCCCCCTCTAGTCATCTTGTCTAGTTTGTTTCTTCCTTGATGGAGAGGGGGTAGTTTCGCCCAGGATTGCATTAATATTTAGGGAAACAAGAAGGAAACTTGGAATCACGATTGGCGAATGATAGCTTGTGTTTGTTTGACAAGCTTGCTCACATATCTGAGATCGTCTCCGGGATTGCTCTCATAACATCTGCTCTTAATTCATCATCTATTGTATAGGGGTTAATTTAATAGTTCAGCTTCATCTCTAGATAACGCTTGATATCATCTTGGGTAGGACTAAGAGGTATCCTAACCACCTTGCTAAAACATTTTATGATTTCACCCTCCATATAGGGCCTCCCGGCAAGGAATGCCCGCGTGTTTCCCTCCACCTGAATGATTTCTCATAGTGACCCAAGTAGCTCCAATAGATGCTGCCTTGTCGCTTCGTCTAGGGCATCGGGGCATATAGATACGCGCTGCAGCGATGTAATAGCCTTCTTCAGAAAATCTACCGGGTCACAGTGGGAGACCTTGGCAACCAAACTCCTTTTTGACCTTCTGGAAAGCCTCTTGCGTATGCCCCGGAATATCTTCTCTGGTGGCAAGTTGCTTGAAGATGGCATTCAACATGTGGCAGACTGCTCCTGCTGGGCAGGGAAATGCCGGCAGAGTCCTACGACAGCAATATTTTTTCCCCTAGCCTGATCGCATAGGTTTTCGACCGCCAGGGAGCTATTATTTGTTAGTAGCCAATGAAACCTTCCCCGGAAAAGAAGTCTTCTCACCTGAGATAAGTTTTCCCTACTCCTGGATTTCCGTAACAGAACAACACCAACTCAATAGAACCATTTTCTTGCCACTTCATTTTCTGGACTCGTTGGTTTCTAGTGCCCAGTTTCCTATGCCATTGAGTCGGTTGGTAGTGGTGAGCTAACTAAAGGTGGAGAATCCATACCAGTAGCTCTGGTAGCAGTGAAAAAAAGAAACTTAGTACTGAAGAAAATAGTAAGAAAAGTTGCAAGGCGCGAACCAGAAACTGCCAGTGTGTTGAACTGATGTGCTAACAACTATACCAAAAAACAGGACTGTTATATGAACAATAGGTAGTGAGATAATACCGTTTTTTTTTGGCCTGTCCTCTAATGGTTGAGACACAGGATCTCTTTTCGGACACGCTCATGGACTTACTAATAATTGTGTGGCAGCGCACAAACACTGTGTACCCTTGATGTGATGAATTCGGCGGTCCCGGAAGTTGGTTGAGGCAGTATTTAAGGAAGCGAAAAAGGCGCCAAGGAACATTACTGAACCACAACAACCACAATACACTCTTTCTCATTTATCACTTTTCGTCTTCGGATTTATCTCATTCTGTTAGATCCTACCCACTCAACTGATTCCCAAGCCACATCATGCTCTCAACCAAGCTTTTGAAAATTCGCAGACTTGCTGCCACTCAGTATACTCTTCGCAACCATCGTACCACTGGCAGTTTCCGTGGTATATATTATAGCTATGCTAACCATACCCAATCCGAGGTAAATTAACTACCATTATTGATATGAGTTTTTTGACTAAGAGAATTGTTTAGGTTGGCCACAACATTATCCGCACCACTCAGTACACCCTCCCCAACCTTCGTACTAGTTTCCCTCGCGTATATTGCAGCCGTGCTTTCCATACCGAATCCAAGGTAAATTAACCCTCATGATTGATTAAGAGTTTTTTTACTAAGAAAATTGTTTAGGTTGGCCACAACGATATCCCCGACCATCAAGAGCATGAAAAAGGATTTGAGGTAGGAGAGGGGTCTGCTAAACCGGAAAAGGTAGGCGTTTGTGGGATATCTATTGGATACTTCATTGTACTAATGGGAGTTTAGTTTGCTACCAGCACATCACAGGCAAAGGATATTCGTCAACTCAGAGATAATTCCACAGTTGTGAATATCCACCTCCGTAACATCAGTTCCTCAATTAGCGATCTTCAAGAAGAATTAACCAGCGTGGCAAACCGGTTTGGGAAAAAGACAGATGATCTGGCAAACCTGGTTGAGAAAAAGACAGGTCTGGCAAGCAAGTTGGGGCAGGGGATGCAGCTTCTGGGAGACAAGATGGACCACGGGAGAGACAAGACGAATGCAAAGATCGACAAGGCTATGTATTTTCTTTTCGCCGCTTGGCTTCTCGGGGATGCATTTGATACTATATGAGACGCTATGGAGCAGGTTGACATGGCAGTCCACAAAAGGAAACCCATTCGAAGATTGTCTCTACAAAGGAAAAATCTGCCTAGCCACTGTGTGATTGGTTTGAAGACCCGGGCACCTTCTGGGATTATCGTCACTGTTGGGCCGTAGTTGTGGTGGTTTTGGTCATTGGGAGGTTAGGTCATTCATGTTTTTCTTTATATTTTTTCCTGGTTGCATTAGGGAAAGTGGGGACTGATGGTAAAGCTCTGTGGTGCAGAGGTTTTGTTACGACTGTCAGAACTTAAAATAAATTTTATAATTTGCTGCGGAGAGCTGCATTGCCTCAGTTACAACCATTAAACTTTGTGATTGTACCGTAGAATCTCACGAAAGTCGGAATGGCGCTGGTGATAATTTCCTGAACATGTCTAATCATCGCTCTCTATGTTTAAACTGTGGCGACTTGGTGTTCTTCGTGCCTTCCTGTTGGTTCAGCTACATTAGCTTAACCTTAGTTCGCTTTAGTGCCATTCCGACTTTCATGAGAATATACTCGAGTACCGTAAAATCTTGAATAATTGGACGGTGTGCTATGAAGTCCAGAATTCCCTTCTCTGGAAAGGGGCAAAAACACAGCAAAAACACGGCCCCTTTCCCCCCTCCGAGACAGAAAAAAAAACAAAAATTTCTTGACCTTACTAGGAGAGGAAAGTCCAACGACATAGCACACCGTCCAATTATTCAAGATTTTACGGTATGGTACTCCTGAAGGTTACAACGGCCAATCTCAATGCCTCTCATGCAACCACCACTTCCACTGTCCCCACCAAGTGGCCAACAGGTTTTGTCTGCTGATAAAGAAGGTAAGCAAGTTCTCTGTAAATTGGTCAGGAAACCGCATTGAACTAATAAATGTGTGGATAGCGAAGCTCATTGTCAGAGAGGGTAAGTAACTATTGATCCAGCTACTGACAGGGTCGACTATGCCGGGTGCTTGATTGGGAGTTCTTTGAATATTTTTGGAAGGGCTGCTCCAGGAGTGAGTCATGCAAATGGAGGCGGGAGCTAAACAATATTAAGGAGGATGGATCAGAACAGTCGTCAAATTATTGGGAAAGGGAGAGAGGGAGAGGGAGAAAAGGAGAAAAGGAGAGAGAGAAGAAGTGTGAAAGGAATATGTGGAGCGTGAAGCCAATCAGAAGAGAAGGTAGGACAATGCACAAGTCCGGAGGATTGGGGAAATCACCAGCAGTCATCAGTGCCATCTTGGTGGGAATGTTGAAATGGTTTCGGGTTTCTTAGCTCTCCTCGCTGCTATGGAACTATGAAATAATTAGAGACCTTTCAACAGATGTTCTCAAGTTTGAGTAACTGAGGCAGCTTCTCTCGGATTCTAAGTACCTTCCCCTCGCCCTCCATCTCCTCAACCAGCAGGATATTGTTCAATCTGTAACCAAGACGAACCATAAGGACATGCTCCTCCTCAGCTTCTGCTTCTCTGCTCCTCCCACATCTCAGGCCAAAATCCAAGCCACCAATCAACCTGAATAACTCCTATCTAGGCTCCTCACCGATGGAGATTTCCCCGTACCAACTCTCTAATTCCAGTACAAGCAAAAGGAGCCTGACAACCGGGTGTCCGCCACAGTCTGGCGCCCCGCCATCCCATCCGCCGCAAGCCATAACCGGCCTCTCCCTGCACAACCTTTTCACAGCAATAAACTCCATCAGACGGATGCAAAAATGGGGTTTGAAAGAGGGGGTTTTCAAAGGGAGAGTTGACTCGGCTTTGAATCGAACCGGAAGCAAGTCTCGCAATTGGGCCGGGGCTGATTGGGCCAGCCCGGGTAGCACGAAAAAGCCCGAAGAATTGTCACTTATGTTTATCAAATCACATGATATCACTCATACTTCCAAAAGCGCTGTGAACCCCAGGACTTGCGTCATCCCCAAGCTAGTATTTTGTTGAGAAACATTCAGCCTCACATTTTTAATTTCCCCCTTTCATCCAAGTCACGCAGCCTGACTTTGATTCTTCACAGGTCATCTCTGTGGGGGAATATCCTTCTCCAAGGTTTGGGAATATCGCAAGCCTCTACTCTCCACCGTCATTACTTCAATTATGATGGATCTTGAAGATGATATTAGCGAACTCTCCTCCCATTCTTCCTCTCATAGATCTCGCGGAACTTCCTTTCAAATTCTACTTAATGACCCAAGCGACATTTCTCATGTTGACCTGGACGATGATGATGTGAGCCGTGTTCTATCATCGCAGCTTGCATGTCTCCCAAGTACCAAAGTTGGAATAATTGACTTCTTTAAATAAAATTGGATTAATTTCTGCACTTGAATAGTTTGGGCTGTTCGGGTGGCCCGGGGTCAGTGTTCTCAACGGGGCAGTCCGTCCGTCCTAAAGGCGGACGGTGGTGGGCGGTGTTAAGCGGTCCCGTCCCGTCTTTTTCGAAACTCGCCCGGCGCCCCGGCGCAAATGACTATACCCCCGCCGTCCCCGTGAAAATGTTTCATGCTTTGGTGGGAAATGATTCATCATCTGCACGGGAACACACCCCAGTTAGCAAGCAATCCCGGGCGGGATTGCCTACCTCATCTCATATTCCCTAACACCCTAGAAATATGGAGACTCTAAGTTGTAGGCGATTATGTATGTCTCACAGGCATGTTTTAACACATGAAACTCATAGCTTTATAAGGTTGACCACTAAGGCAGAGCAGAAAATGAATATAAAATGAAAGAATAACGGTAGACAGCAATTTCAGACAACAGAAGAAGAACGAAGACCTAGTGAATAGAGCTCCAGTGCCTTCAAGGTGATTTCCATCCAATTCACGTCAGAGTTAATTCCGTCATAGATAATATCAAGGGTTCTGCTTGATGTCCTTCCCTTGCCGTATATCATGGAAAAAGTTCTGCAACAATTTATCTCTACCAGATAGCATTGGCTTTCTTTGGATATTATTCAATGAATTTCTGTATCCGCCCGGGGAGGGTGTAAGGAAACGCAGTCGATAGGATTCATACATAGTCCCCCATAGTCCCCCATAGTCCCCCACAGTCCCCGGCGGTCCCCTGCAATCCCCCAGGCAAATTTGTCTTACCTTGGAGGGCCCGCCGTCCTCCGCAATGACGGCCGTCCTGAGGCTTCCAGGACGGGTGTGGACCAAATTTCGCCGTCCCGTCCCCTCCAGGGCTCTTGGCAGTCCCCCCGCGGGGCCCTATAGGACCCCCGGACCGTTGAGAACCGTATCCGGGCTTTGTTTGGGTCGGGTCGGGCCAGCCATCATTTGGGCCGGGTTTGGGCCGGGCTTAAGAATTTACGGCCCGGGCCGGCCCATTGCGAGGGTTGACTGGAAGGAGGGGCAATAGCGGCTATAGAGAGATCGCTAGATCAAGGGAGTCGTTTACTTTCAATGCCCTTAGTAGCGAACTTCTCTTGGTGATAGGGGTCGTCACTCTCAAACCTTCGAGGGCTGGGTAACCGGAGGGACGTGTATTAGACCAATTTGTGATCACACGTTTTCCCTGCATTTATTGCGCCTGAGGTAGGAATAAAGTACGAGCGTTAGATCAAGTCTTGTAATTTGAATCCACAGAGCTATCCGGATCCTACTAGCCTAGTCATTACCGGTTTTCTCCTTTCCTCCTATTCTCTCTCCTGCTGTCCACCACTCTTGGCTCTCACGAAGGAAATCAAGGAAACTCATACTGACAGCACTTGATAATCTATTTAACATTCTTCTTTTTCTTGTGGGAATATTATTTATTGTCTCGGTTACAGGGCATCATCATTTATCACTCATACTTTGTCATCTGTCCCTGGCAGTCCTTACTCAGCCCCGGCGGTTCTCACCCCCGGCCGCCATGAGCCATCCCCGGCAGTCATTACCCATCCCCAGCTGCCCCCTGCACCCCCCCTCACTTTTGTCAACACGTGTCCAGCCTGGCGGCCCCCGATTAATTTGCCCTACACCGGACTACAGCTAGGCCGTCCCATCCCGCCCTGTCCGTCACGTCCTCTTGGCATTATCCCCGTCGTCCCCCGTGGGACCCCCAGACAGTTCGGAACACTGCACCGGAGCCGTGTTTCGTATCTGTCAGCTGTATCGGGTCTGATGTCGCTGGGTTCTAGTATCGTATTATCCTCACCACACCCTCCAGTCACCCCCACCCAGCCCACGGGAGCGGTGTTTGGCCCTATTCATCAGCTGTCTCGGGATTGACATCGTTCAGTCCTAGAAGTATCCTCACGACTCCCCCATGCCCATTGACCATATTTGTCAGTTGTGTCAGGATTGACGTCACTCTGCTCCGGCGGTATCCTCACGGCTCCCTCCTGCCCATTCTGCCCAGCCTGTGGGAGGGGTATTTGACCATATCGGTCAGCTGTGTTAGGATTCACGTCTCTTTTCCCTAGTAGGATTCTCACGACCCCCTTATGCCCGTTCTCAGCAGCACGTGAGAGCCGTGTTTCGCCATATTTGTTAGTTGAGTTAGGGGTTGATGTCGTTCCGTTCTAGTAATATCTTCTCTACCCTTTCATACCTTCCAGAAGCCCAGGCAAATATTGTATTTCCATGGCAGTCGGTTGCCTGCACATCTCATTTTTCGATCTCGAATAAAGCAACCCTTATCTCTGCACCTGTCAGCTGCACACTAAAGCCGCGTGAATCCTGATGGGTAGCTTTCCCTATTACAAGGCCTGCCCCCCATGCTCATCTCACTCCATAACGTTACCTTTGATGATATATTCCCATCGTATGCATCCAGTAGATTCGATACAGGCATTTGAACATGTTCTGTAGTTTCCCGCCTAACATGTGTAGCCCAGTGACAAGAACTATATTCGACGAAAGGTACGGTTGGTGGGGTCAAGCGAAGAGTAGGCGAAATGCTCCTGACCTGCGGAAGCTTGAGGTGGTTCAGACAGACCTCAGAAATCATTGCATGAGGCTTGAGGAACAAATTGGAATTACAGGTGAGAGACTCTTGTAGGGTATAGTGAACAAGGGAAACCGTACCAAGCTGACTGTAGATAGTGAGTTCCCGACCGTGACACGCCCTAGCGAGCATGCCTGTAGTGTTTGCATAGTGGGGATATTCCGAATATTGAAGTAGGTGGATTCTATTTCTACCCCCAGAGCACGGCATAACTCGTCGACATATGATGGTCGCTTTATATGCGAGACCTACATTAGGACCCGCATGCTGAGTTTTGATCTTAATATCCGCTCGTAATTCATCGTGCATTGGATAGGGGTTGGTGACATAGTTCAGCTTCATCTCCAAATAACTCTTAATATCATCCTGGGTAGGACTAAGAGGTATCCTAGCCACCTTGGTAAAACATTTTATGATTTCAGCCTCGATATGGGGCCTCCCGGTAAGGAATACCCGCGTGTTTCCTGACACCCGAATGATTTCTCGTAGTGACTTGAGTAGCTCTCATCGATGCTGCAGAGTAGCTTCGTCTAAGGAATCTGGGCATATAGATATGCGGTGCAGCAATGTAATGTAATAGCCTTCTTCAGGAAATCTACCAGGTCACAGTGGGAGACCTCGGCAACTGAGCTCTTTTTTGACCTTCTGGAAAGCCTCCTGCATATACTCCGGAATACCTTCTTTTGTGGCAAGTTGCTTGAAGCTGGAACCCAACATACTTGTGGTAGACTGCTCCTGCTGGGCATGGAAATGGCAGTAGAGTCCCAAGACAGCCATATTCTTTCCGCCAGCCTGATCGCATAGGCTATCGACCACCAGGGAGCTATTGTTTGTTAATAGCCAATGCAAACTTCCCGGGAAAAGAAGTATTCTCACATCCGAAAAGTCCCCCCTACTCCTGGATCTCCGTAACAGAGCAACACGGACTCAACAGAACTATTTCCTTGCCACTCCATTTTCTGAACTCATTGGTTTCTAGTGACCAGTTTCCTATGCCATTGAGCCAGTTGGCAGTGATGAGTTAACTAAAGGTAGAGAATCCATACCGGTGGCTCTGATAACAGTGAAAAAAAGAAACTTACTATTTAAGAAAATGGTGGGTGGGGTTGCAAGACTCGAATCAGAAACTGCAGGTGTGTTGAACTGCTGTGCTAACAACTACACCAAAAAACAGGACTGTTATATGAACAATAGGTGGTGAGATAATAACCTTTTTTTTTTGGCCTGTCCTCTGATGGTTGAGACACAGGATCTCTTTTCGGACGCGCTGATGGACTTACTCATAATTGGGTGGCAGCGCACAAACACTATGTACCCTTGATGTGATGAATTCGGCGGTCCCGGAGGTTGGTAGAGGCAGTATTTAAGGAAGCGAAAAAGGCGCAAAGGAACATTACTGAACCACAACAACCACAATACACTCTTCCTCATTTATTACTTTGCGTCTTCGGATTTATCGCATTCTGTTAGATCCTACCCATTCAACTGATTCCCAAGCCACATCATGCTCTCAACCAAGCTTTTGAAAATTCGCAGACTTGCTGCCACTCAGTACACTCTTCGCAACCATCGTGCCACTGGCAGTTTCCGTGGTATATATTATAGCTATGCTAACAATACCCAATCCAAGGTAAATTAACTACCATTATTGATTATGAGTTTTTTGACTAAGAGAATTGTTTAGGTTGGCCACAACATTATCCGCACCACTCAGTACACCCTCCCCAACCTTCGTACTAGTTTCCCTCGCGTATATTGCAGCCGTGCTTTCCATACCGAATCCAAGGTAAATTAACCCTCGTGATTGATCAAGGGGGTTTTCACTAAGAAAATTGTTTAGGTTGGCCAGAATGATATCCCCGACCATCAAGAGCATGAACAAAGATCTGAGGTAGGAGAGGGGTCTGCTAAACTGGAAAAGGTAGGCGTTTGTGGGATATCTATTGGATACTTCATTGTACTAATAGGAGTTTAGTTTGCTACCAGCACATCACAGGCAAAGGATATTCGTCAACTCAGAGATAATTCCACAGTTGTGAATATCCACCTCAGTAACATCAGTTCCTCTATTAGCGATCTTCATCAAGACCTAAAGAGCCTGGCCAACCGGTTTGAGAAAAAGACCGATGATTTGTTAAGCAAGTTTGACCAGAAGAGCGACGAGACAGATGCAAAGATACAAAAAGCTCTATATTTGTATTTCGCCACTTTGCTTCTCGGGACTGCATTTTGTACCTCGATGGCACTCTATGGAGGTGGGAATGGCAGTCCACAAAAGGAAACCCAGTCAAAGATGGTCTCTGCAAAGGAAAAATCTGCCTAGCCACTGTGTGATTGGTTTGAAGACCCGGGCACCCTCTCGGATTATCGTCACTGTTGGGCCGTAGTTGTGGTGGTTTTGGTCATTGGGGGGTCAGGGCATTCATGTTTTTCTTTATAGTATTCTTTCCGTGATGGTTGCATTAGGGAAAGTGGGGACTGATGGTAAAGCTCTGTGGTGCAG
>Ga0307509_10003782_pt1 | contig 22515 bp, 22 predicted proteins | sample 10_EM_MG_FD_202245 | JGI IMG/M metagenome (GOLD analysis project Ga0307509, IMG submission 202245) | Populus trichocarpa ectomycorrhiza microbial communities from riparian zone in the Pacific Northwest, United States - 10_EM | ecosystem: Host-associated > Plants > Roots > Unclassified | place... | reverse complement strand
CTGACGGAACCATACGATAACGATATGACTATGGAGGGATAATGGCTATTGGAGCGATTATCGTGACAAGTCTATCTTATGCCTCGCAGATGTCAGTTGCAGAATATGTCTGCAATGCTGAGAGGTTCGATAACAGAGCTGGCCCCTTTGTTGGTTCGATCATGGAGACCATTCTGCGTATGCAAATGGTAAACAAGACTCCATGCCGACGAAGATGGATCGTGACCAATGGACTGATGTGTGGGAGCACCGTCAGGTTATTTCGTGGTGTTGCGATTCGGAAGTCGAAGTGAGATCACAGAATTGTCAGGGTCAAATGGTGTTCGCACTTTTAGAACAAAGCTGGAGTTTGTCAGTAGGTACTTAGTTAGTATGAGAACTAGATGTAGCCCGCGACCACCCAGACGCGGCATATAAATATCGAGGCGCCTCCCGAGCTATTTGAACATTATCAAGCAACGGAGAAGAGATCTTATCAATATAAGTTTTTACGCAAGAAAACTCTTTATCACTTTATCTACCTCTATTTTGAAATCATTGAGCCTTCCTAGACAATCTCCGTCTACGATTAAGATTATCGGCCTGAGTTATCTCGCAAGACTTTGAGATAGGCTCCCGCCTAACAGATAGTTGTGCAGTTTCCACTTCAGGTGTATATGTTCTCGGTCCTGCTTCAAAGTGTTGTCATAATACTCGAACTCGTCGGGGTCAGGCGGTGACCATATGTTCAGTTTCCGAGGGAGGGGCCACTTCAAAAAGAGTAGTCTTGCTCTCCTGGCCACATCCTCTATAGGGAGGATCCTTTGGACTGACGTGTAAGAGGTTGAGTCCCACGTTTTTGGTTTCATGCCCCCATCCTTAGAAAAAAAGCAGCCCTTCGATTGGAGAGAAGACGGAAGCTGTCATGTAGAGCGAAACCCGTTGGAAAAAGAGCTGTTGCAATGTTATTGTCGGGTAACGCGGTCGACCATCAGATGGCAGCCATGTCGCGTATCTGTTCGAGGTATAGGTCTACTGGCATTATGCAGGCTTCAGCAGACAGGACATTGGTATTTGTGGAATAAAAGTAGTTAGTGATCGACTGCTTAACTCTGTTCAATAGAACTTCCATCTTGTGTCTCATGGTGGCGCTCGGATTGAGAAATTCTCCGCCATATAGGAGTGTGGGTATTATAATTGCTTTCGCCATCCTTTGCGTACTGTATGGTGTAAGCCTGCCGCCTGGGGAAGATAGTCTCTTAATCCTGTTGAAGGTAGCTTGTGCAAGGGCGAGTCTGTTTGCATAATGGGTCCATGTGCCATGGTTAGTTTCAAAATGAAAGCCCAGCCACTTGACCGCTTTGGGTGTTGGTTGTAAGCATTCGCCGTCAGCCACTATCGGATGTTCACTCCTAGCTACTTTCTCTTTAGGGGTCCGCCAGTGTATCAGGTCCGTTTTGTGTGTCGAAATTCCAATCCAAGGGAGGTCGCAATGTTCTTGATCCTCGTGAAGGCTTCTTCCAAAAGCTTAGAGTTCATCCACCATGAGTTGGAACTGACCGTAGTTTGTATGTCGTCAACGTAGGACGAAATGAATTCTCTGCTAGGATCTATGCAGTCGTGAAGAGGTTCGACATAGATCACAAAGAGTATGGGGGAAACGGGTGAACCCTGTGGTATTCAAGTATTGATGCCTCTCATCTCCCTAGGAGTGCCTGGGAAGATGATAGCGCATTGTCTGTAGGAGATAAAATTGGATATCCATCTCACCATGTAGTTGTTAGGCATATGGGAAGGCTCAGCCTTCCCTTAGTGAATAAAGACCTATAGTTACCCTACCCTAGGATTCTGAGTTCAAAAGGACAAGCCAACACCCCCCTCCCGCACCAGCGTTGGGACGGCACTACACCAGCAGACACCGTGGTAGTTGCGTCCCCTCACCAAAAACATGGTCATTAGAGCCCTCCTCGTAACCCCGTATATGTCGCGGCCGTCCGTCCGACCGGATCATGTTCGCAGGATATATGAAGGAAGACCTTTGGCGAGCTTATGCATATGGTTCGAGCCAAATCGGCCAACGTCGCATAAGGTTACTGAGCACTGAAGACAAGAGTCATGGAAGTGGTCACTAAGTAATAAGATATTTTACGGACAATGGTTAAGCAACACATTCTATACTCCACTCTCGCGCGATGAAAGTCGCACAAGTGAATGGTGTTGTTGGATGAGGTAGTTTGAGAAATCAGGCATACCCACACTCACACACGTTAATAGTATTCTTCGGCTACTGACGGAACCCAACGATAACGATATGACTATAGAGGGATAATGGCTATTGGAGTGATTATCGTGACAAGTCTATCTTATGCCTCGCAGCTGTCGAGTGCAGAAAGCGTCTGCAATGCTGAGAGGTTCGATAACAAAGCTGGCCCCTTTGTTGGTTCGATCATGGAGACCATTTTGCGTATGCAGATCGTAAGCAAGACTCCCTGCCGACGAAGATTGATCGCAACCAATGGACTGATGTGTGGGAGCACCATCAGGAAATTTCATGGTGTTGCGATTTGGGAGTTGAAGTCAGATAACAGAATTGTCAGGGTCAAATGGTGTTCGCACTTTAAGAAGAAGCTGGAGTTTGTTAGTAGGTACTTAGTTAGTATGAGAACTAGATGTAGCCCGCGACCACCCAGACGCGGCATATAAATATTGAGGTGCCTCCTGAGCTATTTGAACATTATCAAGCAACGGAGAAGAGATCTTATCAATATAAGTTTTTACGCTAGAAAAATCTTTATCTACTTTACCTACCTCTATTTTTGAAACATTGAGCCTTCCTAGACAATCTCCGTCTATGATTAAGATTATCGGCCTGAGTTATCTCGCAAGACTTGAGATAAGCTCTCGCCTAACAGTAGTTAGGTACGCTTTTGGTCCGTAGCCTCCGTAGCAGGGTGGAATGGTCTACATTGTCAAATCCATCTTTGATATCAAGGAACATAGTGCCGGCCTTGAGGCCGGCAGCTTGTGCCTCTTGTACCCAATGTCTTAGTGAAATGCCAGCATCGAAGGTCGCTCTTTGCGGTAGACTTCCTGTCTGTTTCAGCGAGTAGAGGCCGTTGAGTTTGGCAAATTTGATGAGTCTTTGGTTGATAATCCTCTCCGCTATCTTCGAAAAGGTCTGCATGAGTACTATAACTCTATAGCTCGCAAACGCATCGTAGTCCCCTTTGGCAGGCTTGGGGAGGAGTATGCCAAGCGAGTCTTTGAGTGAGTGTGGGTGGATTGACCAGGAGAGTAGGTGGTTAATATGTTTAGGGATAACATGGCGATTGACAGTATGTATTCCCTTCCAAACTCCATACGGCACCTGATCCGGTCCTGGGGCAGAGTTGTTGCTGCATTTCTGAAGAGCCTGTGAGACCTCCATTGCATCGACTTCGTCTTTTCTTTCCAGTCTAACAAAAGCCGGTGGCTGTAGGACGACCGGGCGAGGGTTTGGCGGGAAGAAGTGTTGCATGATTGACTCATTAAGTGAAGACGCACTTACATGGGCGTGTCCACCCGGTACCATAACACCTAGTCTTTTCTTTGTGAATTGATGTGCCCTCCAGACATCATTTTTCTTTGCATTTTTGAGGAAAGTCCGCCAGTGAGCTGCCTTAGCCATCTTAACATTAGACTGGTAGGTCTTTTTCTTTTCTTTCGCGTCTTGGGTTAGGGTGGGGTCCATTTTGGCCTTTCGCATGGCACACGTGAAGTCTTTCCTAAGCTGTGTGAGTTCTGGAGTCCACCAAGGTTTTGACCATCTACATGGTCTTTTCATAGGCGCATGTTTTTTGATAGTGTGGATCAAGAGAGACAGATTGAAGTCGAAGTCGTCAACCGCACTTTCAAGTTCGGTTTCTCTAGTCCATTTGAATGAGGCCGGGTGTTCATTGTCAACCATTGAGCCCATGAGTTTCTTAATTTCCTCTTCGATCACTGCTTTCGGTTTGCCTTCGACTTTCCAGGTTATTTTTCCCCAGTTACGAGAAGGCCTAGCCGTGACATATGGGGTAGAGGTAATAGAAGTAATTATGGCTATATGGTCTGAACCGGTATGAGAAATATTAGTCTTCCACTTTTTGACAAACTCGGCTAACCGTCGGTTAGCCAAGGTATAGTCGATAACGGAAGGTCCTTCGTTTATGTTGTCCGGAGTCCTGGTATAGACCCCAGGTTCTTTGATTATGGCAAAGCCCCGTAGCCCCGCCACTCTAAAGTATTGTTCTCCCTTCCGGCGTTCAGTGCTCGACATGTCCTTGGTAGGGTCTGTATAAAGTGTATGTACGTTGAGGTCCCCGACCACCAGGGAGGGATAAAAATCATCTGTAAACAGGTCGGCAGCTTTCACTGTGTTATCTCCATCCACCTGTCTGTTGTAAGTATTAATCAAGGAAAAACAATCAAATCCTCCAAGTACTGGTCTTCTATCGTTTCTTGACAAAACCAACCGAAGCACATCAACAGTGGGAGAAAAACATAAATAATTAAAGTCTTTGGCCAATGAAAGGTTAACATAAGTAGCCACCCTTTTCTTGAAACCAAAAATATTCGAAACATAATATTGAAAACGAGGCACCCTAAGTGGGTTGCCTTGAAACAAAGGAGGGTCTTGTAAACACACAAAAGAAACATTCCTATTCCTAATGAGCGAAAATAAAGTCAAAAACACCAAATTGCTTCCCCTGCAATTATGTTGTACTATAGAAAAACAATGTAAAGGAGCGTGACCATCTGAGTTCTGTGACTCAATCATGGTTATTTGGTTGTGTCCATACCCTCAGAAGATTGGGAGGCTCTTGTTCGGTCGTAATGTTCTTTGGCATCTTGTTTGGCCTTGATTTTAACAGGGCATTCCACGGAGTACGCCGGGTGGTTCCCACCACAAGCTGCACACTTGGACGGGGTAATAGGGCAACAGTCTACGATAATCTTCCTATCGCCCTTCCTAGGGCAAGTCGGGGATGCGCCCTTGTGCTCCTTCAGTCTGTGTTCACTGGCACAGATAGGACAGGTGTGGTGGGTAGCCTTACATCCTTCTTCAGGATGTCCGTATTGATAGCATTTTTTGCATTGTTTTGTCAGATTCGAGTCCCACATCAGCGCAGAAGCCTTGTAGCAGCCGTGAATCAGTACAGAGGGTGTGATTTTGTCCACTTCGTCAGTTGGGACAGATACTACCACTGAGGTAAACTTCTTAGGAAGTCTAATCTCTGGGTCTTTCTGCAGAAACCTAGCCGAGGTGATGTTAACTTGTTGTCCCACGAAGAGAGATTCCTTCATAACTGAAAGCATGGTTTCTTCGTCATTAGATGTTGCTTCAAGGGAGAGCCCGTGTATCACAACTTACGAGTCGGTAGGGGCTCTTCTGAATTCCATGTAGTCTTGTGAACCCTCAGGGAGCACAGCATTCAGAGCCGTAGTCCTGGGGGCTAGGTAGCTAGTGTATTCGATCAACTCAGATCCTGGTAGAGTTGTGAGAGAAACAGTACCGGTGGTCGCATTAATCTGTATTTGCAGGTTGGTGGGGGCAGAGCATCCACATTTCTGGAGTTCCTTAGCGATGGCTATGCTAATTTGTGGCTCAAGTTTGGCCGAATTAGGCAAGGGTATGGGTGTGGCGCGAGTGGAGCAGTCCTCGAACGCAGTACTCGAGTACTGTACGTGTACTAGCACCAGAGTACAGTACCCTCCTCGCTAATGCATTTACCGCCACAATTCCTACCCCATTCGCCAAACCATGTTGACCACCACTCTAAATACAGTGCCACACCCCCGCTATCACACTCTAGTATACCATAAAAACTCGAATAAAAGGACCATGTGCTAGGACGTTGGAGTTGCCTCTCCTAGTAAGGTCTGGCTTCTTCTTTTATTTTTTGTCTCAGAGGGGGGATTTTTGGTGCGTTTTCCGCCCCTATTCTAGAAGAGGAAATTGAGGACGACCTGGCACATGGTCAGTTTGTTCAAGTTTTTACGGTATACAGCGCGTTCTTGTGTTCTTATACTTAGGTCCCGATCCCTCGAAATAGGAAATTTCAAGATGTGGAAAAGTAGGTGCTAGAAGAGCTAAAATCAAAAGAGCCGGAAATTCCGTTTGCATAAGAGGCTGGCGCCGCAGCTAGACCTTAGTCCTACAGAGGGTCGGGGGAGGGGCACGACGCAGCTTATGAAGGTAAGAGAGTACTTTTCCGGGACACTTTCTCTAATATAAGCAATACCGAAACAGTAGGGCGGGCTCAAGCCCTCAGACTAGAGAAAATCGAGAGATAGTATGCCAGAATTTATCTCAAATGTTTGAGAGCACAACGGAATGCAAACCTGGTGGTAGTCTTTCTTTTCTTTATTTGATTTCATGTTTATCTAAATTCATTATAACGCGAGGCGATTATTGTTGCGTTAACGTAATTTATGGTGTAACTGCCCATGACGGAGATCCCGATCACCACAAATCATCAATGTTTATTTAGCCCCCCGAGGGCGCAAAGATCTCCCATGCTGCTCAAAAACTCCAGCGATATTTGCCACCATCTCAGAAACCCTTGCTGCTACTACACTAGCCTCCTCTCTCTCTTCATCCTTCACCACAATCCCATCATAACCTCTTATATTCCCTTCAGAATCATCCCCACACTCACTATCCCAATCCTCATCCTCCCCGGACATCCTTATAGGAGACCCAGTACAATGCAAAACCCCGTCCTCCTCAATCATAACAATTCTTTTTTTTTTTGTTGTAACAACCAGCTCTTTAATGCCTTCAGTGCCTGTCTTTTTTGCTCGTCTCTGGGCACTGCTCCCCTTGGCAACTTTCGCTGCATCAGCAGCCTCTCTTGCCTCCGGTAATCTGAATACCTCCTCTGAATCAATAACCTGTGTCTTTGTGAAACGCTTAAAAAAACCTCAGTCTTGAGCTTGGAGCTTTTAAGAACTTTTTCTCGAAACTGCTTATGAGTTTCTTGCTCTAGCTCCTTCTCAATAATCATCTGCTGGAGGCCGTTGGACAAGGAATCTATAATTGTCCGTAACACATGTGCTGGGGTTGCCTGTCCTCTTATCATTTGGACTCCACGCCTTGCTAGCAGGCAGGTATTTCGTGGAGTGTATAGTGTTGCTGGTATTTGGGTTGATGGGGTATTGGTTTTAAGAGGGGGTTGCTTGGTTTCTGTTAGGCGGGAGCCGATCTCAAAGTCTTGCGAGATAACTCAGGCCGATAATCTTAATCGTAGACGGAGATTGTCTAGGAAGGCTCAATGTTTCCAATAGAGGTAGGTAAAGTGATAAAGATTTTTCTATCGTAAAAGCTTATATTGATAAGATCTCTTCTCTGTTGCTTGATGATGTTCAAATAGCACAGGAGGCACCTCAATATTTACATGCCGCGTCTGGGTGGTCGCGGGCTACATCTAGTTCTCATACTAACTAAGTACCTACTAACAATTTCCAGCTTTTTCAAAAGTGCGAACACCATTTGACCCTGACAATTCTGTTATCTCACTTCAACTTCCGAATCGCAACACCATGATTTTTCCTGATGGTGCTCCCACACATCAGTCCATTGGTTACAATCAATCTTCATCAGCATGGAGTCTTGCTTACCATTGCATGCACAAAATGGTCTCCATGATCGAACCAACAAAGGGGCCAGCTTTGTTATCGAACCTCTCAGCATTGCAGACATATTCTGCAACTGACATCTGCGAGGCATAAGATAGACTTGTCACGATAATCGCACCAATAGCTATTATCCCTCCATAGTCATATCGTTATTGTTTGGTTCTGTCAGCATCCTTAGGATACTATTGACGTGTGTGAGTGCGGGTATGCCTGATTTCTCAAACTACCTCATCCAACAACACCATTCACTTCTGGGGCTTTCATCGCGAGAGCGTGGAGTATGGAATGTGTTGCTTAACCATTGTCCGTAAAAACGTCTCCTCACTTACTGACCACTTCTGTGACTCTTGTATTCAGTGCTCAGTAACCTTATGCGACGTCAGCCGATTCGGCTCGAACCACTTGCATAAGCTCGCCAAAGGTCTTTCCTCATAACCGTGCCAAGGTTCCCGCCACTTTGAAGAATGCTAAGTGACCTTCAAAGTTGACGGCACTCCAAGGGAGTGTCAGACACCCCAACACAACACAACAGCTCAACGCAACATTTTCACACATCCCTCTTTGCATCTTGATATGAACTCATTCTTGACCACCCAACATACCATGTCTTACAAATCATACTCGGAGGTTGAAAACCGTATCCAACAAGCGATTGTAAAGCTCAATGGAGCAATAAAGCCAAATATTACAGCTGTGGCAAGGGAGTTTGAGGTTCTGATACATCGTTTACATGCTCGATTTCAAGGTCGACAATCACGACAGGATCGCCCTCCAACAAATCGCAAATTATCGGAAGACCAAGAGGAGGGTTTATGCCAGTATTTGACAAGACTGGATGAGATTGGAATTGCTCCACGATATTCTCATCTCAATAAGTACCTGAACTCGATACTTGCTCGCTCACATAATGATCCTGCAAGCTCACCCCCGACTGTGAGTGCGGCCTGGACCCAGCGATTTTTAAAACGACATTCCGAGTTTCATCTTCAAAAGCAAAAAACCTTAGATATCAATCGAAAATGTGCCCATCATTTTGATAATATTAAGGAATGGTTTCAGAGATATCAAGATATCCGAGAAAAGTATGGAATTCTGGACACCGATTCATACAGTGTTGATGAGACAGGCTTTCGGATTGGTATCGGGCGTGATCAATGGATTATTACTAGGGAACCAACACGTCCGATGTACTTGGCGAGCTCAAGCAATCGTGAGCTGGTAACAGTTATGGAAACTGTCGGAGGAGATGGTTGTGTGCTTCCACCACTGGTTATTATTCCGGGTACTCTTCATATGGAAGACTGGTATACGAAAACAAATCTCACCGATGATTTTCTACTTGGTGTTTCCGAGACTGGTTATACGAATGATATGCTTGTGATGGATTGGCTGGTACACTTCGAGCATTTTTCTGATCGGAGACGAGTTGGAGCATGGAGGTTACTTCTGCTTGATGGTCATGAGTCTCATTCAACCAGAGAGTTTATTGAATTTTGTGATGAGCATAAAATTCTACCTTTCTGCTTTCCTCCACATTGTACTCATCTGCTTCAACCTCTTGATGTTGTAGTATTTCAACCCTACAAACACTATCATGCAGAAGCGATAGACTCAGCTACCCGAACTGGCTGCTCGGAGTTTGACAAGATTGAATTTCTCAATGGAATCAATTCGATTCGGTCTGCAACATTTAAGCCGAGTACGATTATTTCTGGCTTTCAAAAGACTGGACTTATTCCATTGAATCCTGAGATAGTTCTAGCAAAACTATCACCTGCCGAGCAGGAAGCCACAGAAGGTCCACATACACCTCCACCACAAACAACAAATCTCACTTCTACCCCTCAAACAATTCGCTCGCTCCGGTACCATGCAAACTTTCTTCGATCGGAAATCAATTCTAACTTCAACTCGGAAATTGGACTTGGACTCTTATCAACCAGAGCTAGAGCTCTTGAGACCTTTATTAAAGGTAGCTTAGTGCAAGCACAAAGTTGTGCACAGGCTTTCGCAGAGCTAACCAATACAAAGGCTGCTGAGGTTGCTCGGGCTGCTCGACGAGCTCGTAGTCGAAGGTCGATCCAAAAGGGAGGAGTTATGTATGCACATGAAGCCCGAAAGATGGTGCGACAGAAGGAGCAAGAGAGTCTTGAAAAGCAAGTAGCTCAAGCCCAGCGATCACTCGAAGCTGTTTCTAGAATTGCGGAAAATAAGGTTAAAAAGCAATGGAAAGATATTGCGAAGGACATGAGAAAGGCAGTAAAGGATCAGAAACAAAAGATAAAACTTCAAAAGCTTTTCTTACGTCAGATTGGACATTCAATTTCCAAATTCTCTTTTTCCTGTAACACCATCTCTTCTGATTCCATTTATTAAAATAGTCTCAATCGTTCAAGAACTACATATAATACTGTTAGGATTTCTTCTTTGCTTTTCATTCACTGTACTCCCATCCACTATTTTCATGCAATAGCCGCAATGATTACCAGTAGAACACTGGAGTACAGTGATGAAAAATAAGGAGTACTTTCCCGAACATGTAAATAGTGTTTGTTCTTAACTTGACTTTCATCGGATGTTGTATTGTGTGTGTGGTGGGGGTGGTGGGGGGAGGTAGTGAGGGGTAGAGAGGTGACATTTTTATAATTTTGCTTTGAGCCTTCTCTTTTTTTTTTTGCGTTGAGCTGTCGTGTTGTGTTGGGGTGTCAGGCACTCCCTTGAAGTGCCGTCAACTTTGAAGGTCACTTAGCGTTCTTCAAAGTGGCGGGAACCTTGGCACGGTTATACCCTGCGAACGGGATCCGGTCGGACGGACAGCCGCGGTGTATACGGTGTTATAAGGAGGGCTCCAATAACCATGTCTCTGGTGTGGGGACGCAACTACAGTGGCGTCTGCCGGTGTAGCGCCGTCCCAATGATGGTGTGGAAGGGGGGTGTTGGCTTGTCCCTTTGAACTCAGAATCCTAAGGTAGAATAACTATAGGTCTTTATTCACTAAGGGAAGGCTGAGCCTTCCGGTATGCCTAACAGTTTCGTTTCGGTTGTCCAAAACTCGCCTTGGATTCAAGGACAGTATACCTGCCCCCTCCCATGCCCGGAGTACATTCTCTCTTGTATATGCACATTTCTGTGCAGCCACCAGTATTCTGTAAATTAATATTACTAGTATTCATTCCAATTCTCAATAGGTAATTTCCTTAGAAATTCGCCCTTATTCATTCCTTCTTCTCCCTTTCCTATCCATCTATCTAGTCCGGCACTATAGTAGTGCTGTAGGGGGCCGAATAGCCCAACATTGAGGGGCTGCAAAAGGTGGGTTGAGTGGGCCGGGAAGCAGAATAGAATTACTCGATGTGACAGTCAAAAGTCAAAAAATTCCCATCTAAGGTGTGAGGTATGTCCATCAAGTAAAAGTAACCGGTATTTTCCTTCTGCCCTGCTCACTGTATTTTATTAGTATAGTAACCAACCATATCTCTGAGAAGCCAGTTACAGGGTATGAGAGCTAACTGAATGATTTATATAGTACGATCTGAATACTCACAGTTCAACAGTAGACTTTTCAAAGTTTTTCTCAAGCCATTCAACCCCAAGTTCCTGATCCGTCCAGCCTTTTTTAGAGTACGAAAATGTGGCCTGTTCACCCTTTCTCAAGGCTGCATACCACCCTATATAATGTGCTTCACCTTTGTTGATACACATTGGTGGCAGCACAATTCCCGTAGCTGAAACTGCTTCTATGACCGTAACTCATTCCCTACTCCCATCATGTGTCAGTCGTGGGTTTTTCCTTCCTTTCCTGCATATTACTTTACACCTTTCCCCCTTTCCCATCATAAACCCTTTCTCATCCATATCATACATGTTCTCAGGGGTAATACTGTAGTATTTAATTGCCCGTGATAGCTAGAACCCATTATTAGTGACAAGTAATTAACAGCATTCATTCGGACTCTCTACCTTTGTAAAATAATCTCTTAACACAGCAGGATTGCTTGCCAATGCCCGCTGTCTATCTAAGCGGTTACTAAACCAACTAGCTAATTCTGGATTTCGGTCCAAGAACCACTTCAACCAATGCTTCCCCAGTTTCTGCCCACTTGCACGCTTCTCAATAAGGTGGCCGGCCATTTGCTTCACCAGGGTCAGCTTTGGAGGGAATCCCCAGTCATCTAAGGTGTTGCACCACCGAACGACTGCCTTTTCTTGCTGCTCCGTAAACAATTGCATATGCTGATGACTTTTCTACCAGTCTTGTGCTCCATTTAGCCGGTCACGGAGGGTTGAGTATGGTATACCATACTTAGTGGCCATCTCCCTCATGGATGGCTTTTCACTCTTCCAGAATGCCTGTATTGCAGGCTGGATATTTCCTTCACGCTCTGATTGTTGCCTAGGATTCGCTTGAGGCATGGTATGAGGTATAGTTGTTTGCGCTTCCATTCTGAGTGCTTTCCAATCATCCAGGTGAAGGCGGGGTAGTAGTCTTGACACTAATCAGTATCACTGTCATAGGGAGTTACACCATAACTCACGTTATACTTCTGTTCATGAGCGGGTCCCTTTCTTTTTGTAACGACCCTACGATAGGTAGCTACAATCACTATCACCTTAGCCCAAATGGTATACCAAGTGGTAACCACAGGTGGTATGGTCTCGTATACTTAGTATATATAGCTGGTAAACCTAGGATAAGGCCTAGGGAATAGTTGAGTAGCCTTGAGGTACTCTACAAGGCAGGGTAACCTTTCGGAAGAACGTTCGCATAAGGTCAAGAGAATTATGGGGATGTTACACAGACCTCCAAGACGACTTTTGTGGTCTACTGGAGGGCTTCCGGGGCGGTTAACCGCATAAGAGGGCAAAGTTACCCTACCTTGGGAATTTGGTCATTATGCCCATGGACCCCAGTTACCCTACTCAGGTGTCCAAGTTACCCTACCTTGGTTATTTGGTCATTATGCCCATGGACCCCAGTTACCCTACTCAGGTGTCCAAGTTACCCTACCTTCACCGGCAAAGTGATCCTAGCACTTAGAGGTCGATTGCCTCACATTCTTTGGGCTCTTAGATGTTCTTCTGCGCACACACATCTGCGCGAGGAGGCCCCACGCCTGTGTAAGGGTGGCCCAAACATACTATTTAACTTGGGCGGGTTTAGCTAACACCCCCCTCTGGCCCCACCGTTGGGACGGCACGTCATAGGCAGACGGCTGCATAGTTGCTCGTTTGCTCGTATAAAGAGGTCATTGAACCGGCTGCCGTAACACCGTATACGTCGTCACCGTCTGTCCGACTGAATGTCGTTCGCAGGATATATAAGAGCTGTATGGGTAACCGCCAAAATGGAGGTCGTCCCTATATGGTCTCTCGGGCACCTAGGAGTCTATTCTAGCCTACGGGTTGTAGGGTAGTCTTCCTAGTGGCACTCAGGTAGTCTCAGAAGGCCAGGGTGCTTTCGAGACAAATACCTCAGTTACCAGCCCGGACCTTCTCCCCTTGATTTGTAGTATTACTCTGGGTTGTTATTGGACTCTAGAGGTATGAGTCTTATCACGGTAGAGTATGTCCCGCGAGGCTGGCTATGGGGAGCGCCCACTTAGCCAACGATCGGCTACATCTCACCAGAGGAGCTTGCATGTCAATTTATCACATTGGATAGTCGCATAGATTAAATGATGGACTGCATAGCTTGTATAGAGGAAACTACCACTGGGCCAGTGAGTCCACCACCTAGGTATTGACTCTGGTTGTTGTCATAACAGTTAGCCACTTGTATGACTTCGATAGGAAGAGTTTTTCCACCTGCGGTTGTATTGGAGATGCATTGCAGAAACTCATATCCTATTGACGGAGTTAAGTGTACCCGAGTTGGTCCGACACTTCCTGCAGGATAAATCCTGATGTAGGGTAGACCTCGGACAAACCCTGCGCAGGACAGGGTGCTCGCACACGGTCGGAAGTAGTGGTGAATGTCAAAGGCTTAAATCTGATATCTACTTAAGTTTAAGCATTTGGTATTCTACTTCAACAACCAACTTTTCCTCAAGAGAACTAAATTGAGTGAAGCTTCGAGCCTAACTATATTAAGTTTTACCGTTAATTCTTCTGAATTATTTTACCTCATCTTTATCTTCTACTTTGAGTGTTTGGTGCGGTCGCAACCTTAGAGTTCACCTCTCTACAGGGTGCCCCCGTTACACTTTTGCTGGCAGGCTCGTACCAGTTGACTAAGGGAGGACTCGAGTACTGTTGTAGCAAGGGATATCCAGAGAGTTCTCGGTGGGCCAGGCCACTAATCAACTGTAGGTCGGGCCAAGGCAGGTCGCTTTGACAAACAGTCTAGGTGGAAATAGGCTGGATGGCATCAGACCGACCCAGCATATCAGGCCTGATATCAGCCCATAGGCCTAGCGATTAACATTAATGCCTGCTGAACCTGAACGTGTTTTCAGCACTCTCTTGCATTGCTTTTTATTGTGCCCTAGTTCTATTGTGCATTATTGTGTAAAACCCCCGCACTTCGCAACACCATACCCATAACACCAAAGAGGTGAAAAAAAAAGAAGCCCCCTGGCATCAAACCGGAGATAGTTTAACCCAAATGACACGAGGGGCCCAGTATAGCAAGCCAATTGCCCAGACCCAGAAAACCAGAGATAATCATAAAAGAATTGGTCCTAACAGGAGACGGTTTCAAGGTGTGCACTGATAAAATTATTTACCATTCCTTATCGGGCTGGGAGGCCGGGGTGGGATGGTGGGAGGGGCGGGAAGGACGAGGAAATGGAGAAGAAAGTGTATATTTAGTTTTTGAGGAGAGGGGTAGAAATCCAAAGCAGACATTTTGGGATTTGGGCTTTGAAGGGTGTATAATAGCACTGGAGAGTTTCACTGATCCAGGCCTATAAGTTACCCATTCGGAGGTCGATAGGCGCAGTGCTGATGCGTGACAGGGTTTGTTATCACATGATTCAGACTGCCGACCCGAAGTATACCTTTCTGCCATTTCGATCATTGATACTCGGAGGAGCACGAGAATTGGCCTCCGCCATACAATCCAACCACCTTAAAAGCCCCTAGAAACCACCGTCGGATTATCAGCCTATGAGCACTCGATAGGTTAAGGGGATTGCGAACACCGCTTAAAGAAATCCGACACATTCAACTAGCCTATCTTACACCGTGTCAAGAAAACGCCACCCTTCCCCGAAGCTCTAGACTCAGGATTAGGTGACTATAAGACCGGCGGAACGAGCCGACGGCAAGTCCTCTTAGGGTATATTTCGAAACCTGGGGGTTAGGATAGGTTTCCGAGAGTAGTGATATACTCCTATCCCTGGGTGGTAGATTCTCACGGGATTTATGGGATTGATACGCCCCCTTTTTTCTTGCCTCTCGGAGAGGACAGAACAACCCGGGCTTCAGACACATTGAACAAAAGCGATCACAAATGCTATAGATGGCGACCTATGCCTAAGCACCTCTCTCCTAGCTCCAAGATGACGGGATTGCATCGGTCGTTATAAATTCAGTAAATCAACGAACATCTCAGGTATCACGCCAAATCAGGCTACTAACTCAGCACACCTAAGGTAGTAGAGAATATAGGTATTTTTCTCAACCCTACTCAGAGTATCAAGGCTTTCTAAAATTGAAATAACAGGTAAGTTAGGGCAGACGACCATGGTTATGATGGAGTAACCCCATCGGGGTATGTTAGGTTAGGGCACACTTGTAGGTGTGAGCAGGGCTATGACCAGACCGCGCGGCGGTGACTGGTGTTATGTGGTAGAGAGCGCCCACTGTTCGGGCCACCACAAACTGTATCTAGTCTGAGCTGCGTTCCTTTCTCTGTTCATCATCTAGCGATCCTTCTTCACTCCTTTGCGAACACACTTGTCATATACATCGAATATCGAACAGATCTCAGTTTTCCTATCACTACCGTTTGGGGGAAGGCATATTTCCCTGCGCATAGTCCGGACCTCCATCACGTTATACAGAAAACCCCTCTATTCACCACCAGAAAACCCCGGAGATATTATTCCGAATGTCGACCCCAACTCTCCAGTCACCCAACCCGAAATCCGGAATCCATTCACAAGCCCCAACCCCCCACCTTAAATCCCTCGCTCACCAATATACGCCAACCCCAGCCTCTCCACCAGACTGATTCAACTCGCAACCTTTGCTCAGTGATTCTCATACTGGGATACGTTACTGCAAACCTAGGCTCCTCAAGATCTCAGGGGGTTGTGGAAATCGATTTGCTCCTTCTGTAGCTGGCCCCAGATCTTTAAACAAACAACCCCCGACTTCGGGAAATGTGGAGTTCTAGAGGAAGTTTTCTATTGTAGTTTGAATCCATGTGAGTGATATCTGGTGATCGTGCCTTTCCTTGTTTCATCTCCCGTTTTCTTCCTTCCTCTCTGCACGGGTTGCCAGGTGCGGCTTATCGGCGCTAAAGCAGACGGACGAAAGTGATCCGATCGAATAGGTTATCTATCCGATGGCCAGATTCAACTTCTCAGATAAGTTGCGTAGTATGGTTCAAAGCATGCTAAAACCTGACCATCTACCACCTCGTAGCAACATGTAACGCCCCAATTTATAAGGATATAGGGTTATTGGTACAGAGAAAACGGTAATGAAGAGTCATTTAATATCAGTATTCGATTGATAATATGTCAAATCAGGGGAACAGATTGTATAGTGGTGGATGGTAGAGGAAGAGAAGTCACATGGAATTGGGGCACTGTGCAATGTTCTCACGCGGCCAATCCGGTTAGGCTCTTGTATGACCCGGTCGGCCTGGGCCTTTGCTGGGACTGGCCCAGCCGGACTACTGGCTGTAGTCCGGCTTCTGGAGTTCATCTGAACGGGCCTAGCATGACTACAGATGTTAAAACGACTGAGGTTGATTAAGAAAGAGAGGTGGGAGGTATGCCCGACTAGTTATCAGTACAAGAAAGCACTAGCCACCGTTCACCCGGCCTCACTCTCCCCACCACCCTCCACATCACCGGCTGACCTACTGCCCTGCGGTCGAACATACCAGATATGGAAGAACGATCCAACAACATATTGTCAGGAATTTGACCTTTTTGTTGTGCAACGGAAGATTGTTGATTAAGTTATCTAGCTGGCTACCGGAAACAGTAACGGTATATAGATACCCTATCCTGATGACACAATCCATGATACGGAATACCAACATCTGCGTACACCTTCATATACGCAATAGTGAGTAGGAAGTTCACTCAAATTTCTCGTACCCCAACCCGGAGGGCCATATCTCAATACTGATAGCTGTAGGCTTCCGAGTGATCAATTGTGATTACCTCCCAACAGCATTTTTTAATTTTTTTAAAGCACCCACAACATTGCTGCACCTTCAACCGCGGCGGTCAGGCAGATCTGGCTCACAACGCTTCATGCCTGCCGAACACCACCTCTTGCAAAAGGAAGAGCCAGTATTTCCAATGGTCCAGTCCATCAGTCTTTGAGGTGGTGCAAGAAGGACTATCCGGCATAGTCCATCAGTTTTATCCAGTCCGATAATTAGTTCCAAAATTCAATAATTTTCATCCACACCATGTAAGGCAGCAACAACCCCCTCCAGTCATACCTGCGACCCAACAACATTCCAACCCCGAGATAAGGCAACTCAACCCGCTTCAAAGAGTTGGAACAGTTTATGAGTTGGAATGATCAGCGAAGCGCGCTTGGAAGGCCATGGGGTGAGGAAGATGAAAAGTAGTATGATATGAGAAGACAACAAAATGGAGGAGTAAGAGCGGACTGATGAGTAATTTATCTCAATTTTGTGCGTATAGGAATATTATTGCCATCGACTATAGTGCACTTCTCCACAACATTCGGGAATAGTAAGACCCCATGGTTGATTGCTTCTACATTAAGGGCATTCCATTCCTCCGACAGCGCCCCCCCCCCCATTCCGGTAATAGTCGTGAGTGAAGCACAATTCTGAACCGCCCTCCGGGAGTATAGGCAAAGGTTAGGGACAGACACTTTTTTTTAACAAGTAACATTCAACCCAGTGAGAGATTAGGATTATGAAAATCATAATTTTCTCAAATCCTGGTCCAATTCATAGAGTAGTTATATTTTTTATCCTATCCCCCGTCTGATTAATTGTGAGGGCATATAAACTAATCACATAGAGCGAGGGGAAATAGGGTCTGGAGGACAGGGCCAAGGGATAAGGCAAAATTTAGAAGAGCGCCCTGCCTGGCTCAAAGTGGAAACTTTACTTTATCATGGAGATATAATATTCGAAGGAATTAGAGAGATCAAAGTAGAGTTTATCTATTTCTCTTTACTCTACATCCGTGGCTATAAATGATCTCTTTTCTTCCAGATCACCAGCGTCCTTCTCGTCTATGTCACCATCCTCATTACCGTTAGGCCATACCATCTATTCCGGATGTGCACCCCCTCTCCTCCGATAACATCTCAGTGTCCAAGTCTTTTAAGTTTACTGAAAATAGCCTCTTTTCCTGCCACCTAGGTCTCCTTGCGCAAACTCTCTAATCCCACACATTGTCCGTGCCCCTACCAGCTCCGATTATGAAAACCCAAACATAAAGATAGAATGAAACCTAACTATACTGGTATGATACATTGAAAATTCGGAATGAGAAATTAAGACAATAATATTAACGATAGCAGCAACCATCGAAGGTTCTTCTAATATCATGTACTCTAGCCCTCTGAGTTAAGTATGACTTAGCATCACCAAGACCTTCGTCTCTGAGCTATATCTCAAATTATCCCAAACCAAGCTCTACTAAAGATAAAAAAGGCCTAGCCACCCCTCACGATAGGGACACCAGAACGGCACCGGTAGCGTAGTCCGTTCAAGAAGTTGTAACTGGTACTCCCCATCCCCATATCGAACATCTCCCCAATTGTCTTTGCATAAACCTGGCTCTCGGAGAGGTCAAGATCATGATAGATCGCGATCTCGAAGATGCCCGACTCGGATTCCTCGAGGCTATTAGTGTCGTAGATCAAGCGTCCTCTGGTGGTATAGCTTGTGAACGAAGTTGTGCAATGATTGGTGATTGAGATATCGTCGGTAGCGACAGCAATCGCTCCCCCATCACTCCAGATTTCCTTTAGCCTCTCCTTCCCCTCCTCTTTGCGCCTTCTTACCTCGTCTCCATGCAACTCTGCTAACTTTTCCCCTTCACAAACAGCCCTTGCGAGCCTCCCCCAGGTTTCTTCTCGCTCAGCGGCAAGAGCCTCCTCTACCGCAAGAACCCGAACAACCGGGCCTGACATAAAACGTCCGAAATTCCCTCCCGTGGACAAGAGGGCGAGCTCACAGCGAAATCTAACCCCTCGGCCTGAGCTTAAGACAAAAGGAAAAGGAAAGAGCGCCTAACCTTACCAGCAAAGGCAATTCCAAGATCCTAGCATAAGGTCCAATTATTCGAGTTCTTACGGTATTTCATGATCCATTGGCTCCATGGCTTCCTGGCTTTCCTTATAAACCCTGGTTCCCCTTTAGATTTCTCCTTTATGCCAGTTAATTCTTTGTCGGTCCATTGTCCTGCGTTGGTCTTAAGCTGGGCCATCCTATCCTGGATCTCGAGGCGCTCTGGCCTATGCGGTATCAACTTGCGGATGATCTCTAACCCGGATTCTCTGGTGCCGTCGAATCTCCCAACAGTGGCACCTATGTTAATAAGCCCTCCCCACAAACGCCCATCCCGAAGCCGATTCTCGCGGAACTCTCCATGCGCCGGATCGACGCTAGACCACAGTGTTGTTGTGAGAAACATATTTCTCAGTGCTTCCTGACCGCACAAGCTTCTGAACATCTTAAGGTCCCTCACAGCAGAACATTCCATGTTGGTATGAACGATGGGGTGGAGATAGATGATACCAGAGAGGAGTTGTCCCTGCTTGCATGTCGCCTTGGTCCAAGTGGTGATCTCCTGAAGAACCTCGGTATCGCTTCCTTCCGTCTCATCGAAGCCAGGAGTGTCGACTAGTGTGATTTTTACCCCTTCATACTCAAAAGAGTAAGGTTGGACTTTGCGAGTACCTTCTCCCAGTCAGCGCTCGGGTCCACCTTCTACTGCGGAAGGCTGTCTTACAAGGATAGAGACCATTTTTGACCTCAACCTCCGAGTTACCAGAGACCTCTCTGATGAAGTAGCTTTTACCTGCACCTATCGTTTGTCTTAGCCAATCTATCTAAGTATTGAATAGACTTTGGATTTTACCTGTGACTCCCACCACTGCTACGATGATTTCTGTGCTAGGGGTGACCTTCTTGGGCGCGGTACAGGCCTGTTGGGCTGGCTCTTGGGGTGGTTGTGGGATGTATCTAGCATCGCGTGGCGGAGGTGCTGCCAGCATGCCCGTATGATCTTGCCATTGAGTACCGTGATAGTAAGGCCCCGGCGAGTTATCGGACACTCGCGGCTGGTTTTGTATTCGAGACTCCCCGGGCATCGGAAGCCGGCTGGCTCGAGGAGGGATGGGCACTTGAAGCTCGCTGGCTCGAGGGGGGCTGGGCGCTCGACGCGGGCCCGCGCTCAGCTGGGGTTTCTCTTTCTTCCCGAAGCACATTGGCTTAAATTTTGAATGAGATACTCACTCCCTTTCTCCGACAGAGCACCCTCCAGGCCTCTTATTTCGAGTGTAAGAGAATCGTGGACTGTGTGCTGATGAATGAGAGCCTATCTCTCAAGATAATCTGGCTGTTCAAGCGCGGGATATGGGGCTTTTGCCAGGTATGATCTGCTTTGGTGCAATGGGAGGAACATGCAGGATTTCAGGGTGTGGTTGTAGCAGCTATTCCAGGAGCAAAGGAGCGTTCCTATATCAGCATCGAGTTTAAGCACACAGTTACAACACACTTGCGTCTGATTCGCTTTCCCGACTAAGCCAATGCATTTGGGTGGAGGCCTGTTTGGTGCGGTTCACCACTAGCATCAGGTCGCGCCAAAGGTTGCAAAAATTTGTATAGGTTATATCTTCCGCGGGGATCCCTATTATCGGATGCCCCCCGGCATTCGAGTTGACAAGTACCGGTAGTTGCCCTTTTCCCTCAATCCGATGGGCATGCATCACGTCGTTTGGAAAGCGGTTCGACACAACGTGTACGATAGGATCCCCCCTTCGGATCGCAGGGGTTGAAAGAGACAACATCTCATCTCGTGTGTCGCCAAGTAAGCTACCACGCGGGGTATGTTAAGCGGTCGCCACTTATGATTCTCTACTGTTGGTAAACCCGACTGGGCTCGCATACACCTGCGTTTAGTAGACGAGCAAATACTCTAGTAGCAGAGAACCATAAAGATCAGAAATGTGATTAAAATATACGGTACACCACTAACAAGTTCCCTTACCAAAGCGCCCTATGGACTCCTAACCTACAAGCGATCGGAAAATGTACTTGCAAAAAATTCGAAAAACCAGGGAATCCTCCAGGAATTCGAAGGTAATATTCTGTAACCAACCCACTAAGTCAGAACCCCGAAAAAATTGGGGTCCCTCTTTCCTTCAATGATACTGGTACTGCTATCTTGGATCATGTTTTCCGAGGTCCCGAGAGAGTTGCCTTGGAAGCACATGCGGACCTAGCTGTTTTACTCGTACAACCTCGGAGAATTACCAGTCCTGCTCTTGATTTTCAAACACGACTGCTCGAGTACCGGTACTACTCGAGTAGTAGGTCTGAATCTAGCGCCAAGACTAGATGCACGAGACCACTGGAAGCTCCCAGAAGAAGTTTTAACCACCTTGATCCAGGCCACAGTTTCTTATTTTACGCGCTGTCGGGCTCTGTGTTGTTGGGCTCTGTGCTATTCGTCTATCGTGCATATGTAGGAATATGCGGACCCAGCCGCGTTCACAAACGTCAGAAAATTACGAGTACAGTACCGATATATTATTGGCACACCGCCACTCGAATATGCGAGCCCTTTTTTCTTTTTTTCTTTCTTTTCAGCAGTTTGGTAGGTTTAAGGATTGCGGAGCAGGGACCGAAAGTTCATAGAGACAACTCGAAAAGTGTCATTTTTTGACAGGGAACAGCTCATTTCAACGACTTACTTGTAGAGTTATTCAAAAACCTTGACCATGGAGTTATCTCAGCGTATTAAGATCTGATTTGGGGAATCAGATGACATGGCCAAACTTGTATGGCGCGAGAAAGTCAAAAGGGTGAGCTCGTCACCCTTGTAAGGAGCTTGTACTCGAGTACACACTACCGTAGTCTATCAAAACAACTCACCAATAGTAAAAACCAAATCCTCGATTATTTGTCAGGAGCCACAGAAATTCGGAATACTGCCGATTAGATCTGTGTCTTGCGCATGGGGGTGACTTTTAATGATGGGGTGAAGACAAACTCACACTTTTCACCTCCTCGTGCCATAGCCTGGCCCGTGCTTCCAGAGAAACTTGATAGGATACGGGTAAAGAGCAACACAGCCAAGATTTGGTTTCCCTATTTGTCGCATATAGTAAGATTTGCAAGGATCTGTTTACTAAAGAGGGTATTGTGTGCGGGTCAAACTACAAGTACTCGAGTATCAGTTATCGTATCATACAAGTAGAGAGTTCCATGAGCCATTGGCAACGGTGTTTGATAGGGTTAGGCTTCCTTGTCGTGTCTGTGTGCGCGATCTTGATCTTCCTGATACTAGTGTGCGCACTCGTCCTAACACCAAATCTTGGCTGAGAAACACCAGTACGAGTACCGTATATACTCGTTCGATTCGCTAACTCCGCTGGTGGCTAATCTCCGGACCCAGAGACAGAGGTTCTTAAGAAGGGTTGGTGCTTTCCTGACACAGTTTAGCGTGAGTCATTTGGCTGTGTTGGATCTCA
>Ga0307509_10003781_pt1 | contig 22520 bp, 40 predicted proteins | sample 10_EM_MG_FD_202245 | JGI IMG/M metagenome (GOLD analysis project Ga0307509, IMG submission 202245) | Populus trichocarpa ectomycorrhiza microbial communities from riparian zone in the Pacific Northwest, United States - 10_EM | ecosystem: Host-associated > Plants > Roots > Unclassified | place... | reverse complement strand
TCTCTCATCCGAATCACTGTCGTCGTCTGAGGACACCTCAGATCCAGTAGTATTGTGCCTGTTGGCCCGAGGTACGTCTGGGCCCCGGCCGCTGAATCGAGCGTCGGTTGTGGGGAAAGCGAAATCACGGATCTTGACCAGCAGTGATCGCTGTGGTTCAGTGGTCGCCTGGTGAGGCTCAGCGGAGGAAGTCTCGAACTTGAGCTCCTGATTAAGTTTCGAAAGTCGCTTGGGGTTCGAAGAGGAGGGTATACGAGCGATTTCTGACCCCGACGAGGTCGACCGCTGTGAGAGGGCGGCCGATGTTCGACGAGAAATCGCAGGGGAAGGTGGGGCGGGCCTCGACGACACAAGCGTTGGGTCGCGAGTGGGGGTAGAGGTTAGGGAGGTCCTGGACTCATTGGTATTTTTGTCCGTCATCGTCTCCCGCTGCGGTTCCTGGTCCTGTGTGGGCTGGTCGTCAAGGATGCCCTCTTTCAAAACACTCTTCTTCCGACTGAATCTCGCCGAAGCTGGCGGCTTGCTTGCGAATTCGTGAGCACCGGGCCTGGGCGGAGGTAAAAATGAAGAAGACGGGGAGGGAAAGGGCGAAGACGACGGTGGTTTATCAATCACAAGAGACAAACGCGGTGGCTCTGCTTAATCAAATTTCAGCCCAAAGGTTACATTTATACTCGAACATTCGCCTGACCTGGACTGCCTACAAGGTTATTTGTCGTCGTTGTCGTCGAGTCCAGGACGGACGCCATGGACCGAGATGAGTGGAGTGTGTATGAAAGAGAAGGTCACGGCTATCGAGTCACGTGCTACACATGATGGAAGTACTCTGGGAGGACATAACCAAGTTTGCGAATATCCTCCTCCTTTGTCCCTTCGCTCCGGGGCATTATCGAGAGTTTCATGGACCCGACCTGTTCGTTCAGAATGTCACCCTTACTCGCGGCGTCGTGTAGATCCTCAAGAATCCTTTCGGCGACACGTCTGGAAGTGTCTGCGTTTGACTGCAGGGTTTTGAACACCTCAGCCGCGGTGACCACCCCCGTGTCCGGTCGCCAGGAGTCGTAGTCTGTCGCGGTAGCAATGAGAGCGTACCTTGGAGATGAAAGGGGAGTCAGCAATAATAAAACAAAGGATCCCGTATGGGGGATCGTACCCCAGCTCTGCTTCTCTGGCCAGCTTGGATTCAGGCAGGACGCTCATATTGATCAGGTCGGCACCCCAGCCTCTATACATGATGCTCTCCGCGCGGGTTGAAAATTGGGGTCCTTCCATACAGATAATGGTCTTCTCGGTGTGGAGTTTTACACCCCTGCCTTCCTCTTCCAACACCCGCGCCACCCGGCTTTCCAACCAAGCGACGAGTTTGGTGCTAAAGGGGTCCCCAAACGCGGCATGGGCGACGACGCTCGTTCCCTCGAAGAAGCTCACCGGACGGACACCTTTCGTGCGGTCGATGACCTGGGACGGGAGAATAAAGTCTCCTGGCGCGATCTCCTCTCGAAGCGAACCAACTGCGGAGAAGGCGAGGATCGCCTGCACACCGAGCGATTTGAGAGCCGAGATATTTGCTCGCGACGGGACGTTGGTTGGGGAGATGGTATGGCCCTTGCCATGGCGAGCTAGGAAGGCGATCTTTGTCCCAGATGGCAAGGAACAGATGGTTATCGGTGAGCTGGGAAAACCCCAAGGCTGGAGAGAGAAACCCGATGGGACAGTAGACTACGGATCCAGCACAAAATTGCGTACCGTCTCCGGGTTGACTGTCTCACTACAGGGTATCAGACGATGACGGGGATTCTGATGGAAACAACCGGGACATACACATTAGTGAGATTGTCGAGGTGATAGAGCCCGCTACCTCCGATGACGCCGACGAGCACTGAGACAGAACATCTTCAGCACGTTTGTCCGGCCATCCACCGGGAGTCTACTCACCGCCGTTGGACGGGGACGACATTCTTATCGACGGTCTAGTGAAGGTATCAGACAGAGAGCCTTGATCGAAAGTTTTCCGGTTCCCGTCCGTAGATTACACATACATAGATTATAAATACTACATACACCCTGCGCGATAGGCTACATACTGTAATAATATTGCGACACAGCCAAGACCGTCTATAGATGAGATTACCAAGAGCCAATTAGTAGTGGACGATAGCGAAGAACCGAAAGCGAATAAGTAAAGCAGTTGACGACTCCTCAAAACGCCGTCTAGCATCGAACGTGATGTGTCGTGTCACTGTCCTTGGAACCTGGGCCCTTCATCGACGAATCGTACGGGTCCACCGTCCTGATTCCGACGTGACCCACGCCGCCGCCGACCAGCGACCCGGGTCTGGATGCCTTCATTCGAATCCTTGTGGTGGACACGGATGTGTCTGGTATAGTTTGATTTGACCCCAAAGTCTTGCTTACAGACGGAACACATAAATTCTAGAGAGTCGACGTCAGATCTGGTGTAAACCGGAAAGACGGCGTAGGTACGCACCTTTGACCCCCGTGTGACTGACCATATGTATTTTCAGAGAGCTGGGACGCCCCCAGTATGAACCGCAGACGTCGCATTTGTGCCGCTTTTTGCCGGAGTGGGTTTCCACCGATTTTTGCTCGAAAGAACTCGACTGGGGTGCAAATTCGGCAGGGTTAGACGCCGTTTGTGGTGATGACGTCATAGGAGAGCTGGGTTCTTCGTTCTCGTGGACTGTGTTAGATTGGCTAACACCCCAACGTTCGGTCCGTTGAGGGCGAGGTTGAGAGTAAGGGGAGGAGACTTCTGGAGAAGTGCACGTTGGGGACACGTGAGGGGTGTGTGTGTTTGCGACAACGTCAGGGTTGGGCCACTGCTGCGTCCCATGGGGTTGCGTGTGGGAAGAAGAGGGTGCCGGGCTGTTGAAACGAGCACGTGTATATGGGTGATCGGCGGTGCGAGTTGCGGTGTTTTGAGCAGTGGATCGGTGGGAGGGTCCAGGTCGGGGGTGGCGGGAGGTTGAAACGGGGGGTAGGTTCGTCATCTGCAGATGGTTTGAGACAAGGCAAATAAATAAGCAAGTGAGATGGAACCCACGTCATAAGTGGTACGTTGTTGGTCGTAAGTCGCCGACGGAGGGGTCTGGGGCGTAGTCATAGATCGTGGACGAAAAAGGTCTGTGGCGTATGTTAGCAAACGGCGGGGGCACAGCAGAGGCGTACGGACCTGGGAAGAGCTCGCGGACACCGGGGAGAGGCAGACCGTGGCGAGAAGTCATAAATGTACAAGGAGAAGGGAGGAGGGTAAAGTGGGGAGAAAGAGGCATATATATTGGACGTCAGCTGCTGGCGGTGTCGTGAGGTGTGGATCCACGAAGCGAATTCATCAAAGAGGGATTATCGGGGGGGCGAGAGGTATAAGAGAGAGATAAATACACAGCACCGGCAATGAGGAGGGCCGGCCATGAAGCCGGAAAGCGGACGAGGGGGGAGGGATGACTGGGGGGAAGCAGACGTGTGCCGGGACCGTTGAGCGTCAGTGGACAGGACGGGGGGAGAGAACACAGCCAGGGGATAAGGAAGAGGCGGGCGTTCGACCGGCAGAGCGAGCAGAGAGAGGCGGAGGGAGCGAGTTCGTCTTTGGGGAGCACAGCCGCGCCGCACAAACGTCGAATGTGCTTGGTGGAAATGGAGGAGAGAGCTCGAGGGAGGGAGAACGAGGAGATTGGTGCATCGGATGGCACAGCGTCCATGACTCCCCGTCTGCTAAAATCTCCCTTCCGTCAGAAAATCCGGAGAGAGGATGAGTGGAAAGGCTGTGGACCGAGAGTCAGATCATCACCAGTCCAGTGCACTCGTCAATCTCCTCCAACATATACCCGGACAGCTTGACATCATCGGTGTGGCCCAGCACATTATTCTCTCGTCCTTAGTCCCTCCCTCCGTCCCGGTCATCCATCCCCAAAGTCGCCGACATCGGCGGAACACGTGTTTCGGCTTCGCACTTACCCGACCAACCATGCAGCAACAGACGACCACTGTCGCTCACAACGCCCTCCCTCCGCCGTCCTCCACCACCGTTGCACGCTCGTCGCGCATATCCGCCCACTCCCACATAAAAGGTCTCGGTCTCACCCAGGATGGTTACGCCACCTCCGATGCTGCTGGCTTTATCGGCCAGGCCAACGCCCGAGAGGTACGCTCGTTCCCTCGTCCATCCCGTCCTGGATGAAAACCAATCGTCAGGATCCTCTCCTAGGCCTGCGGTGTCGTTGTGGACCTTATCAAGTCGCGTAAATTTTCTGGGCGTGCCCTTCTCCTCGTCGGTGCCCCCGGAACCGGAAAAACCGCCTTGGCCCTCGCCATCTCGCAAGAGCTCGGCTCAAAAGTCCCCTTCTGCCCTATGGTTGGTTCTGAGGTCTATAGCACAGAGGTGAAAAAGACTGAGGTCCTTGCGGAGTCGTTCCGACGAGCGATTGGTGCGTGTTCCCCACCCGTCATCTGTTCCCTCGTTAATAACACTTTCCTCAAGGCCTTCGAATAAAAGAAACAAAAGAGGTCTACGAGGGAGAGGTCACAGAACTAACCCCAACCGAGTCCGAAAACCCTCTCAGTGGCTACGGAAAAACCGTCTCTCACGTTGTCGTCGGTCTCAAGACCGCAAAAGGCACAAAGCAGCTTCGGCTAGACCCTAGCATCTACGAGGCAATCCTCAAGGAAAAAATTGTCGTCGGCGACGTCATCTACATCGAGGCGAACACTGGTGCCGTCAAACGTGTCGGCCGCTCGGATGCCTATGCATCTTCATATGACCTCGAGTCCGAAACCTATGTCCCTCTGCCCAAGGGCGATGTTCACAAGCGCAAGGAACTCGTTCAGGATGTCACCCTCGGTGATCTTGATGCCGCAAACGCCCGGCCGCAAGGCGGCCAGGACATTATGAGCGTAATGGGCAGTCTCGTCAAGAGCGGCAGGACAGAGATTACCGATAAACTTCGCAGAGAAGTCAACAAAGTCGTCAAGGGTTACGTTGACCAGGGTGTTGCGGAGGTCATTCCAGGCGTCGTCTTCATCGATGAGGTTCATATGCTCGATATCGAGTGTTTCACCTACCTCAACTCCCTCCTCGAGTCCCCATTGGCACCTACCGTCGTGTTAGCCACCAACAGAGGCAAAACACTTGTCCGCGGAACGACTGATATCGTTGCACCACATGGAATCCCCATAGACCTATTGGACCGGTATGCTCCTTCCCGAATCGTCCCATCCACCCATTCTGACGATCACTATCCATCGTAGTTGTCTGATCGTCAAGACAGACATTTACGATTCGAATCAGATTGCGAAGGTGTTGCAACTTCGGGCAAATGTTGAAGGTCTCAGGCTCGGTACTGGTGTCATCGAGCGTCTTGTTCAGGAAGGAGACGCTCGGTCGCTACGTTATGTCCTACAGCTCCTCACCCCGGCCTCTATCCTTGCGATTCTCGCCGGCCGTGCCCAAATCGAGCTCGAGGATGTGTCAGAACTGGATGAGCTCTTCTACGACGCAAAAACCTCCGCCATGCTCAGCACTCGGTGACGTGCCAGACTAGCTCTTGTTATTCCGTGTTCGTATGTATCCGAATTAAACCGATTGCCGGGAACCTTCTTGAAGCGCCGATCACCCCAGCGCTCGATTTTCACTAGTCACTATTCAAACGCAGCACCAAGGCTCAGCAGCCCCGAATCGGGGGGGGGGGGAGACAGTTGGTGCACCGTAGTAGATGTTACATTAAAGCCAGAAATAAGGGGAATGGTACTTTACGCCAAGTCGAACGTCGTGAAAATACATAATAAGTAGTACTTAAAAACAGCAAACGCCTGGTCTGGGGGAACTACCTAACGAGAGTACGGGTGGTAACCATGTTGGCTTCGCTGGCCGGTCCTCTGCGGCCCAACTCCTGTCCCCGAACCAGTACCGGGTCCAGTCCCAGGCGCACCGCGCGGACCTCGTGGGATGTTTGGGTTCATCCCACGTCCCATCGCCGCTAAAGTGGCAGCGTTGGGACCCTGCATCCCCATATTGCCCATCCCCTGCATCGGGCCACCACGCCCCATACCACCCATGTTGCCCATGCCCATGCCCATGCCCATATTGCCAGCACCCATACCTGCGGCCATCATAGGGTTCATGGCACCGCCGCCCATCATTGGGTTCATACCGCCTCCCATTTGCTGGAACATGCGAGTCCACAACGAAGCCAGGGCGTTGGCATCGAAAGGCGTGTTACCGCCTCCTGTGGCGTTTTGCATGGTACCCACGTTGCCAAACTGTCCTTGACCACCAAATCCCCCCGTGTTACCGGAGAAACCAGTGTTGCCGCCATCAGCACCCGTCCCATCTCTTGCCGACCTAGGCTGAGCGAGCTTGACGTCAATCTGTGGACCCCATCGTTCAGGATCAGATCGTGTGGGGGACACTACCAAGAAGACTTGCCAGTTTCCCATCAATCTCGAGTTTGCCAAAGCCAAGGATAGAGTCAACGTCCGCATTCTCGAGGGAAACGAACCCAAATCCTTTGCTGCGGCCGGTTTCTCTATCCAGCATGACCGTCGAATCGACAACTCGACCGAATTGGGAGAAGAACTCTCGCATGGACTCTGAGGTGACGCTGCCGGCGAGTCCGCCTATGAATAATTTTGTTGCACGTTGGTGCTCCTGCCTGGGGATAGCTCGCTTAGGGTCAATCTGAGGAAGAGCCGAGGTGAGAAAAGGAGGTGAGTTATTGAGGTGCTCGACAACGCTCACTATTTTTCCGTCGAGGAAATGTTCGCGGACCATGACGGCATTGACCGACGCGGGATCTTCAAACGTCAAAAAGGCGAAGCAGCGGGACCGACCACCAGCGTCGCGCATGATCGTGCACGCTTCGACTTTGCCAAACTGGGAAAAGTAGTTTCTCAATCCCTCTGAAATCACGACTTTAGCACCCGGGTGTACAAACAGCATAAACTAAAATACCATCTGTTGTATCCCAATTTAGTCCACCGATAAACATTTTGCTGCAGTGAGGGAAAGATGACCGGGGAACCGGGGAGGGGAGAACGAGGATTGTTATTAGTAATTGACGTTGTAGGCAAAGGAGAAGGAGACAGATGTTGGGAACAAGAGACCCCGTAAACACAGAAGTGCGGCCGAGTGATTTGTAGCGTAGAGTAGCCTAGACGCAGACGGAGCCACGGTGATATCCTAGGTCTAGCTAGACTGATAGGCGAGCGGTGACGACGACGACGACAGAACTACGAACGACGCATGTGCTACGTGCGCTGCTTGCCACTACGACCCATGGCTACTTCGGCGGATGGCCACCGAGTAGTTTTACCGCAAGGGAGGAATCAGCGAGGGGAAGACAGGGTGGAAGACTTACCCTTCCTCCTTCATCTCCGAGGGCCGAACGGGCCTGTTCATGTTCTGGTAGTCATCGGTTCGAGGCGGCGAGACTTGGCTGTAGTCCGAGGCTTGCTGCTGATAGGTAGGAATTTGCTGAGTGGGGGGTGGTGGAGAGGGCTCGAGTTTTGGAGCGATTGAAGACTGTTGGATTGGTTCCAACTTGAGGGGAGGTTTTAACGTGGGTTCAACCAGTTTTGGGGGACTGAGGAGCTCTTCGTCGTCGTCGGGCTCCTGGGGGTCGAGCTTGGACAGATCCTGGGCAGTTTCAGTCGCGCTGGCGAAGTCGTTGTCGTCGGCACCGTAGAGGTCTTTGTCGTGTCAACCAGCTATACAAGGAGAAAGAAATAGAGGAGACTGACCACCATAGAGATCAGTGTCGAGTTCGGCCATGACGGGAAGGACTGAAAGTGTGTCTGGTGGTGGAAAGAGGACAAGGGTGAACGACGCGCGTGACGATGTGACAGGCTGTGTGACCCCAAAGACCCTCCCGGATTCGATCGGAAGTTTCTGAACAGGTTATGGCCACTGCCAGATATAGCGTACACACCTTGGAAATATTCCCGCGTAGCCTCTTTATCACCCGTACCACTCAGATCCTAGCCCAGTGCTTTCCACAAAAAAATTTGGTATTTTTCTCACCTCTGCAGATGGGAGGATCGTACGCGGTGGCTGTGCCTGCTTGCGCGACAGTGATCCGAGTCAGATCGTTTTTCCACTTTGTCCCAGATAAGACAAATCGTGCCGATGAGCGAACCCACCCAGGATGGATCCAAGGCCATAGTCATCGGTATCCTTGGTGCGGTTTCATTCATTTGTTACCATCATATCTTATCAGTCCAAAAGCTCTTCAGGGTGCATTCATCGAGCATCATTCCATGTTGCAAAAGTTGAGTCTCCAGGTAGAGATCTCTGTAAACCTCGTTCGAAGCGTTCAAGACCTTCTGACGTGTGATGCCCTCATCATCCCTGGAGGTGGTATGCCGTTCACCTCGTGTCGACCCTTACCCATATTCAGCTCTCGTCTCTCAGAATCGACAACGATTGCTCTCCTGGCCAAGCTCTCCGGTCTCCTTGATCCACTACGGGAGTTCCTAAGGACCAAACCCGTCTGGGGATCGTGTGCTGGTGCGGTCCTCATGTCTCGCAATGTCACGAATGCCAAGAAGGGTGGCCAGGATCTCCTCGGCGGCTTTTCCGTCACCACCGCCAGAAATGGATGGGGGTCTCAGGTGGGCGACCGGTTCGGGTTCACCGCACTGTCGTTATTTACGATCAACCGTTCATTCAGGTCGAATCCTTTGAGGCCCCGCTCGTTGTACGGTTTCTCCCCCAACCGGACAGACCGTTTCAAGGAGTGTTTATTCGCGCTCCAGTACCGCCCCCACCTCTTCTATCTTGACACATAAACTAACATCCTCCCTCAGGTCGTGCTCTCCGTTGACCCAGCCCCTGGGGATCCTCCCATGCAGGTCATTGCTCGTGTACCTGTTGAGGTCTTGCCAGACGCACAGCATCTAGCTCCAGGCAGCCAAGATCTTTTCGACCCTTTAAACCCTAGGACAATCGTGGCTTTTCGACAGGGCAATCACCTCTTCACCAGTTTTCACCCAGAGTTGACGAGAGATGATCGTTTCCACGCTTATTTCGTCCAAGAATGCGTTCTTCCCTCATTCGCCACCAGCCTCTCATCGACCTCCGTTACACATTAACTGGATCCCATCATGATGTGCGCGGAAATACATGGATGGGTGGATGGTTGTACAGGGCACAAATTAAACAAAAAGCACCAGCAGTTCTAGCGATGGGTTAACCTACAAATCACGAAACCCGACGATCTTCTCATCCCAGCTCCACCATATCAAGTCATCAGCTTCGACACTCTCCACATTGTCGTTCACAACCTCTGAAGCTTTTGCGTAGTCACAGCGAATTACAACCTCGTCCGCCTTGATATCTGCACGCCCCTTCTTGGCTATCCCCTCGTGGTCTTGTAGTCCACCGAGGACGGAGTCCAGTCCAGGTGACATATTCTGCCTCGGTATCCAAGATGGGTGATGAAATCTGCGCGGGGCCCGCACAAGGACGTGCGTCTGAGTGGGTTCTGATGTAAGGTCAGGGTTTAGGCTCAATGGTGAGGGGATAGTTGGGACCTAGTTCTGCGTTGAGCGTGACTCCGTCTTCAGCGCACGCCATCGTCAGTGAGCGGGAAAGTAACCGTTCTGCAGCAGAGAGGGCTTGCTGTTCTCCCAGATAGCCAGTAAGGGATTCATCTGAGGAAGGAGGGGGGACAGAAGGTTTTCTCGGACCCAATGATGTGCGGTTCTCCGTGTGCTCGGGGCTGGAGGGATCATTTCCGTTTGGAACATTGGTTGCGGGAGGTGGTATTGAAGAGAGGGGTGAGCGAACTTGGTCCAATCCGTGCACGCGACTCAGTTTGTTACCAGCGTTTCCTCCGCTACATTGGTTCTCATCTCTGCATTCTGTCAAGGTCTCTCCCTCGGTCCCGTAGTTGCACGCTTGGACTTTTAAGCCATCGATTGTGAGGAGGATACGAGATCGTGGCCCAAAGAGGCTGGGACCCAGAAGGATAAGAAGGTGCACTTGGGCGTGCCCGGATTTGTGGGGGTATTTGAGTGAATTGAGGGCGAGGGATAAAGAAAGGGCGGAAAAGGTAGAATGTAAATGACAAGAGAGCGTATCAATAGCGCCCAGCAGGTCGGTGCGTTTCTTGGAGGATTTGGAATTGGGCGGGATTGGTAGTCTGCCGAGCTGGGCGACCGGACTGGATCGAGTTTAGGCAACCGAACCGAAGGGGATTTGGGGCGGCTTACAAGGGGATCTGATTCTTCAAGAACAAGATGTGCTGAATAACGGCTGCGGTCAGTCTCGCGGCCATAGATTCCGATATCGAATGTTGTTCGTCCAAGTGGACGATCGTCGGAATGGGGGACATCGCGGTCACGGCGAGGGGAGGCGCGTTGATCACGTGCAAATTCTCAACCTACTACCGACCAAATCCCACGACTTGAGAGAAACTGACGGGGTGGTTCTGCGGCCCAGGGAGGCTGCATCTGCGAAATTACGCACTGGTGGCCAGCACAGTCGACGGGAGTCAACAGTCAGAATAAGCTGTGCTTCGCGCTCTGCGACCACTGTCCTCGCCTGCTGAACTTGCGCGCTCGTCCCCGCAACCCCTTTTGGCTCTGCCTCTCCCACTTTCCTTCCAGGGAGGATACATACCAGCTTGGTTAGTTAGTCACTAGTCAACCCCTGACTGCCCATCCACTCGCTGAACCCCGGTTACTCAGATTCCAACACTTCCCTTTCCTCGAAACAGCCAAGTCGCCTGTATCACCCCACCCATGGCAACTTCAAAACAGCATGAGATCGTGTCTGGCAACCCCAACACCCAAGCCTTCCCCTCCCCTCACCATCGTTCCGACCCTACTTTCACTGGAACCCACCGCTTCCAAGGGAGTATGTCAGACAGTGCCCTCGTAGGGAAAGAGCACTCCCCTAAGCAACCACGGGTATCCTTCGAAAGCGACCCTTGCATTGGTAGTATCCCCCGCGATGCGCATCCAAGTACGTTTTCGCCTTGGAGAAGCGGCCCTTCCAAGCTCATCCCCCTCTCTTGCAAGCTTCAGGGAATGCGGGAAACACCCCGCGTAGCCTCAGTCCGGAGAAGCGCACAGGAAATACCCCACGAAACCATAGTCCTGTGAAACCGGTGAGGGATAACAACCCCGCCAGTCCAAGAAGTGACACACCTGGCTCGCTGACACCCAGTCGATCCGCCTCACGCGCCGCCTCTCCGCTGCGGTTTTTACAACAATGGGCCCTCCACCGGACCCACTCGCGAGACGAACCCTTCATCCCCATTGACCCGTTCAAATGGCATTTCAAAGTCTGTTCTCCCAGAAGCACCGACGAACAGTCACTCCTTCCGCTTACGTGCTGTATCCCCATAACACCAGTTTTGGACGACCGAGGCTTGTTCTCTGATACCCTGCCGCGCCAACTATACCTTTGCCTTCTTCTCCGTCTCCCTGCGGTATACTTCTCCCGCGTCGCCCGTATCTTCGAGGATGCTGAGGTCAGTAGGAACGATATGCAACGGATCATCGAATCTAGCCGGCCAAGTAAGCTATCGACTGCAAGCCGTCGTACCATAAACAACGCAACGCCACAAGTGCTTCCATTCCCGGAAGATTGGACTCCTCCCGCGGTGTCTCCCGCCCTAGCAAGGTTCAAGAACTCCTGGGAAGAATTCATAGATTCACTCCTCAGAGAGTGGAAAACCCTCAACCTCGTCTCCGCCCTTTTCTGCTCGTCCGTCGTCTCTCCTTTGGATGATTCCCGACTGTACTGACATTTTTTGTTGAAGCGCCATCGTAACCATGTTCCAAGTACCGGAAATGGGGTACGATCCAGTCACCCGAACTGCCGCCCTCACGTCCCTAGTGTGTGCACTGATGAGCCTCACCTTCGGCTGTCTCTTCATCATCCGGTTTGGCACAATGAGGAGTATGCACCGTGCCTCGACCTGGGCGGAAGTAAGTTCCATGAGGGTAACGGGTGTGCACGTCGCTCAAAACCCTAATAGGAGGCGCAGAAGACGCGGACGTCGATCCTATGGAACGTATGGGTCCTCCTGGCTACCCCCTCGATATGGTTGGCGTGGTCGGTAATCGCGTTCATAGTTTCGATACTTTCGTATGTTTGGAGAAGCGGGGCGACGAACGACCCAGAGAACGGTGGTTGGCCGCGTCTCGCACCTACTCAAGCCCTCGGACCTCGCCTGGCAGTCACTGCTCTCGTGATCCTTGGACTGCTCAACTTTCTGATGATTCTTATGACGTTCAAAAAGTATGGCACAGATGGCAGGTCGTTCACCGAGCTACCTGGCTCGCACCAAATTCCTGAAGGGGGTGGGACATCCTCCGCGGCCAGGGGCAGGGGAATATCCAGGAAGGCACCTGTGGAGCCGCCAGTTACCTCCCCATTCGTTGGGGAGGGAAGCAGCGGTGCAGGTGTAGACGACCTTGAGAAGAACGGAGCTGGAAGAGGGTTATGATAAGGTTTTGACGCGTCCGTTCTCCACCGAACGAGAAGGCGAAAGTTTGTAGTTTATTTCATACGTTGAGTACGTGATCACTATTAATTGCAATGGACATCAACGAAGGAGAGTCTATATGGTCGTGAGGATCGTAAAATGATAGGGAGAGGCTGAAGGAAAGTAATATCATCCGGACCGTAGCTTTTTGCGGGGCGACAGAGCACCACCACTTTCCCGTCTCCTTTTCACATGCTCCGCAGTTGGTGAAGAGGGCACATATCCTGGCTCCACGGTCGTAAAGGAGTTGTTCGAGAACACCCGCCCACCAGAAGATTGCGCTGGAGATACGGTCCTAACTCTTGTGGGCGTGGACAGTCGGCCGGAACCAGAAGTTGGAGGTTCGGCCTCTGGCGACGAGGGTAGGTCTTGCAGGATAAGTCGGTATCCATGCTGGATCAACCCGAAAAACCGGACATCACGGGTATATATCCTGAGCAGAACTTCACCGAAGGTTGCAGGCATCAATGATGATATATCACCGGCTTCAGCTTTGGAACATTCTATGGTCCGGTTTCAGCAGAATCTGTGGGGGAGAGGGGGGGAGTGCACACCTTCGGGTTTTCTCTTGGAATAGAACCGAACCTTATCGATGGGATTGCTGTTCCCCATGCCGTAGTGGAGCACCACCTCGTCAATGATTATATGCTGAGTGGACAACTCCTCAAGGGCGGCCCGTTCTTCATGATTTTCGGGTTTGTGGGATTTCGCAGCGGATACGATCTCCTCAAGATTGAAGAACATACAGAGGTGACCTTTCCAATCCCATGTAAAGACTTTATAGTCGACCATCTTGTACAAGTCCCTTGACGTTATGCGGTTCAAGATCCCCTGTGCTTCTGCAAGGTTCTGGAAACGGTCAACCCTGACCAAGAAATGAGCGGGACGGAGCTCACTTGGTCCTCGGATACTTGAATCAACTCAACAATGGTGTCGGTTAGGTGGAGGTACTTCTCCGGTTTAGTGATATGGTCTGCAAAGTGCATTACGGGTTCTGCAGCAAGGAGGGCATCTACGAGCATGTATTCGATCGCCCGGGCTTGTGCGGATGGTGAGAGGGGAAAGGTATCAATCGACTCCCATACTTTACCTGTCTTGTGACTATAGATCAACTTATGGAGACTGTATCGTGTATGACACAGCTCAAAGAGCATGTTTGCATCTTTGATGTCGTAGCAGATCTGGTCCTCGATGACTCGGGCGCAATTTATGAGCCTTGGGCGATGAATCAGTGGCAGTAACAGGTAATATACCTCAGTAACGAACCTATCTGTGCAGATCGACGATGCAATGTCACTCATGACCTTTGTATCGCGGGCAATGTAATCAAACCTAGTGGAGAGGTCAGGGGTGTGTGATCTTAGAGTGTAGGAGGTGCTCACTTGTCGACGTCAATACCGTTCCTCTTGTTTGCGACGATTTCAAATAAAAACGGTTTCTCCGGGGGGTTGCTGTCTCTGAAAATATCTCACGAAACGGACGGAAATGGTAGCCCCCTGTAGTACGTACAGGCAGCTGTCAGGATCGCCTGCTATTAAAGCTTTGATGAAACGGATATCGTTTTTTGGGAGATCAATATTGTTCTTGGTGACAAGATCATCGAACATCATCTCGGAGGCATCCTCGTGGTGCCAATGCTTTCCGGGGCTAAGCTGCCCTGTCAAAACGGCGCGAAAATGGAAGTAGTGTGTGGTGTGACCCACAGTGCAGCTGGAATGAACCGGCCATCCCACACATGGGAAAAAGGGCCATGCCCGAGATCATGGCACAGACCGGCAAGTTGGACACACTCGACATCCCTGTTAGTGATACCAAGTTCTGGCTGCTGATCCTTAAGGTGTTCGACCAGACAACGGGCCAAATGGGCAACACCTGGGGGGAGCGTTGAGTGTGCAGGAAACACGTGGAGGGGTCCGTGGAAGAGGGACCTAAACAGTGCTCGAACCGGTTATGGGCTGCGCCAGGCCAGACCATGTAGCTCGTGCCAAGCTGCTTGACCAGCCGTAGTCGTTGAAAATGGGCGCTGCATAGAAAGGGGTGAACGGATCAATAAAACCCACGGAGGAGCGGCGACTTGCGTGTCGATGAATGAGCATATCCTTGGATGGAAGGGCACTGGACACGCGGGGTCGTCAACAAAGATAAACGGGGAGGAGGCGAGCGCACTATAGCCATGAATCGAGTCTTTGAACATCCGCATGTTGGAAGATGAGGGGCGGTCGGGTTACGGTGAGCGGCACCGGTGAGGCGCAGTGGGTGGAGGAATGGCACGTGACCCCGGAGGCAGGTGATCGGACTCCGAGCGGAGGTCCGGTAGACCGGCTTAGATAATCAAGGAATGAGGTCCCTGGACGAGGGCGAGCAAGGTTCCACAGTCTCTCCATTCCACACAGGTATCTTATCTGATCGACTCTCGTTCTCGTACGGCACACTCAATGTTTCGTCAGCTGCGATGTCTCTCGCCCAGCAGACGGCGTACCAGCAGCATCTCCAGGGCCAGGAAGTCCAGCTGCACACCCTCGACAGACAGGCCCTCGAAGAATCTCTCAGGCGGTCCATCACCCTCGTATTCTGGTACAAGGTCTGGACCCCACGTTTTCGAGTCCTCCGCCCATCTGTCTAACCTCATACTCCAGCCACACTACGATCCGATCCGACTTACCCAAGAGATAGCAACCTTTCCCCTATTCCAACTCTCCCACTTCTCGCAACTAGTCTCAGACCTGGGATTGAATCCCGCGTGCCTCGTCGATTGTTACAATCCCGTCTCGGGTCACTGGGAGCAGCACGCCGTCTCCACCGTCAGGACCATAGAAAGCGAACAACGTGTCCTGTACAGGGTCCGGAAGAGTTTCCTCGAAGGGCTTTCTGATGACGAATGCCCAGGACTGAGGGAGGAGATCACTCTCCAACCGAGACCTCTCCACCAAACCGTACCTTATAACTCTGTTCTCACTTCTACGACCGCCGTCAAACGCTCAGCTCCTGACAGTCTCGACGAAGGTGGACACTCTGCCAAGTATTATCGGGTTGATCGGGTCACGTTTTCTCCGGCCACGGTCCCAGGGAACAACTTCATCGTCCCTTCCACCGATCCCCAACCATATCCCTCTCCATCATCGACCTCCAATCAAGCGTACCCCAGCCCTCCTCCATTTCCCTCCCCTCTAGTCTCCAAACGGGTCGCAACGGACCAAATCTTTGGGTACGCCCCCACACCCAAGGAATCACTACCGGGCAGCTCTTCGTCGAGTGGTTCTTCGTCCGTTGCATTCCCCCACCATCCTCACCCTCCCCTGAAGCGATGGCCGAACGATTACACCGTCGCTGAGGTCTCAGATGGATTTAAGCAGATGGATTCGCTGGTCACTCAGCAGCCCACGCTAACCCAAAAATGCGCATTTGAGAAGGTTTTCGGTTGTCGATATGTCAAGAGTACGGTTTGCCGGCATCGAAGCGTCTGGAGGAGAGCTGACAATGGGGTAAAGTCGGCGTTTGAAAGTATGGGGACCGATGAAAGGGCTGTTTGGGGAAACTTCGTGAAGCAGGTCGAAGGGAGGAGGAAGCCGGACGGGGTTACTGCTACGGAAAACGAAGACCCAGAGAGCCCCCAGAGGCATACGATGATACACGACATCCACTATGCCACTGGCCTACAGATGATGGCGACGAGGAACATGGACGTCGGTGGAGCCCTGACGCAAGCGAGTGTCCATTCTCCAGATTATCAGGTCAACGACGTCTCAATAACAGGAGGGGTTGAGCTTGGGGACATGTCGGACGTTGACGAACCTGTGATGGGATCTCTTGGCCCGCCCCCTACTAACCATATCCTTTCGGGTGAGTTCCGTTTGTCGTTTCCATGCACCTTAGCCTGGGCTCAATCGCTTGAACGGGAACACGGCCAACAGACGAGAGCGTTTCAGTCCTGCAACATCAGCTAGGCGTTCCAGATTCTGTGGTCAACAAATGATTTTACGGGTTACGGGGACTTGTGGGAGTGTAGCTGGTTTTGTAAGTTACAAGTTGGGGAGGGCAGCCCCCTACCAATTTATCTAGGCGCATCATTTTCCTACCCGTCAGAATCGAAAGTCACTCGCAGCCACGATGAGCCGAGCTGCATTGCAACACAGGTACACCACAGTTGGTTTACTGTGGCAATGGGGAGGCGGTTGGAATTTCTGAAGTTCGATGCGAACACACTCATAGTCACGTGACGGCGATTGCGCCATCCCATGGTGCGATTGCGACTTTGAGGTGAGGGTATATATACTTTGCATTCCATTAGATAATGCAGAAGATCTACCATGTCCACCCCCTCCATCCTCGTCTTGCGAATCTCCGTCTCGAGTAGAACCCTCTCCTGGTTCTTGACCGCCCGCGGCGGTGGCGTCATCAGTTGCGCTGTCCATCTTACTCTCCGTGGATAAATGAAAGATTCGGCAGCTGTGTTCATGCATCTCCTCTGACGGACCTAGGTTTCTCGCATGCCTTTGTACTTTCTGGCTGGTCCCACAGGGCAGCTGCCCCTTATCGCCGCGCCCCAGCCGACCAGCGCGTGACCCATGACGGTCGGACCCCGGTAACCTTTGTCATAGCTGTTTGTCGCTTCGGGGCTCGGGTGCTCTATATCTGTTTTTTTTTCCCTTGACAACGCTGGCAACTCGCCTGGACACGTGGGCTGGGGGCGTATCGTGACCCCCCTTTCTACGTACAAATTCAAGATCTCGAGATAAGCGGAGAGACACAAGGTCCGGTTCGCAGGTGTAGTTTTGTGGTCCCACTGTTTCGTTCACCCGGCCGTATTCCCATGTAATTACCAGTTTGCTATAAATTCTACCCATTTCTCCCCTCCCTCCCCAATAACTGTTCTCGGATCTCGAGCGTTGTCAACGCTGCAATGACCTCTCCGTTCGTCCTCCCCTCCCCCAGCGAATCGTATTTTGTGGCCATTAACCCAAACGCCAACGCCCTCAACGCGGTGCCGTTCGCCGACGGGTCTTCGGATCTTCTCTTCGCAGCGTTCGGCCAAGGTTCTGTCATGGATTTCGACGTTTTGTTGGTGCACGCACAAGAGAGTTTACATCTCTCCACCACTGACTGCCGCCGTACTTGGATAGTGCTCCGCATTGATGGTACGCTGGGGCAATTCTATGATGATACCCTCAATCACTCAACACACCAGAGTCTAGGTTCGGAGTCGTACAGCGCAGTCCTTCGTCGACCCGCCACTGTGGGTGACATCCAGATTTCGCATATTGATACCCCCGAATCCAAGGTGCCCTTGCCTACCCCCCTGACCCCGTTGCTTTGCTCACCTTAATCAGTACTCACTCGTCAACGCACTGAACTTATTGGCTGCCTGCGGGCTTCGCTCCTTGCTCACCCTCGAACGACGCGAAATTGTATTGCATGTCGTGGAGCGCCCTAGCTTCAACTTCACCACCCTGTCGTCGAATCCAGGGCCCCAGTTCGGCGTACCGACCATTCAAGAGTTCCGTGAGATGTGGAAGGCTTGGGACCTTGTTTCACTCGGCATGATACCGTCTCACCTACTCCATGTAAAACCAATCAACTTGCGACACAAGTGCCTGTTTTATCTCGGTCACATTCCAACGTAAGTCCACCCCCGACTTCATTCGGGTTGCCCCATACGACTCAACTCTCCTTTATCTTTAGATTTTATAATATACTCCTCGGTAAACTCCTTCAACAACCGTACGTCGAGCCGCGGAAATTCATGACCATATTTGAGGTTAGTCTCCCATGACCCACAAAGCTGCCGTTCTCACACGGCTCTGCAGCGTGGCATCGATCCTCACGTCGATGACCCAAACCACTGTCACGTCAGTGCTCGCTCTCTAGTGATGATCTGCTTCGCTCAAGGTGATTTAGGGCCACTCCGAGGTACCTGAGCGGGATGAAGACTGGCCGGCCCTCTCGGAGGTGGTCAGGTACCGCGATCTGGTCAGGGAGCGTGTGCTCGACCTTTATCGAGAACTAGAATCTGGGAAACGCATCCTCACTTGGCGGTTGGCGCGCACCCTGGTTATGGTCCTGGAGCACGACGCGTTCCATATCGAGGTGGGAGGTCACGGACGCCGTCCCGGAACCGATACTGACATCGGTCCAGACGCTTTTGTATATGCTTATTCAGAAAGCTGACCCAGATTCTTCCGGAACTTTGCCCCCTCCGGGCATCCACGCGCCAGTCTGGGACGAACTGGTGAGACGGTGGGGCGTAATCCCAACACCGGTGCGATCGAACGTGGAGCTGGGTCCCGAGAGGATCTCCGTTGGGAGGGATGACCGTGAACTGGATGACTACAATGCAGATGAGGACGCGGACGTTAAATGCCATGATTTTGGATGGGACAATGAAAATCCTTGCCGAGAGGTGGAAGTTGGAAGATTCAGGGTCGATTTCCGGCCAATCACTGTCGAAGAGTTTTACGAGTTTTGGGTGGGTGGTATTGGTCAAAGGGTATCAAACAGCTTACCCGCCAACTGGGTCGAAGATGCGGGTGAGATCAAGGTTTGTGGGGTTCGATCACCTGCATGTGGAGGTGGATAATGAGTTGCGCTAGGTTCGCACGGTCTACGGCCCGGTACCGATGAGGATCGCGGGGGGTTGGCCAATGATTGGGTCGTTCGATGAGTTGTCGGCGTACGCTGAATCGAAAGGGGGTAGGATCCCAACCGAGCACGAGCTCCGGCTCTTTTTGGACAGGTACAACATCGGGTACGAGGAAGGAGCGAACGTGGGATTCAGGAACTGGCACCCGTGCCCGTAGGTGTTTCGGGCTGTGGTTTGGACGTTCCCCTTCGCTGACAACCAACCAGACCAACCGCTGGAGGACCGATTGACGGGGGACGCGGATCGAACGGAGGGGTGTGGGAATGGACGTCGACTGTGTTTGACACCCATGATGACTTTGCGGGGACGGCGATCTTTCCGGGATACTCGTCAGATTTCTTTGATCAGAAGCATCATGTCGTGGTGAGTGCCAAGTCCTTCCTCCCTATTCAATTGCACCGATGGTGACCGGTGATCGATTGATCCGGTGATTACCCATCCAGCTTGGTGGCTCATACGCAACGCCACCGCGACTGGCTGAGAGGAGAACATTGCGAAACTTCTACCAACACAATTACCAGTACGCGTGGACGTCGGCCAGGGTCGCATACGATGTGTAGTTATAGCCATGACGCTGATTAACTCCAGACACATTGCTACTTTGTGGTACATCGGGATGACGCTTCTGCTTCCCAGACTCGAAGATGCCATTTGTTTATCGCACTTGAATGCGCGATGCGCCTATCTCCGCGCCCTTGGGTTGTTAGCCAATGCAAATCCCTTGCTATCCAACGTTAACTGCAGATGGCCGCCGACCGAGAATCCGCCTTCCCGACACACGTTCGCCATTTGCTCCATGTGCTTCTCCGAACCCCGAGTTGCAACTTATATTCAATATTTCAATGCCGAGCGAGCCTTTCCCACTGTTCCCGACTGCACCCTCTGCGCGTCGTTCTCCCCGTTGCTGACCGGCAGTGAAAATGCGTTCTCTCACCGCGGCCGTCGTCGTCGCTGCCCTCCTTTCTCTCTTCGTCTCGGCTCAGAGCACAACCTGCCCTGTCCCACCTCTCCAAACTTCTTGGCCCTTCAATCCCGCCATTAACAACGGCGGTCGTGATTTTGGCGCCCCAAGCGTCCCTCAGGGAAAGATCTGGAACGGCCAACCCAAGAAAGGTGGTCCCCATGGCCCAGCCAAATTGAAAAATGTGTGTCCCCCTCTCTCGTGTCCGTTATAGCGGTACTATTTCCGTCTCTGAATTGCCAACGATCAGCTTATTCTGGCCATCCCTGATGGCTTTGGTCCCGCTTCTGAAGTCTTCGCGAGAAACTTCAATCAGTGGAGCAACAGCCGTAATGGCTGGAACAGCGTCCTTGGGTCTGACACTATCCAAATTGGTTCCATCCGAACCAGGTCTTCCGATTCCTGGGTTACTGATTCTGCGGCCTCCGCCACCGCCTACTCTTGCGCCATCAAGGTACTACCCCACCCCATGGATTCAAACCTAGTCAGTTTCTCACTCAATGTTCCAAGACCTACAACGGCGCTATCGGTATCGATGAAGACGGGAATCCTTGTGGTACCGCCCTCGAAGCCGCAAAAGCCATGGGATACCACACCGGTCTCGTTGTCACATCCAGGATCACGGTTAGTTTTATGTATCCAACATTTGCAGGGATTGAGCTTTCGTCCAGCACGCAACTCCTGCAGCGTTCGCCTCCCACGTGTACGATCGTGACGATGAGTCAGTCATCGCCAAACATCTTGTTGGCGGAACCCCACTTGGCCCGGTCGTTGACATCCTCCTTGGGGGTGGTACGAGATTCTTTCTTCCGAACACTACGAAAGGCTCCAGCCGACCCGATGACATTGACGTCTTTGCACTTGCGGCTAAGAACGGCTACTATACCTTCACAAACCGTACCGAGTTTGACAAGCTTCAAGGTGGTAATGCGAAACGTGCTACTAAGCCGTACCTCGGTCTTTTCACAGCTGATCACATGAGTTATGAGGCAGGTCGTGCGTTCATCCGCTGGTATGTATTTTCTGATTCGCGTTCTATCACAGCTGGACCGGGACAATTCCAAGGAACCAAGTCTGCTCGAGATGACTAAGACCGCAATCAGGTCCTTGGAACGTGCTACCCGGCACTCGGACAAGGGATTCTTCTTGGTGAGGGTTATTGTTTCATACCGGATTTCATCATACTTATACGACACCAGATGGTTGAGGCTTCAGTACGTAGCGTGGGGTCGCTAAACAATGCGGTACTGAGCCCTACCTAGCGAATCGATCATGCTGGTCACGGAAACGACCTTGCTGGCCACTTGCACGAGATTCTGATGGTGAGCCGCTCCACAATTCCTGGCTCTGTTTTAACATCGAACGTCTCCAGTATAACGAAGTCATTGATTACCTGAAAGAATACATCGATTCTGCTTCGGACGAGACCTTGCTTCTCGGCACGGCTGATCACGAGTGCGGCTCCCTTAGTCTCGGAGGAATAGTTAACACTGGGGAATACCAGTAAGTCCCAGTCTGCCATATGTCTCAACACAACACCACCACCTAGTAACCACCCGATGCTAGATACAATGTTGAGGCCGTTGCCACTGCGAAGCATACTTCTGACTATCTTGGCCGTCTCTGGAGCGCATACAATGGATCAGACCCTCAGGGTTTCTTGTTGGAGACCTTTGTTCAGTATGGAATCACAGATGCAAAGTTCGTGGTCCTCTCAGATCCCCTTTTCCTTTACTGAATCTCTCCCGCATAGTTCCACAGAGATCGCTGTTGCAAATGCGCTCAAGCCATCCGCCTCTGATGTTGGGATCCACTTTGGCCAGTCCATGAACCGGCGAGCGTTGACCAAGTGGGCAACGGTGTGTATATTATATCATCGGAATCGTCTCTCAAGAGCCTAACGACCCCATAGCTTGGCCACTCGGCTGTTGACGTGAGCCTGATTGGCTATGCCACCAGGCAAGCCGTCGCCAACCTGGAGAGAATCAGGGGTAACCATGATAACACTGGTGCGACATCTTTGCACCCATACCTGCGAATTGTGCTCAGTTTGTTCCAGAGGTCGGATTGTTCATCACCAATGAACTGCGGCTGGATCTCCCTTCGATCACCGGCAAATTGAACGATAAAGTGAACGAGAAATGGCTTGTGGAGGAAGTTGGTCGTGACAAAGTTGAGCACGGTGTGGTCTCCACATCAAATCTGAAGGTACGGGCATTCGACCATGAAAACTGAGCAAGCGATTTGGGTTGTTTGTATTATACGAGTCCGGTGTAACGGTCGCCCCCACTCCCGTTATAAATGATGATTTGTCGCTCATACATGTGGGTCATGCCCGAGTCGATCGTCTCTGACTCCAACGTTCAACGTTCAACAGTGGACCTCACAATGCCTTCACGATTGAACAAGA
>Ga0307509_10003780_pt1 | contig 22523 bp, 9 predicted proteins | sample 10_EM_MG_FD_202245 | JGI IMG/M metagenome (GOLD analysis project Ga0307509, IMG submission 202245) | Populus trichocarpa ectomycorrhiza microbial communities from riparian zone in the Pacific Northwest, United States - 10_EM | ecosystem: Host-associated > Plants > Roots > Unclassified | place... | reverse complement strand
TCTCTCTCTCTCTATAATCGTCGAAGTTTCCTCAGTTGTCTTGTCCTTGCAAAAAAATCTGATGTGAAGTGGTAATTGCCAAATAGGCTTGTTGATGAGATTAAAAGTGGGCTTAGCTTGTTATTTGTGTAGGTTTCATGTAGTGTCAGAGTTTGATGATGCAAAGAGGAGTTGTAGGAGGAGATTGGCAGGGCACAATGAAAGAAGAAGAAAGAGCTCTCAGGATCCTGTTTCAAGGAATTCCTCTCAAGGTATGTATGTAATGATCTTGTAATTGACTTGTTTATCCATTCAATTTCCATTGTTGGAATTAGACAATGATGACTAGCTTTTGTTCTAAAGATTTGTCAGGAATAAGCCCTTTTGTTATTTGATCGGGAAAACGGAACGGCCCTATTTTCTACCTTCTAATTTTCAAAACTTTGTTTTAATTTTTATATGATTTTTTTAGATTGTTTTGATGGATTATATCAAAAATAAATTTTTAAAAACAAAAAAAATATTATTTTAATAATTTTTCAAGCAAAAAGCAATTTAAACAAGACATTATTTTTCCTTTTTTTCCCAAAATAATTGCAATCACGAAGCAGAAATTCGAAATAACGAAGTATTAATTAGCTGGATCAGATTTTGAATTAAAGGGCCTGCAACACTGCTTCTGTAAGGGCTTGCTGGTAATAAGAAAACGTGCTCCTGTCTGAAATTTTATTAGGTGCTTGTGTACCTAAGACTGCTCCTGTGGATGCCCATCACAAGAAAAAGATGAGCAAGTAAAATAAATTTTATGAACTGAAGGAGGACTTGCTAACTAAACTACCAGTTGAATCGGACGCCTTTAGTTATGACTAGGCTGGCTGGATAGTCTCCCGGTAGGGTATCAATGCATTTATTACTACTTGTAGATAGGTTTAGTTGACATGATATCAGTTAACCTTGGTTAAATTCTGTTCATGCTAGGAAGGGAAGAGTTTTAGAGGAGAAAATTATCCCTACTGGGTAGCTCAACGAGGCATTTATTTAAGGAGAAAAGCAATCATTACTATTGTAACTACATAATCTAGGGTTTGCTAGAACTTTCATTAATATTAATGTTGCATCATGAAGATTTATTTTTTAGACTTGAATTATTGATCTTCAATTTACTCTCTCTAATCTAAAAAGATTTTTCATGATTAATATAACATATCACCATTACTTATTCATACTTTTCTAAAATCCCACCTTTTCGACTGGAGACTTCATGAACTTTAATTAGAAGTGAAGTAGGAGAGATGTTTGGACTAAACAAGTAAACAGACAGAAAACCTGTTTGGGATGAGAGGAGTATTATGAACTCGAGGCCTTTACCTCTCGGAGAAGTTGGAGATTGCTTGGCAAACATTATTACAGATGATTTACGTTAATCAACTTAAGTGTATTCCTTTGAGGAAGATGACAAGTGATTTTGGTTCTAATAGAATAATCTTTATGCTATATTTGCTATCATTAGTTATCAGTGAATTGGCATTGATATAGACAACGCAGTTGAAAATTTATGAACATGAAAGAAACTGAACGGACAATTTCCTCCTCGACAGAAAAATTGATGGCTGGGAGATTTCCATACATAGCGTCGCCGACAGGATGTGCTCTCTCTCTTCTGTCATCCAAAGCTGATTCCTGGGTTTCTCCTTCTGATCTCTCCTCAAGATCAAGTGCCGCACTACGTGAATTGATTGCAGAACACCGCACAGCCATCCTAGCTAGACAGCTTGTTCTTGAAAAACACTTGCACCACCATGCCATGGAAGACCTTGGTGAGTCCCAACCTAGCTCCAATTTTCTTATAACCCATCAGCAACAAGTGCTGTCCGAGCCACACAATTGGGGCCGGTTAAACGACACCAGCACGCATGTGACTTTGGACCTCATGCAGGCTCCAAGTTCAGCATTCGGATTCTTGTCTCCCAGAGGGAAAAATAAAGAAGAGGAAGAAGAGTGTTCTGAGTTATGGAGCACCATGGAAGGAGCCCATGTAGTTTAAAATTAATCTACAACACCTACTTTATTCTTTTGCATTTGGTGTTAATTGTTTGGTCAGTGAGGCTTTTGGATCGTTCAACTTGCTGTATAATTCTTTCTTGTTTGATTTGAAACTTTTTTTTTATTCGGTCTCTAATTTTTACCATAATTAATTTTCATAGTTCAATTCAATTGTGTACAGTGACTGGAATAATCAATGCACTTGGAGCAATTTGCCAATTGAATCACTGTTTTCTTTCAAGTTTTAAGTTGCAGTAGTTGAAAGTTGATCTCACGTCAAAACTAATTCTAAGGATAGCTGATTATATATGCAGGTTTATAGAGGAGCATGCACCATTTTCTTTTTCATTTTTTTTTCTGGTCTTGATTCATTTACAATAATGATATTTCCGAGTTGGTATTTTTACATGAAACTACATTCTTCCCTAGTTGGGCATAAGGGGCATGATGACTTGATATAATCCTCACCTTCCTTCGAACTCATAACAACCATGCACCACCTGTATCCATGTTCTTGAAGGCATCCCTCTCTCTCTCTGAGAGGATTCTTGGCATGTCAAGTCTTGATAAGGTTTTTGGCTTTGCATCGAATTAAACCACATGCTCCATCGTTTGTGTGGCCTCCGTCAATTCTCCTTAACATGTTAGAGAATAATATAAATATATATTGGAGTCTCATTTGATAACTAAATAATTATGAATTTGAATTTTACTATCTTCATTCTTTCTTTTAATTAAAAATCTAATTAATAGCAAAAGGTAATGTGGACAAATGTAAGTTCTAAATTCAAAGGGCTTTCATATTTAATTAATAGCACAATATAATGTGATTTATGCAAGTTTCAAGTCCAAAGAGCTTTCACTTGAGGGATATGTTAGAGAATAATAGAAATCATATATTGAAGCTTCACCTAACAACTTAAGTTTTTAGATTGAAAAAATTCTTTGACAAAATAAAATATCTACAAGAATTTATATATTTATATAAAATATTTTTTTAAAACCTTCTTTTAGGATTGAACCCTAGCTAGATTGTTTTAGATTGGATGATGGAGATTAACTATTTTTGTTTACTAGAAAGTATTTTTATAAAATGTGGATTTTTGAGAAATAGATAAATTTTTTATGTTTGATAGAGTTATAAAAAATGAGCTGAAAAACAGTTTTTAGTATTTAGTTATATCAGGGAAAATGAGATAGAAAATAACTTATTAATATTTTATTTTTTTAAGATTATAAAAAAATAAAATAAAAAATATGACATATAAAAAAAAATTGAAGTAGAATAAAATTGAAAAAAAAATCAATTTCATAAAGTATTTCAAATAAAAAAATAAAAACAAAATCTAACGCATAAAAAAATAATAAAACTAAAAAACAATTTAAAAAATAATGTTTTTCTATCTATAATTCGTCACATCTTTCAAGATTAGAAAGAAATCCAAATCTTAAGGTGTCATGCTTGTGGGACTCTCTCCCGTATGAAATTAATTGATATGGAAGGCTTGTTTTATATACACAAAACATGCCTCTAGCTTTCCATTGTGCCACGAAAAATGCAACATCAAACCGGTGCTCTACTTTTGGGAAAAAAATGTCTGGGAAAGCATATGCTAGAACAAAAGTTCCTCTAGTTAAATTAAAACCCGAAGTAAAGTCGGTCTGCCTGCCATAAAGAACATATTGGAAAACCTTTCTGATCTTCCAAGAAAAAAAGAAGAAGAAAAAAGGGCCCTTCTCCTTCTTTTAACTAGGCAACTTCACAACTTTCAAGTTGGTCATCATAAGCTTCAGTCTCTAGTATGACAAGCAAAGACACCATGCGAGAAAGATACCAAGAGATAAAAGCATACTTATGAAATTTATTCCACCCAATAATTTGTCGACCCGAAACAAACTCGACTTGAATTTTATTCGGTAAAAATCATCATTTTATTTTAGAAACTCTCAAAATTAAATTTTTTTTTAAAAAAAAACTAGTTGAAACCATGAGTTGACCATATCAACTACGATCTAGCTCTCAGACCAAATCAATTGCGATCTAGCTCTTGGATTAAATAAATATTTTTATGTTATAAACTGTTTTTTAAAATTATTTTTTTTTGAGAAAACATTAAACTGATATTTTTAAAAGATTTTAATATATTGATATCAAAATAAAAAAAATCTAAAAAAATTATTTTCATGTATTTTCAATTAAATAACACTTTTAAAGATATTTATCCATCGCAACACCAAACACGCAATAAACAATCACTATTCCAAGTGATATAACTATGAACAAAAGCATCCAATGTGCGTACACTCGAAAGACACTTCCAACACCACACATTGGAAAGAAATAAAAGCAAATTTTCTCATAATCTTCGAAAGTTGATCGAAGCCAATCAAGCTTCTTCTCAAAGTGCACGCCTGCAATTCCAAAGTCGAGAAAGTGTCCTTCGCAACCAAAAATAGTATGAGATTCCACGAGTGGTCTATTGATAGTTACAAGACTAGTTGTTATCAAGTCTTGCTGAAAGTTGCTTGGTGTTGAAGGCTTAGAAATTATCATCATGCCTACAAACAACTATTATGTGGCCACGCACCATGCACTGTTGATCTCTGTCGTGGCACTAGCAGTATGCACTACTCATTTTTATCAATTTCCAGTGTATATGTGTGTGTGGATCACCATCTTACATTTCTCAGCACGAAAACGATCCCTATACATGGATTTTGGAAGCGGAAATTGCCTAATTAATAACCCCCAAGCTAGCAATTATGAAACTCTTAAAAGACTCTTGTTTAATTTCCGAGGCCTCACCGAGGGCTTTAAATGTTTTAGAAAACCTCAATCTAGTCCCAAACTTGTATACTTGTTTTTAATTGAGTCCCAAACATGTAAAGTTTATCAACTATGTCCCAAAAGTTTCAAGAAATTCTTAACCTGGCTTTATTGTTAATGTTCATTAATGTTTTTATCAAGCATTTCTCAAATTAATGTCATTTTAGTGTATTTCTTTGAAGGTTGGTCCAGCTATAAACTTAAGAAATCTTAATTATTTTGATATTAAAGAATTCAATATGTTGATTCAATTAAGTTCTACTGTATATCCAAGAACAAAGAAACTTCTGGTTTTGTTGACTATTCCAACCAAGTTAGTTTTTTTCCCCTTCAATAACTGGTGATGGGCTACAGTGCTAAAGGCTAAATATCAAACCTATTTCTGTAAAGGTAAAGAAAGTCGTGTCATAACTTCAACAAAACATAATCACCAATAACCATCTAAATGGTGGCAATGATAAAAATTTGAAATTAAGATATTTGTTTTTTTTGTGGTCTCAGGTTCGAGTCCTGTGGTTACTCATATGATGGCTACTGAAGGCTTACATGATCGTTAACTTTAGGGCCCGTGGGATTAGTTGAGGTGCGTGCAAACTGGCCCGGACACCCACATTAAACTAAAAAAAAAAAAAAACCTAATCACCAATGCTGGCTCCTGGACAGCTTCAGAATCCAAACAAGTTTTTTTTTTTTGTGGCTAATTTAAATAAACTTCATATAATATTATTTATTTCAGTTATACATAAGTCTACAAGGAAGGAGTTTTAATCTTATATTTAAACACTACTCTAAAAATACCCCAACTGCCAATTAAACAATTAAATTTAAAATGACCATCGCTCTACTAATAAATAAAATTAAAAGAATTAGGCATGAAAATAGACCGATCTGTCTCTTCCTTTGTTTTTATCCGAAGAGAAACTAGGGTATAATGACCTCTCACAAACCACCACATTTCTGTCCAGCTGTGGATGAAGTCCCACCACCGCAAAGGAGGCAAAGGACAATCACTGAATGATGATCACGTGCAGTGCACGTGAATCTGCAAAAACACATATCACCCAAAAATCAGTTGCAACCCCACAGTAGACCTACTAACCCTAAAGAAAAGTCTCTACGTACAGAGGGTTTGAAAAGTATTCCCCTCCTCCTCCATGAGCAGTAGCAATGGAGTGAGCAGTTGCCTTTATTAATGGGCTCCACATCCTCATCACAAAGTTTATGATGATCAGAGCAGAGGGCCCGACTGCATTGATGAAAGATGAAAGATGATCGATGTGTGGTGGGGGCGCACATAAAAACTGGGGATTGGAGAGCTAATGCAAATGCTGCACTTGTTCCATGAGGCAAGCGCCAATGTACCTTCCATGCCTCTGTATAACACAGAGGTTAAACAAAATCATGGACCACTTTTTTTTAATTTAAACTAGCTAGTTCCTCCATGACTTGATGATTATGATAGCTAAGGGAGGATTTGTAACTTGCTTTGTTAATTGTAGCTACTGCCTAAATTCCTCGTTGTATCTTCACAGTTTTTTCAGTTTTGTGATTTTAAAAAAACAAATTTAAGAAAAATAATAAATTATATTTTTTTTACCGAGATTTTAAGAGATTTTTTAATGGGATATATGCAAAATTATGATAGTATTAATTAATTAAATATTTTTAAAACTGTAATAGGAGTTAAAAACAGTTTCAACGTCCATATTTCCAAATTAACCCTACATTTCAGATAATTTATTTATTTAATTACTTTATTTTGCATTGGCTCGAACGCATAGCGATCAAATTTAATTGTTCCGCTGACTTTTTTACACTCTTGCTCCTTTTCTCTTTTGACCTTTCGTTTCGTTTTCTTTTGGGTTAATGAATAGTGGTTTTTTCAGGCCAATTTTGGGCTTCTAGATCACTACTGCATTTTGTGTTTGGAAGGGTGGAAAACGAGGGAAATAATTTTGGGACATAAGAAAATACGAGAGGAGAGTATATGGTCTCCTAAATGTGGTCTCCAAGCTAGGAGAAGAAGAGAAAATGAAGAGAGAGACGAATTATCTTGCAAGGGCTCCTAAATGTGGTCTCAGGTTGAAGAGACGATGCACTAAAAAAATATAAATTTACAAATTTATTCTCAATAATCAATATGAAAACAGGATTTAATCTTTTGGCAAAGGGAAGAAAGTTATAATTGTAAGTTTCTCATTATCATTTTCTTTTCCTCTCTGATTTCTCCGCTCTTTCTTTAAATTCTAAACTCTAAATCTTAAATTCTTAATTTTTACGGAAAAATAAGGATACGATATATTTTTTTAATTGTGAGCTTGATTTTGTTGAGAAATTGATGAAAAGTTTCTAAAAATCATCACTGTTCCTTTCTTTCTGTACATTAATAATAGTAATAATTAAAAAAAATATTTCAAAAAAATAAAACACATCTGTCATCTCCCATTTTCACTGCCTTCATCCTTCTCTTTAATATCCTTTCTAATGTTTATCTTATATTTTTTGAGAGTGCTTTATTTTTTTTTATTTTTTTCAATATTACAGAGCAAGGGTGAGGAATAGGAGATATTTTTAGTGGTTTTTTAAACATTTTTTCATCAAGTTCAAAAGCTATTTATTTTCTTCAGGGATGTTTTACAATTTAACCTTTTCTTTCATTATTTTCCTTCCTCTCCTAAACAAAAAGAATTTATAAAATTTTAATTCTTCACGACCTAACTTAAAATTCAAACCATAATGACTATGTAGATAATATATCCCTTTAACCACTATGCAATGCCCTGGAAGTTTCTAATCTTTTGCCCGTTTCAAGAGCCGTAAGTAGTGTAGTTTTGTCTTAATCTAGACTAAATTAATTATTATTTTTTTCATATAAATCGAGCAATGTTCCCCTTCAGATGCTGTAATTTCAGTTTCCAGTGTCAATTCTAGATTTTTTTTTAAATTTTTTTTTTTGAAAATAACTCAGATGATTAAAAGAAATTCGAGGATGAAATTGATAAAACAAATCATGAAATTAAAAGGAAAGAAGGGGGGAAATGGAAGAAAAAGAATTAAAAAAAAAATTAAAAAGAAAGAGAGAGAAGAGGTTAACTGTTAATAACCGTGAAGCTCCACAAATAATCCTAGTTTATCGGTAATTATTCACTATATTGCTAGTATCTTTCACTGCGAATGAATTTCTGCTAACAAATAAGGCGAGTTGGATTGAATTGGCTAAACATAACAAATATGACAACGATTTCACAAAACTATTTAAATAGGATTTAATTTGACATCCTTAATACAACAATAATTATTTTTTTATCTGACGCTAAAAGTATGTCATATACTAGCTAACATATTAATTGATATTAAATCCTTTCTTTAAAGTGACCTGGTGTATTCATAAAGAATTAATAAAAAAATCAGATATTAATTTCAAATTCGAATCTAGAAAGTCAGATCGATGATCATGAAGCATACTTTCTCAACAATCAGATAAATTCTGTACGATTAGATTAAGCACGATTCTAATATTTATGTAAAAATACAGAAATAAAAATGTTTTAAAAAGGAGCGTTGATAAAAAAAAAAAACATGGTGAATAATAACTTTATCTCTCTCTGTTTCTTTTATTTTTTGAGAATAGAATGAGAGCTCTTAATTTGAATTGCAGTTAATTAATTATCTTCTTAATTTTTCATCTTAATTAGTCAAGCAAAGCTTCCCCTCCCTCCCCACCCCTCCCTCCCCTTGAGCAGAGCAAGGGACCGAGGGGACAAAAAAATGAGGTGAAAGGTGCGAGAAAGAGACCTTTCTCCAAACTCTTAGAGATACGATACATGATATTAGATTTTTGTTGGTCCACTTTAAGGTAATATGAAATTTATTGGCTGATGAGGGAAGGCTAGAAGTGATCAATAATTGATAATTTTCAATGAATTTCTGTCGTCCACACCAAAGTTTCTTTGGTGGCCAAAAGGAAAGTAACCAGCAAGATTTACAGTACAAGTAGATAAGTACTATAGGCCCTTAATTTAGAGGCAGCGGCAAAAGCTTAGGAACTCCCTAAAATCTTGAATTAGGTGGCCTACGAGGTTAAGACGTTAATAAACAACTCATCACACAGGTTCAATCTCTTGATCCTCGTGGATGAATTGTTTGCTTTTGATTAAATCATATATTTAGTTAATTTCAGCGTATAAAAGTTGGTTTAAGAGTACCCATTTCTCAATGTAAACACCCCCCCCCCAAAAAAAAAAATAATAATAATTCACACACATATGATAGGAAAATGTGGCTGCTTAACTAGACATATATGACGCACACATGACAACAAACCCTCGTAAATATTGCGCCGAGGGCTCCATTGGTAAGGATTTTGGCACCGTCATGTCACAAGAAATTTCGATCCCGCGAATTCAGAGAAGGAAATTTCCTGGAATTTGATTCAATAGGATCATCAAGAGTGAGACAAACTCATGCAGAAGTTTCTTGCCAGTGTCCGACGGTGGACAATCCCATCATCATATATTAAATTCCCTTGGATAATTATTAGATCTGAGATAAGGACTGGAGGCCGCAGCAGCAGCAAATAGAATGATGTTTAAGGTTGTCTTTTCTCTTTACCCTCCACAAACTGGATTATTGTAGAAATAACACGAATATATATATATATTAATTTTGTGAGAGGACATTGAATTTGCTTCTCAGTTTGAAATCCTTGAAGATTTTATTTACTTCAATCGAATATAGCCATCTGAAAATTTGACCGAAGCTTTTTGTTGTATGACATTTTCGGGGTTAGTGTTGGGGCCCCAAATCAAGCTTCAAATCATAAAGATGAGGGTATTTAATATTTTATTGTTACATATAACCAAGGGTGTTAGAGATAATGATTTGATTTGAAATCTTGTTAATTTTCTTGTCTTCTCTTTTGGGACCAAATAAATTCACAAAATATGGTTCCAAGAAAGCACAATAAACAAATATTAAACAAGTACAAAACTGATGAGCATGGACCCACGATTAAATTTCGTCGAAGGTGCAAAGAGGCTTCAAGATCATTAAAAAGGTATCCCAGCATAACATGTTGGAGCTAGGATAGATTATACATGATGGTTTCCTGTGAAAACTTTAGCTCACAATCAATTGTGTGCATTCACTAATCCAGCATGTGGGAAATGTGGTCACTTGCCCACAGTGTAAAAAAAAAAAAAAAATCAAATGAAGTATATATTGTGCCGAATTCCATAATGTGTTTTGATGGGTAGAAAAATTAATTAGAAGAAATTTAAAATAGTTGTGTTTGAGAATGAGAAAATAATCTCGAGAAATTAAACAAAAATAATAAATAAAAGTTAAGAAAGAACTGTGTGAAAAAATATTGGTGTGAACTCCGATTAAAAATCGGTAACGTTACTGTGAAACTGAAGTAAGTCTGTAAATGAAACAAATGATGAAAAGAACAAATAAATATAGTATGGAATATGAAAATGGTCTCGAGAACTTATTAAAATACTTGATATGGTTCTAACAATGATTTAATAAGAAAATTCAGATTTTAATGTAAAATCATCTACTGGCCGATTTTACGCTATCAAACATAACTTTCAACCCAAATGTTAAATTGGGATGGAATTTTACAAGGATCCCCCTGACATATTTTTTCTATATTGGGTTAAAATTTTAGGGTAATCGAAGTTTGAAAAGGTCATGCGAGAATATAAACAGTCTGACGAAAAACAACGTGTAGACTTATTAACATTTTCATAAATAAGGTAGAGAAATTAGAAATTCAGCTTCTTCTTCGCCTTTAAACTGCCTATATACTGGTGCTGAAAAAAATTAGAAGAGAAAAAAAAAATTGAAAGTTTCCTCACTAAAACACTGGATAGAAACTAAAATTTAAAACAAGATAGATGAGGTAGGGAGTATTGAACACATTTAACTTGAGAATTAAAGAGAAAATCAAGTAAGGGAAACAGAATAGAGAGAGGAAACTCATGGTATTAAAAGGAAAAGAAAGGAGGAGCACAAAACTTCAACTGGTTAACATTCGAAGTTCATATCATTATTGAGCAAGATGTTACAAACTCGATTGTACAAGTTTAAGTAAAGATTAATAACCTTTTTGCAAAATTCTTAAATTTTGTATTAGGGTTCTTAAATGTTAAATTGAGAAAAAGTAAAATTGTAAAAATATGATTTTATTGGGATGGAATATAATGTAAATAACTTTAAATATAACATAATTGAAGAAGAAAAATTGGGTGTTAATGTTGAAAGTAGGGCTGATCATTTAAGAGGGGGAATGAGAACTTTTAGAATCAAAGTAAATGTTTGTTAATTATGTGTATTTAATATGTGTTGTTGTGTTGATAAAGATTGAAATGGATTTAATTATATTGTTTAGTTACAGTTGAATTTTTAATGTAATTTGATAAGGATTGAAATAATTTATGGCTATGTTTTGGTTAGTTGAAATAAATAATTTATAGTTAGTTATGATTGATTGAATGATTATTTAATAATTTATATTGAAAGGGAAACATTTGAAAGTGTTGATAGTAAGAAGATTTGACGACGTTTTCAATATATGAAGTTTCATAGGAAGCAATTGTAAATTATAAGAAAAAAAAAATAGAATTTTGTGGAGCATGTTTTTATAATATATGTAAATTTTTGAGCTTTATATTAAAAAACTTATAATTTTTAGACTTTTTGGATCTTAATTAATTTAGCTATATACTTATATTATTTTACCCCTACCGAAATTGGATGGTAATCCGTCCCTGATTGTATACTATATAATAAAAACTAACATGAGATTTCAGCATCATCTTTTATAATATATAATCTATGATCCACTGCCCTGAAACTTTATTATATGATGCCATAGGATAAGTCCATTAATTCTCAGTCAGAATCACACATGAGCACAATTCATGTTGTCCCAGGAGAAATTAATTAATGACACCTAGTTCTTATTAATGGCAATTAATTAGGAGAGGTCACTATTAGATGTACCATTTCTTTTGTAAGAATTACCAGGATAAATTAACTTCGTCCATGGTAGTGTCCATGAAGAAAGCTAAACTATCAATAATTATTTCTTAGAAAAGGAATATACATGTAAAGAGGGAAATGAGAAAGAAAATTAAAAAAAATATTTATATGATTAGACAGAAATATTTAAATCATTTTTTAAGAGATTCATTGTGATATTGTATTTTACTCCTCTATTTGTTTTTTTTTTTCCTTAAAATGAAATCATAAAATAGCTATTAATTAATAATTACTTGCTAATAGTTTTTTTTTTTTCAATTATATACCATATCATGTTTATATGTTTACCCTGAATATTCATTGGGGCAAATGCCTGCGAAAGTCTTTACTGGAATGAAAATAAGTAAGGTTACTGAAAATAATTTGCAGTTTCTTCTGGAGTGCAGTAAATTTCATGTAATTATCAGATGGTTTTTATTAATTCTCTTGTAATTATTCCTTGCTACTGGCCAAAGGCTCAATGCAACAATTAAACTTCACATGAAATGCTACCTCAAAGACAAGAAAAGTGCGATAGAAGTAGGCTAAACCTCTTGTTCAAAGAACCCGAACACAAGCTCCCAAGACTTTCACCACCTGGCCTGGTAGGTGCGGCTAGAGGTAATGTGGCTTATGGGCGGTCTTAATATTTTCACAGCTGCAACACTCCCTTCATGAGAGAGAGGGGAAAAAAACACTTACAGAGACTGAAAGGATAGGGAAAGAGAGATAAGTTCTAAATAGCTAACTATCCATGCTTAGTGCAGCTTCTCATCAGTGCTAGCAGACAACTTGATCTCCTTCCTATAAATTTCTTTGAAGATTGATATCGCATGCATGTTCATTTTCTTGTTTTTATGCATGTTTGATTTACAGCCTTTTTCCTGGTAAGGATCCGACAAAGGGATAATAATGGAATGCCCTAAATGATAATAATCCTGCATCCCCGTGCCTATCTAACCATTTCTGAAACCAAACAGATACTTCTGTTAGAAAAGTCCTCTTGGCAGTGATTACTTTTTCCATTTTTGGATATATCTTCCGGTGAATACAGAAAAATATATGAAAGGCTACCACATCAACAGGTATTAAATCGCTTGAAGAGAGAAATATATTAGCAGAGCAGATACTCCATTTGGTTTTTACTAACACAATCAAGAGTGAGCATTAATCAACAATAATTAAAGAGAGAGTAAATTAAGAGGGAAAAATAAATATAACACTGGAGTAACACTATGTTACTGCTTAGTTAATATTAAATCCTCCTTGATGATCAGGTCATTGACATTTTTTACCCGCTTGAGAAAAACAGTGAGCTTGACGATGTAGAAGAAGAAGCAGTGGCTTGATACGATCTTTGCTTGAAACAATCCAGAGACATTCGAGGAGGGGACATCGCCACCGTCACCGATGAAGTAGGATGAGCTCCAGAGTCCGGTGGAGACCCTATAAATTCCCATAAGAAAATACCATGCAAGTTAATTGATTTCCTACATATCTTGCTCATACATGCATATACTTCTTAAGCCAAAAAAAAACAAGTGAAAAAAATTTAAATTTATTAATGTATATAAAAAATAATGGTATACAGGATAAACCATTTATAAATTAAAATGTTGATCCATATCGATTCAACATGACATTAATTATATGAACATAGAAAACGGAGCTTACTTGTGAGAATCTCAGATGAGGAAATGGTGGCATTTTCTAGATGTGATTTCTGATTTTCTTGATTAATTTGGTGTGATTTTCGCCTACGACGATTGTGATCAGCTAATCTCTTTCTGCAACTACGCTTTCCATTATCAAATTCTGAGAGAAGATGAAACCTGTAGAAAAATTCAACGTAACCAATCACTGTCAATTACTCCAAAACCATGCTCAGAGCTGCTAATTAATTACGTGCTGTCTAAATATGTGAAGAAGAAAAAATCAGTACGTAATGAGTATAGATACGGACACAAATGCCCTCGGGATTTCCACATGTACGGCCCAACCAATCATTGGTTGCCAAGCACAAGCCCAGGGGTATTGTCGTCAGGCGAGTGTTCTCTGACCGTGTCCGGATATCAAAGGCAGAGAAGGAACCATTGAAAAGAAGAAAGAATATTGAGGTAGTTTTTGTAATTTCAAATCCTAAGCTTATATTATTATTTAAATTAAACTAATTCAAGTACGTAATGCTGCCTTGATATTAAGAACAGAAGAAATGGTACGTAAAACGGAAAGTATATTTTACGGACTCAAATGCCCTCGGGATTAACCCATGTACGGGTAACCAATCATTGGACATCATCATGACGAGAAAAAAATCACAGGGGTAATAGAGTAATTTGGGATCGCATCTCCGTGGTCGGTTAATCACTATCATACAATCATCTACAAAACGTTGGATTAAATGGAGAAAGTGCATGGGAAGGGCAATAATGTAATTTAAAAAAACCTGCTACACTGCTGGCAGAATCGCTGAGTCAACCCGGCGGCGATGACAGTAGAAGCTTTAGAGTGAAACTCACAGACTTTATGGCGTCTATGGTAGTGTTTAGCATGAGTAAGGTCAGCATTGCACCCTTCAGCTTGACATCTTGGAGCATTAGATGAAGAACCGGGATCGAGCGGTCTAGACCGGCGGTAAAGCCGGTTCACAAAATCATCCTCAGCCGAAGAAAAATAAGTTCTTCCTCCCAAATTCAGTCCTATCCTTGAAGTGATCAAATCGGAATTTGAACGAGGAATTTCCTCACTTTTTGGGATAAGGAAATAAGAGGTTGCAGTTGCGACTGATGTGACTGTTGGGATTGGATCAAGGGAAAGGAGGGAAGGATGGTGAGTGGTGGGAAAAGAGGAGGCGCCGGCGCCGGCGTAAGCACGAGGGTCGAAAAAAGAGTTGATATTGTGATGTGTAGCGTTGGTGGTGGTGGGGTGGTTCTGAAACATTAAGGTTGGAGAGGTATGTTGAGGAATGAGGTTGTTGTCGTTGAAAGATTGAGTGGTGTAGTGATCGAAAATGCTAGCTTGACGATTTTGATCTTGTACTTCGAGGTTGCTTCCAGCTTGTTGATCATCTCCACCTGATAACATTATTGTTGACGGGTTTCCCCATTCGTACTCCAACATTTTGTTCTTCCTTCTCTAGATAATATGAAAATCTTAATCAATCTAGCTAGCTTAATTTACCTGTAAAAGAAACAAAGAAAGGAAGAGGTTATGATCATCAAGAGAAGGAGCTGGTTCTATACATAGATGAATACAAAAGAGAAGAGAAAAGGTAGTGGCTGGGAAAGATTTGATCTTTCTTAAATTTTTTTGCTTCGCTTTGATTTATGCTGAGTGGTTTTGTTGAAGTGGGGTTTTTGCTTTTTGAGAGGTAAGACTGTCCTGAGGAGACATGTCGGTGTTAAGGTGGGCTTTTATGGGATATTACAAACAGTTTACAAGTTGAAAAAACACTCTCTCTCTGTCTCACCTATGGAAATTAAACCGAGTCAGTGAACTGAAAGAGAAGGAGAGGATGCGAATTTCAAAAACACTAAAATTGGCCATCTGCAGAGTTTCAATTGCTGCTTTCTTTTCTCTCTTTAACTGGGGTGATGCCCATTCTCTCAAAAGCCTCCCCCTTCTAGCTCCTCTCTCTCTTTTCTTTATTTAGCTCTCTGTCTATGACTTTTTAAAGCCACAAAAACGAGTCTCTCTTTCCTTCTGGTACCAGTCTCTCTCTCCCTCTCTCTCTCTCTAGCTAGCTAGGTGAGAGTCTCCGAGAGAGAGAAACTGAGTTATGAGGCGGCTTGCGCAGAGGTAATTGGGTGCTGTGTATGTAAACCCGAAAACTACCATTTTACCCACTTGATGGTCACGTATTTGTAGATAGAGCCACTGCAATGGAATTCTGTGTTAAAAAGTTAAAATAGATGGCTGGGGGTTCCCCAACTAGTCGGGGTTTGTAGAAAAGCTGTCGCCTACCTTGCAGTAAATGCTTGGCTAGCTACAATAACAACGGTGCTGTTGTTTTTGGTAAAGAGGTTAAAATGCCACGCGGTTTCTTCCTCAAGAACTTGGGACCTACCCTTGCTAATTTTGATCAATTTGCACAGAAGGGTCACTGTGCCTGTCTATGTTGAAGTTTCTGCTTCACATTTTTTTTCAAGTTCCTATTTTCACGATGTGATTTCAGAAATTGAAGGCAACTTCGTCTATTTTGAAAGGGACTGGACTTGGATATATTATGATGATCGATGTTGCTTTGCCTCCCTTGATCATTATGCAATGTGTTTGATAGAGTCAACAGAAAATGAACTCATGTGCTGGTGATGAAAAGAAATTAAAATCGAGATAATTGTAAGATCATGGGTTTGTCCGTTCTTGCATTCATTACATTTTCCCATTGCTTTTTTGTACTGGAAACCAAACCAATTGTCATTAATTTGTGAATATAAGTTGTTCCATGAAGAGAAAATCTGCCCCTGCCTTTAATTGTACATTAGCATACTGGTTTATTATCACGAGTAAAGGATTTATTGCGTGTGTGATTCGTAAGATATACCTTCCAGTATAAAAATCGTATTTAAAATAATTTAAGTTAATTAGCATGAGAAAAAAATATCTTGAGCAATTTCTCATATTTGATATTCCCAATATAATACATGCTATTCCATGTCCACTTATACTCAATTCGATAGAATTATATAATTTTAAATGAACCCTTTGTAATTTCACAATAAAGTGTTTTTTTTTAATTATTAATGTGGGTGTTCGGGTCAGTTTACGCGCACCTCGACTAATTTCACGGGCCCTGAAGTTAACAATCATGTAAGCTTCCAGTAGCTATCATATTAGCAACCATAGGGCTCGAATTTGAGACCATAGAGGGAGCAAACCCTTTTGTCCCAAGCTCTTACTACTAGATCACCTACTAGATGGTTAATAATTTTATAATAAAGTATTATTTTTTTGTTTTGTATTGTTGATAATAATTTGATTATTTTTACATAATATAAAGATAAAATAATTCATGAAAAGAAAGTCCTTAAATAACAAAAATGATGAATTTAGTTTCAAACAAACACATTTATGTCGTTTTTTACATTTATCTTTCATATCAATACACCAACCAAACACACGACTTTAATTTTAAAAAATGTTAGATGATCTTTTTGTATCAGCTTGACCTGCGTGATTACGGAAAATTAACGTGCTTGCTTTTAACGTAACAAACAAGTTCAGGTTTTAATTTCTTGGTCTTCGAGCATGATAAGCTACCTTTTCAACTAATCCGGCTTGGGATGTATGATTTTCTTCTTCTTTTGATCATGAGCGGCATACTCTTCTAAATGCATGTCAATCAAATCGATGTTCTTGGAGTCATGGGTCTCCTATATTTACCAAAAATATATATGGCAGGGAAAAAATAATGTAATACAAGAAATAATTTATTGTAGATTATAATAATAAAATGATATTTTTTTTGTTGTTGTTGTTCCTCAAATCAAGTTAGAATACTAAGTTCGCGGTAAAATAATTTATTTCATGCCATCCATTTATCATTTTTATTTTTAGTGGGAATATAAATATATTTTTATGTTTTTTTAGTGAAAAATCTTCACTGCCCTTGAAAGATTTTTTTTAAGAATTCATGTCTTCTTGCATGGTTTAATTACTTCCTTATCTTTTATGTCATAATTAATTGATGGTTGCTTTTGGGGCATTTGTGTATTTTTATTACTCTTAGCATATTAAAATCATGAAATTAACCTTTATCTCGGTTGCATGTTTTCACGTGGATTTTAGTTATAAGTAGGTTAGTTGAGATGTAGATTGATTTTTTGAAGTGATTAAAAAAGTCAAATATTCATTTTATCGTGTCATTGGATTCCTCACGACATCAAATGAATTTTTAAAATTTAAGAATTATGGTTTTTTCATATTTGATGCCTCTAATCAAATGGCCCAGGTCACGAGTTTTATAAGCTAGCATAGGTTCCCCTCATTTTTTTTAGATTTTTTTTTTCGGTCTCATCAATCGAAATTTGTTTTTTTTTTAAAAAAAATAGGCTTCATGATTTTCTTCATTTTTCTTTTTATAGAATTATCTCGATCTTATGACCTGACCTATGAGTTTGAAGGGTTAACCTAGGTGGTTCGTGCCTGGTTTTTTTTTTTTCCTTTTAATAACTAATTTTTTTCTTTTGGATCTTTTTGTGTCATTAATTTTGTTTTTAATTTTATTTTTTAATATTTAATTTGTTGAGAATTGATCTTCGTTTGGTGCCTTTGATCAAATGGTCAGGGGCACGGTTTATAAGCTAACAAAGGTTGTTATCGTTTTTCTTTTTACTTATTTTTGTCTCATATCATAATTCAACATTGTTTTTTTATTAAAAAAAAATAGGAATCATGATTTTCTTCATTTTTCTTTCGTTGGAGGGTTATCCCAATCTTAAGACCTGATTCATGAGTTTGGCGAATTGACTCAAATAGGTTCAAGTTTTTTTTTGTTTGCTTATAATTGTTGTTTTTCTAATCCTTAATTTCCATCTCATGACTCGACATTCAACATTGATTTTTTATATATATAAAAATATAGGTTTCGTTATTTTTTTTATTTTACTTATTATAAAAATGCAGGGTTATCCCTATAGGGTAGACGAGTTGACCCAAGTAGCCTTAAGTCTTTTTTTTTTTACTTATAATTGCTATTTTTTTATGTTTTTTTTCAATTTAATTAGTCATTTAGCGTTTGGTTAGTTGAAAATTAGACTTTAGGATTTTTTCAAGTTTATTGCTTCTAGTCAAATAACTGGGTTAGGAACTTAATGAGTTAATATAGTTGATATCATTTTTTTTTCTTGCTTGTTTTCTTTTTCATTTTCATTGTCCAACTTTGTATCAATTTCTTTTTATCCATCCACGGCAGAGCGAGAGTAGTTGTATAGTTAGTGCAAATATATAGGAGGTGTATTTTGGATGTACTGTTCGGTAAAAAAAATCCAGAGGGGGAGGAGGGGGCACTCCAAACAGAATGTTTTAAATTACAATAAAAAAATATTGGCCATCCTTTTAAAATAAACGTTCTAGTATTTGTTATTTAAAAAATTCCAAACATAACATTTTAATTACTTCTTTCTTTTTATATTTATTTATCTCTAAGAAGCAAGCATGAATAATTAATCATTGAGCATCATAAAATTTATCTGTTATTTTTTTTTATGTTTTTGAGTTGATTTTGTGTATCAAAATTATTATTATATATATATAAGTATCATGCAAATGGTCACTAGACATAGAACTACTCTATTTACCTCAGCAATTAGCCTAATTAATTCAAAAAACATTTAGCAACATCAAGGATTTATTTTCTTTGACAGATAAAGATTTAATATTTAAAAGCTCAGGGTTTGGCAGGGAATGAAGGATTCCAACCGTGAGATTAATTGCTGGCATTATCGGTATTTCCAGAGAATTTACTTATCTTATCATTTATATTTTTTTTTAATTGACGTATTAAATTATTCTTGCCATTTTAGACAAAGCTAATAAAAGATGGCAAAAAAGCAATCTCCAACAGAGATACTTTCCACTCTCTCTCCAGGCCGTCGCCGACATATTATCGCATTGACAAGATTGTCCCTGACCAAAGCTCTTAATTATGTTTTAAATGAGAAATTAACAACGCTTCCTAACCTTTGACACAGACAAGAATCCATTGACGTTTTGTTTTCATAGCAGTAGCCATAGCTACATCTATCCCTAACCTAAGCACACAGAATCTAAATTAGAGAAATGAGTGTTTATTGCAAAAGGATGCCCTAAAGAAAGCTATATATCTACTACCATATGACAGCCAGCTGGGAGACAGCAAAAACCTTAATTAGTCCGATGACAAAACTGATTCAAAAATAGCAAGCTGCTGCGTGTCCTTTTACCCTTGTTTTTCCTGGGGCATAAATATGTATATATTATATAATTATTTATTTTTTTGTGAAAATATATATAAAAATACAAAGAAAAAAAAAGAAAAAGAGAGAGAGAGAGAGAGCAGGCATGCACAAAGCGTGGCTAATATTTTTCTGCATGTAGATGAATGCGATGGAAACTGCTAAACGCGAGCTATTAACATCAAAGGTTATATAACTCGTTGAAAATTGAATGTCGAAATACTCTGATTGTATATGTACTTTAAGAGACCATATCATTCTTTTCAGTGAGCATGTGGTCGTGTTTTTTCAATGGCTGTCTGAGCGACTGATAATTCTACCACCTTCCATTATTCTAAAATTAATTAATATTATGATAATTAAGAGCTGCTGCCTTTTCATGTTTCTCTCGAACCAACACCTTATTTTCCTTGTATAAGCACCTCTTCGACGTCTTATTCACCTTTCAATTCTTTGGATGCTGATTGGTAACCATTAATTTGACTATATATTTTTTAATTTTTAGATCTGTATATTTATGAATTCATATCTAATATGATAACACCCATGGGGTCCTGGCGGAGTGGTTAGGCGTGCTCTCGTCGCTTACGAGGTCTGGGGTTCGACACCTCTTTTCGTCTGCAGCCGGCCCTTTAGGGAGCACTTGCCACCCGGTGCGCAAAGGGATTAGTTTGGGCCAGCGCTCAGGATACCTTGGTTCTACCAAAAAAATATCTAATATGATAACAATAAGCCCACTTATAATTTGAATCAACACCTTGCAAAATCCACCTTCATTCACTATCAAAATTAAACTAGATTTTGATGGCCACAGGAGGTTGGGACCATCTAGTATAGTATGTGGCTTAGTGATAAGAGTTTGGGACCAAGAGATTTGCTTCCCCTTTGGTCTCAGGTTCGAGCCCTATGGTTGCTAATATGATGGTCACTGAAGGTTTACATGGTCGTTAACTTCAGGGCCCGTGAGATTAGTCGAGGTGTTCGCAAGCTGACTCAAACACCCACGTTAATTAAAAAAAAACCTAGATTTACACCATAATTATAAAACCCAACTCTATTCATGATCCGATTTAAGTTTTAAGTTTGTAAATCAAATAGGTTAATTAACAGTTTAGCGGGTAAATTTTTTTTTTAAATTGCTTGAATCTCTTCTAAATCTAATCGAATCAACTTAATTTTTTCAAAATCAAATTTAGTTTTGGCTCGATTGATCAGGGTATTTAAATCAAATTTATCAATGGGTTTGTTGACATGTTCCACTCTTCTGTTACACGTTCAGCTCATATGGGTGTGTGTGCGCCCAAATAAATGCACATCCCCTCCTCCATAAAATAATGCACCTAATTAATTCAACAAAAAGGGCTGGTCAAGATCCAAGGAGCAAGGAGAAATTTAGGATTTGATCAAGAGGGGCATTTTGTGTGAATAACAAGAAAGAAAAGGTCATAGTAGCAAAATCAGAAAAAGACAGGAGAGGAACCGATCGTATCTTAAACGTACGATGTATTGCAAGTAGTTTGTTTGTTTGTATCAAGCCAGAACTCTTCATGTATCCGCGCGAGTACACTAAAATCACACTCGCCTCAGAGTTTTTGGCTTTATCAGATTCTATTTTTCTTTTTTTACTGGACTAAAGTTAAAAATTATTAAAATTAAATATTTAAATAAAAGTCTTAATTAAATATTAAATAGAATTTGTTATATATGATGTTTTTTTTTAACTGGATTAGGCTCGCCCAACAATTTCCATCTGAGCACTTCATATAATTCTAATATTATTTATTAGATTTTGTTTGATTAGGTATAAGAAAAGTAAAGATTAATTAGATGTATTAAATGATTATTAACAAATATTCTAAGGTATTTACCAGTGGAATCTCTATAGAAACGAGTTTCACCAAGTAAAAATCCAGTGATAAAAGTAAGCACAAAAATATCATGCAGGCTTTGTTAAATAAAATTACTTTTATTTTTATACTTGGAAAACAAAATAAAATTCTTTAAATTTAAAGAATCGTTTGGTATTATTTATAATTTTAATTTTTAAATACTGACCTGCAATTAATAATCTATGCACAACAACTCAACTAGCAGGTGTCATCGATAAAAGGGCGAGTTTAAATTAAGATACACAACATAGCGCGTAAGAAACCTCAAAGTTGAAGTAGCAGAGCCCGAGTTGATAGTTAAAGAGAGAGAGAGAGAGAGAGAGAGAGGACAGGCTGGTAGCATTTGGTAAAAAAAAAAGCTGACACGGACGTTGACTCTCATGTACGGAATGTCTACCTCTTTTGGGCAGAGGCTTATTTATTTTATCAACAAAACAATTCTCCTGCTTTTTTAATTATTGTCTCTCCTTTTGCCCTGAATATTGTTTAATATTTTACTGTTCTCTTTCTCTCATAGCTGTAGAGTAGAGCCCTAGTAGATAAGAGTGAGAGAAGATGGGAGGTAAGAGTGTATAGATTTTGGCATCCTGATCTTTGAAAATTTTCACATTATATTTATGTGTTGTCCTTTAGCAGGCTCAAAGATGTCATCCACGATCCCCCCCCCTCAGCTCCGGATTGCATCGCCCTTTTGGTTTTTTGGGGAGCTTGGCGGGTTAATATCTCTGCCGAGGTCATAGAGCCAAGTAGACTTGCAGGCCTGGTCAATGAAATGCATGCCATGCTGTCCAGGACTTCTGTGTAAAATTGCTTCAAACACCT
>Ga0307509_10003779_pt1 | contig 22531 bp, 22 predicted proteins | sample 10_EM_MG_FD_202245 | JGI IMG/M metagenome (GOLD analysis project Ga0307509, IMG submission 202245) | Populus trichocarpa ectomycorrhiza microbial communities from riparian zone in the Pacific Northwest, United States - 10_EM | ecosystem: Host-associated > Plants > Roots > Unclassified | place... | reverse complement strand
CATAAAATTGAAGGCACCATCACGAAGACGACGGTCGACGACACAGCGGATGCATTGGCCAATGCAGACAATGTCATATTGGTATACCAGACCGCCTGTAAACATGCGACTGCCGGAGCTCATGTTTATTCGTCTTAGGTTGTTGGCTATGGTATGGCAGTAGCCAAAGCACAGTATGCCATTTCGGAGATTACTACTATGTTACGTTCGAAAGGCGTGAATGTCCGCGTAAGTCTGGGACTAGATGAATTTCTTTTCAAGGACTAAAAGATGTACCTAGTTTGCTATCCATCCTGTTGCTGGTCGTATGCCCGGACAGTGCAACGTTCTTTTGGCGGAAGCCTCCGTGCCATACGATAGTACGTTTGGTTTTGAACAATGCTTTGCCAATCAATTGATTCAATGTATCACACTTAGTTGTCCTTGAAATGGACGAGATTAATGAAGATTTTAAAGATACCGATGTCACCCTGGTTATCGGCGCTAATGACACCGTTAACCCTATTGCTCTGGAACCCGGATCTGCCATAGCGGTAAGAATCGTGTCAAACTTCCACTATCGTGAAAGCTAATGCATTGTTAGGGCATGCCCGTCCTCCATGCATGGAAGAGCAAACAAGTCATTGTGATGAAACGAGGTCTTGCAAGTGGTTATGGTTGGTATTGTTCTTTGATAATGTGCACTCTCTGATCATTATTCAGCTGACGTACCAAACCCCATGTTCTATATGCCTGGTACTAAAATGTTGTTCGGAGACGCCAAGGATACATGCGAAGGTGAGAGTTACCGTGTTCTGTTGATATTCATGGCTAAACGGTTGTAATAAAGCTATCAAACGCAGTCTTGAATCGCGTTTTGCAAAGTGACTTGAAGTTGGTGGCTGACATTGATGATTGGATTAATCTATCGTCTCCAACCTCTGGGTATTCGCGTTATACCCAGGTATATATACTACAGAAACTGAGTTGGTTGACCAACTTTCGTGGATCCGGACCCATGTATTTTGATAGAGATTTTTGAATACTTTTACCTCCATTGATTCGAGGGTGTGTGATAAATGACCAATGTTAATAATAAACCGAGTCTGTAAGCCATAATGAGTTAACTCCAATCGAATTGGCAGCGAAGGTTGATTTATTGTCGAATGAGGAATCCGAGAGAAAAGGGGTAGCCACCAATGAAGATGTTATTGAGGAGAGTGAAGTCTGGGAGGGTATTGCGGAGAGTTGTCCAATTGTTGGTTTATTTGCGGTGAATGCAATGGACTGGGGCTTTTGAGCTTCTCGCTCTTTAGGCAAATCTACGTCACCCTGTTGATTGCGCGCGTTGGGTGCTGATTGTACAGCCAAGTAGCAATGAGGACGACGGTCGAGCCAAGAACAAAGGTAAAGGACATCTGAAAATGGAACAGGGCAACCGATGCGAGGAAGGAGAGGACAATACTAAGACTGGTTGCAAAGCTTTTCAGGAGGTTGTCAGAATATTTGATTACCATCGCTGTCACTAGGCCACCCAGGACTTGTACGAACACCGTTGCCCATGCCCATCCCCCAAAGTTGTCAAATAAAACGGAGAGGAGGCTCTGTTCAGACCGTGCACCGTGAGTAAATAAGATTGGGACAAGAGCGGGAAGAAGGGAGAAGAAAGATAGTTGGACATTCCGGACCCAAAGATCCGTTCGCGAATTCTTTAGGACCATCTCAAAGTATACCCCCGCCAAACCAGACGTGAAACATGCAGAAACAACAGCCGTGAAACCTTTCATCGGATTCATTCCAGCTGCGATATCCCTGCCCACAGCGCCATGATTGTCCATGCCTGTTTGGATTTGGACAATTCCAACACCTATAGAAAGAAGCAGAAGGGATAGCCATTGACTATACGACAGACTTTTGCGTAATAACAAAACTGAGAACCCCGCAGTGCTCAGGATTTTCATCTGATAGGTGACTTGGAACGTAAAGGCCTCCAGATTAGACGCAGCGACATATTGTAGATTATTTTGGACAACTGCATCAATCATTTCGGGGTGTTGCTTTTTTTTTTTGGAAAAAATATATTCACCATATAGGATAGCTGGAATTGATAGCTTCCAGCAGTCTGGGCTCATGACCTCTCTCCAGAGCTTTCGGACTCGAGTGATGAAGGGTTGAACAAGGGAGCATGGGGGAGCATATGGCGCCTGCGCTAATTCATAGGACGATGGTTCCGTGTCAATTCGTGCGAATGCGATGACAAGTGATATCGTCCCCTTAAATATTTCGTTCATTAAGACGGCTGTGGCAGCAGAATATGTTTGGGACGATGGCATTGAGACTCGGGAGAAGTGCATGATGATTGTAAGGGTTGAGTTCTGGAGCGCCAACGTCACTAGTCTATCTCACCAATAGAGTCAGACCATAGCCGTGGAGCTCATGAAAACAACATACGAAAGGGTCTTGAGCGGAATTCCACAAAACGTGGGGATCCCCACTGAGATGGCATTATTAGCCTGTAGCGCAAGCTCTGAGTCGGCACCGCAGTCGTGGTCTTTTGCCTTGAGGTTGACGTTAAGCTGAAGAGGAATGGCCATGAAAGAGAGAGAAATGTCAATGTCATTGGTGCTTTATCGGCAGCGCCTGGATCACATCCTGCCTTATAATTTTGCACAAGTCGTGGAATTACTTGGTCACGTGCCAGCTTTCTCCAATTCAAAGGCATTTGAAAGTTATTTTTGAACTCAAATGCACGCTAACGAGGTTTCAGCCTACTCATCGTAATAGTAGTAGTACTAGGCAACCAGAGAGTTCCAGAGCATGGACGGCATCCGACCTCGTTGTTATCTCGTTTATTTGGCTGCGGGAAAGTTCGCACGTGACTGAGCAAAAGGCGGTAGATTTCTGCTTGGCGACACTCGTATATTAATGTAGAAACGGAAAGACGCAGAGCAAGAGACGCGAGGCGGCAAGCCTCCTGCTTCGAAAACGGGCGCCGCGACCCAAAAAGGAGTGTGGGAAACCCAGCCCTTTTATGTCATAGGATATGTGCTGGAATAGTTCGTGTATTTTATTAAAAATGACGTTTCTCGCATCCAGCTCCCCTCAATTCAGTGCACGATGCTTTTTCGGTCTGGATTCTCATAGAGTCCATAAAGACTATAAGTCGGACTCCTGTAGTTCGCGTACGCCTCAGGATTGCTATGTGCAAGGCCCATTTGCGTCAAGGACGGCAGAGGTGGCGGCGATGGCACCCTTGGAGGCTTATCTAAATTCCGCGAAACCAGGGAAGATGGTCCTACAGCGCCATAGTCATCGGAGGACAACGGCTGCTCCATCAACGATGCCTCACTCGCCCCAAGGCTTAGAGGCATTAAGGCGTCGTTGATGTCCATCGCTTCGTCCATTGGCACAACCACAGGCACGTCTGGAGAGGTCTCCACGGGTTTTCTATCGCTTGCATTCTTCTTCTTGAGTCGCCTGGGTTCGATTATGCTGACAGAATCATCAGGATAAAGCGTGGGTTGAGGTGACGAGATATTGTATTCCGTCCTAGGCGAAGCCAAACCCAGAGCACATGTCAAAGCCTGGGTATCACGTAGCCTTTTCGAATTCAACTTGTGGGGAGAGGGTTTATCCCTTGAGAATGAGTTCCTTTGGCCGACGTTGATCCTAGTTGCTGTGGCTATAGAGTATGAAGCGCTCGGAAGTGTCGACATGCGAGGATAGGTACCCGCGGCAAAATAACCGGATTTCACTCTTGTTCTTCCTTGGAATCCTGGATTCGTAATCGGAGTTTCCTCCAAAACGTGGTTGTATTCGACTGGGGCTGCGGTGGTGAGATCTTCTCCGTCGTAGGCAAGCCCTATAAAGGATGCCTCTGATTCACGTTTCTTGTCAAAACTTGCCTTGCTCTGTCTTTTACTCGTTTTCGACTTTGAACGCTTGATGACATCATGTCCGTCCGCAGTGAAAACCGTTTCCTGTCTTGTGTTGTCGGGATAGCTAGACACTGAGGGGGGATAGAGGCCAAGGGATGCTCTTGATAACCTGCTGCCGGCAAAGGTTATAGCTGGCGCGACCAGATGTAATTGTGGCTGCCTGGAGAGGGGTTCATGCAATCGACTTGCAATACTTTGTACCGTCTGTGAACCACTATACTGTGCATATTCCGAATGGACGTGACCATCTTGCAAGGAAAGGTCGTTCTGAACCTGTGCTTGTACATTCTGCGGGTGTGGGTACTGGACCCACGTCCAGAGGGGGTTTGCAGACAACCTTTCATCTCCTCCAAATAGGGGCGATTCTTTCGTCTCGAAAAAGTTACTTTCCGATTCAGCGTCTTTCAGAATAGGAAGAGATGGAACGGGCCGGCTTCGCCTAGGGCGAGAACACATTCTAACGACGATACAAAATCCTAGTAGCAGAAGCGCAGAGCCCACAGAAAGCAGTATGACCACAGCAACTGAAACTTGGTGGGAACGAGAATTTCCAGAGTGTGCTTGTGCAGTCGCATTGCTCGTTGGTTGAGTTTGCGTAGGCAAAACAGCTCGAGTACCCGCAAGAGCGCTGGTTCGAGTAAAAGTAGTAGACAAGAGTGGAGGGAGAGCAGAGAAAGATACAAACGTGCGTGTACGCATTATAGTAGGAGTTAGCTCTATTGGGACAGTGAATCCTACGGGCGCGGTTTCACTGAGGACGTCAAACACTGGAGATCCAGCACCAAGAGCATTCACAGAATTGGTGGCTGAAAGACCAGTATCAGGAGTTGGATTGGGAACAGCAGTAACTTCGGCAACAATAGGGCGCCGAGTACTACCTTTCTTGTCATCCGCAATGGCGTTGTGCGGTTCAGAGGCAGAGACCTTCGGGGCGAGATGCTTTGGCCTGTCTTGAGAAGGCGCGCCAGCATCGATTTCGGAGTTCTTATTTTGGGCCCTCACACTCCCTGGTTTACGACGCATGTAACGGCGGACTAGGCGCAGTTTATGAGAGCGAGGCTTAAGCTTTACGCTTGGTCTGGCTGTCCTCGAATATGAGAGGTTGCGGGGTAGATGGCGCGTACCTCGACTTGTCCAAGGGCGCGAAGGCATCGCTGTCATTCAGAATTGAGATAAGGAAGTACTTAAGGGTGAACGGGCGACCAGCGCGGGTGATCAGATAATGAACAGGGACAACCGACTCGAGCGGATAGTTAAGACGCGGTGGCACGTGACTTTCTGCTTGTCCAAATTCGGGATTGGACCTGGCTAGTTTCAAGAACTGGACGCTCATTCATTCAAGCGGTGGGGTCTGCGCACCGACCTCAACTGGGCCTTGAATCGACCTCGTGTTGGCATTGGCAAAGTCCATACATCATTTCCACAATTCACTGATTTTACGTACAACTCTCCAATTCATATTGCCTCTAAAACACGGCATTCGGAAAACGTCTTTTTCGTTTCGAACCACCACCCGCGGTCCATCGATTTTCTCTCCATACCTATCCTCGCTTTTTTGCAACGTGTATACCTTGAATTCAGCCTCCATGGACGCGTTTGAGGGCAGGTACGCGTCTTTTGCTTTTTATTTTATTTGGTTTGCGGACCAGAAGGTTTCTTACCAACTACTCCAACAGTAACCAAGCTGGATCTCAAGCGACGCAGTTGCTACAAGATTTATTGGAAAATGATAGCGGTTCAAGCAGAATGCCTGCCCATTCTCCCGCCTTCAAGCCGCAACCCTACGAGATTTCTTCCGATTCCCTGCCTTCTTCTCGTACCCCCAACTCTCTACCACAGTACCATTTCCACGGGCTCGCATCGACGCAGACCCAATCGCAACATTATGGTGAGGAAGAGGGGTTTAACGAAGGATCTCAAAAAGAAAATATTGACGCGGGGAAATCGAGCAAAGAACGGGCAAATCCACAACCAATTCCTAGGACCAACTCTCCCCATCCTCCTGCTGCATCCACTTTACCACCTAAAGGGGGTTCCCGCGACGATTCTCTTCCAAAGAATGACAAGGTGAAGATACCCAAGTCTCTTTGATTTAGTACTCATTGCACTGCAGGGTAAAGGCAAAAAGGTTGCGACTGTCACTTTTCAGTCACCACGAACAAAGGGTGGTGCTGGCGTCAGCGCAAGCAAGCCCGTGACGCGACAAACTCCTTATAAGTCCACTCCACAGGGCCCCTCGCGAGTTAGTCTCCCCCATCCCCCATCCAGGAGCTCTTCCCAAGATTCGTTTGCCTGTGATCCTGACAACGCGCAGGTGGCATTTTTGGCCAAGTCGGAACAATTTGTTGTCCCTTTGTCTGAGCTAGGAAGGGATCCTTTGCCACTTCGTGGTTCGCCAAGTGCTATTGGTGGCATTTCAAACCGTTCAATGTACGTGAATTCGACCTCAGGCCGATGTTCGCCGCGGAGCCCGCCCATAGGCCGTGTTCTTGTGGAGGCAACACCCTCGGGCAGTTCTCAGTCACAATCTCAAGATGAACAACCAGGCTTTTCTGAGCGGCTGGAGGAAATACAACTGGTCGATCCACCAGGTTCCGAAAATCAACGAGGTGTGGATGACATGGTCTTTGATAAAGATTTTAGTGGCTATGAAAGTAGTGAGCCTACCTCCAGCCTCTACCGTAGTGGACCTCGTGAACCTGAACCAGAGATGGAGGCTACGCAGCCCTCAACACAACTGGAGGACTCAAACATGTTAGATGCTGCAGCACATGACCTTTTCAGCAATATCATATCCACAGGAGGAGGGACATCTCATTCGAAGTCTGGTCCCCCTTTGCTCAGCCTTGTGCCCCCAGCACAAAGACACCGATACATAAATATGCACAATAAGGCACCCTTGGAGCCTGTTGTTCCACCAGCACAGGAAACCCAGCCCTCTTTCGATGTTGACATTGCACTTTCACCTGAGAAGTCAATCGGCCATTCATTGGCTGCCTCAATTTTGTCTTCAAGACGCACCTTTCCGATCAAGCCCTCCCTTCAACCTCCTTCGCCTGTTGGTTTCCCAGATGTTGTCCCAGATTCCGAGCCCATGAGAAATGTCATTTTTCCTGCTAAGAAGGCGACTGCTTCCTCCAGGACACCCGCCTTCACTCATGACAACTATCATAGAAGCGATATTCAAAATCTAGAAACGGACGCCACCATCAAAGATTTTACTGGGGCCGCAGGGAGTATGGACGAAGAAGACGAAGATACCCCTTTGGCTGCCGTGGCTCGCAAGAGAGGCAGGCCGCCCAGTAAGAAGTCTGCGAACAAGGGAAGGGCCAAGGCGAGCAAACAGCCTGTGCAAGAGGGGGAGGTATCTGTGGAAGTTGCTGCTAAGGCCCCTACCAATTCAGCACATAAGCGTCCACTGCTTCAATCATGGGAAACAGGCGTAGTTCCTTCCTCTCTTCCTGAACAAGATATTGTCGACAGCAACAGCAGACCCACACGCTCTACCAAACCAACAACTTCTCAGGTCAAACCAAAGGGGAAGAATAAAGCTGTTTCGTCTAAACCGCGCCTTCTATCTGCCATGAAAGAGTCTGAGGACGAGCTTCTGCTTGGAAAAGGCTATAAAAACGATGACACGCAGCCCAGTGATGAAGAATACGAAGATGATGAGGATGATGAGGTTGTCGATGAGCCTGGGCCATCCCACAAGCGGAAGCATGCTTCGTCAACAAAACGTGCTGTTGTAGCAAAGGAATTGCGTCCAACGAAACGTTTGAAGAAATCCACTGCAACTCCTGCAACTCGGCAAGCCAAGAGTCTGCGATCGGCAATTTCTACAGGACAGCCCTCTCATGGTACCCGCGTTCTCGCCTTGTGGCCCCAAGATGGCCATTACTATCCTGGCACAGTTCACTCCATCGACAATAATTCACGGTACCTTGTTCATTTCGATGATGACACGAATGCGACGCTGCTTCTTTCCCAAATTCGCAGCTGTCAACTCAAGATTGGGGATGATGTTATGTTTGGAGAAAGTACCCGACCAGCCAGGGTGGTCGAGGTTGACGATGCAGGTGAAGGCTTTGTGAAGGTTGTCCGTGATGACCAGATCGAAAGTGTATCAATTTCGATCCTTCGAGTTGCGCACAAAACGATTTTATGCGCCTGGAAAGATCGTACTCTCACGCCGGACTCTGTGATAACTACTATCCCACCTGTTAAAGCAGGATTGAGTCCATCGCCTTCGAAGATGTCGATGCTCAGTGTTCCTTCCATGGGTGGTGGTCGCAAGAAAGTTCTCGCTAAAACTGGCCTCATCGTCACTTTGACTGCCACCAACGGGAACTGGGAAAAAGAGAAAGTCAAGGTGATGAATGCAGTGAGAAATAGTGGGGGGTTCGTCATTGATGACCTCGATACGATTCTCCAGATGGATGGAAGGCACTCTAACAACAACCGTCGATGCGTCATCAAGAAAAACGACGTCAAATGGACTGGACATGAAGACATCGAACGGTTATTCCTCTTGGCTGATGATCCAAACCAAAAGCCAAAATATCTAATTGCCCTAGCTCTGGGCATCCCTTGTCTTTCCACCTCTTGGCTTCATGATTCAGTTGACTCTGTAAGCCATGACATTGCCTTAAATCACCCATCCGCTAACATTGACTCGTAGAATGAAGAAAAGGAATGGTTGGGTTATATGTTACCGCAAGGCTTTTCGCCAATATTGAACGCCCGCCCATCACAGCAAGTTGACATCGATTGGGGAAATAGCATTCATCAATTGAAGGATATAATGTCGAACGCCGTTGCATCCAAACTCTTTGACCACAAAACCATCCTTTGTGTTGGAGCAGAGATGGTAAGTCAACCGAAAGGTAGACGGGTAAGCTCTGAAATAATTTCTTATGATTTGGTTGCTTACTATGTCCCTCTCAGAGGGCCGGTGTTGATGATAAAGGTCAAGAAGTGATGAATGCTGTTCCCCGTATAATTCTGGCGATGGGGGCAGATGCCGTTGAGGCTATTACAGACCCACGATATGCTTCTCGAAAGCTCTCCGATTACGACTACGTGGTCATTCGTGATGCCAACCGCTATGGACCAGAATTTTCGAATTGTGTTACCGTCCATTGGAGCTGGGTCAAAGATTGTTTGATTGCCTCCCGCTTCATTCCCTTGCCATCATGGCCAATGGCGCATTCTCAAGAAGCATGAAAGATCGCTCTATTGGCTATTCTGTCCGTTCCTGACAATCATATATATGCTTTCTAATTTGTACATACATCTTATTTTATACCTAATGCATTTCCCTAAAATTCTTCCTTCAATATTCCAATGCTTTAAGAACCCCCAAGAGCTTTTCTCTCAGGGTTAGGTGCTTTTCTCACGCTTCTCTCTAACCTGCTATCCCACCACATCTCGCCATCTCTACGATGAGTGACGGTGAAGAACAAGAGTACGAAGTCGGTAAGCATTAACTATCTCAACCCGTGGACATGCATTATGACCGAACATCTTGTGTTAAAAAGAGTCAATTGTGTCTGCACAGGTGGAGCCGACCTCGCGATCCAAAAAAGCTAAGCTTGTCTGGGTGCGTGTCTTTTTGGGGTTCTGTCCTATTCATACTCACCGAATCCATCCTCCTTTGCAGAATTATCTTGTCAGGGTAAGGCGCCACTTCTGGTCTGGAATAAAGCTGACATTGATATATTCGTGTGTAAAGTGGAGGGGATATACATCCGCTGACGATACGTGCGTACTAATATCTTATTACCTTTAGAACTTTCTGAGCTCCTTATACTAGTTGGGAGCCTATAGACTCTTTCAATGGGTCTGAACACATAGTTCATGCTTTCTGGGAGCGCGCCGACACAGGTGGGCGAGATATCAATGATATGTCGTTATTCAAAGCAGGAGAGAAATTCCTTCCTGTGGGTCCTCCCCGTAAGTCTTTCCTCTTGGTTGCTTTTATGTTAAACCCTTAAAGTTTTGTGATCCCACATAGGAAAGAAACCGAAGCGCATTCCAATTGACAACACACAGGTGGAAGATGAACAAGAGAAATCTCCATCCACTCCACCTCCATCTAAAGCTGTAGGGAAGCGTCGCAGAGCCAGTCCGGAACTAGAGACGAGCCCAAATCGCGCCCTGAAGCGTACCAGAGCAGACCAAACTTCCCCCCTTTCTTCACCGAATCAAAGAGAGAAACAACCCGAACACAAGCCTGCGGAAGTTCAGTCAGCGTCCGTTGCGGGGAGGTTGAGAAGCCGGAACAGGGTCCAGAGACCACCATCTCCAGAAGTGATTCCAGATTCAGACGAAGAAACGAATGGCCTTCAGATTGGTTATCTCTCGTCTAAACATTTCACCCCAAAAACGAAACCTAATCTGACTCATCTCGACGCCTCTCCGAGTCTAAACTTCACCAATGTCAAAGGTGCAAAAATTCCTGCGCATCGAGAACGTCAAGCAAACCCCCTCGTCAAACTAGCAGACGACCCCAGCCTGACACACATAGAGGGAACCATTTCTACCAAGGCTTATGCAGCTGGCCGTATTCCAAATAATCCTTCCTCAAGTACGGACCCCGGATCAACTACGCTCCCTCAAAAGCGCGTCAGGCCTGGTCCCGGTCGAGATTCTGTGGGGCTTCTAAAGCCAAAAGCCAAGAGCTCCCTGCTCACTGCTGAAAAGGGCACCCTTAAGACGATCAAGGGCAAATATGCGAATATTAATTCAGCAGCGAGCTTCCCGCCAAGAGAAGAGACAACGAAAGCTGATGCGGACCTGGATAACACGCATGAGGAAATTCCGCCCTCTGGTCAAGAGCTGTTACAACTGGCAGGTCTTGATTTCCAAGCACCTGACACCCTTGCAGATTTCGAGGAAGATACCATTAGAGGAAGCCATGTATCACTGCAAATACTGCCATCCCAAGAAATGGATATTGAATCATCAAAAGGGATTCGAAACGAAAGGTTGTCTACTTTTTTTCCCTGATGAGGTCGGCACCTTATTGTTATTAGCTTCAACCTTGCCCGTGAGAACCTTCTTCCAAAGAACTCTTATGATGACTTCTCAGCGAGTTTAACGGCTGACTGGAAACGACCCCCAACTATCTTTGGACCGTTGTATGTCATCGAGCAAGACTAGACCAATTATTCTGCTAATCTTTTCCAAGGGGACTAGGATCCGAACTGGTCACAAAGGTGGAGCAGTAAGCCCTTTCTTTGCTTATTCCGTCAAAACATTTATGGAAAAACTCAGGTCCAAATCATCTCGACTCTTTTTGAATCTTGATACCTGCGTTTCGATACCCATTGTCTTGAGAAACGCATCACAATCGATTCCCGAGTCGCTGTCACTAAATATGGTTAGCAATGGTACACCAGGAAAGTTCTACAGTGCAGCAGCTGCTTTGGGCCTTCTTCAGGCAATACGTGCCGGAGGAAGTTCGCTTCTTGTTGACGTTGATGAAAGCGCAAGCCCTGAGGATAAGAAAGACTTCTCCCACTTCGCTAGTCGACTTCAAGCGGGCAATCTTGTAAGTCTCAACCTTTCTGGTGAATCTTTGTATCTCAGTTCCGAAAACAGTTCGTGGCTGTTGCGGGAATACAAATCCTTGTCTTTTGCTCCTCCAGCAATACCTTTTTAGCGCAAAGATTGAACACAAACCCATCTCTTCTCAACGAACCTGGTTCAGTTTTGGTATCCCAGGTTGATATTGAAAATTACTCGAATTACGCCGATGCCACTGCTGGTGCTGATAACCGCCGGTGGTCTCAATTTCTCACAACTACCTGATCGAAGCCAAGTACCCTACTTCCATTTTGTAAATACTTCAATGAATTTTATTGTTGATATTGATATTTAAGAGTCTTAATATCGTCACAGCCACGTGATAATTACGCGACGCGTGTTGTTAGGTGGACCAAACTAAGCGTGCTCACCACACTATGCTGCGACGAATTCCAACTACGGCCGACGGAAGGGCGCTAGATCGAATGCAAGAGAGTGTGCGCCTCAATCGCCCCTTCAAGCTCCCAACTCTCGCATCTGCGAAGACTGCTCCTCCACTCCGCAAGCGAAAGCGCATTTCTTACAAGGAGCAAGATGACAATGGCTCAGACTCAGAAGTAGAGCGCGCAAAGAAGAAGCAAAAGAAGAATATGGATAAGGATGGAGTATATCACAATGAAGAGGAATTGCTTGCCGCGATTCCGAAGTATCCGGTCTACCTCGTAAAACCCTTCAGTGAGGTTGGTTCACGAAGGTTTTCCTTGCCCACGATGAGGACCAAGGATGGCGCAGAAATTCCCCTTCTACTCTCTTATGCATCCCTAGGAGTCCGTCCACAGGCCAAAGTCATTCCACGGCCACTGCACGATCCTATGGAGGACCATGCAATAGTTTTGTATGACCCAACGATCGATGATCGCGAAACTGACGAAGAAAGGAAGGAAAGAGAAAAGGGCGAAACGAAGGAAAGAGAAGCGAAGGAAGCCAAAGAGAAAACAACTGGGCTATTTAACCCTCATAAGAGCTTGAAATCTCTGCTCGGTGAAGGGGCCGACAAAGTCAAGCTTAACAAGGTACCCGTTGTCATCGACCCTCGCCTAAGCAAAGTTCTCCGTCCACATCAAGTCGAGGGTGTTAAGGTACGTGCAAAAGTAAGCCTACTCCTGGCAAGGCTCGCAAGGCTCACACACCACATACCAGTTCTTGTACAAATGCACGACAGGAATGCTTGTGGACAATCAATATGGTTGTATTATGGCCGACGAGATGGGTCTGGGGAAAACTCTGCAATGTATTGCACTTCTATGGACCCTGTTGAAGCAATCTCCACGGCCAGGTAAACCTACGATTGAGAAATGTATTATTGCCTGCCCATCCAGCTTGGTCAAAAACTGGGCAAATGAACTCGGTGTGTCTAATGCCTCTTGTTTTTGTATCCTCGTCTTATCAGGAACAGTGAAATGGTTAGGGCCAGGCGCAGTGACGCCGCTTGCGGTTGACGGGAAGGGAACAAAGGCTGACCTACTGGAAGCCGTGGCACGGTGGGTAGCCGCTCGTGGACGGAACGTGACTCAACCTGGTAGGGACGAAATTCTTTTCTGCTAATGACCTTTCTGACCAGTGATCATGCAGTGATGATTGTATCATATGAAACACTCCGAACCCTGACAGCTTATATCGCAAATTGTGAAATTGGATTATTACTTTGTGACGAAGGTCATCGGCTCAAAAACTCAGGTACTATATCTCAACTGGCAAATTCTCTTCGGTGACCTCTTCTTCGAATTTAGACTCCCTAACTTTCCAGGCTTTGCATGGCCTGAAGGTCTCGCGCCGTGTCATCTTGACTGGAACGCCCATACAGGTTTGTCAGAAGTATCTGGATTGTTTCATGACTCACTTTTTGCATAGAACGACCTTTCTGAATACTTTTCACTCCTAAACTTCGCAAACCCAAATTACTTAGGGAGTAAGAACGATTTCCGTAAAAACTTTGAGAATGCTATTATCCGTGGACGCGATTCTCTTGCCACTGATGAAATCAAAGCCCAATCCGAAAAGAAGCTAAAAGAACTCAATGAGCGCGTTACAAAATTCATCATCCGTAGGACGAACGATCTTTTGTCCAAGTATTGTGCGTCATGGTATTCTGTGATTCGACTTGATCTCTGACATTTTTGGCAGTACCTGTCAAATATGAACAAGTGGTCTTTTGTGCTCTATCGGAATTCCAGCTTGCCCTGTACCGCCACTTCATCACATCGCCTGAAATCAAGGCATTGCTTCGTGGTCAAGATTCCCAACCTCTAAAAGCAATCAATATCCTCAAAAAGTTGTGCAATCACCCAGAACTCTTGAATCTGCCGGACGACCTTCGGGGCAGTGAACTTTTGATTCCTGAAGGTTTCAACGGGCCCGGTGCGACTTCTAGTGGCAAAGGTCGAAATCAATCCGTGAGATGCGATTGGAGCGGTAAATTTTTGGTGCTAGATAGGTGCGTTGGGACAAATTCTGACGGAATGGATACTGATATCCGTCGTAGATTTTTGCATCAGATCCATACTCAGACGGACGATAAAATTGTTTTGATTAGCAATTACACTCAAACTCTCGACCTTTTCGAGAAACTGTGTCGCAGTAAAAAGTGAACCTTCCTTCAGTGCAGCGCGTCCTCTTTCATATTTACACGTTCCGAAGGTACGGATTCTTCAGGCTGGACGGAACAATGACAATACCCAAGCGTCAAAAGCTTGTCGATCAATTCAACGATCCAAATGGCAAGGAGTTTATTTTCCTTCTCAGTAGTAAGGCGGGTGGTTGTGGAATCAACCTCATCGGAGCCAACCGCCTTGTTCTATTCGATCCCGGTCTGCGCGAGTTCTCTAATTGTTACAAAAAATTGTTCATATCCTCCATTGTAGATTGGAACCCGGCGGCTGATCAACAAGCGTTGGCTCGCGTTTGGCGTGATGGTCAGAAGAAAGAATGTTTGTTGCTTTGTCTCTTGACCTTATTTAGAACTCATAATTCATGGACAGGTTTCGTGTATCGGTTCATTTCTACTGGCACAATAGAAGAAAAGATATTCCAGCGGCAAGCAAATAAACAGGCTCTTTCATCGGCTGTAGTCGACGAGAAAGAGGATACAGAGCGGCACTTTTCTACAGATGCGCTGCGCCAACTTTTCCTCTTCAATCAGAACACCATCTGTGATACGCACGACACGTTCAAATGCAAAAGATGCAGAGACGGAAGGCAAATCCTTAAATCGCCAGCGCTCTTATATGGCGATGCGAGCACGTACGAAACACCTGCTTCGATTTCCTAATCAATAGCTGACATGCGATATTCAAGGTGGAACCATTTCACGAATGGCGAACTGAAGAACAATCATGATGATCTTCTACGTGCAGAGGTTGGATTGCCTGAAATTTCGTTCGTCTTCCAATATATTAGCCATTAAACCTGCACATACATACTTAGACACTTTCTGGACGAAAGTCGGCAATGGTTATATCGATAGTCTTACTGGGACAGAACGACCACGCTCCTCTGGACGGACATTACAATCCTAGATGCAAATATACAACTTTTGATCATGGACATATTACAAGAATCTAAGTCTGCACGACGTTGTTCCAGCTACCCCATTCTCCCCCCACAGGCCGAACTCTAACTTTTTCTCCTGAGGCACCGAAATATGACGCATTGAACCAAGCTTTGAGTTCCTCCTCACCAAAAGGTCCAAATATTTCTTCGGTCTGGCCTACTTCAAGCGAGCTCCATTTGTACTCGTATGTAACATCGGAGGATGGCGGAACCCAGGAATCATCAACGGTTCCTGATTTGCGAATATTGCGCACCAACTCCTCGAATGTTCTGCTATAGATATCCGTGTCTCCCATGGACATGAGAGTAGACGCGAGATGGGTAATCATTTCGATATCTGTCCGGGACGTGGTTTGGGGTTTGTCCACCTCCATTGCGTTGGTTGACTTTCTTTTTGGCTTTGCCCTGCCAAACAAGTAAGATAACAAGTTGGTGAATAGAAACTAGAAATCGAACCTCATATTCTGCGCGGTTTTCGTTTGAGAACCCAGGCGTTGCAGCGACTCCAACACCGTTTCACCCTTCTTCAAAAACCCCACAAGTTGTTGTTCCAGCGCATGCTGACCGCCACTTTCTTCTTTCTCCTTCTCCTCCGCCAATATTCGTTCATTTTGTCTTCTCTCTTGCTCTCGTTTCCTCCGCCTAGCAAGTTTAATTTCCCTCTCATCGAGGCCCTCCATCCAACGGTCATGAACACCATGAGGGTCGAATGTTCGGACGTAGCTGCCATCTTCTGTGAACTTGCCTTCTTCCATTTCTTCTCTCATATTAAATGATGAAAGCTCGAATCCCATGCCCGATCTTTTTTTCCTTTCAGCGTCATCCTCATCTTCAGGTTCGTCGTCCTCACCCGAGTCGTTTGCAGAGCCAGATTCATTTCCAAACTCTTGTCCCTCAATATCCGCCAGGCGCATGAACCTCCCCTTCACGTGGGGTTCTCCGTTACCCGCCTTCTCAGTCGCAAACATATCCTCCAGTTCATCGTCTTCTCCCTTCTTCCTGCTGGAAACTACACCCTCGCCGTCGTCTGTCGAGTCTGAATCATAACCTTCGGTCTTGACCCTGCCCTTCCGTGACGGTCCCTCAAGGGCAGAATCTACGTGTTCTGCGAAGGTGGCTGGGTCCTCGGAAGGTTCTACAAATCGGGTTTTCTTGCTTTGGTGATTCGTAGAGGTAGATGATTCTGTACTCTGTGTAGCAGCTCGTTTCTTGCCTCCACGGGAGGCCATGTTTATGGTAAATGTTGGAGTGATGATGTATTGGGTCTGCCGGGCCGAGTTGAACCGAAAACGGAGGTCGGCGTTTCCGAACGTCCATCTTTGGCTCTTTCTCCCATACGATGCTCGACGGCCTGTCGCTCAGCGACGCCTTAGGTTATGCATCGATAGGGTGTTGGCTTGGGGCACAATTCCCGTACGCATGTGTCTTCCTTGTTGCTGTACTCATTCCTATTTTGCTCCGTTATCAGCCAGGTGGTGGAAAATATAAAACTACAGTCATGCGACGGTCTTGCGCTACCCTTTCTTGCCAACTGGCTCTTAGGTATAGCCAAACCCCCTGGATTTATTCTAAGCAGGACCTAACGATCATTTCCCAGGCGATATATCCAACCTTGTTGGATGTATCTTGACACACCAACTTCCATTTCAGGTGCAAACACTTATCCCTGCCACCAACTCGAATTAATTTTTTGCCGCAGAGATATCTGGCGACCTACTTTGTATGCGTGGATTGTATGCTAGTTGCGCAATACTTCTACTACTACAAGCCTCCGAAAGGTCAGCCATCCATCATGGGTCACATTCGCTCTGCGACTTCGCCTGCGGCAATTCGACGAATGTCAATCGACAGAGGGGCCTCACGATACCGCACCCTATCGGCAGTCGCATCGAATGTAGCTGCTGCTGCTGCATTAGCAGCCCATCAAGATGAGGAAGGCGACCACCGAAGGTCCAATACCCATATATCCTCCAGGCGTGGTCGAAGGGGAGTACATGAAGCCTCAAACAGTCTCGTGTCAAGAGGCACCGAAGAAGAGGAGGAATACGAAGAAAATATTCCGACTGCCATGATCGATAGCTTTCGCTCAGAAGGTGGAAGGGACCTTCCCTCGAAACGAGTTTCATGGAGCATCGAACGCCATCGAGGACGAGCAGCCAGCGTGGGCCGGACTGTGAGATCGACAACACCATCATGGCAAGTTTTTTCCACCGAGGTTCCTGTACCGACAAGGAGTCCTGATGGCCCTCTTGATCAAAATGCGGCTTTACGAGACCCAAATGCCCTGCTTAATTCAGACGAATACCTAACGCCAGTGATCTCTACACGAGGCTCCCGAGCATCCCGTAAAGGTTCAACTATGATTTTCCTTGGAGTTTGGACACTCTTTGGCCTCGGAACGCTTGCCAGAAACCAGCGAAGCTCAAGCGGCACAACTGGTGTTGGCCAAGTTCTCACTGCGAGTACTCAATTTGAATCCCGAATACCCATCGCTCTTAGTAGTCATTCGTCTCGAGATGTCAATTCTGACGAGTTCACCCCAAAAGACTTCGATATTGCAGGTTTAGACATCGATGTTTTCTTACGAGGCGACTCTTCAGAAGCCCCCCACGATGATCCCTCCTCTGAACAAGTCGTTGGGCGTATTTTTGCCTGGCTATGCACCACCCTGTATCTCACCTCACGGCTACCTCAGATCTGGAAGAATGTACGTATATCCGGAATGTAGTTCTGCGACAGATATTGATGCAGTTACGTTGTAGTACACCAGAAAATCAGTGGAGGTGATCTCCTCACTTGTCCCTGTATGAACCAAACATCCTAACGAAATGTATATACAGGGCCTCTCCATGTATTTGTTTGTATTCGCGTTCCTCGGCAACTGTTTCTATGTGGCCTCGATTTTAGCATCACCAAGACGATTCCTCCCACCCTCGGAATCAATGAAATTTATCCAAGAAAGTATACCGTAGGTACCCAGTATCTCATACCTTTAACGAGGCGTAATCATTCCAATCAGATATCTCCTCGGCAGTGGAGGTACACTCATGTTCGACATAACCATCGTAGGACAGTCATTTTGCTACAGACCCAGACATCGTCGACATGGGACGATGATTCATCGAGTATCAGACGAAGAGACTGCTGGGCTACTTTCCGGAGATCCTGTGTCCGCACACCTCCCAGGAGATTCTGCGATTATGAATAGAGGTCGGACTTCTCGTGCGCAGAGCACCGCTTAATGTTGCCACATTCAGATTTTCGAGCATGTAGTAGACGTTGAATATATTGTACATTGCATCGCTCACGTGCTGTGCGAAACGGTTCATTCCTTCGAGAGTTGTCCATTTGTGGGTTGAGGATGGACCTCCTCCCTCTCCGTTGCCACTGCTGCATATAATCTCTCTCACAGATGTCCAGTTCAGTTTCAGCCTCACTGGCAAATCCTACGCCTTTTCAGCTGGTGCGCGATCTTGCATCCCTTTTGTGTTCCCTTGAAGCTCATGCTTTGGCATTCTTAGCATTCCCTGGTTCTTGACTACTTATGTCATAGTTGCTATACTCGCACAGCGAGTGCATTCAATAGGGACAGTACAATCCGGCTTCTTGACGCAGATGGGGACGAAATTCTGGGACATCCACCCGACGAACAATATCATAGTGAAGCTGAAAGGCCGAGTAGTTCCGCAGAAGGTTTCGAGATACTTCTCAATCAGGTCAAGCTCCGTCAAGGCGAGTCAAGTAGATTCGTATCTTAAACCAAGTTGTTTACCTTATTCATATAGAAATCCGAACGCATATATTATCGGGTCGTGTGGATGATGCAATTGTACTTCTAAACGCCAAATTTCCTTCTGTCTTATCCGAGGATAATATGGTTACTCAACCTGATGAACCCCGAATTACGGCCAACAATATGGACTATGTCTCATCAACTTCGACAGAACCAGCCCACCTTCTCTTGAACTTGCGTATTCTCGCTTTCAGCGAAGCTTGCCGGACAATACCTCTGGAATATCCCCCGAAATCTGGACGCATGCCAACCGATACCGCTTCCCACCCTCCTTTTGAGATGCCCTCTGCAATTCCTGACCGATTTGCGGATAACAATGGGCAGCAGCTGGCGCTGTTACTGAGAGCTCAGAAACTCTTGGTCCAGTTGAACACATTGCCTAATGCTGCCGATCGTGCGACATATCTGGAAGAGCTCAAGAATGTAGCGGGATTGCTTGCTTACAAGATCCCAGAGGAGAGCTCTGTGGCAAAATACCTTACCCTGGAGCGACGAGAGGCTGTTGCGGACCAAATCAACCGTGCGATCCTCAGTAGGTTGATCATGGGCCCCTTGACACCTGTTTGCTTATTTAGATGTTTAGAAAGGACAGGCTTACCCTTAGTCTCGTCTGTTGAGCTGATGATACGATACACGCATTTGCTTTGGCAAACAGCCAATCAACACGGGGTTAAGGCGCGGCCTGGAGCAGTCTCACCTGCTAAAGGTGGTAAATTATCCTCGACGGAAACCGATGATGTGGGTACTCCGGGATTTATCTTTTGTTCTCTCGTTGAAATCGTGTCCCCCAGATCGTATCTCCATTTGATTTGCACCAGTTCCTCGGCCTAAAACCATAAACTCCCCCCCAACACTATTGATGTGGCCTTAAGAAATCCTCAGTCTCCGTTGTAAAGCTCATAGGTAGAAATTCAACATTAAAATTCATTGACAGACAATGGCAAAACTTTCGAGATAAGCTGACCAGCAGTACTATTTATATAACTATCTTAACATCATCCCACCTGCCTTGGTTGATCCTTGCTACCAATTGTTGTGACACAGCACAATCTTTCAATCCTAGAAGCTCAAGATGACTCCATCGAGACCAATCAACTTTGGTCAAGGGGCCAGTTGAATCTTTTAGCCATTGGTTATATGAAAGGTCCAACAATACGAGCAAAGGGCATATTTTTGGGAGTCTATAGAGGGCTACACTCTCGGGGAGGTTGATCAAAGCCATACGCGTTAAAGTTGGAGGAAGGGTTAGCAGAGTTGAATAGGACAACCGTGTAGATACTAGGATGAGTGACTGGAGTGGTTTCTCTGATAGGCCCTCCGACTCCCAATCGCTTTCAACCCCTGGGGCTTGCCCAACGTCGTCTGCATCCGCTGCCCATTTGGTACCAGTTATAAAATAGTTGTCGCGAAGTGAAGCGGATTCACCCATGATGAGTATCTCATGATCGGCACTCCCTTGGGAATCGTACAGTGCATAAAGTTTCCAAGAAGGGAGTGGCGAATATATCGCACAATATCGGATAATGTCACGACGCAGATGGGCAGGGATGTGGCGTGCAATCTCTCGGAATTGACTGTTGCTTGTTTGATCGGATAGAATCATCTGCAAACACAATAACGCCAGAGAAGGCACTCGAGAATATGCCACATAATTGCTTGGGTGTGGAGCTGCAAGGCTAAGTGCCTGTGCACGCCATTCTGCTGTTTGATAGACATTTTCCAGCGAAGGTCTCCAGCTCTTTGGTGGCGCTGGACCGGAGTAAGATGTGTGGCTTATGGCTGGCATAGGAAGCGGCCGGTCATCGTAATCGAGGACCCTCAGTCCAACCGGCAATATTCGAGAACTACTATAATTATGCAATGGTGTAGACGGATGACTCTGAGGCTGCTTAGTGTTCCGAAGTTGTCGATAATGCTCACCACTGATGGAAAAGTTCGCTAGTCAGAAAGCAAAACAATAACTGGGACAAGATGCACTTGCCGCAGAGTATGCAGTAGGGTGTTTACTTCCTTCGAGTTGGTTGGTTTTGAGGGTTGGGACATTACATGGTCAAGGAGCATCGAGCGGGAGATGCCGAGGAAACCACTCTTAAAAGATGACAAATTGATGCTGCTCGACTTTGAAAAAAAAAATAGCAGGTATATAAAATAATTACTCGATGGGAAGGAAGGGACTCCTTCGGTACGAAGGCGCGACGACGAGAGGGGGAAGGGTCGCTGCAAGTTCCGCGGTTCCAGCAGGGAAAGGCAAATCATCAACACCTTTTGGTAAAACCTTCTCATAAAGACCTTTCGCCTGGTTCTGGCTGCTCGAGGCGTTCATCTTCTTCTTTGCATCACGTACGAGTACGTGAGCATCATCTACTCCGGGTACTGCACCCTTCACAAAGACGATGTTGAGAGTTGTATCGATTCCTACAACTGGGAGGTTTTGAGTTGTGATTCGCTTGCCGCCCATGCGGCCCGCCATTTTCTTTCCCGGAAAGACGCGTCCTGGATCCTAGAGTATTGTCAATACAATGCCTGCTAAAACTAGGAAGGATATACTTGATGTTGTCCAGTAGAACCTGAAGATCTGTGAGAGATGGAAACACCATGACTAGCAGCAAGACCATGGAAGCCCCAACGTTTCATGCCTCCTTGGAAGCCTTTCCCAATACTAGAGTGGTATAAATGGAATTCCGAAGCAACTGGCATATGCACTCACGAATTGGCGACCACATCCACGAATTGACCAGGGACAAAGTGAACTGCAGACAATGTTGTTCCTTTGCGACTCTCAGATTATGTTACAATGCAAAGGTCCGGATGACTCACCGACAGGGATATGTGCGTCAGGCGTTACAGGGAATTCTTTGACAGTTCTTTTTGGAGGAACTTGGGCCTTGCGGAAGTGTCCCAGCATTTGCCGTGTTGTTGTTTTCACGGGTCGATCGGAGGCGGCAACTTGGACAGCATGGTACATCGTTTTGTCTCTTCGCATAATTTCAATATTCGCCGTGACTTGGCAATTTTCGAGCTTGGGACAATGGTCTTTGGTAAATGACATTTTCACAATAAGTGCCAGCTTACTTGAAGGACCGTTACGGGGATTCTTACGCCTTGGTCATTCCACAGAGCAGTCATCCCTCGTTTACGGGCAATGAGACCTGTGCGAATTGAATTTGCGGTCCATTTCTTGGGGGCAGGTGGTTCTGGTGATATTGTGGCAGCCGAAGTAGGGAGTATTTGCTCTCCGGAAGCTGCTTTCACATTGTGTAACCGCCTCAGCGACTGCAGAGCAAGCTGTTTGTACCTGCCCACTGTCCAAAACCCAAGCATGAAGCGCCAAATTGTCAAAGAGAATGCGTCCTTGTGTGACAAGTCACCGTTTCGAGCTTGCTCACCTGATCTGATCCTCACGCATTCTTTCAAGTTATCCTCACCTTTTAGCTTCAATGGAATGGCTTCCTTCCCGAGAAATGAAGGAAAGGAAAACCCTCCATCAAAAAAACGCAAGGAATTAGCTCAAGAATGGAATCGGGACTATCCCAATGTCGAACAAGGCCTGATGGGTGCTGCAACATTGTCAGAAGACGAGGATGGGTGCTTAAATTGGGTCTATGCCGTGCAGCCCTCCCACTACCGGAACGGTAAATCTTAAACCGGGGCGGGTCCTGGTTCAAGGCTGATGTCAATCTTACAG
>Ga0307509_10003778_pt1 | contig 22532 bp, 21 predicted proteins | sample 10_EM_MG_FD_202245 | JGI IMG/M metagenome (GOLD analysis project Ga0307509, IMG submission 202245) | Populus trichocarpa ectomycorrhiza microbial communities from riparian zone in the Pacific Northwest, United States - 10_EM | ecosystem: Host-associated > Plants > Roots > Unclassified | place... | reverse complement strand
GACTCACTGGCCCAGTGGCAGTTTCGTCTATACAAGCTATGCAGTCCATCATTTAATCTACGCGACTATCCAATGTGATAAATTGACATGCAAGCTCCCCCGGTGAGATGTAGCCGATGGTTGGCTGAGTGGGTGCTACCCATAGCCAGCCTCTCGGAACATACTCTACCGTGATAAGACTCATACCTCTAGAGTCCAATAACAACCCATACTAATGCTACAAATCAAGGGGAGAAGGCCCGGGCTGGTTACTGAGGTATTTGTCTCGAAAGCACCCTGGCCTGCTGAGACTACCTGAGTACCACTAGGAAGACTACCCTACTACCCGTAGGAAAGAATAGACTCCTAGGTGCCCGAGAGACCATATATGGGCGACCTCCATTTTGGCGGTTACCCATACTGCCCTGATATATCCTGCGAACGACATTCAGTTGGACGGACGGCGACGACTTATACTGTGTTACGGCAGCTGCTCCAATGACCTCTTTTAACTAGCAAACGAGCAACTACACAGCCGTCTGCCTATGACGCGCCATCCCAACGCTGGGGCCAGAGGGTGGTGTTAGCAAAACCCGCCCAAGTTTAATAGCATGTTCGGGCCACCCTCATACAGGCGTGGGGCCTCCCCGCGCAGATGCGTGTGCGCCCAAGAACATCTAGGAGCCCATAGAATGTGAGGCAATCGACCTCTAAGTTCTAGGATGACTTTGCCGGTGAAGGTAGGGTAACTTGGACTCCTCAGTAGGGTAACTGGAGTCCATGGGCAAAATGACCAAATTCCCAAGGTAGGGTAACTTTGCCCTCTTATGCCTTTTAACCACTCCGGAAGTCCTCCAGGCAACCACAAAGGTCATCTCGGAGGTCCGTGTAACATTCCCATAATCCTCTTGACCTTATGTGAATGTTCTCCCGAAAGGTTACCCTGCCTAATAGAATGCCCAAGGCTATTCTACTGTTCCCTAGGCCTTGCCTATAGGCGAACCAGCATTCTTGTATACTAAGTATACTAGACCATACCACCTCTGGTTACCACTTGGTATACCATTTGGGCTAAGGTGATAGTTTATTGTAGCTACCTATCGTAGGGTCGTTACACAACCGTATCATTATGCTTGGAGGACCAGTTGCCAGCAGAAAATAGAATTATATAGATAGCAATAAAGCAATAGCAATTTGCATGAGTAGGATTATAAATCTATAGCTAATGATAAATGAGAAGGAGATATAACGGAAAAGAACCATGAACAAAGTAATAGAGAGTGTGGCGATGATGTAGTGGTGATGATGTAGTGGCAGTGTGAATACAAAAGAGACAAAGAGAAAAACAGCAAGATATATAGATAATATATGGATTGAATAACAGGATATGGAGACTATATAAAGCTAGAGGAGGAGAGGTTTGAAAAATGAAAAATGAAGGTCCCGTACTTCATGACAGGGCAGAGACATTGAAGCTCTCAACTGTCCCTCTCAGCACCATAATCAGCTAGAGAGTCATCTTTCGGAAAGGTGTTAAATCTGTAGAAGTTGGAGAGTAGAATTCCTTCCTTCGCCCATGACTTAAGACATTCTAGTGCCTCCAAAGCGTCACTCTTGAGCCGGTTGCGAGTGTCTTTCAAAACCTGTTTAGAGCTGGAAAATAATCGCTCTGGATCCGCAGACATAGCTGGTATGGAAAAAATATCTGGGGCCATTGAAGCAAGTGGGTTTGTAGACTTTGCGCAGTTGAGCCAATAGTTGAACGGGGAGTGGATATCGGGTTCGGGGGGTGATTGGATATATCTCGTATAAGTATCATCTAAGGCTCGGATATTAGCTGAATCTGGAATACAATATTGGTAATTTTAATAGGAGCGAGCAGATTATAGGACTGACTAGGTGTGACACGGCGTCTTTTAGCTTGCCAGCGGCGATGATGCTCCTCTTCCTCCTCTACTAGTCCTAACTGTCCAGGTTCTCCATTCCGCCCTGCTGATATGTGATCTCTGGGGGGTATATCACTCCCTACAGTAACCCGATACTGATTCTCCCATAGTAGTTGCACTGTTTCCTTTGCAGCCTCCACTTCTCGAATAGTCCAATCTCCTTGTTCGATTCCCAAACCAAAATAATCCCACTTCTGTCTAGGATTCAAGACGACAGCCGCAATATACACTGGTATTTCTCATATTTTAGTACTATATGCCCGCAGCTTGGCCAATCCTAACTGGGCTGCCCGGGAAAGGTGAGCCTCAGGATCGTGTTCCCTAATCACATGACTATAAATTTAATTAGACTAGGCTCCCTATATATACACCCAGAAAATAGATAGAGTAATATCATACCGGTAGATGCCAGCGAGGTAGTCAATCTCTGGGATAACTTCCTATAAATTTGGCCCTTTTCCCTCCAGTGCTAAAGTGGATTGGAGGAATGGTTGGAATATGCGAACTGCTGATTGAAGTTCGGTCCAATCCTCTTCTGTTAATGTATCCTGCTCTAAATCTATATTATTTAAACAAAAGAAATGTACAGCTTCTCTATTTCGCAATAGGCTTTGAATCATAGTAAGCCCCGAGTTCCACCTTGTAGCATTGCTGGCTTGTAGTATGGTTTCTGCACCTAACCGGCGAAGCTGCTGCTTTCTTTGAACGGAGGATCGGATATAAGCTGTGATATTGTGAGCTTTTCCCCACAGACCAATTTGCCTCCATTGAGCCATCGTCTCATGAGTAACCACTATAACATCGAGCAGGTCATTCATGCCAGCCGAGTCTCCAAACCAGAAGGCCTTAATTGAAAGATTTAATACATGACCCATACATCACAAGCGTCGGTTTTCTGGATTATAGGACACATCGTGATCCATGAGCATTCGAGCAATTACTCGGATCATTGTACCATTATTTCCAGCATTGTCGGTTTGGAAATAACCCACATTATTCAAAAAGTTGTAACTAGGGAGTGTAGTGTTATCATTAGCTATTGGATTACTTATATAGAGATATGGGGAAGTAGGATTGCTCTCACTCCTTAATGACGCTGACAATAATAGCAGCTAAGACTTCCCCGGTATGAGCTCCTTGGATTTCACGCAATGCTAGGACGAGATTTTGTCGCACTCCGCGGGCACTGGTAAAGTGGGCAACAACACCGATAACACTCATGCTCTGATGAGGAGAGGTCCAGCCATCGACAGACAAATGAATCTGGGTATTAGCACCGTTAATCTCTAGTCGAACTTCATTTTTTTGATCGTTATAGTTGGTAATAACCCAGGACCTAATAGTGTCCCCACTCTTTGGTAGTTTATACTTGGGTTGAATGTGCTGGATCAATTCTCGAAAGGAATCGTGCTGTATAGCCGCAAACGACTGGTTGCTATATATTACCCAGTTTAGAAGCAGTCTATCTGCTAAATCCTTGGTGAAAGATTCCTGTTGTGCGCTTCGAACTCGGGCAAAAGCAGCGGTAAGTGGCCCTGTTCCAGCAACTGGAACTGTTCCGGGGTGAGATGATTCGCGAAGTTACCTTGAATGCCGGTCACGCAAATGTCCAGCTGGTTTACTGGTTCCTCCATTTGATGCGTATTCTTTTTTACCTAATTCAGACTGTTATTATATTATTGCAAGCTAAAATCCAAACCCATTTGTTAGTGAATACAGAGGAGACTAATCATACAATATTGACAGCTCCAACATTTGGCTAGTCCAATACCTGCCGTAGAGCCATGAAAATGAATAAATGAACGAGGGGTAAAATCCCGGGCAGCCACCAGGGTTGTATTGGACTTGGGTGGTGCATCAGCAATAGTAGATGAAATCGTAATATCTGGTATAGTTGAAGCATAGGTTGACGATGGATTTTGCTGGGGCTGTACTGCGGGCGATGAGGGCAGAACACAATATCGGGAAGACGGTTCTCCAGGATTTCGGTTGTATAAGACATCTTCCTCGGGAAAGAAGAAACTATTGAGCGAAGTCAAAATGCTACTTACACTTGGGGCAGGCTGAGGTACCTGTTGGTCTCGGGTAAATAGTGTGGATTGTGGCTGCTGACGGGTTACAGGGAGTTCCATTTGAGTCGCAGCGATCGTTCCAGCCCTGGGGCCTGAGGTATTGTCGCTCCTAAAATTAGTTGAACTAACTGTATGGGGTTCTTGTTTAACATCCGAGAAGGTTTTACAACAGGGTTCCCAATTGTGTAGTGAGAAGTTGCAAGGTTCACGGAAATTAAGTAAATTCACCTACCAGGATTAAACGAGTTCAGCTCCAATCGCTCTGATCTACTACCACAAGGACGAGAGCTCGGAGGCCTCCCTTCTGGAGTCTCAAGTTGAATACCTGAGCGAGTAGAATTTGTTGAGTAATTTGATTGACTAGAAGGTTGATCCGGTGATTCGGGGTCTGAGGCTTCCGAATGGGAATTGTGTTGGAAGGCAGTTTTGTTGTACCGATATCGAGTGCGAGCTGATGATGCTGCAAGGGTTTGGTTCTCCTTGACCATTGATGACCTGTAGAGAAGAGGGTTGACTTAGTATATAAGATGATAAATGTCCAGCGTCGTAGAGAATCTTAAACTATAGTAGAAAGAGTAGAATAACCAAAGAGTCTGGCCGATATGTGAATGATCTTCTGAAATATATTCTACTTGACAGCCAAAACAAGTCCTTTTTATAATAAATCCCAATCTTCACAAGCATTAGTCTTGCTGCTCTTGTGCAATGCACGCACACTTAAATTTGAAATTTATTCACAACAAACAACTACATTCGTCTTAGGGTATGAAGTTGGAGAATATCATGGGAGAGATTTGGTGGAAGGGCCGTGCACATTCTATCACTCGGTCCACTTGGTCTGACCAATCCCGGCTGAGCCCAGTCTAACATGCTTGACTAACATGTCAGTCTGAAATCCCCAATAGGACTAGACTTCATTTTGACAATATGAACAGGTTCAGTCCAGTCCTTCGCCAACCATTCGGAACCCTGCGGTCAAGTGTTGGAGGCACAACCAGACTTCTCAGTCCAGGTTGATGTCAATGACTGGACCTGACTAACTTAGGTGGTCAGGTCAGGTCTGGACTGGTCTCAGACCAGTCTTTATAACAGATTGCATAGTCATGTAATATTACTTACTTTGCGGTCTGAAAAAAAATTGATACTCGTGATTCTATTTTCACTGCCCTGAATCTAAGCAAAGTACTACCATCACTCCGACTCTCCTGAGATTCCACTGTATAATCGATAGTAACAATGAGTTTATTTGAGAAACATTTTATCTGAGCGTAATATATTGTGATAACAGTAGCAAAATGCAAAACCGGATGCTAATTCTGTCAAAGGGCCATGCATATCCTATTGCTTGGCGGGCCTGGTCGGACCAATCCTGACTAAGTCTGGTCTGCTAATCCTGACCATCCCGTCGGTCCAATTTCCACCATTAGACTAGACTTGACTTCCGAACAGACTAGCTGGTCCAGTCCAGTCTCGCTCGGACAATTCGGAACCCTGTGTACTTACCAACGATTGGGTGCAGATTCCTCCTGTTTCGCTCAACATGGACGCATCCTAGACGAGGTGACAAATTGTCGAAGAAGAAAGAAAGAAACTTGACCAGATGACACAAGGCAATGGATTGGGTGATACCTGCACAGCAACTCTAATGAGACTGAAAGTGTAGAAGGAATATAGATCCGTACTTAGGCTGAAGGTCCTGATCTGGGTATTGCACTCGGAACAGTAATTGCGAGCCGAGGAGCTCTGTAATAACTTGGGATTGGGGATAGGATCTGCATATCTTAATCCGGAAAATGTTCTTGGGTTACTGACACTCATAGCATCTTATTTAGGCCTTGTCACGGTTGAGGCATCCTCATCCATAGTCCGATTGGTGCACTTTACTCTTCAGGAGCATTTCTCTCGTGATCCGACCCTATTTTATAGTCCTCAACAATTGCTGAGGTTTTCTTGACTTACCACGATTTTGGATGCGTCCAGAATCTCTCACAAGCTCTCCACCCAGTCCCCTTGAGAATGCTCTTTCGAGAATATGCTTCTGTCTACTGAGAGAGGCATACAAGAAGGGAGATGATCGAAAATATCCAAATACTTGCTCTGGCGCTTCTCGATGGATTTGATGAGCTGATCTCGGCTCAGCTGCTGTTATTGCACAGCAATCAGTTTCTTGACCAGGGCCCATGATTTCGGGAGGGGAGAGGTCCTTTGTGGTTAAAAGGACTCCACGGAGCAGCATTTCTCGGGATTCCCGGAATGGTCTCTTCTGTATTGGAGATGAAGGAATGGGACGTTAATGCGGAGGATTGTATTGGCCTGATGGCTCTTGAGTATCTGCCAGAGGACACAAGGAGACCATACGGATGCTATTACAGCGAGAGGATATCAATCCCGACCGGGCGGACACCTGCTATGGCCAAACGCTACTCTCATGGGCAGCTGAGAACAGGCATAAGGCAGTAGTGAAGATGCTTTTGAGATGAGATGACGTTAACCCCAATGGCCTAGAGACCAAATTTGGCCGGAAGTCACTCTAGTAGGCGCCTGAGAATGGGCATGAGGGGATAGCAATGCTTTTGGAGCGAGAGGATATCGATCCTCGCCGGGCCGGCGCGGTGTGTGGCAGGACGACGCTCTCTTAGACCACCGAGCACTGGGGTGGGCGCGTTGTTAGGGTTCTTTTCCGACAAGAGGATGTCAACCCCAATATAGCAGCCTCCAGACATGGCCAAATGCCGCTCTCGTTTGCGGCTGAGTGCGGGCACGCCGGCCCATTCAAGATGTTTTTGGAACACGAGAAGGCTGACCCCAATACTCCGGACACCTGGTATGGTCAAATGTCACTTGCGTTTGCTGCTTGGTATAGCCATGAGGGTGTGGTAAAGATTCTTTTAGAGCGGGAGGACTTAAGCCCCAATATGGCAGACTTCTGGAATGGCCAAACGCCGCTCTCCTTGGTGGCTGGGAATGGACATGGGGGTAGTGATGGGCACGATCATGCTCGAGCAGAAAATTTAGCCCATGCTCGAGCATAAATCGTGCTCGATCACACCAAAAATTTATGATCGAGCATGATCGTGCCCATCACTACATGGGGGGATAGTAACGATGCATTTGGAGTGGAGCGATGTCCGCACTGCCACTCCAGATAACAAAAATCCCAACCCCACGACCATTGGATCTCTCTAGAAAATATTATAGAGTAGCGGAGATATTAAACTTCAACAAAGACGATACGATTGCACGACGAGTGACGAGCGGTGCAAATAAACTAGTCTAATGCCAAGCAACTGACAACAAAAACGATCGCACACTCAAGTGCGGGGAAAAAAACCTTTTCGCTAACCACCACAGGCTCACGCTCAACAACTACACAGTGCTCGATGCTTAGTGCTCTATCTAACTAACTTGCAGAAAACAGGAGTATATATCAACATCAAAAACATCATATCCATGTGAGTCTCTCCTTCCGCTATGAGAACTCCCGGGCTAACAAAAGAAGAAAACCCTCCACTGCTTCCTCCGGCCTCCAGCTCTTTGACAGTGACCTTGCAGTGCTTCCGCTTTTCTCCCGGCTTTCCCGAAAGCTACACGATCCCAAAACTATCGTGTATTCCTGCATTCGCAATGCTTTCCCAAACGTCCAAACAAGGCGCCTAAAGCCGAACCGTATACCCGAAGCCAAAGCGAATGCCCGAAGCCAAACCGTATGCGAAGCCAAAACGGGTCTCCGGAGAACAAAGCCATGCCGAGATCCTCAGCGCACATCCGAAGCCACAAATAAGTGTCCTCCCGACACCTACTCAGGAATATTGATTGGAGTAGTAGAAAGCCAATGCCTGGGAGTACAATTAATAATTCAGCATAATACGAAATAATAGAATTACACAAGTTGCGTGTGTTGAAAATTAATCAAGGTTCCATATCTTGTACCGTACATTGTTGAAACTGGGAGGGCGGATGGCTGAAAACAATTTCGTTTGATGATAGTTGCATTGACTCAGGAGTTAGACGCAGCATGAGTATTGGGGATCTTTTAGAAATCAAGATTAGGGATGACCGAATATGAGGGATTACAATTTACTTGGATTCGGAAGAGATCAGGGTCATACTATGATGGTTGGTAAACAGAAGACATTGTCAAGATGTTAACAGATTGTGAAAGATGAGAATTGTGTAAGAGGACCAAGGCGCACTGAGGACATCGGGGGATAGAACTTTTGGGAAAGCTTCAAGTAGTTCAGTACTAAAGGACTTGTGTGGATAGAGCAGTTTTGTGTAGAGAGTAAAGACTATGTGCGAAATTGATCAAGAGGTTTTTTCTGTAAAGCCAAGTTTGTGTAAATACGGGACACCTCCGGCAGCATAGGGAGAATAAGGATCCAAGTTACTCTGCACGGTCATAGTCTATTTTTGAAAGTTTCTGTAGATGCTCAGGCAAACAATCGCCTACCAGCATACTCTAGAATCTAGACGTCAGAACTTTGATTTGTACCACGTACCACGCTTTGAAGTTTTCAACAGAAGGATACTCAATGACCAAACCACAGCAAACTTGGATTTGTATGATGGAATATGGGTGAGAAAAATGGTGTAAGAAAACAAACTAAGTGCAGAAAAAGAACGATTGGCGGGCAAAGCACAGGTGACGAAGTGGACCCCAGGGAGTCCTGGGGGGGTATCGGGAGCGGCATTTTGGTTAATTCTAACCGAGCCGATTCTCCCTTCAAACCAAGGCCACATGCCCTTTCACTCTGACTCGGATGGCTGAACCTAACGTAGAAGCTTTCCTATTATGATTAATCCGATATCTTGTATTACTTACGAGTACTCGAGTACATGGGAACTCCATTTTTTGTTTATTTTCTTCAGGAAGGATAGTGTCTTCGCAGCTAAAGTTGGAACTAATACTTTCTTGAAATCAATGTAAAACTATCGCCTCGTCTGTGTGTCATCCCATCCCCAAAGCTGCTCTCTACAAATTCATCAGTGGCCCTAAACACCCGCCCATAGTAGGCACTGCACATGCCTTTGTATCATACCGCTACCTTGTGATACCTCCACAGGTATCCCAGCCCCACCCGTTGTCCCGGCTCAAATCGCTTTAATCTTGCCAGCACTCCTCGCTAAGGATACAAGTACGGTATATTATGACTACCTCAAAATGCGTTCTGGGTGCCTTCATATGAATCATTATGCACGGCCGGTGCATAAAATAGTCGCGTGCATCTGATAAAGCACTGAACTTTGAACCTTGAAGTTCACCAAATTCTTCCTACCCGCCCGACGCGGCTATCTTATTTATCGGCAACGCCTGTGGAGCCGCGTCGTAAACATGACAGAATGTTACATGATCAGCTTGCGATTTCCACATAAGGAGCTAGCAAATGAGCATCGTTTTGTAGGGAAGGGGGGGTGTTCCAGTAGCTGGTGTCTTCAACAGGTGAAGAGCCGCGCCAAGCCTCGCAGGTGTGCAATCGCAGTCTAACTCTTGGAGGCGCCTGGGAGAAAGAGATAAGCCTTCCACACAAACAACTCCCGCAATGGTTTTTCCGCCCAGAATATTGGCAGCAAAGGCAGCACTACTTCCATCCTTCTTATCCTGCGGGCAGCTTGAGAGGCGCCACAAGTGAAGCCACTCTCGGACTTCTAGCACGGAGCATCTCTTACAGTTTTAGCAGCGCAACATCAATCTCTGCATCCCTCCTTCAATCTACACAGAGACCCTCTAGCATCCGTTTTCTGCCCCCCTCGCACGCTCCCTACTATCTTCGTGCTAATCTGTTGCGCTGCTAGCACCACCTTGGCTCATTCCATTGCGCCAGGCCGGGCTACACTACGAGAGAACAGCATCGCAGCACTTCACTCGTCTTCTGTGCCTGCAACCCAGCGGTCTAGCCAGCGCCGTGCCCTTGGTCCTCAGCACACCAAACACCCGCCCCTCCCACACTCCCCGTCCTACTCCTAGCCCCACTCGGGACCTACCAAGAAAATTCCTGGCCTGTGCCAGACGGCAGCAGGGACAAACGCCGGCTCCTCACGGTTCCGGCCTGCGTAATGGATCTTGCTTGGATGGAGATTAAGTCACCTGTGGCGGCCACAACGGAATAGTAGGCGCTGGGATAGCAGCAGCCCCCCTAGGCCAGTGGAAGGGCAAGGAAACCCTTTGGGGAAAGTGTCTGATCGAGCGTTTCATCCCCATGGCAAGGCTGGCACATTCACAGGCTAAGACCTTCAAGTAGTCGCAGATCTCGAAGATCCTTTGTAGCTGGGGTGGTTCTGCATACAACTAACTTTTTTAGTCGCAGAAAGGGGAAGATATAATAAAGGTGTGGGGGCCCAGGAAGTTGCTGGAAGGGATCTCACTCATAGGGAGCTAGATGAATAAGTTAGGCACTGTGGGCTTGGACTAGCGGCGTTTCCTGAGGGAATGTGGTGATTCGACTGTTGCTGGCGTAGCTGGATAAGATAAGGTGCGGGGTGTTATTGGCGGTACTGCCTAGGGGTGGGCTCTACGTTTCGCGGGAATGGGAAATAGAGAAGGGATCCACTCACGGTATAATTTTATCGCTTCACAGCACTGGCTTTTGTGAGTACCACCGCAAGCTAGGCAGCTGACTCGTGGCCCCTGTCTCGCGGGCTCTCGAAGACACCGAGTAAAGTAGGCATTACGAGGCGCGAGGGGGAGGAAGTTGAGGAGGTTACTTATGGATGGATTATGAAAGGGAGGTATTTTGAGTTTGTGAGTCGGTGAAATGATTTATTATTATGTGTATTGCACTGATCTCTCTATAGTTTCTCCTTTGAGTTTTTAGCTGGCAGGGAAAATAAGCACCACCATGACTTATCTATATTCCACAAATTCGCTTCCTACTTTTGCTTTCCCTATTTCCTCTTCCAAGTTAAGCTTGTTGATATGATACTGCATCTTTTACTAAATATTGTGCCTGAACAAAATTAACCGTGCACCAACGACTGATAGTAACCCAACACCCTTCATCACTCTGTACTTTCAACCCCACCTAAAGAAACCTCTTAGGACTAAATATTAGTTTCTACAGTGTGTTCCACTGCGAGTTTATACTTTTGATTTGTTTTCTTTGGTTTTCATAATGTTGGGGTTGGTAGGGGAGCGCGGTTGTCATGTCCGGAGTTTTTCATGTTCATTGATGCGGTTAATTTTGTCCACGGACAATACCTACAATATCCTGAACATAATCATGAATACCCGTGGTTCCCATCACCACTAGCAATTCTAACACGACAAATTTCTCATATCTTATCCAGAGGACTTTTTTCAAGACCACGTCAGCCATAAATATGTCTATAAGAGCTCTTAATATCCACAAGCTCACCAGATCCATAACCTCAGGACTCAGAAAAAAATATAAAACAAAGGCACCAAGATAAGAAACACGCGAAGAAGAAGAAAAAACAAAGTAAGGGAATAGCGAAAGGCCGGAAGAAACTAGAAAAATGTCCATATCAAAGCCTATTTGCATTTATATCAACGAAGGGCCTGCCTATAGCAATCTGCTTCCCACCAAGTATTCAAGAAAGGATGTAAAGAGGAAAAGCGAAAAGTAAAAATGAGATGGGATATGACAAAGCTCCGGTCGATTGTAGCCAAGAAGATGGATCGGGTGTTAGGATCGATGTGAGAGTCCAACGCAATCTCAAAATACCCGGCCCCAAAAGAAAAGTAGTGTGGCCAACATTTGATCCAACCGCTGTTGTGGACTATACTGAGCTTGAGGGAGAAGAAGAAGGTTGATAACCAAGGTCGCTCGTGCTTGTCTGTCTCTCGCGACCTTGTAGCATCTTCTTGTATCTAAAGGTAGCTAACTTCTGGATATAATGTGCCAGATTCTTGTGATAGAGTGCCCAGTCAAAGGAGATTTCATTACCACCCAGATTACCGATATCAAGGAACTCGTTTAGCTTAAATTTCACTTGCGCAAGCTTATCCGAGTCAAGGATGTTCTGGGCATGTTAGCAAAGCTACTATATCTCTGTCAACTGTTCACTCACAATAGAGTCGCCTTTACGAATAGCGCATCCAGATACTAGATCTCGCTTCCAGATCTCAATGAACCCACTGATCCTCCCTACCCAAATGCACTGATTGTAAATAGCAGGCCCATATGTAGCCTCAAGAATGAAATCATCAAGTCCAATCTCTCCGGATTCAAGGAACCCCTGTGCGGCAAAATCTTTGTTCTTGAGGTTTCGAGTTGGGCAGCGATAGTTTGGGTTCTCTTGCAACTTTACAACCATGACGGCAGAGACATCTTTTGTACCCTCGAGCCACATCTTGGTATCCTCTACTAGCATCTCATAGGTCTCTGCGAGGCCAACCTCAAGGACAAACTTTATTCTGCTAGGCCCAGTGGAACCCCATGTTTCGAATGCCATATCTGGAGTTTTGTCTGACCCCTTATACTGATTCACAAATCCGGTGTATAACTCATTTGTTGAAACAGATGTCCTCTGCCCGAGTTCCGGGGCAAGCCTGTCCGCAGCCAAAATGAAACCCTTTGAGATGGTGGAAATGGCCTGCTCATGTAGAGCGCTAGAATGGGACTGGATCTTGAGACTTGAGGATAATGTGTTATATGAATATTTGGGAAATCTAGCACTGTTAGGTAAATTGTGCATTAATGGAACAAACAACTAACTTTTCGTCTTCATCCACATTCAAAGCTTGTCTGAAGTGTAGGAAATCTCGCATGGGAATTTGCATTGTGAGGACTTTTTCTCTAACCTCTGCAGTACTAAACTCCTCTTCTCCGGAATACCAGTCTCTGAACCTCTGCACAAACTCTTTACTGCGGGTCGACTTGGTATCTCTAGTTGCCAAAACTTCGTCTTCCTGAGCAGATATTTTGTCCTCTGGATCGGAGGTACGATGGCGAGAAAGATGTTGAGATACAAGGTATTGGGCAACAGCAGAAGGTGTAGTAGATGATGACTGTTCTGTTGGTCTACATGTGTCGTGCCCAGAACTAAAGTAGATCTGAGGAAATACTGAGTGGCACAGATTGGTATTCTGGCTGCCGGGAACATTGGGTTGATAGTCCATCTTAATGGCGATTTCCTGTGAGAAGAATATGATTAACCTGAGAGGTATGGAGGGAGGACTTAATTGATTCGCTGAAATGGAAACTAGGGTAGGAAGATGTGGAGGAGTATATACCACTAATGGAAGGGAAATGTCGGATAAAAAAGCTGGATGAGAGTGTCAAGTGTAGAAGTGGTGAGAGTACGAGAGTTCAGGTGTGGAGTTTAACTGGAGGGAGGATGGAAGAGCGGTTCATCAAATGAGCAATATAAAACTCTGACAATAAGGCCAGCGTTTTTAGAACTGCAAGGAAACTCAATGAACCCTAGCGAAATACACAATCTGGCCGGATCACTGCGCATCACGATCCCCCGAGCACATACCCTATGTTAAACACCCTACCCAATTGCATAGGGTGTCCAAGAAGCAACGCGGAACATCAAATACAGGATGGCTGCTACCAGCTCATACTAAAAAAGATGAATTTCAGCCGGATGTGTAGTTTTCGCAGCTAGTGGCTGATCGGTGAAAACGGGTGAATGGATTGTAGTAGTAAATGACAGAAACGTAGCGAATAAACCAAAGAACTGGAAGTTGGCAATCACCCCTCACACAGCATGATTCAGTAAAGTATCATTGTGGAATTGAACCTGGAAGATGTACGAATGATAAAAGAAACAATTGTTTTCAAAGACAAGCAGAAAATATTTATTCGAATTGGCGAGTATGATACCACTTCTCACTGTCGTTATCCATGTCTTCTCACTCTCCTGTCGCACTACCTCTACCCGCTTAAAAGCCCAAACTTGCCGCTAGCCTTAACAGGTTCTTCCCACGCTGTAGCATGACCACCTAAACCCCTACCACTCTAGCTACTTAATATTACAATATACACTAGAAGGTTTTCATCTTAATCATTCCGTTAGTCTTTTGTACCTTGCCTCAAGCCTATGCTGTGCTGTGTTGCTCACCGAGCTTCGAGGGATGCATACTCGAGTACTGCTTATACATTCCTCGCTCCCCATGATTTCCTTTGTTCGCCTCTCCATGTAGCTCCTCGCTTTTCTGCTCCTTCTCCTGTTTTTTTCTCCCGAATATACTTTTTTCTGAATAGAACCATCCTTTTCTAGAACTAACTTGCAACACCTAAAATATATATCATTTAATTTAAAAGAAATAAAACAACTGCCTGTTATAAAGTTGATAGCTCAAGTTCCAATTTCGTAGTTCCAACAAAGCTGGAAACCTACCATATCCTACCTCTCGTTGTATAGGATGTGAAAGCAACAGTCCGCTGGGGCGTCTGGTCGCCTCATACCTCAATTCGATATCCTATAACTGCATGCCTCAGAACTGCATACCGGTAGCCGAATGGCTTTTATCCACTGTAACAAAGACAAAAATCATCTAGCTCAGCATTTCCTCCTGTCGGTGTCGGCAGCTAGAATTTCGGCTGTTTGTCTCCAGACATGCTCTGGGATTGTGGTAAGTGCTGGTAGGATTCAATGTTACAAAGAAGTGGGCTTCGATCAAAAATGATCGAAGGATTGGGACACGCTTTTTCTAACTGAGGGGTTATAAGGTAGAACTCCTTCTAACAAAGCGGTCAAACAACTAAATTTCAAGGCAGTTGGAAGCGAAGAAACAAAAAAAAAATAGGAAAAGAAAGAGACATATAGCAGAAGAGGCGAATTAACTAGCACCCGCAGTCCACTTCCCTGCTTGTGTCCCACCAATTTTCCAAAGTTGACCAAGTAGATTACAAGTGACTAAGTGGAGCAAGGAAAAGAAAGGGAAGAGGAACCCAGAGAGAGAAAAACCAATTAAGGAAAATACAAAGCCAATATCCCATCCACGGCAGGTGAAGTTCCACTGAGGGAGGCTTTGCTGGGGTTGTCGCTGCCCTTGCCAGGGGAGATCGTTACTGCCGATGTGTCCTAGTTCAAGGCAGGCTATGAGGCAAGAGCCTGGGTTGGCCTGCCGTGCGGTGCGTAACGTTTCCCACCCAGGGCTAGGCAGGCGGGAAAACCGATCTATGAGCGGGGGTTTCGGGTAAGCTGAAACCGCTTGGAGAGGGAAATTCGTTCACGGTTTGAGAACTCGATATATGCTTTATAGGCGTCGGATCTCCAGCGGCCAAGTATTTGGATCTCGCTATCCGGAATTCCCACCTGTGCCGCCCATGTTGCAGCCCCTCTTCGGAAACTATGTCCATTCCATGAACCTTGCCCGAGGACAGCTGTGAGGGCCAGGTGTTGTAGTTGTTGAACCACGTATTCGCGGGTGAAAGCTTGTTGTTCTACTCTACCACTGCAAAAGAGTGGTGAGTGGGGTGGGCGGTGCGTATCAAGGGAAAAAAAAGTGTTGGATAGCGTGGATTGGGCAGGCAGCATTATTGCTTGCTGCGATTGTGAGGGTAATTCCCTTCCTGAAGGGATCGGTTTTTGACGAAGGTAATATAAGTTCCATATACGACCCTTTGCCCCGTATTCTAACACTTCCCTTGGTCAGTGTAACGGGGGCACCCTATAGAGAGGTGAACTCTACGGTTGCGACAGCACCAAAACTCAAAGTAGAAGATAAAGATAGAGTAAATAATTCACGAAGAATTAAAACGGTTAAACTTAATATCATTAAGCTGAAAGCTTCACTCAATAAGTTCTCTCGAGGAAAGTTGGTTATCAAAGTAGAATGCCAAATGCTTAAACTTAAGTAGATATCAGATTTAAGCCTTTGACATTCACCACTACTCCGACCTTGTGCGAGCACCTTGTCCTGCTCAGGGTTTGTCCGAGGTCTACCCTCCATCAGGAATTATCCTGCTGGAAGTGTCGGACCAACTCGGGTACACTTAACTCCGTCAATGGGATGTGAGTTTCTGCAATGCATCTCCAATACAACCACAGGTGGAAAAACTCTTCCTATCAAAGTCATACCAGTGGCTAACTGTTATGACAACAACCGGAGTCAATACCTAGGTGGTGGACTGACTGGCCCAGTGGTAGTTTCGTCTATACAAGCTATGTAGTCCATCATTTAATCTATACAACTAGACATTGTGATAAATTGACTTGCAAGCTCTCCCGGTGAGATGTAGCTGATGGTTGGCTAAGCGGGTGCTACCCATAGCCAGCCTCTCGGGACATACTCTTACCGTGATAAGACTCATACCTCTAGAGTCCAATAACAACCCATAGTAATGCTACAAATCAAGGGGAGAAGATCCGGGCTGGTTGCTGAGGTATTTGTCTCGAAAGCACCCTGGCCTTCTGAGACTACCTGAGTACCACTAGCAAGACTACCCTACAACCCGTAGGCTAGAATAGACTCCTAGATGCCCGAGAGACCATATATGTGCGACCCCCATTTTGGCGGTTACCCATACTCCCCTTTTATATCCTGCGAACGACATTCAGTCGGACGGACGGCGATGACTTATACGGTGTTACAGCAGCTGCTCCAATAACCTCTTTTAACTAGCAAACGAGCAACTACACAGCCGTCTGCCTATGACGCGCCATCTCAACGCTGGGGCCAGAGGGGGGTGTTAGCTAAACCCTCCCAAGTGCAAGAGCATTTTCGGACCACCATTACTCTGGCATGGGGCTTGTCCTCGCAGATGCGTGTGCGCCCATGAACATCTAAGAGCACATAGAATGTGAGGCAATCGACCTCTAAGTTCTAGGATGACTTTGCTGGTGAAGGTAGGGTAACTTGGACTCTTCCTACTGAGGAATCCTTTATGCCGTGTAACAATGTTTAGCGCCTACTCGATTCCTCTTGAATCTTTCACGTAATAAACATTCGCGTTACGCATAAAATAACTCTGCCGCCATGGAGAGTTGAACACATGACCTTCTACTAAGGCACGTGACCCTTACCAATGAGCCCACGGCTAACCAGCTATTTGTATACTAAGTATACCAGACCATACCACCTCTGGTTACCACTTGGTATACCATTTGGGCTAAGGTGATAGTCATTGTAGCTACCTATTGTAGGGTCGTTCCAGTCAGGAACCAGTTCTGATAGGAGGCCCCCAGCTCTTTGTCTCATTCTTCGTAGGTGAACTCCCCCACCCGGAGCAATCCAGCAAATGCTAATGTAAAAGCAGCTTGTATCACAGCATGGTCATAGGTGTTGGGTTGTAGGTAGTGGAGAATACGGATGAGGTAGAGGCGGGTAAGCAGTCTGCGAGTTCGGCGTTCTGGTGCTTTTTTTTGTTTAAGTTTTTTGTTTAAGTCATGTATTCATTTGTTTTCGGCTGAGCCCGATAGGGCGAAGCTAACTAGGGACAAAGAACTCGCGTGCATCGGTGAGATATGGCGTAAACAAACCCTCTGTGAAACCCCCTCTTACCGGCCTAAGGAAAAAACACAAACACCCCAAGTCTCTCTGGTCTGAGACCAACCGCACGCCAGCCACCTCGAAAGAAAAGAAAATCTACTAACTACATGTAACTAGCAAAAATCCTAAACAACAAGGCGGGGAGGAAATGAAAGGAAAACCCTAGCCGTGTTCCAACCGAACAAAAGAAACCTAAAAGCAACCCGTAAAGAAAACCAAAGCATGGCAAGGGGGAGGCAGTAGCACCGAAACATAAGACGCACGCCAACATTACATCCGAAACCAAAGCCAACTTCAGCCACTGAGATAGAGCAATACGACGACAGGGCCGACCGAGGTGCCACCACGGGGAGGTGGACGGTGAGGGGAGGGGGTGGCATCAGGATGCCTCCAAAGAGAGTGTAGATAGCTGTAACCGAGCGACGGGAACGAGACACGGGACACGAGAGTAAACGACCCAAGAAGTGCGAGGGAGGGAGGACCGTAACAGGATCACGACTTTTCGAAAAGCCGACCGTACCGATCGATGATGCCAGAAGGGAGTGCGATATCAGGCAGCAGGACCACCGTGGCCACTACTTCGACGATAACCCGAAACTGCGACCGACCCGTTGACGAGGGAAGACGCCCGAGAGAGGAGGAGACCCACCATGAGGCAGGGGAGAAGAGTACGACAGAAGCAACGCAACGCAACCAAGAACCAAAGATAACTGAAGCGAAGCGACGCGACCGAAGGGAGAAGCAGCTCACGAAGAGTGCGGAGGGTGCAGCTCACTAAGAGTGCGAGGAGGGAAAGTGACGATAAAAAACCATGGTGTTGATTTCAATCGTTGGGAGGAGAGAAGCGGTGTTCGTTGTCGGCGTTCTGGTGCGTTATGGTCCCTCTTTATACCCTGAATTGCTCGCTCTAACCGCGGGTCGGAAAATGCACTAGACTCGATCCCGAGGTCTAACTGGTAGGACCTAATACCAGCGAGGTAGAGTTTGATAGTTTTGACTTTGACAGTGCCGGCTAGAGAGCATACCCATTCGATGAGCCAGGTAGCCTTCGCCGGATAACACCCCCCATTATGATACCGGTAGTCAGAGATTGCACAGACAGTGCTGAACCGGGCACGGGAAGTATCGTAGTTCCGCCTTGTTGCTGGGGCTAATCCAAGCCACAAGTAGTAGGCAGCTAGTTGGGACAGTCCCGATTGGCGTATGTTTGAAATCCATGTCTCCAGAGGTTGTTGTTGGCATGTTCTAACTATGGTGCTATGTCAGCAATTCGGTCATAATCGAACCTTGAGAGTGCATCCGCCAGTGCATTTTCTTTCGTTGATATCCAATGTGCTTCTATGTCTATGTCATATTCGGTTGCGAGAAGCAGGCATCTCCTCATGACTGGCATTGACGCTCCTCGGATTGTTCGGTTTGACAGGGCATGAGCTACTGCTCTATTATCGATATGCATTCTGACTGTTTTTCCTCTCCACTTCTTTCCCCAGTATAGGAGGAGTTGTTTCACTGCTTGCATTTCCTGTGTATTAATATGTTCCCTTCCGCGGGTGATACTATGGGGAATTGTGATCGAGAATGCGCAGTCGGGATCGGGCTGGCCCTGGTTTGGGACAAGGTAGAACCCCCCAAGTCCCCTAGTACTGGCAGTATCCCACCATGCACTGATCTTCTCTCGCTCTCTTCTAGTGATTGACCGCTCTGGTGCCTGTAGGAGAGCCTTTGACCACCCCGCTAAGTCCTTCTTTGCCTCGCCCGAGATCCGCCGCCTCTGATGTCTTCACTGAGAAGGGAAATAAAGCTCGATGTTATACAGGCGATGGAGGAAGGTTCGGCCCAGGGGTGCGGTAGCGGCTACGAAGTTCAAATAACCGGTTATCCTTTGTATTTCGAAAAGGGAAAGTGATTTCTCTTTCATCGCGCTCTCTACCATTCTCTGTGCCTTTAGGAGCCTCTTCTCTGGGAGGCGCACTACCATACTCTCCGTGTCAATCTCGAGGCCAGCAAAGCTAACCCGAGTTCCTTCTTCGTTTTTGGAGGCTTTGATGCTTAGGCCTACGGTGCTGCACAATGTTGTAAAGGCTTTGGTACATTTCTTATAGTCTGTTCCAGGGGGCACTACTATTAAAAAATCATCTAGATAGTGGGTAACGCTAGCACGAATTTGTTGCGAAGCGAGCTCTTGCTCCAGGATCCAATGGAAGACCTCTGCGAAGAGATTAAATATGTAAGATGCGGTTCGAAGACCAAATGGTAGAAAACGCTCTGCATAATATTGGTTTTGCTAATGGAAGCCCAGGAGTGGGGTGTCTTGAGGTGAGATGGGCATATGTCGGAATGCTGATTCGAAGTCTCTTTTGATGAGAAGGGAGCCACATCTGAAGTCCTGTACCGCTCGAGTGGCTTTTTCTATACCGCGATATTGGATCACTCCGTAAGCTTCTGGGATTCCGCTATTTATGGTGTTCTCGCTACTTGGAGGGTACGAAAGGTGGTGGATGCGTCTTTTGCTCCCGTCTGCCTTGTCTGTCAGACCTAGTAGAGATGCTGTATAGTGCGAGGGCAGGCTTTTGCTGTCGGGGTAGACTTCCAAGCGATTTTTCCCCAACTCGCTCATGATGTCGGACGTGACTAGCTGTGCATCCAACATAGCGAAGCCCAGGTTGGGATTGATGGTAACTCCAGAGTGGTACCCCTCATATCCAATTCTGGCACCAAACTTGCATATCCCCAAAATTGTGGCAGTAACCTCTTGGTCCGGGAACTTGGTTGTAAGTTGTTTCCACCCGCGTGCATGCAACTGGCCAGCTGGCATTGGTAGCTTGTGTGGAGTATACAGTAGGTAGTGGATTGCAGTGTTGGGGCGGGACACTTGTTTGCTAACAGTCTTGCACATGGGAGTGATGAATGTAGTTTCTGATGTTGGCTCTCTCATTATCTTGGAGGCAGTATACGCTTGGGGGGGTGTAAGCTTAAGCTATTGCGGAAAATAAAAGCAGGCTAATAGTATTCTGGGTACATTGACAGTGGCAAAGCGAGGGGTAGAGAACTTGAGCAAAATAGAGGGGGGGAGCTGGGGAGCCTAACATCGAGTAGGAGCCTGAAAAGCAGTAGAGAGCGGAGCGGAATTGCTAGCTGGGCATTCCAGTGCTCTGTGGCTGCTGCCACAGGTGTTACATATGTGCTGGTAACGGCACTGGAGCGATCGGCAATCGCGATAGTTCCCATTGCGGCATGGCTGCTGTGCTGTCCCGAGAACTGCTTGCGTATTTCACGCGAATGGGGTAGGGGCAGTGCTTTGGTAGCTGTAATTTGTTCTATGTTCGGTTATGGTATAGGGCGCTGTCGTACTATATTGCCCAGAGGGGTATGCTTCAGTGTGTATGTTCTCACAAATCGGGAGTTCTAGAATTCTTCTTATTGGTGTAGAAGTAACTCGGTGGCTTTGCGTCCAGGAGGGCCGTGTTGCAGGGTGTGCGCAATATTTTGAAGCTATCACCTCGCTGTCCAGCTGACGCCATTCGGTTTCTATATATATATTCTTTCCCCCTGCCACTCTCTTCCGGTGAAATTGGAAGTTGTACGCCTTAACCCCTTCCCATGCGTACTTCTCTAACACCTCATAAAGGTTCATGGTATAAATCGAACGAGAAGTAGCGAGATCTCCCTGAAGGCCATGGGGGGCTAGCTTTACAAGGATACCACAGTACGCTGCCCAGCCTTTGAAAAAGCTACTCATGCGATACTCGCTTTCCTTGCCGTCCCTTTCGGCCTGTTCGAACTCGAGTCCTCCAATGCTAATCGTACGTTGGGACTCAGCCCTCTCCTTCTCCCTCGCCAGCAGCCGGTATATGTTTGTTGGTTTAAATCTGTTCTTGATGATTTGTACCAAGGTGCCTCGTTCGACCCCGGGGAATAATACTTCGACCGAATCCGCAATGCCAGATGCACTCTCACTAGTTTGGGGGGCTGGGGGCTGGATTGGATTATATGTACCCTGCGTTCTTGCCTCCTGCAGTATACTCTATTCCTGCGGGCTTTCCTCTCTCAGTTGAGCTAGCTGGCTCTCGAGTTGTGCAATCCGAATCCAGGTTGGGCTGAGCTGGGGGGGTTGTACGCCGTGGGTACTGGCAGGTGGGGCCGGAAGGTTTCCAGCATGAGGCATTGCGCGGGTTTGATTCTGGGAGGTGAGTTAGAGAATGATGCGGTCGATTATGTGCTGTTCCTGGGACCGGAGTAGCTCCCTCATTGTATCTAGGCTGATGGGTATTTCTCCTGTAGTGGGGGTTGCGTGCCTCGTACTAGTAGGATTACTCGGTATGCCGGGGATCGCTGGCAGAGATGAGGAAGGAATTGAGGGTGGTTGGAGAGAGCTGGATATCCGGTTGTTGCTAGCTGGAGAGTGACTGTACTCGGGTATGCTGGGCTCTGGTTCATCGCTATCGCTGGTGGCATGAATGGTTTCTGAGCTTCTTGACGCTTCCTGAGCAGATATTGGAGATTGGCCGTAGCGATTGGGGGCTTGTCTTCTACGCGTATTCTTTCAAATTCCAGCTGCCGCTCCGCCTCTAGTTGTGGCAGCTGAGACGCGTCCTCGTGTCGAAGCTCTTCATGGGGCCATGTTCTTGGTTATGTGCTACTTGTTTTCTTGTGCGAGGGGTAGGGGTACTTGTATTGGGTAAACGGAGGTAGGTGTTGTATGTGCAATAAAGAACGCGAACAATGAAGAACCTGAGGTGTAGGAAGGATGGTGACTTGGGGGATTCAGGGAGAGGGAGAACGGGTTCCTGTAGTAGTGGTTCGTGGGACCGGGCGTTGTTGGGCTTTGACCCCGCGCTGGATGGGCAACCGGCTATACCTTTCTCCGTGCCACTCTGAGACAACCAAGCTTCCTGCCAGGCCGCATTCTGTGAGCTTTGCCCAATTGGCATTAGGTTGTACCAACCTGTCTTTAAACATTCACAAAGCTGGGTTGACGGTAGAAATTTCCATAAGATTTCATGCAGTGTTCGCAACGGGGCAGTCCGTCCGTCCTGAGCCAGGACGAGGACGGACGGCAGTTTGTCGTCCCGTCCGGTCATTTTCTAAAGTTGCCCGACAAGTAAGAATCAAAGACGAGGACGGACGGCA